>ERZ826220.2437-NODE-2437-length-15915-cov-7.439344_pt1 | contig 15915 bp, 19 predicted proteins | sample MGYA00519927_ERZ826220 | MGnify/ENA primary metagenome ERZ826220 (study PRJEB31778, sample SAMEA3449225) | human gut metagenome | biome: human gut; feature: human-associated habitat; material: faeces | place: United Kingdom | collected 2010/2012 ...
AACAGGCGGAACGGCTGATACTGGATTTACTGGCAGACGGGAAAGAGCTTGCCAGCGAGGACATAGAGAAAGCCGCCACAGAAGCAGGCATATCCGCCCGTACCGTCCGGGCGGCAAAGAGAAACCTTGACGGGCGCATTACCTCAAAGCGCATTGGCGCGGCATGGTATCACGCTCTTAAAAAGTGAAACGGCAAAATCCAAGTGGCAAAACCCAGATACCTTGCCACTTTGCCACTTCGCCACTTCAACCTCAAAACCACCGCCCCATGTATGACCGCATGGGGCTTTTCTCATGGAAAGGAGAGCCTATGAACAACGACACCAGCAACCGCAGCACCCCCGCAACCGCTTCCCCTCTGACCGTAAAGGAAGCCGCGCCACCTGTAATGATAAAGAAAATCGGAAAGACCACCTACCGCGTCAAAATCCATTTCAGTGAAACGAGCAAAGAAACCATGAGCGACAAAATCAAGCGTCTGATTTTGAATGACAGCGAAAAAAGTTCTTAAACACCATTGACAAAACGTATCAGAGGCCACGCTGCTGTCCGCGATGGAGCATGCGAGCAGATTCGTCGCCGACCGTGACCTGAAGGCCGCGCTTGACGACGATACGAGCCATTCGGGCGGTATCGGCACACCAGCAACCCGCGCCGGCATCCTCGAAAGCCTGGTCAGAAGCGGCTATCTGCTGCGCAAAGGAAAGCAGATACGCAGCACCCCGGTCGGGCGAATACTCGTCGGCGTCGCCATCGACGAGTTGAAGGACGTGAAGCTCACCGCGCAATGGGAGCAGCGTCTCGCCGACATCGAGCATGGCAGGGGCGACGAAGCGTCCTTCCTGAACGAGATCCGCGCGGCCTGCGCCGCGATGCCCGGTCGCGTCATGGAGATGACCAAGCAGGACGGCCTGCGGCAATTGGCGCGGCAGGCAGGCGAACGCGAATCGTTCGGCCCGTGCCCGCGTTGCGGCAAGCCGGTGGTCAAGACGGGGAGCATCTGGCAATGCTCATCGAACAAGAGCGCGAAGGACGCCACTGGCGCCTGGAAGCTCAGCGAGGGATGCGGATACAAGATCTTCTCTGAGAAGTTCGGCAAGAAGCTGACCGATAGCATGGTCCGCCGCACGCTGGAAGGCAAACGTCCGAAGGTATCCGGCCTGAAATCCAAGGCCGGCAAGACGTTCGACGCGCGTCTGGTGCCGGACAAGCAGTACGGGGTCGGACTGTCGTTCGACGATCTGAACAGGAAAAAGAAGTAAGAGGATTCCGTTCACGGCGTTATCCGCAAGGCAGAGAGCCGTTATTCGGAAGGGGGACGCGCTCACCGAATGTCCTATGCTCCGTGAATCGCCGGAGTGAGGGACGTTCTCGCATCACGTTCTGATTGCGGGATGATTTACGCCCATTTACGAAGGCTTGACGCGAAATGAGCGAAAGATGAACATCGACAAGATTGGCAATGCCCTTGACGTTCCGTTCATGGCATTGTGCAGCCGCGTCGACCGTCTACAATTGGGCACATTGGAACGAGCACTACCGGGGAGAAAAACATGGGAAGTCTGATGAACCAGGTGTTTTACACCGACGCATACGATTTGAGCATCGTCAGCCTGATCGTCGCGGTCTTTGCCGTCGCGATCGTCGCATGGGTCGTCTGGGAGCTTGCCCAGGTGATCCTCCGCCACATGATCGGGAAAGAATACTCCGTGCGCGTGCCTTTCTCCGTGAGGGTCGGCCTGAACCGGCGTCACTCGCCCGACGGATTCAGCATGGGATACCCATACTGGCAGGCGGCCAAGAAGGACGGCACCCGCGACCTGCGGACGAACAACACGCGCATCGTCCGCACGCCCACGGTCATCTTCCTCGGGGGATGGCGTCTGAGCGTCAGGAACCCGTTCACGGCCTACGATTTCGTGAACGACCTGCGCGACGCGGGCCATGACCTGGGACGCTGCCCCGAGGAGCAGTGGAAGCTCAGGTGTCTCACGGAACGGGAGCGCGCCCGCAGCGAGGCGACCAGCATCGACGGCATCGTGAACAGATTCAGGGATCATCCGACCGATTTCGAACCTTTCTGCGCTGATCTGTTCCATACGCTCGGCTGGCGGGCGGAGACCACGCCGCCGTCGCGCGACGGCGGCTTCGATCTCAGGATGATCAGCCCGGAGGGTGAGACCTACATCGCCGAATGCAAGTGCTACTCGCCCCGCCATCATGTCGGGCGTCCGGTCGTCCAGAAACTGCATGGAGCCAACGCCGTCGAACAGGCGCACGGCATGATGCTGGTGACGACCAGCTCGTTCTCGCAGGACGCTGTGGACTATGCCGCCCAGGCAGGCGTCGAGCTCGTCGACGGTTCCGCTCTCGTCGGTCTGTGCCGTCGCGCGTGGGGAGGTCGGCCCACCACCATTATTCCGGAGCGTTCCGCCAGGATGACCCGTGCAGAGCTCATGTCGCGCATCCCCGCCGACATGCGGAGCCGTTATCTGAAATATGCGAGGACGAAGTAGCCCTATTTACATTGCGACGAGCAGCGGCTTGCGCTGGAGCATATTCTGGATGAGCGTGCCCAGGTCCGCGACCGGCAGATAACGGGCGATGATGGTCCAGATGACCGCCACTTCGATCAGGCCGAGAATGACGGTCACCGTGCCCCATACGAGTTGCATCCACAATCGTGGGCCGGTGGCCGCACGTCCGGTCACTCCGCCTATCACCGTGAGGATGATGAGCGCGGGGACCAGTAGTTTGATGTCCCAGCCGTCGAACCATTGGCTTACTGAGACAAGCCATTGCGCGAGGGCTCTGAGGGCGCCGGTGATGGTTGCCATATTGCCGTCCTTTCCTGTTGGATCGTTTGCACTGTTTGTTGTTCCACGTGCCGTTCCTCTTGTATCGGCTGATTTTGACGTGTCCTGACGGGACGGGTGGACGGTTTGACGGTGGTGGACGTGTGGTTGATACGCCCGTTGAGGTTGGCCCAATGCTGTTCCTGCCTGCCGCTTTCCGCCGGTGGCCTCTCCCCCAGTGGACTGTCCGGGTCGGCCACGCCCCACATGGCCCGGTACACGGCCACGTCCCTTAGCAGGTGTCCGTCGCCGTTCCACGAGTTGAGCACCCGTCTCACCCATGGCTGGTTGGACTGGCGTGCCTCCTGTTCGAGCATGCCGGCCTTCGTTTCGATGAGCCGTTCGTTCTGACGTACCATGTCGAGGGCCGCGTCATGTTTGCGGGAGCGGATGGGCGGCAGTATGCCTCCGACCCAATCGTCGTGGACGACGCCGTTGGTCCGGTCCAGGAGTCCCGCGTTCAACCTGCCGGCGATGGTCGCCGCCCAGTCGGGTTCCACCGGACGGTTCTTCCTTTTCAGGTCCGGATCGTTTTGGATGGTTTCGCGCGCAATCCTGCGTAGCGTCTCCCATTCGGGGAAATCCGACTGGTCGAGGTCGTCGCGTGTCTGCATGTACGCGTCGAGCATGGCTTTTAGGGCCGGCGTGTGCCGTTCGTCCACGGAGAACCTGCTGCGTGCGCCGTCCAATGATGGCGTCTCCTGGTATGGGATGTCGGTCTCTTCCATCATGCGGCGCAGGGTTTCGGTCACGCCGGGGTCTGCGTCCATGTCGAGCGTGAACGTTTTCCCCGACTCTGTGTCCGGGCCGGGCATCATGTCGCGTGCCGCGCGGATGGCGACCTGTTCCGCTTTCTCGGCCGTGAGTCTGCGTGGCTTCTTGTCAAGGCTTTGGCTGATGATCGCGGTCGCGCGTTTCGCATCGGTCATGTAGGCGCGGGACCATACGCCGCGTAGCCATTCGAAGCTTGGACTGCGTTTGATCTTGTCCACGGTTTTCGCGTCATGCGCTTTGCCGAGCATGGCGAGCAGGTGGGGGCCGGCGATGAGTCCGGCCGCGTAATCGTGTTCGCGGAGCAGGCGTTTGAGGTCGTACCTGTCCTTGTATTCCTGTTCCGCGGTTTCGGTGGCCGTCAACGGTTCCGCATGGGTGAGCAGCGAATTGAGCATGCGTGTCATGGCGATCTGCTTCGGATCCTCTTCCGCGCCGGTGAGCATGTGGTCGGTGTGCCGTTCATCCTCCGGCTTGCATCCGAACAGGAAATGGTTTTCCTCCTTGCCTCGCGTGCCGGCCACGTACTGCAGATTGCACGCCGAGTTCGAGTCAGATGGAAACAGGGCGGCGCACCGGTCCACGGTCATGCCCTGGCTGCGGTGGATGGTGGTCGCGTAGCCCGCCTCGCAAGCCTTCCGCAGGACCTCCTTTGGAATGTTCCAGACGGTGTTATCGGAGAGGTTCACGCATCGTGCGCCGGACTTGCCGGTGGCGATGATCCTGAACGTCATGCCGTTTTCGAGCGATCGTCCGTTCTGGCCGTGTATGTCCTTCATGTTGTCTCGGCAGACGATCTGGTCTCCGGATCCCACGTCGAGCCCATCGCGCAGTTGGAACAGTTTGTCCGGGTCGCTTTCGCTTTTGCCTTGCGCGCGCCGTTCGAGGATGAACCGTTTGTTGATGTCGCGTACCTGCGCGTTCGTTCCGGCGATCAGCAATGTCGACTTGCCCATCGACTGCCATTTGATGCACATCTGGTACGCGTCTTCCTCCACGTCCGCGTCCTCGCCCCAGTGGATGCGGTCATGCGCCAGATATTCGTCCACGAGCTGCCGGCACTGGTTGACGCTCGCTTCGTCCAACCGGTCGCCGCCGTCGCGTAGCCGTAGGGTCGCTTCCGGTTCACCTTCCCACCTGCGGCGGGACGCGGCTCCTTCCGGATCGTTGGCCCATTTCTCCGCTTTGGCGGTGAAACGCCATATGCTTGACAGTCTCGCGCACTGGTCATGCCGGTCCGCGTAGCCGAGCATGCCGCCCGCGCCGGATACGGAGTCGAGCTGTTTCGGATCACCGGTGAGAAGGACTTTCGCGCCACGCATTTCTGCGAGCCTGGTTATCCATTGCAGGTTTCTGCTGTCGACCATGCCGGCCTCGTCCACGATGATCAGCTGGTTGGGTTTGATCGTGTTCGACGAGTCCGTGACATGGTTGGCAGTGATGTTGATGCGGGCGAGCAGTCGTTCCAACGGGCTGGTGGCGTTCCTCAACCTTTGCTGGAGCATGCTTTCCTTCTGCACGGAGGCCATGATCTGGTCCGGATCGTTGAGGGCCATCAGCATGGCGATGGTCTTGCTGTCGCAGCCGATGCTGTTGCGTAGTTCTTCCACGGCCTTGTGGCTGGTAGCGAGGCCGAGGACGCTTCCCGCGCCGTACCGTGCCTGCCATGCCTCGGCCACGGCCTTCATGGTCGTGGTTTTTCCCGTGCCGGCCGGTCCGATGATGCTGCTGACCAGTCGTGGATTCTCCAACGCGTACGCGGCCGCTTTTTTCTGGTCCTCTGCCAGCGGATAGCCGCCTTGGGCTTGTTTCCTTTCGTTCCACCGGTCGAGCCATTTCTCGCCTTCGCCATGCGCGTAGCCGACATTGGCGGTCTTGTTGAATCCTTCGATCATGTACTGTTCGGCCTGAAGCACGTCCTTGGTCGTGTATTTGTCGAGGTCCGCGTCGTCGAACACGCTTCGGCCCTGGTGCGTGGCGAGACTCAGATCATCCATCATGTCTTCCGGCAGCTTGTACCGGTCGGGTGTGAGTTTGACGCATTGGCTAAGGGCCTTGTCCGCGATTGCGTTCGCCACGATGATCCGCTGCTTGGGGTCTATGCGCACGCCTCGGAGCAGGCGTTGGGCTTCGGCCCTCACGTTGCTGCGGGTCCATGTGGTGTGCGCGTGGGTCGTGGCCTGGATTGTGGCCTGGGCCTGCCGGTCGAGGTATTCCTCGCCGCCTCCGGCGAATTGGGTGAGGTCGGCGAGCTGGCCGAGCAGGAGTCTGGCCACGTCTTCCTCGCATTCGGCGTCCACATGCATGAGACTGCTTTTATGCGAGTTCACGTCCTTCATCATCTGGTCGAGTTGGATATCCGGTGCGACTTCGCCGAGCTTGTGGTACCAGTGTTCGCGTTTGGCTTGCAGGGATGGTTGGACTGCCGGTTTGGCTTTGCGCGTGTTCCTCCACACTTCGAGATCGATTTGCGCCTTGCGTTTCGGACCGACTTCCTTGCCTGTCTGCCGTTCCTCTTCTTTGATTTTCTCTTCGACCAGTTTGGCTATTTCCGCGTGACGTCCGCTGAAGGCGTCGATGAGTTCCTGCGGCACTCCCTCGACCTCGTTGACCACGGCTTTGGTGCCGGTGTCCTGTCTGAGGGTCCACGACCAACCGAACCGTTCTGTGAGCAGGTCCTGGAGCAGGTTCTCATGCACTTCGCTGATCTCGACCAGGCTTGCGTAGATCTTCCGTCCGTCCAACGCGGTCCAGACCTTGTCGGACGAACGGCGCACGCGGTTGCTGAGGACGACGTGCTCGTGTGGCTGCGGGTCGCCGTCGCGACTGTCGTAATGGTCGAACACGAAGCCGGCCACCCCGTCGGCCGATACGCTGGCGACGCCGCCCTGGCCCGCGCGCGTGGTCGCGTATTCCTTTTCGAAATATTCGATGGTCATTTCCGTGGCCCTGCGCATGCATTCGTCGATTCCGTCACGGGTCTCTTTATCGCCGAACGCCCAGAGGATGCTGATGCTTTTCGGCTGTCGTGTGGTCAAGTCGAATCCGGCGACCGGAGCTTCGCCGTTGTCTCCCTCGACCAGTTTCACGTCGCCGAGGTATTGGCCGTTGGACGGGTTGCGTCGTTCGTTGATGAGCTCGCGCACGGTTTTGCTGGATGCCGTGGTGCCGACCTTGCCGCCGACGAGCTCGGCTCCTTTGCCGATCCAATAGCCTGGCGGGTTGCCTGTTGCCGTATAGTATGCCGTTGGGTCGGCAGGGTTCAACGCGTTGTCGCCGTCGATCGCCTCCCTGGCGTCGCGGAGTGGATATTCGGCGTTCGTGAGTTTGGTGAGATTCATTGACATGTCAGTTTTCATCCTTCGTTTCTTGCGGTGTTGGCCCCGTGTATCCGCGGTGTTCGAGCATGCGTTTCGCATCGCCCGGCATTCCGTACCGGTCGGCCTCGTCCATGAGTTCGGCCACGTATCCCCTGGCCGGCGCGCGTTCGATGAGTTCCGGCGTATGGTCCAGAATGACGGCGAGCTGGAACAGGCACGAGATTCGTATGATCTCTTTGACCTGTCTTTCCTCTTTCTGGATTTTGATGACTCTTGCCCTTGACGCATCGGCCCGGGTTCGATAATCCTTGGCCGTCCGCCCGAACCGTCTTATGGTCTGGACTTCGGCCTGCGTTCTCTTGTTCTTGAGCGCGGCCTGTTTCTTCCGCGTCCATGTCTTCCTGCATCTTTCACTGCAGAACCGGGCGGTCGGTCCACGCCGCGGTTTGCGTATCAGCAGGCCGCAGACGGGGCACACGCCCTCTATCCGATTGTGCTTCGCGTCCATTTCCCGGTTGAGACGTTTGATTTCGGATGTCCGCATACGCAGGCCGACGTACTTTCGCGTATGGCCCTTGCCCTTTCCACGCAGGCCGTCTTCTTCGGACTCGGCCCGTCGTACCACGGCGAGCACGTCGCTCACGGTGGATTGCGAGCAGCCCAGCCGCTTCGCTATCTGCTGCTGTGCGAGACCGGCCCTGTGCGCCGTGATGATCCGCTGGTGCAGAGAGTCCGGTTCCGGATTCAAATGCTTCACTCGTCCCATGTATGTCTCCTATCATTTGCAACGCCACGGGCCGGGGTCGCTCGCGCCTCGCCCGCCTGCGATGTTGTCCTCGCGCCAGATGACGTCCAGCGCCTTCTTCCAAGTGGCCATGGTCTCTTCACGGGCGAGGTCTCCCGTGTACTCGTCTTCGAGCTTGTCGCCTGGCACTTCCAATGTGCCGAAGATCGTGTGCGGCACGGTGCCCTTCGGACTCACGTCCGGATCGTCTCGCCACCTGCGCGCTCCACGCCACCGGACACGGTCCGCTATCAGGTCCATGCCCTCCGACCCGACAGCCCTGGCGAGCCATCGGAATTCGTCGCCGTATCTGATGGGGATCATCGGATCGATGCGGAACATCAGTATCGCCTGCCGGGTGAGCAGGTAGACCATGCGGACCACCATCCGGCCGTGAGTTGGTGCCTCATCGTTGTACTCTTCCACCTCGCGGCCAAGGACATCCAACGCGAACCTCTTCTCCACCCACGCGTCCCTCAACATTTTTGACGCTGTCCTATCGGCACTCCTGGCCTCATCGGCCTCCCTTATACGGCCTTCGGACTTCCGCTTGCGGTCACCGCACGCCAAATGCCATTTCCGGTATTCTCCCTTGCGGCCGGCCTCACCGGTACGTCTGCTTATCTCCCTGACCCGCTTGCCGCAGACTGGGCAAACAGGCAATTCAGGAGTATCTGATTTCACTGTTTTCATGTCGATTCCACGTGCTCGACAAAATAAGCCGGACGATATCGGCCCGAAACCCTGGATTCCGTCTTAAATAGCGCAGAAACGGCGGTATTCCGCCGTTTTAGGCGTCAGCCGCGAAGCCGGGTGCAAGACGCGCGTGGTTTCTTTTTTATGCTTATAGTTTTTGTTTTGGGGTCTGTTTTGGTTTCTTCTGTCTTTTTGTCTTGGTTGTGGTTCTTTCTTCTTTTTTGTTGTTGTCTTTTTTCTTGTTTCTTCTTGTATGGTCTTTCTTCTATCTTTTTTCGTTTTGGTTTTTCTTTCTTGAATTCTTTCTTCTCTGTGTTCGTTTTCCCCTATCATTGTTTTCGCACGAAAAGTGCTTTTGCGCTCACGTGCAAACATGGCCGCGTCGATATCGGGACCATGCCGATCATGAGCCGGATGATCCTGGTCCGGGGTGGGAAGTCCGGAACGAGGATTCGATATCGGCTCGGCTCTCTCTTCGCGCAGCTTGGACCATACGGGTCAGGATGCGCCGGCTCAATTCTGGCCTATCGGTTTGGCGTGGGCTTGAGCCGATATCGAAGGTCATGCCCCGGCTCCGATATCGGCTGGTGGTTTGTCTTTCAAGCCTTATGGACACGGCCTGTGATCACTGGTCCATAAGGGACCATTTCGGTTCTGGACCGATATATCGGCACGTGATCCGCATGCCGATATCGGTTCGGCTCATTTGGGTCAATTGAGCCTTTGGCTTTATTCCAAGGGTTTGAGGTCATGGACCATATGGTCCATGGTCCGGATGGTCCTGGTCCTTTTCTTTTCCGGTCCGATATCGGGGACGATGCGTTGGCTCCGATATCGGTTGGTCGGGGTCCATCGATGGCGCTTCCTTGGGCCATTCCGATTCTGCTGCCGGCCGCTCGGCATGTGATTGGACCAGTGGCCCGCATGCCGATACCGGATTCGTGGCCGGTGGTCCAATCATGTTTCTCTACATGCCCATCGATGACCGGACGTCATTGTCCGTGTCTTCCGTGATGGCAGTCGGATTCGGTATCGGGAGTCCGATGGAAGGTCGCCCCGACTTGATCCGTTCGGTTTCAAGTCTCCGCGACTCCGCGGAGGTGAGCCCTCCCGGCAGCCGGCCAATGGCATAATCTCTCAACCATGCGCATAACGGAGCGGGATCGTCCGATTCGTAATATCGAAGAAGCCTGTTAGTGAAATCACGCTTCAGAGACGGGCTTATGGCGAATACGCCAATGCCGGCGTTGATGAGCACATGGTTCGCTGCCATCAATGCGGTACGTTTATTGCCGTCGTTGAACCATTGTCCGCGTGTGATGGCGCAGAACATGAGCAGGGCTTGATCCTCTGCCGACCTTTCGGACTTCGATAATGACAAGATCACATCATGGATTTTATTAGTTTGCTTCCCAAGAAAAAGAGAGCCCATGAGTTTTTCATGGGCTCGAATCTGCGGGATTTTCTAGAAGGCCGGCTCCTGTGGTTCGGCGAACTGGTCCTGTGTGGCAGTGGGCCATGGATCATTCGTTGGCTGGGCCGTCTGCTGTTGCGGTTGGACCAGCGGAGCGTGTTGCATGCCGGCGTTGGCGGTGGCCTTGGTGATCTGGACGGTGGCGTAACGGACGGAGGCGCCGAGATCGTCCACGTTGAGCTCGTAGCTGCTTCGCCTCTCCCCCGTCTCGGTCTGCCAGTCGCGTTGCACGTATCGTCCGCTGACTATGACCCTGGTGCCCTTGCGGATGCCGGAGGCGATCATATGGTCCGCCAGGATGCCGTAGGCTACGCAGCGGATGAACGTGGTCTCGCCGTCCTCCCATTTGCCGTTCTTCTCGGTGACGCTGGTTTGGGCTACGCGGAAGTTGACGACGGTCTTGCCGCCTGCCGTGCGCTTGGGTTCGAGATCGGAGACGAGATTGCCCATGAGGGTCATGGGAATCTGGTTGATTGTCGCCATGATTGGTCCTTTCTTTCGAATTGCGGCCCATGTGGTGGGCTTATCCTTCTCACTTCATCGTATGTCGATATTCCATGTGCCCACTCAGTCCCATGCTTGTTCTCTGAATTTGGCTTGTTGCTGGGCGGTTTATGGCTTTTCGCGCCGCGTCGAGCATTCCGCGCGCGAGGTCTTTCGCCCGGCCTGTGTCTATGAAGCTTGACGCCGATCCGAGCATGCTCAGATGAGAGGTGAAGAAATCGGCGGCTGCTTCGACTCCGGCGTCGGTGGAAGGCGCGAGTCGTCCGGCGGCGTACGCTTCGATGATCGCGTCGCCGACGGTGAATGCTCCTTCGATGATCTGGCAGCAGTCGTAGTCCTGACTGTTTGCGTAATCCTCCGCCTCGTCTGTCACGATGCTCATTTCAACCCTCCTTCTTCCGCTGGATAATTGTTCTTTGCTAGGCTTCATGTCAGTCTTCCCTTTCATTCCACTTCCTTCGCCTGGTGGCCTCAGCGCAAAGCGCTTGGTAGAGCATCTGCTCCTGGATCGCGTCGGACAGTGCGCGGTGTTCCTCGACGTCTCCGATGTGGTAGTCGACGATGAGGTCCGCGACGCGGTGGTGACGCTTCTGCGGGTTGAGCTCCCAGCTCATCTCCTTCGTGCACGCCCACTTGCAGTCGAACACTGGCGAGGTCGGATCATAGACGCGTTCGGCCGCGTCAAGGAAACTGACGTCGAATTGGGCGTTGTGCGCGATGATGGTCAACGGCTCCCCCGCCGGCCAGACATGGTCGATCCACTGGTGGAAGCGCATCATCGCCGCGCCTGCGGTCGGCATGCCTTGGAGCATGCGGTCGGTGATGCCGGTGAGGCCCGTGATGAATTCCGTCAATGGATGCTGCGGGTCGATCAACTGCTCGAACTTCGGCCGGCTGTTCTCGTTTCCGGGCTGTACGAACAGTGCGCCGATCTCGATGAGCGTGGCTCCCTCCTCGGGATGGAGGCCGGTGGTCTCCGTGTCGAGCATGATGTATGTGTCGATCGGCTTGTCGAGCGGTTCGATGCGGCGCGGATTGCGACGGTCGATATAGCGTTCCCAATACATTTTTGTTGTGTTTCCTTTCATGGTTGTGGTTCCGTCCGGAGTGGATGGAACCAAAGATTTTTCGATGGAAGTCGATTTTTCGGAGTCGGTCGAACCGATGCGAGGCTAGAGCTTCAGTCAATACTCCCTCTGGCCTTAAGACGCCACAGAGCCGTGGGCGTGGGGCTCCAGCCGTCTAGCAGCAGAAGCTCTTCGTCGATCAGAGGGGACTCCATCAGGGATATGCGGCGCGTGACCGCGCGGCGTGCGCGAGTCAGTCCCGAATCGTATCCATGGGCGATTTCCCTTTCACTGTGGGGATGCCGGCTGGCCTATGCCCTGCCGATACCCCAAGTATATCACACATGTGTGATATTTTGCAGGTGTCTTCCTACTTTTCCAGAGCCCAATCGGCGACCTTGCCGGTCTCCTTGAGTCCGATGGCCTGGCGTGCCCCGTCCTGTCGTCCGTGCCGGTAGGCGGACTGGCTGGATCCCGTGGGCTTGGAGAGTTTCGGCCGTCTGTCGCTGAAGGTGACGTGTTTTTCGACCCATTGGTCGACCTGGTTGCCGCGGACGGTGATGAGTTCCTTGCCGGTGCCGTCCGATTCCATCTCACGTCGGAGGATCTGGTATCTGCGGGCGATCTCTTCCTAGAATCCGCGGTAATAGCCGTTCCTCCATGCCGCGTTCGCTTTCGCGCGTGGTGTCGTCCTGGCCCGTTCCCGCCACATGGCAGCTCGGCTGGTCTCCATAGCCGTCCAGATGGCTTCGGTCTTGTCCACGTCGGAGCGGGCTCCGTAAATGCTGATGGAGCAGACGACGTTCCGTCCGTTCCCGGCCCGCCGCCATCCGTATGACGCCCGGCATCGGTTTCCCAGTGCGACGATGTTGGCGAGTTCGGCCATGTACCAGTTGCATGGGTTGGCTTCCAGGTGGATCATACGGCGGATGATCTCGATTGCGTCGTGGTCCTCTTCGAGCTGCCATTCCTCGATGGCGTGCCGGTCCATGAGCCTTTGGGCCTGTTCGAGGGCTATGCGCTGCTCGTTGTCGGATGCGGCGGGGTCGTTGGCTATCGCCAGCAGTCTGCGCACTCGTTCCATGATTCGTTCGACGTCTCCCATGGGACTCCTTTCCATTCTGGTTTGTCATGAGGTGAGGAAATGTATGGAGGCGAGTGGCGGGCACGCCCATCGCCATAGGGAGAGGATGATCGCTGTCCACATCATCAGGAAGACGATGGTTCTGGTGATGATGAAGACGATGGTGTTGGATGGCATGATGCCGGCGTTGAGCCTCCATAGCCAGGTGATCGGCCCTCCGATGTCCCGGCCGTGCCAGTAGCAGGTCATGCGTCGGTGCGAGCACATCCATCCGATGGTGTCGAGCAGGATCCAGATGATGAAGGCGCAGATGCCGAGCACTCCCGTGACTGGCAGGTTCTTCTTCTCGCTGACGGTGACGATCCTGCGGCTGATCTTGTCGATCGTCGTGTCGGTCGTTTCCGTGTATTCGGCTGGCATGCCGTCGGTCTTGGGCGCCCAGCCGTCGAGCCCGCCGTGGACGATCAGCCTGTGGGTGACGTTGCCGCCGGTCATGATGGGCCAGCAGGTCTGCAGGGTCAGTCCCCGTTCCACGCCGGCCGCGTCCTGGTCGATGACGTCGGTGCGTGATTGGTCGACGATCTCGGGATTCGAGTTGATCCGGTACCGGTACCAGTAGGAGCCCGTCTCTATGTAAACGACGTCCCCGGGCTTGAACAACCGGATGTCGGCCATGTCCGCGTATGTGTTGTGGCCGGCGAGCGAGCTGTTGCCGGTCTGGCCGGGCATGGCGGTGGTGTCGTAGTGCCCGGCGCCCATTTCGTCGAGCACGGTCTTGGCGGTGCCTTGCCAGACGGGCAGGCGGTATTGTTTGCCCCAGGAGGGGACGCGTAGGTATGCGAACAGTTCACCGTCCCCCGGCTCCGCCTCGGCGGGCGGGTCGGTGTGGCGCATGGTGGCGGTCTTGCCGGGTGTGGCCATGTGGATCTTCCGGTGGCTCACCTGTTCCTGCCGGTGGCTGACGTAGGACTGGTCGAGGCTGCTGGCCTTCGCGTCGTAGGCGAGGTAGGCGCCAAGGAAGATGACGGCGAGGGCGCAGAGTTCCGCGAGGATGCCGCAGATGATGTTCATGGCTTTTCTCATTGGTCCTCCCCCGTTTGTTTTCCGTCGTCGGCTGTCGCCCGGCGGACGGTCGATGCGCTGACGTCGAAGATCTGGGCGACGGTCCGGTCGCTGAATCCGGCCGACTTGGCTTCCAGGAGCAGTTGCCTGCGGTCGCTTTTCGGCAGCTGCCTCATTATTGATGCTTGTTGGCTGAAGTTGTTCCTGCAGTAGGCGGCCCAGCCCTTCATGCCCTCGGGATAGCCGAAAGCGATCCAGATGCGGCCGTCGAAGGCTTTCTGCGCGGCGTGCACGAAGTCGAGCATCGATTGGAGCAGCTTGGTTCTGGCTTCCATGAAGTCGTTCCATACCTCATCCAGATCCCTTGGATCCTGTTGTCCGTTGGCCATTGTCGTTTCCTTCAGTTGATGGCGAGGTTGATGGTGATGGTTGGCATGTCGATGTCGGGCACGCCCGCTCCGGGCCAGTCCACGCCGGCACAGCGCATGATCTGGTTGACGCAGGTGCTGTGCGCGCAGGCGAGCTCCCACTGCCAGCATTGCGTGTTGCACAGTCCGTAGCAGCGGTCCCACATGAGGTAGCCGTCCTCGTCGACCGCGGGCTTGTCGCCGTTGAGCAGGTCGCGCAGGGCGAGGACCTGGGCACGGTCCTTGGCTTCGAGGAGGGTGGATTTCCTCCAGGTCATGGAGGTGACCCAGCCGCCGCCGTCCACGATTTCGCTGTTCTTGCCGATGGTCACGGTCAACTTGTAGTTGCACATTTTTTCTTTCCTGCCCTTTGCTTTTCGTTCTTTCCACGGGTGTCCGGCCCGATATGGGTCGGACGTGTCGTCCCGGTTTCAGTCGGCGAGTTCCTCTTCGAGGTGCGTGATGGCGTTGTCGGCGTCTCCCCATCCAGCGTCGCAGAAGTACTTGTATTCGCCCTTGGCCTTCCTGGTCGTCCAGTAGCCTTCCTCGCCATCCACGCCGTCGGCGTTCAGAACCCACCAGTATTCCCGGGTGCCGTTCTTTTCGACTGCGTGGAGGCAGACGTCCCAGCGTCCGCGGAGGCCTTGGACCTTGATGTTCTTCGGTTCGTGCTGCGATTCGTATGCGCAGTGGTTCGTGTTCATGCTCGTCTCCTTGATGTCCTGTCGGTCCCTGAATTTTTTCTTTTGGACCGTTTGGTCGAGCGATAGCGTTAGCCGCCGGAACGTCCGCGAGCACGCCGAACCCCTTGGGGTTCGACATTGCGTGGCGCGGACGTTCAGGCGGTTACGATCCTTGCCGTAGGCAAACGGCCCAAAAGAAAATAAAAAGGGTCGCGGCGCGCTGGGCGCCGCTCCATTTCCCTCCGGCCGGGCCGCGGCCTCCGTGGCGCGGTTTGGCCATTATTGGGTCCGGGAACCGGTTCCCGGCGCGTGGAGCCCAGAGGACGTTAGCCGTCCTCTGGCCGCCGGAGGCATCCGCCCGCGATGTCCCGCGGGCGGATTCGGGCTTGCCTGTCTAACCGTCGATTTGCTGGCGGAGTTCTTCTATCTCTCTGGAGAGGATGGCGAGGAATTCCCGGTAGGTGTCAAGTTCGACCGCCATGTCGATGGCTTCGGCCTCCAGTTCGAAATGGCAGTCGCCGTCATCGGTGAATGTGATGTCGGGGAAGTCGAACCATTGCCAGCTGTAACCGTCTGGGTCGCCATGCCATCCGTCTTTGGTTTTGACAAGCGTGTAATGTTCCGTTCCTTCGTACTTTTCGGAAGTACCGGACAGCCTGCGGTCCGAATTTTCGTCGATGTCGCTCATAATGCGGCTCCTTTGATTCCGCCGGTTTGCAAGGGAATAATCCGGAGGTCGGCGGAACTCCCTCCGGCCCGCCATGTCGGCGGAATGCGTCTCTAATAGGAGTTGGTCGCATGGCCGATGATGACGCGTGGACGATCGGTGCCGTAGCGCAAGCGGCGTAGAGAGGCTCGGATCCGGAATGAGAGCGCGTACGCTCCCGCGGGGATGATGAAGATGAGGACTTCGACCAGTCCGCCGACGAGTTCGGCGCGGGATGTAGGGTCCGCCATGAGTTCGTTGAATGCTTCGAGCATTGTTGTCCCTTTCGTTCTGGGGGTTTCGGCTGGCCTATGCCTTGCCGATAACCCCCATTATATCACAGTATTGTGATATTTTCCGGTTGTGGCTTGTCTTTTTCAACGGTTTCCGTGTTTTTTCGCGGGTGTGGGCATGCCGTAGACTTCTCGCACCAGTGGCCCGAGGGGGCGGCTCGCCCTGAGCAGGGCGAGCAGGTCGCACTCCTCGATGGGTTTCTCGCCAT
>ERZ826220.2440-NODE-2440-length-15907-cov-3.071221_pt1 | contig 15907 bp, 17 predicted proteins | sample MGYA00519927_ERZ826220 | MGnify/ENA primary metagenome ERZ826220 (study PRJEB31778, sample SAMEA3449225) | human gut metagenome | biome: human gut; feature: human-associated habitat; material: faeces | place: United Kingdom | collected 2010/2012 ...
TAAAGAAATTTGCACAAAACACACAATTTCTAGTTATAACACATAGAAAAGGAACAATGGAAGCAGCAGACAGTGTATATGGAGTAACAATGGAAGAAAGCGGAATCTCAAAATTACTTTCAATGAAATTAAGAGAAGAATAGTATTCATAAAATGAAAACAAAAAACATTTGCAACCAAAATAATGCAAATGTTTTTTGTTTCAAATAAAAGTTTTATACAAAACAATAAAAAGAACGCTTAAGAAAAAACAAGAGTTATAAAGCGTCCTAATTATAAATATATTAATTTTCTATAAACCTATTAGAAGAATCAGAGTTATCAAATAATTTATCTATTGAAATTTGCAAAGCATTACTAATTTTCCACAAATTAAAAACGCTAATTCCTTGATTTATTTTGTCACTCTCCAAACCACCTATCAAAGCAGTAGAAACATCAACAATTTCAGCTAAGTCTTCTTGAGTCATTTTACCAATTTTTAAATTATATAATTTTCTATAATATTTTATGTTTTTTCCGATTACTTTAAACAATTTAGTAGAACTGATTTCTTCCATGTACATACATCCTTTCAAAAATTCATTACACAATTTATTTTCTAACTTTATAGGTTAAAATTCAATCAATCTTAAATGAAAAAATATCATGAATAATGACAAAATACCAAAAATTATATAAATCTATAAGGTATTTGTTAACCTAAATAATTAAAATATCAAAAAAAGTTATAAAAGTAAAGGAAAATATGCAAAATGTTAAAAATAACTTGGAACTAGATTGTGCATATTCCAATTAATATAAGTAAAATTCCAGAGATTATTGACCATATAAAATCTGAACATTTTATATGCTTTTTTATTTTTTTTCCTATAGTAATGCCTAGATTTAGAAAGATAAATTGGAAGAGACTTATGAATATTGGAAATATAATGTATGTTGTTCCAATTAAACTTGAGCTAATTCCTATACCAAAACAATCTAATGATAGTGCTAATCCTAAGAAAATAGATTCTTGTGGATCAATTAAATTAGATTTATTAAAATCATAATGGATTTCGTTACCAATTGTTTTTTCGTGTATTGCTTTTATAATTACAAAAGTACCAATTATAAATAATATAACACATCCAAAAAGATTAATTGATTTTTTTGGTAAAAATGTTGATAGAATTTTGCCAAAAAATACAGAAATAGATGAAATTATTATTGAAATCGTAAATAAAATTATTTTACTAGTAAAAAAAAATTTTGTGTTTTTTATACCATATGTAATACCAATTCCTAATGAATCAATACTACTAGAAATGGCTAGTATAATGCAATTTAGTAACATTATAATCCCTCCACTATATAATATGCAAAAATTCGACAAAAGTTGTAATAAAGAAATGTGCATAAAGTAAAAAAGACAAGCATAGTATAAAATAAAGCAAAGCAAAGGAGTGGGTGTACATGTGGCAAACATTTGATAAACAAGAGATATTATTAAAATTAAATACAGATGAAAATGTAGGTTTAACAGATGAGCAGGTAAAGAGGATTCAACAAAAAGAAGGAAAAAATATACTAGAAGATAAAAAACAAGAAAGTATAATTATTAAATTTTTTAAACAGTTTAATGATTTTATGATTATTATTTTAATAATTAGTTCTATTGTTTCGGTAATTGTTTCTAACATGCAAGGGGAAAATGACTATATAGATTCAATAATTATTATTGCGATTGTTATTTTAAATGCTATTATGGGACTTGTTCAAGAGGCTAAGGCTGAAAAGTCTATTGAAAGTTTAAAAAAGATGACACCACAAATTTCTAAAGTACTTAGAAATAGTAAAGTACAAGAGGTAGATGCAAATGAATTGGTGCCAGGTGATATTATTATTTTAGAGGCTGGAAATTATGTACCTGCAGACTGTAGACTAATTGAAAGTTTTAATTTAAAAATTGAGGAGTCAAGCCTTACAGGGGAAACAGAACCTGTGGAAAAAATAACAAATAAATTAAAACAAAGTAATGTTCCTATAGGTGATATGAAAAATATAGCTTTTATGGCTACAGTTGTCGTTAATGGACATGCAAAGGCTGTTGTAACTGAAACTGGAATGAATACAAAAGTTGGTAAAATTGCCAATATGATAATAGAAGATGAAGCACCAGAAACACCAATACAAAGAAAGCTTGCTCAAGTTGGTAAAGTTTTGGGCACAACTTGTTTGGTTATATGTGGAGTTATATTTATAATAGGTTTATTAAAAAATATAGAACCAGTGGAGATGTTTATGACATCTGTTGGACTTGCAGTTGCTGCTATTCCTGAAGGATTACCTGCTATTGTTACTATTGTGTTATCAATAGGTGTTACTAAAATGGCAAAGAAAAATAGTATTATAAGAAAATTGCCAGCTGTAGAAACATTAGGAAGCAGTAGTGTTATTTGCTCAGATAAAACAGGAACTTTAACACAAAATAAAATGGAAGTTGTAGAAATAAATTCAAAAAATAAAGCATTAACATCAATGCTTGCATGCATGTGTACAGATTGTGATGTTAATTATAAAGAAAATAAACCACAAATACAAGGTGAGGCAACAGAAGTTGCAATTGTACAAAATGCATTTAAGTTAGGCTTTTTAAAAGATGATTTATATAATAAATTTCCAAGAGTCAGTGAAATACCATTTGATTCAACAAGGAAAATGATGACAACAATTCATAAAATAAATGGAAAATATTTAGCAATTACAAAAGGAGCACCAGATGTATTAATAAAAAAATGTACACATATAAACCAAGAAACATCAATAGATAATTTTAGGCAAAGTGACTTAAGCAATAGTCAAACACAAACAATACAAAATGAAAATTTAAAAATGGCACAAAAAGCATTAAGAGTTTTGGGGGTTGCATATAAATATTTAGAAAACTTACCAGCAAAATTAGACCAAGAGGTTATAGAAAATAACATGACATTTGTTGGACTAATAGGAATGATAGATCCACCAAGGCCAGGTGTAAAAGAGGCAATAAATACATGTAGAAAAGCTGGAATAAAAACTGTTATGATAACAGGAGACCATATAGCAACAGCAAAATCTATAGCAAAAGAACTAAATATACTAAAAAATGGAGAAAAAGCAATAACAGGGCAAGAACTTGATCAAATGACAGATGAAACATTAAAAGATGAAATAAAAAATGCATCTGTATTTGCAAGAGTAAGTCCAGAACATAAAGTAAGAATAGTAAAGGCATGGCAAAAAACAGGAGCAGTGGTTGCTATGACAGGAGACGGAGTAAATGATAGCCCAGCTTTAAAAAATGCAGATATAGGAATTGCTATGGGAAAAACGGGAACAGATGTTGCAAAAAATGCAAGTGATATGATTTTGGCAGATGACAATTTTATAACAATAGTAGAGGCTGTAAAACAAGGAAGAAATATATATGATAACATAAAAAAAGCAATACATTTTTTATTAGCAACAAATATAGGAGAAATTGTAACAATATTTATGGGGCTTGTATTAGGATTTAAATCACCATTACTTGCAATACAATTATTATGGGTAAATTTAGTAACAGACTCATTACCTGCAATTGCACTTGGGCTTGAACCAGCAGAAAAAGATATAATGAATAGAAAACCGGTAAATTCAAGAAAAGGATTATTTGCTGATGGTTTATGGTCAAAAATAATAACAGAAGGAATACTAATTGGGGCACTTACACTTGTTGCATTTAGCATAGGAAATAAATGGTATGGACTAGAAGTTGGAAGAACAATGGCGTTTGTTGCAATAGGAGTACTTGAACTTGTACATAGCTTTAACATAAAAAGCGACAAATCAATATTTAAAGTAGGAATATTAGAAAATAAATTTTTATTAGGAAGTTTTATACTTGGGGTATTTGTTCAAACAATAGTTGTCATAATTCCAATGTTGGCAAACATATTTAAACTTGTTCCATTAAATTTTATACAATGGGGTATTACACTATTAATTTCAATAATTCCAATACCTGTAATAGAATTGCAAAAAAAGATAAATGCATCAAGATTGGAAAATGTTATAGACAATGGGACGGGGATTTTGTCTAAGTCAAGAGGTTGACATATTGCACGTATTAAACTATAATATTTGATATACATAAGCCAGGGCTTATTTTATACAGACGGGTTTCCAACACAAATTAATTAATTGGAGGAAAAATTATGTCAGAAAAAAACAAAATACCAAAAGAAACAATTGCCTCATTTTTGTCGCAAAATACATGCTTTGATGTTACTGCAAATGATCTTACAATGCTTGAAGATGGAGCGGCTTATGGAGGAAAATATGATATTTATGTTGCACAGCAAGAATGGTGTACTTTAATTGCAGTTGTTTTTAGCAAAGGTGCAATAACATATCACACAATAATTGCTCCAAGCTTTTTGGAAAAATCTAATAAAAGCAGTATAACAAAAGACATGAAGTTTGAAGAAATTTTAGACAAAATGAGAGAAGGCAATTGGTTTGAAGTAAACAAACATTGTGTTGCACGGATTGATAAACAGCATTACTTATCTGGTTATGGGGTACTTGCATATCAGTATGACAGTGTATTGCTGGTTGCAATTTCAGGCAAAGATGGAAAATTCGTATTGGAAAAAGTTGAATTCTGAAAAAATAGCACATCTATTTAGGTGTGCTATTTTTTTATAAATATTTCAAAATTCCCTTTAAAAAAAAGGCAAAATGTTATACAATATAGAAAAATGTAAAATAGGAGAGGAAAATGAATAAAAAGTGGCAAGTATATAATGTAAATGAAGCACAAGTAGAAGAAATAATAAATAACAATAATGTAAATAAACTAATAGCAACAATATTATCAAATAGAGGCATAACAAACCAAAAAGATATTGACATATTTTTAAACCCAACAAGACAAGATTTTCATAATCCATACCAAATGCCAGACATGGAAATTGCAGTAGAAAGAATAATAAAGGCAATAGAAAATAAAGAGAAAATAATTATATATGGAGACTATGATGTAGACGGAATAACAAGCATAACAGTATTAAAAAGCTTCTTAAAAGACAGAGGAATAGATGCAAAATATTACATACCAAATAGAATAGAAGAAGGATATGGACTAAATATACCAGCAGTAGAAAAAATAGCTAAAGAAAAGTATGATTTAATGATAACAGTTGATTGTGGAATATCATGTATAGAAGAAATAAGAAGAGCAAATGAATTAGGGGTACAAACAATAGTAACAGATCACCACGAAGTTGGAGAAAGTTTGCCAGAAGCACTAGCAGTAGTAGATTGTAAAAGAAAAGATAATAAATATCCATTTAGGGAACTTGCAGGAGTTGGGGTTGTATTTAAATTAATACAAGCACTTTCAATAAAACTTAACCTAGAAGAAAAAGAATATTTAAAATATCTGGACATTGTATGTATAGGAACAATATCAGACATAGTACCATTGGTAGATGAAAATAGAGTTATTTCAAAATTAGGACTAATGCTTGTAAAACAAACAAAAAATATGGGATTAAGATCAATATTAAATGCGTCAGGTTATAAAAAAATAGACTCTGGAGCAATTTCATTTGGAGTAGCACCAAGGCTAAATGCATGTGGAAGAATGGGACATGCAGATGAAGCATTAAAACTATTTTTATCAAATAATGTAAATGAAGTATATGACCTAACAGCATCTCTAAATGATTTTAACAGGTTAAGACAAGAAACAGAAAAACACATATATGAAGATGCAATTAAACAAATAGAAGAAAATAATGAAGATAAAAACAGAGCAATAATTTTAGCTGGAAATAATTGGCATCATGGTGTAATAGGAATAGTAGCTTCAAAAATTACAGAAATGTATTTTAAACCAAGTATATTATTATGCTTAGAAGATGGCATAGGAAAAGGCTCTGGAAGAAGTATACCAGGTTTTGACTTACATGATGCATTAACAAAATGCCAAAGCCTACTAGAGAAATTTGGTGGACATGCTATGGCAATAGGAATAACAATAAAGCAAGAAAATATAGAGAAATTTAAACAAGAATTTGAAAATGTAGCAAAACAAGAACAAATAGAAAATATAATACCAATTGTAAATATTGATGCAAAAATTAATTTAAGTGATATAAACAAAGAAATGGTAGAAAGTTTAAGCATGCTTGAACCATTTGGAGAAGCAAATAAAATGCCTGTATTTTTATTTAAAAATTTAAAAATAGACTCAATAAGGGCATTGTCAGAAGGAAAACATTTAAAATTGACATTAAAACAAAATAATATGATAGTTAGTGCAATAGGATTTAACTTAGGAAAATTAGTAAATGACTATAAAATAGGAGATAAAATTGACGTTGTAGGAATGTTAGAAATAAACAGTTTTAATGGGGTAGACAATATACAAATAAATTTAAAAGATATTATGAAATCATTGTAAAAACTAAAAGGGGGTTGGTTTATGCAAGAAGAAAATATAACTATACAAGATGTTATAAATGTCAAAAAACACAATAAAAGAAAAGTTGATACAAAATTAATAATGAAAGCATATAATTTCGCAGAAGAGAAACATCATAATCAATATAGGAAATCAGGCGAAAGTTATATAATTCATCCATTAAATGTAGCATACATATTAGCACAAATAGGATTAGACGATAACACAATATGTGCAGCACTTTTACATGATGTAGTAGAAGATACAGATGTAACAAATGAAGACATAAAAAAACAATTTGGAGAAGAAATTGCTGAAATGGTTGCAGGAGTAACTAAATTAAGCAATATGCAATTTACTTCTGTAGAAGAACAACAAGTTGAAGACTACAGAAAAATGTTTTTAGCAATGGGAAAAGATATAAGAGTAATTATATTAAAATTAGCAGATAGACTTCATAATATGAGAACTCTAAAATATTTAAAAAGAGATAGGCAAATTGCAAATGCTAAAGAAACCATGGAATTATATGCACCGCTTGCAAATAGGCTTGGTTTATATTCGTTAAAATGGGAGTTAGAAGATTTATCTTTTAAATATCTATACCCAGAAGAATACCATGATTTAGTAGAAGGCATAAACAAAAAAAGAGATGAGAGACTAAAATTTATAGAAAAAATCATGGATGATATAAGAGCAGAATTAAAAAAACAAAAAATAGACGCAGAAGTAACACGGAAGAGCAAAACATTTATATAGTATATATAGAAAAATGAAAAGAGACAACAAAACATTAGACCAAATATATGATTTATTTGCACTACGTATATTAGTAAATTCAGTAAAAGACTGTTATGCAGCACTAGGTGTTGTGCATGAATTATATAGCCCAATGCCTGGAAGATTTAAAGATTATATAGCAGTTCCAAAACCTAACATGTACCAGTCAATCCATACAACTCTTCTAGGAGAAAAAGGAACACCATTTGAAGTACAAATACGTACATGGGAAATGCATAAGATTGCAGAATATGGTATTGCTGCACACTGGGCATATAAAGAGGCAAACTATTTTGGAAAAGGAAAACAAGTAGTAAAAGTAGAAGAAGATAAATTAGCTTGGCTTAGAGAAACACTAGAATGGCAAAAAGAAATAGAAGATCCTCAAGAATTTTTAAATACATTAAAAACAGAATTATTTGAAGATGAAGTATATGTATTTACACCAAAAGGAGCAATAAAAGTGCTTCCAAGGGGAGCAACACCAATTGACTTTGCATATACAATACATGAACAAATTGGACATCACATGACAGGATGTAAAATAAATAGTAAAATGATGCCAATAATAACTCCATTAAAAAGTGGAGATATTATAGAAATTATAACATCAGAAAATTCAAAAGGACCAAGTAGAGACTGGTTAAAATTTGTAAAAAGCTCAGGTGCAAAAAATAAAATACAAGGCTTCTTTAAAAAAGCTCAAAAAGCAGAAAACATAGAAAAAGGAAAAGACTTAATAGAAAAAGAAATAAAAAGAATAGGAATTAGCCATTCTGAGTTATTTAAAACAGAATATATAGAACCACTATTAGAAAAATATAAATATAAAGACATAAACGATATGTATGCAGCAGTTGGATTTGGAGCAAATTCACCAGTAAAAATAATAGCAAGAGTTTTACAAGAATATAGAAAAGAGCATGAAGAAATAAATGTAGAAGAAAAAATACAAGAACTAAGCAAAGAACAAAAAGAAAGAAAAGCAAAGGCAGCAGCAGCAAGTTCAGGGGTTGTTGTAAAAGGAATAGATAACTGTTTAGTAAAATTATCAAAATGCTGTAATCCATTGCCAGGAGATGAAATTGTAGGCTATATAACCAAAGGAAGAGGAGTATCTGTACATAGAAAAGACTGTGTTAATGTAAAAGATTTAATATCAGAAGAAAACAGAATGATAGATGTTAAATGGTATGAGGAAGAAAAAACATCATATAATGTTGACATAGAAGTATACTCAAATGACAGAACAGGACTTTTAGTTGATATATTAAAGGTAATAGGAACAACAAAAGCCAAAATTATGGCAGTAAACACAAAAACTACAAAAGAAAAAATTGCAATAATAGATATTAGCTTAGAAATTGTTAATTTAGAAGAGTTAAATAAAGTAATTAAAGCAATTAGAAAAGTTGAGAGTGTTTATGAAGTTAAAAGAAAGAAAAAATAGAAGGAAGTAATTAAAATGATTTTAAAAGAACTAAAGATATCTACATGGGTTGGAGACCCAACAAATTGCTATATAATTTTTGACGAAGAAAGTCAAGAAACAATGGTAATTGATCCAGCAGGTGATGTAGAAAAAATAGTAGAAATGATAAATATTTTGCATGGAAAATTAAAATACATATATTTGACCCATTGCCACGGAGACCATATAGCAGGAGTAACACAATTAAAAAGCAAAATGGGAGGAAAAATTTTAATACACAGAGATGATGCAGAAGGGTTAAATAATCCACAAATAAATTTATCAGAATATATAGGACTTCCAGAAATAGAGTTAGAAGCGGATTCTAGAATAGATGATGGAGATTTAATACACCTTGGAAATTTAGAATTTAAAGTAATCCATACACCAGGCCACACCAAAGGCGGTACAAGCTTATACTGTAAGGAAGAACAATGTCTATTTTCAGGAGATACTTTATTTAGAGGAACATGGGGAAGAACAGATTTACCAACATCTAGCTTAGAAGATATTATGGAATCAATAACAAAAAAATTAATGATATTGCCAGAAGAAACAATAGTATATCCAGGACATGGAAAAGCAACTATGATAAAAGAAGAAAAACCAATATACTTAGAACTAAAACCAAAATTATGGTAGAGAATAGACATGGGGACGGGGATTTTGTCTTAGGCTTTTAGAGCCTTTTTCAAAAAATATAAATATAAATGCGGCTAAAAGCTTAAGACAAAATCCCCGTCCCCATGTCTAAAGGAAGGGAGAAAAAATATGCCAAAAACAGAACCAAGAACATTAGCAGGTTTTATGGAATTATTGCCTAATGAACAAATTTTATTTGAACAAATGAAACAAACAATAGAAAATGTATATAAAAGATTTGGTTTTTTGCCAATAGACACACCTATAGTAGAGCTTTCAGAAGTTCTACTTGCAAAAGCTGGTGGGGAAACAGAAAAACAAATATATAGATTTGAAAAAGGAGATACAGATTTATCTTTAAGGTTTGACTTAACTGTGCCACTTGCAAAATATGTGGCAAAAAATTATGGGAATTTAAGTTTTCCATTTAGAAGATATCAAATTGGTAAAGTATATAGAGGAGAAAGAATGCAAAAAGGAAGATTTCGTGAATTTTATCAATGTGATATTGACATAATTGGAGATGAAAACTTAGATGTTATTAATGATGCAGAACTACCAAGTGTTATATATACAATATTCAAAGAATTAGGATTTAACGATTTTACAATAAGACTAAATAACAGAAAATTATTAAATGGGCTTTTCCAGGAAATAGGACAAAAAGATTTAGCAGTTGAAATTTTAAGAATAATAGACAAAATAGATAAAATTGGAAAAGATGCAGTAATAGAAGAATTAGAAAAAATAGGTGTTGACAAAACACAAATAGAAAAAATAATTGCATTTATACAAATAGATGGAACAAATGATGATAAACTTTTAAAACTAGAAAATTTAAATTTTGAAAACGAAACATTTAAATTAGGTTTGCAAGAACTTAAAGAAGTTGTAAAAAATATGAGGCTATTTGGAATACCAGAAAATAATTTTAATGTAGATTTAACAATAGCAAGAGGATTAGACTATTACACAGGAACTGTATATGAAACATTTTTAAATGATTATAGAGAACTTCGGAAGTGTATGCTCTGGTGGAAGATATGAAAACTTAGCCCAATATTATACAGATAAAAAATTGCCAGGTGTAGGAATATCAATTGGTTTAACACGTTTGTTTTACAAGTTAAATGAATTAAACTTAATAAATGCAAATAAAAAATCAGTATCAGATGTATTAATTATTCCAATGGTAGAAGATTTAAAAATGCCAATTGAAATTGCAACAAATTTAAGAAAAAACGGAATTAACACAGAGATATATTTAAATAATAAGAAATTAAAGGCAAAATTTAAATATGCAAATAAATTGGAAATTCCAAATGTTGTAATTATTGGAGAAGATGAACTTAAAGAAAACAAAGTAAAAGTAAAAGATATGGAAACAGGAGAAGAAAAAATAATAGAAATGGACATACAAAAGATAATAAATGCCTTAAAATAATAAAATCTGTTTTATATTAAATATTTATAAATAATAAGCACAAAAAAATGGAGAATAAAAATGAACAATTTAGATGAAATGGAAGAAATGACAAATGTATTACTAGAAAACAGATATGACTTACATGAAAATCAAAATACTAAAAAAAATAATAACAATAAAAAAACAAAAAAGAAAAAAGGTTTTAAACATAAATTAAAAATATTAGCTATAATTCTTCTAGTTATAGTTGGAGTAATAGAAACAGGAATATATCTGTTTTTCAAAACAGACTTATTTCAAGAATATAAAGAATTATGGGTACAAACTGCAATGACAACAATGAATCATCAATATTTAGCAACATGGTTTTTATCTGAAAATGAAATAAATGCAATTATGGCTAAGCTTGAGGTACAAAATAATGAAAATTCAGATATAAATGCAATAAATATAGAAAATATTGAAGAGGAAAAAAAGGAAAATAAAATAACGGTAGAAAAAATTACAGGAAAGACATATGTGCGGTTATGTTATGCAAATTACCGACTGTACAAAAGTTAAATATGTAGACGGAAGAAAGAAAAGTCAAGGAACAAAATTAAGTAAAATAGTTCAAGAAAATGATGCAATTGCAGGAATTAATGCAGGAGGCTTTGCTGACCCAGATGGAAATGGGGCTGGAAATATATTAAATGCACCAGTAATTATGAACCAAAAATTATTGTATGGAAATAAAAATACAGTAATGAGTCTAATTGGATTAAGCAAAAAAGGAGAATTGATTCTTGGAAAATATACATATAGCCAAGCGATAAGCAATGGAGTAGAGTCTGCAGTTGATTTTGGACCATTTATAATAGTAAATGGGAATAAACAAATAAAATCGTCAAATGCAGGAGGTTTACATCCAAGAGCTGCTATTGGACAAAAGAAAGATGGAACAATAATATTTGTTGTAGTAGATGGTAGACAACCAGGTTACAGTATAGGAACAACTTTGCAAGAACTACAAAATATATTTGAAAGATATGATGCATACAATGCAGCAAACTTAGATGGGGGCTCATCTGCAACAATGTATTATGATGGAAAAGTAGTAAATAAAACATCAACGCCAATAGGAGAAAGATATTTGCCAAATGCAATAATTGTGACTAAATAGAAATTAAGAATAAAAAACAAATGATATTAAAATCAAATTTTAGAATTGAAAAATAATTGAATTAGAAATTTTTATTAATTTTATGGAAAGAGTTCATCTCCTGATGGAAGGGTGCCATAAAATTAATTTAAAATTTCTTTGATAATTATTTGAACGATAAAATTTTATTTTAATATCATTGTTTTTTTATATATTTTTATATATTAATACAAAATGGTTAAAAACCTTAAGACAAAATCCCCGTCCCAGTGTCTTTTTATTTATGCAATAAAGTAATTTTATTACCACTTTTTTTAATAATTCCATCTTCTTTTAGTGATCTTATTTCTCTCATCATTGCACTTCTGTCTATTCCTAAATAATCTGCAAGATTTGTTAATGAATCATTAAGAGTTATTGTTTTACTAAAGCTTCTGGTTGACAATATAGAAAAGTAGCCTAATAATTTTTCTCTTATAGATCTTTTAGTTAATAATTCAATTCTAGTGTTTAAGTCTATTACTTTAGAAAGTAAAATTTCAGGAAAGTATGTAGTAAGTTCATTGTGGAATTTACAAGTTGTCTTACATTTTTGTTTTATGTTTTCATATATGTAAAATAAAACTTTACAAGATTTTTTAGCTTCAACAAAAAGCTCATTATTTGTGCTTATTGTATAAAATATTTCACCAAATGCATTTCCTTTTGAAAAATGTTCTATTATAGTTTTATTGCCATTTAGGTCATATCTAACTAAATCTGCACTTCCTTCGATTAATAAGCAAAGCTGATTCCTATTTTGAATATAATTTGTAATTACTTCTTCTTTTGAAAATGTTTTAACCTGAACTTTAGAACAATTTGTACAAAAATCGTTCATAAATGTTTCTATATCAAAATTAGTATTCATTTTTAAATTCTCCAGTTTGTAAAAATTGTTATGCTTATTATACAAGAAAATAGTTGCAAATGCAACTAAAAATGCTTAAAATATAAAACAAAAGAATTGATAACAATATTGTTGGTTATAGTAAAAATTAAGTACTAAGATATAGATTTTTATTTTATTTTGTAGTATTATAGTAATTATAAAACGGTAAGTTATAGAGGAGATGAAAAGTTGAATAATAATAGAAAGTATAAAGTAATAACTTTGTGTGGTTCAATTAAATATAAAGATATATTTTTGAAAGTTCAAGAAAATCTTACTTTAAAAGGTAATATTGTATTTATGCCTAATTTTTTTACAAATATAAAAAAAGAAGAAATAAGATTAGATGCTAAAAAAATGTTAGATGAAATGCATAAACAAAAAATAGATATGTCAGATGAAATTTATGTAATTAATTTGAATGGCTATATAGGTGAAAGTACAAAATCTGAAATTGAATATGCAAATTCAAAAGGAAAAAATATATCTTACTTAGAATAATAGTATTTGGAGGAAAATTATATGGAGAAAGAAATTATTTTTGTGACACATAATATGGGAAAAATAAAATCAGCTGAAAGGTGTTTTGAAAATTTGAAATTTAAAACATTCAATTATGAATTAGATGAACCTAGAAGTGATGATATAAAAGAAATAGCCACAGCTAAAGTAAAACAAGCATATCAAATGGTAAAAAGACCTTGTATTGCACTAGATACAGATTTTAGAATTGATGCATTGAATGGTTTTCCAAGAGCATTTGTAAACTTTTCGTTAGATACAATAGGAATACAAGGAATTTTAAAATTAATGGAAAATAAAGATAATAGAATATGTGAATTTAATGAATGTTTAGCATATCATGACGGGAAAAAGATACATTATTTTTATGGAAAACATCCTGGAAATTTGTCAACTGAAATTAAAGGATTGAATAGGAAAGAAAAGTGGTCTGATTTATGGTATATTTTTGAACCTAAGGGATTTAATAAAACTTTAGCAGAAATGGATAAATATGAAAGGGAGAATAGAAAAATAGATGGATCTTATTCTGCTATGGAAAAATTTGCAGATTGGTATCAACAAAACATTGAAATTTAAAATGTATTTATTATAGGAGGAAAATAATTGAATATTTTAAAACCACAAAAACTTAATTTTTATGAATTGAAAAATAAATATTTAATTGATATTAACGATGGTGAAGAGATTGATTATTGTAATTTTCGAAACGAGAAATGTAATAACATTATTTTATATGATATTGAATTTGAACATTGTAATTTTAACAATATTTGTATGCAAAAAGGAAAATTAGAAAAATTAACATTTATAGATGTGATTTTTGAACAGTGCGATTTTTCTAACACTGAATTTGAATGTAGTTCTTTTATTAGGTGTCAATTTAATAATTGTAAAATATCTGGATGTAATTTTATAGAAAATAGATTATATAATGTAGTATTTACAGAAACAAATGCAAGTTATATAAGTTTCTCAATGGATAGTGTTGAGAATATTTTATTTAAAGATACTATTTTAAAAAATGGTTATTTTCAAGAAAATAAAATGAAAAACGTTTATTTTGATAGTGTAGATTTAACACAAACAAGATTTTTTAGAACAAGTTTAAGGGGAATTGATTTATCAACTAGTAAAATAGAAGGTATTGCAATTTCAATAGGAGATATAGAAGGTGCAATAATAGATCAAATTCAAGCAATGGATCTAATACATTTAATAGGAGTTAATTTAAAATGAGTTTTCTAAATTCTAGAGTATGTATTAGAAGAACGACTTAATAGATATGAGGGAGTGTTTGATATGAAAGTAAAACAACAAAAACAGATAGATGAATTTTTAAGTGAAGAATAGCGTTGTATAAAGCTATTTTAAAAGAGCAAATATTAGATGAGAGGGTATATAAGAATATGCAAAAGTAGAAAATCATTGTGAGAAACTGTGTCAGCTTTTCTGTGATGTTGATAATGTGACATATGGAGGATTAAAGAAAATAGGATTTTCACGAACGAAAACTTTGGGTTATGGCGAAGATTGTTGTGATTTTCATTTTTATAAAAAATAATAAAAGTTGGTGATTTTATGGAAAAAACAAATGTTATGAGAATATTGGATCAAAAGAAAATAAAATACAATGAATATTTTTATGGTGATACAAATGCAATAAGTGGTGTTGAAGTTGCAAGAGCTTTAAATGAAGATGTAAACAAAGTGTTTAAAACACTGGTAACTGTTGCAAAATCTAAAAAAAATTATATATTTATGATACCAGTTGAAAAAGAATTGGACTTGAAGAAATGTGCTCAAAGTGTTAATGAAAAAAGTATAGAAATGATTCCTCAAAAAGATTTACTACCATTAACAGGTTATATTCATGGTGGATGTTCTCCAATTTGATTAAAGAAACCATTTAAAGTAGTCATAGATAATTCAGCTAAAAATTTTAATGAAATAATATTTAGTGGTGGAAAAATAGGATATCAGGTTGAGGTAGAATTAAAGGATTTAGAAAAGGTTATAAATTGTAGATTTGACGATATAGTAAAAGAATGATAAATTTCAAAAGCGATGTAGAGATTTTATTTGTTAATGAAAAATTACCACAAATTTATGAATTATTAAACAAATATAAAGAAAAACGTAAAATTATTATTTTTAAATCTAGAGAAGAAGCGGATAATTATATAATTCAATTAAAATCAAAAAGTAAAAGAATTATATAGAGGATTATAAAATTAAAACAAATATCTAATAAGATTACTTTTACATGGTAAATAGTTTATTAAAATAGTATATGGTAAAAACGTATCTAACGAGATTTTAGATAAATGAAGGAGAGATATATATGGTATATAAAATGAAATTAAATGAAAGCCCATTTGAAAGAATAAAAAATGGAATAAAAACAATAGAATTTAGATTGTATGATAAAAAAAGGCAGCAAATAAAAATTGGAGATCAAATAGAATTTTTTAAATTACCAGATTTACAGGAAGTATTGTTAGTAGATGTGATTGACTTAT
>ERZ826220.2451-NODE-2451-length-15869-cov-2.710763_pt1 | contig 15869 bp, 19 predicted proteins | sample MGYA00519927_ERZ826220 | MGnify/ENA primary metagenome ERZ826220 (study PRJEB31778, sample SAMEA3449225) | human gut metagenome | biome: human gut; feature: human-associated habitat; material: faeces | place: United Kingdom | collected 2010/2012 ...
GTGCTGTCCGGTGGTGAGAAGGTAAGAGTTATGCTCTCTAAGATGATGATTATGGGCGCTAATGTGCTTTTGCTTGACCAGCCTACCAACCACCTTGACATGGAGTCCATCACAGCGCTCAACAACGGACTTATCAAGTTCCCTGGAGTCGTATTGTTCTCCTCACAGGATCACCAGTTTGTACAGACAACTGCAAACCGCATCATGGAGATCCTTCCTAACGGCAAGCTGGTAGACAAGATCACCACTTACGACGAGTATCTTGCCAGCGACGAAATGGCCAAGAAGCGTCACGTATTCCAGGTTAACGAAGAGGACGCACAGGATAACTAAATCCCATGCTTCTGTAACAAAAAATCTCCCCTGCTTCCGCCTTTACAGGCAGTCAGGGGAGTTTTTTTATCTGTTTTATATTTTGTACCCATTGTTTTCCTCCTAAAAAAATAGCAGAAGAGTGAGTACAATCTTTCAATCTTCTACTATTATATTTTATATTTTTACTATGTTCAAGTCTTTTTTTCTAATTGTGAACTTATTATCTCTTTTAACTCATTTTCCATCTCTTTTTCATTGTACTTTTCATTCGATTTTCTTGTTGTTAATACCGCAAAAGCTCTTACTGGTTCAATTTTTTTTGGCACATTCATTCCCCTCCGTTATTTTATTCACCTGTTACATCTTATGATATAATGTGAAAATTATTTCTTTAAATTCCTATACATGTTATTACAGTGAACTACTCGGCAACAAGTTACCGAGCAGTCCCATATCTTATTCCTTTTCTCTTTCTATGTAGTGTTTCTTGAAATATTTTTTTATTTTCTTACAATCAATCACTTGACATTTTGCAGTTTGTATAAAAGGTTTTTCTTTTTGACTCATTTCCGTAAGTTTACCTGCTGAAAATTGACCGAATGTTTCATACACTTTTTCAAGCAATGAAGCAGTTTTATCATCAATTACAAGTTCATCATTATTAATACGCTTATTTATTCCTGCATCATATTTACTGAATTCATTGTATACACTTTCTACTGCCGGACCGTAATGGAATGCACATATATCATCATCAAATAGCTTTTTATTTTTTAGTGCTAACATAGTTCCTTGTGCATAATATAATAGTCTTTGCATTTTGTTGTTTGATATTAGATCATCACCGGTTTCCATACGTCTGTAATTATTATAGTGTATGAAATAATTAGCTATATCCATTGCTGTATACTGTTTACTCATATTAGTTCCTCCTTATTCAGCATTCCTTTGTATTCTTTGAAGTTCACGTTCAAACTTTTCCAATCTGATTTTTTTAACTTCTTCTTTGCAACCATATATTTCGATTAAATATTGCAAACATATAGATACATCTGCAAGTTCTTCGTATACGTTTGCTAATAGTTCTTCTTTTGACTTTTTATTGTGTAAAACGTTCTTGTCAAATCGCCATAACTTATTTAGTGCTTTGGTTAGTTCGGACATTTCCTCAATTGTCTGACGTTCTTGAACCTCTTGACCGTAATAATCATTGATTTTATGTATTGCTTCTATTTCACTGTCTGATGAAGCATATTCACTTTGATTTTTTCGCTCATTTTGAGAATGCTCAAAAGCATGAAGTTCATCTTTACCTAACCAAGTTTGCCAAGCTCCACAATCGCTACAGTACAAGCCGGTATTATTACCGTGCTGTTCTGTAAAGAGCGAATGACTACCACATTTTCTGCAACGTCTTTGATACATATTTATCAATCCTTTCTTTTTCCTGTCGTTTCCTGTCAAAGATTTTTTGCTTTATTATTTCAATTTCCTATTCCCCTAAAATAAGACTTAATTGTTCTTAAATGTTTTATATGTAATATAAAAGGTAACACAAAAGGCAACACAGATGAGTACGAACAGTAATATATACGCTATTTTCATATTCAGAGATAATATACTATCGGTTGTAGTAACAAAATTTCCGGCTGCCATATTTGCCGCTATTGTTGCACTTGTAAAGCTACTTGCTGAACTTATTGCTGCTGAACTTATAATACTACTATACATTATCAATCATTCCTTTCATCTATTTAAAATCTTTTCGATGTGTCATACTGATTTTTACCAAACCGGATGCTTGTAAATTTATTTTTCTCAAGCATCTTACATATATCATCAACCATGTATATTTTTTCTGTTTTGTATTTCTTACCATTTTGTATTTCATATTGACAATACAAATGCTTGCCTTCATACTTTCTTGCAAAATAATCAGAAAAAGTAAATGTTCTGTTATTTGCTTTTTTTAGTTTACGAATTTTATGGTTAGGACTTTCATCACAGATAAACCACTGATATGAAGTACAAAATTTTGATACTTCTTTACCGACTGCCTCTAATATACAATAGAATCTGTGACTATTGCTTTTAACTTTCATTTCCTTTTTCATGTGTTCCTCTCTCCTTTAATTGTAAACTGTTTTATGGCGTTTCAACTATTTTCAATATATGCCACGTCTTTTTTTCATTAATATCTTCAAGCCCTTTATAACCTTGAACTTGAAGTTGGTGTATAATGTTTTTTGCATTTTCTAAAGACACAAATTGTCCATGCTTTTTAATCTGGTATAGCAAATCAAATACAGTATCATCAATTATCATAAATCCTTGATTCTTTAAGGCTTGAATTACATCAATCATATTTTTATCACCATAGCTTTTAATTTCGGTTATTTTGGCTAAAACTTTCATAATATTTCGCTCCTATAAAAATTTTGAATGCTTTTGTGACACCGGCAGTTTCACCGGTATCACAAGTTGAATCACTCGCAGGCAGTTTCATAAATTATTTTACTGTCAATGAGTTAAGTCCCTTCACTGTTACGGTATAAGTTCCGTCATCGGCTACTGATATTGACATTCTGTCTGAATTCTTATATAGCTCCGCATCAAATTTAATGTCAACAACATCATCACCTATCACTCGTATTTTTTCGTTTGTCTTTTTCGTAGAGTAGTTTGAAATAGATAGTGTATCTTCCCCATCACCGACTATTCCCTTTTTTACTGCATTATCAATGATAACTTGTCTATCCGAAGGTGCTTGAATTGTATTTTCGATTACTTCATTAAGTGTGTATTTCGTATTCTTTTTATTGATATTGTCAATCATAAAATCTTTGTATTTGACCGCCGATTCTATTTGTTGTATAGGTTCGTCCGAATAGATTTTATTAAGTGCTTTTGTAATATAACTACTAACCTCTTTATCCGAAGCAGTTTCACAGATACATTCCAAAACAATATCTGACATAATATATGCAGTTTCACCGTCTATTTGATATTTCTTGTCTTTGTAGAATACTTCTTCTTTTTCAAGATTAATAAACGCACATTCTGTTACTACTTTTGTCTTAGGTGGAAGAATTGAATTAATATCAGCAATTTCAACGGTTACTTCTTCACCGCTATTTATAACCTTATGCAGATATTCAACTTTATTTTCACACTTTAAGATTGCTATATACTTAACTTCGTCTTTAATAAATTCTGCAACGATGACATCAGATGGAATTCTATCTTTACTCTTTTCTGTAGCCGATAACGATTCGTACATTCTTTCGGATATTGTTCTTGAAATTTCTCCGAATTCACTTTCATTATTTTTGTATTGTCGTATTAAACTCAGTACGGTACTGTTAGATGCAAAGTTACCGAATTTTAATTGAGATATATTGAATGCCTTCTCAATTAATGAATTCACATACTGATAAGTTGTTCCGGAGGTTATGTCAAGCTCATTGCGAGATTGAATTGTTATTCCTTGTTCAGGGTTAAGAATATGTATGATTGCTTTAGTTATATTTACCATTTTAATCTTCCTTTCGCTTTTTCAAAATTAGAACTACTATTTTACAATGTAAATCTGTTAAAAAAAGGTCTAAAAAAATACCCTTATTTTAAAAGAGTTGACCTACGAGATTATTCGTTTTTTTCTTTTTTGCTATCGGCTTTTTACTATGACATTTACATATTGGAATCTTGTTAATGTCTTTATTAGCTAAATTCAAACTACTTATTATTATTTTACGACCGCATTTTAAGCATTTGCACTCCCACGATAAATGCGTTTCATTATTGATTTTCCCTACTTTTCTTATTACAAGATAACCGTCAATAATTCTTCCTTTAAAGTCTGTATTTCTTACACAGGATGAACATTTTGTCGTTGCTCCGGTGAGAAGTCTGTTTTGCCGAACGGAAAAGCTCTTTCCACAGCTACATTTCACTTTATACATATGAGACTTATTTATTATGCCCATATCTTTTATGACTGTTAATTCTCCGAATTTATCGCCTTTATGTATTTTTGATTCCATAGTAATGCCTCCTACATTTGTGATATGCTGTACAAGATACCGTTATTATATTCTCTATAACCTATTTTAAGCAAAATTTTTTTGGCTTTATCAGAATAAAACTTCGTTTTGTCTTGATTAAGCAAATTCTCAATATGGTTATATTCTTTTTCTGTAAAATTCACATCAAGGTCTACTGCTGCAATTTTTCCGATTATTATCGTATCAATTTCGCTATTAGTGTATTCTGTCAGTATTCTTGGTAATACCTGTAATACTCTCTCTAATATACGTTTGCCTTTTTTGATATGTATTGAAGTGATTACACCAACTCCTATTTCTTCACCTTTACGGCTTCGCATTAAATCTGTTGCAAATCTTAGGCTTGAACATATTTCATCACCGGTAAAATCTTCTGCTATTTCACCGATAAATACTTCTGTTCCGTGTACTGCCATCAACGTAATTTTACCAACTAACTGATTATTTTCAAAAATTGCAATCATTGGAATCTCAAATCTTGATGGCTGTTTATCATATATGAGTTTCACAGGTTTTAAACTGAATTCATTTCTGTCTGTTTCAATTTTATACAAACCCATTCTGTTACAATTATTTGTTATTAGTATCTCGTATGTACTCATTTGTTTTCCTCCTTATTAAACTTAGCTACTTTTAACATAAATAAAACTATATCCCTATTATACCACATTTTTAATTAAAAATCAAGTTTAAATTGTAATTCATATGCTTAAATTAATTATCTTTAATTATTTTTTTTAATTAATATTTTTTATGTTATCTTATTCATTCACTTTTAATAATGTAATGTGAAATTATTATTTTAATTATTATTTTAATTATTTTTTATTAAATAATTAAATATTTTATTTTTTTGGGCATTATTCTCTCATAAAATTCTTTTTGCCACGCTTCGCAAATGACATAACATTCTTCATCTGTTTTACTGTTAAGTCTTTCTATCAGTGTTTCTACTTCTGCAAGGTTCATTGTAATTCCGATATAGGCTTTTTTATTCTGATACTCTGCTTGAAACAGCTTCGCACCATATTCTTTTATACTCGGATACTTCTCTTTTATTATGTTATAATAATAATCATTTACCTTTTCCTCATATTTTACTATATTGTTTAGGATAGCAATACTTTCGTATCGAATCGGTAAGCAATACATATTTTGAAACAGTTGTGAAATTCTACAATGGTATCGCTGATTATCAGGATCTGTATAGATTTGTACCCACTCTTTTGCATTTTTTGAAAAGACTATTGCTGAATTTAATTGGTCAAACATTTCTGTTGTTAAGTTTTTATTCTTGATATACAAAAACAGTGATTGTCTTGCTCGTTTTATCGTTCGTTTGGTTATATATAAACCTCGCTTATTTGTATGATATACAAGATAAGATTTTGAACGGCTTGTTAATATACCACTTTGTGTTTGAAAACTATATTGTATTTTATCTTCTTCTGTATATCTTGATTCTGCGTGTATTTGACTTGTTGGATAATACGTTCCTTGCTCCGGCGATAATAATTCTTTTTCATATTGTTCAAATTTATAGCCGTTCGATTGCTTATATTGGTCTTTAATGTTACTCATTAATTCTTCAAATGAACAGTCTTTGGACTGATTATCTTGTTTTACATCAATATTTGCCTTGTTAAACATCATATATAAAGAATTTTCTTTGAGTACCCGATAGACTATAAATTGGTTCTTAACCGACATTGTTTCAAATTTCGGTATCGGATTCGGTATATAGCTTAATATCTTCTTTTCTTCTGAATAATAATTCTTTAAATATGTCAGTCCTTGTTCTGTTATTGAGTAAAATGGTATTATGTAATTACGATAATTACGTTTTAATTTTCTTTGACGTTTAACTATCAAACCGTCTTTAATCAATTCTGCAACTGCATTTTTTACAACTTGTGTTTTTTCATAAACAAGTATTAAATTTGACATATCGGCTATTCCATTCCTTAAAAAGCAGTATAAAATTTGACATTTCAGCTCTCTTTTTCTCATAATAAAAATCACCTCGTTTTCTGTACCCTTTTTTGTGATATTTATATTCTCTAATCAATTGCAATAAAAATTGAATGCTTTAATATCCCTCAAACCATCTGAATACCTCAACATTTTTGCTTATATAACCGTTATTTTTTTCTTAATAATTTTTTTGCGGTTTTAAAACCGATAATTGCTTATTAAAAATCGGTTATATTTTCGTAAAAACTTGATAGCTTTTTATTATATCTATTGACGACCTATCCAAAGTTTGTTCCGGCAGACACGGTTCAGCAATTATATAACTGCCCTCGTACAATTCATCTGTAATAAAACTTTCAATTAGAATTTTACAACGAATTCCGTTATCAGTGCTTGCAGTATAATCTGATATATTATCAATGACATTTCTGAGATTATATTTATCATTGTCAGGTATTGAATGTATTCTTGTTGCAGATGAAAAAATGTTTACTACTCGAATAATCTTTTCTTTCATTTGAGGTATTTCTTTACTTAGTATAAGATTATCAAGTAAATTTACCATTAGATCATTTTCAATCCTGTCATTAAAGATTACTTTCTTCTTAGGTAAATACGGTAAATGAACGATTACCGTATTACCGTTAGTATCAGCTATCAGTGCCGGATATGAATTATAGTTAAGTTCAGTCTTTAATTTATGAAAATCTGAAACGGTCATAAATTCTGAAAATAACTGATTTATGTAGTTGTGTACAACTATAATTCTGTTCATTAAATCCGTATACATATTATTATTGTCTTTAATAAACGAATCAGGAAGTTCACGATCTATGTACGTTAACATATCATATTCATAAGAGATTACTTTACTTAAAGTTTCACACATATGTTTAACAATTTCATTGAAATTCTCGTATATTCTTTGAAATTCATAATCAGCATTGTGAATACTATCCTCATTATAATGTTCAAGGCATGACTTAAACATAGATACTTTTTCAATCATATTATTAATGCTGTTTATCTGATCATTTAACATATTTTCACTTCCAATCATAATAATGAGGTTTATGCTCTTTATCCAAAATACAATAAGTATCAAACTCAAGATTTTGAATGTCATTTGCCACCTCTTTGTCTGCCACCAACGCTATATGTATAATCGAATCTTCGGCATCTTCCGACAACATAGCCTTTCGTCTTATCGGAACAATCATAGATAACGAATCAACTGTATATGCCGAGAATGTTGTTATATCATATACTTCGTCATCTTCTGTGATTATAAGAAATTGGCAAGGGTAATCAGAAGCCCAAAATTCACGGATTTTCGATACACCCATAGAAGCAATAATCCAAGCTGCATTAGTGCGTTGCTTTTGCTGAAAATCAGATAAATCTATATTACCACGTCTTGTTATCAAGTCAGTTTCACTGTCTTTTGATATTAAGCATTCAGCAATTAACTGTTTCACCGACCACTTAATTGTATCTTTATCATATACGTTGCCGTACATTAACTGTATTTGTTCATAGCTTACTGCTCCGATTTTGTTAATGAAGTTGTACATTGATTCTTTTAAAATATATCCATTCATAATGAAATTCCTTTCTTTTTCGATATTAAGAGTAAGTATAATATAAGTATACAATACGTAGTATGTACGTAATATATAAGTATTATATAAGTACATACTACTTATTATGTAAGTATTGAATACGCTTAATATTATGATTTTGTATTGATATAATCTCAAATTATATACTTCTTTGATTCATATTAATATTTTCTTTACGTATTATGTAAGTATATTATACTTATAATCTACTTATAATCTACTTATACATTACTCATAATGTTTGGTTTTAATTGTTTTTTTCTTTGTAGAGCCTTTCGCTTTTCTTCGACTTGCTTAGCCAAATCCTCACGATCTGTTGTTACTAAATCATGTTCGTGTTTTGATGATTTAAACTTAATCAAGATATGGTTACTGTTCGCAGTAAGTAAAGATTCGCCTTTTTGAAAGTGTGTTATCTGCTGAACTTCGGATTCTGATAAATTCAGTGTTTCAGATACTCTCAAAGCCTCTTCTTGTTCGAGCTGAAGAACCATTTTGATTTTTGAGTTATTGATAATACCTTTTCCGTATACACCGTCTTTAAGAGCAAAAAAGTCATTCAAATCTTGTGTTGAAGCTATGGCACTACCACCATAAGCACGAATAACTTTGAAAATTCTAAGTACGAATTTTGCCGCTTCTTCTGATGCGTTTGCACCTATCAAAGTCCATAGTTCGTCCAAGAAAATCGCTTTTTCCTTTGTTCTATCTTCTCTTACTTTGTCCCAAACATAATCAACAACAATGAACATGCCGATAGGCAACATTTCTTCTGTTAAATCAGATATATCAAAAACAATATATTGATTATCCAAATTAACATTTGTATGACCGTTAAATGATGATGCTGAACCGGTTACATATCGTGATAAGATGTTATATAGTCGTTCGGCTCTCGGTCCGAGATTATAAAGATGTCTATGTAAATCACCAAGTATAGGCATCTGTTTATACTTAGATGGATTTTGAGGATCAATTAATGAATCATTGTCGATTGTAATACCAAATTCAGCATATGTTTCAACCAATGCTTCATCTAAAAGCTGTCTTTCCTCATTTGTTATATCACGAATAAGCAAAGTAAAGAAAGTATGTAACTGCTGTATTTTATTTGTTAGAATTGCAACTTTAGAATCACCATCTATAAGCAAAGATGCTTCATCATCTTTTTTTCGTATTTCCATTACGTTGATATTTTGAGAACTGCCGGCAGAAATCTTTACATATTGTCCTCCTATACCGTCACAAGCACGTTTAAATTCATGACCTTTATCCGGTGCAATAATAAATACTTGTTTTTTCTGACTTCTCATTCTTAATGCCATACACTGCAGTGTATATGTTTTACCTGCACCGGTAGTACCTAAAATAGCTATATTAGCATTTTTGTACTTTCTCGAATCAAAGTTATTCAATATAACGAGAGAATTATTAGCCTTGTTAATTCCGTATAAAATGCCGTTTTCATCATTAACTTCATATGCAACAAAAGGATATGCAGCAGCTAAAGATGAACTAAGCAGATTTCTTTTTGAGTTTTTAAATATTTGTGAATTAAATTGGCATACAGGTAAAGACATTTTGAATGCTTCTTCTTGCATAAACCAACATAATTTCAGCTTTAATCCTTGTCCTATTAAATAAGTCTTAATTTCATTTGTTTTCCATTCCAATTCATCAATCGAATGTGCTGTTATAGTCAAAAGAGTTGACATATAGCAAAAATCTTCACCTGAAGCTATTCCTGCTTTTAGGTAATAACCGGAACGTATAGCACTTGAAATATCATCAAAATCTGTTGAAGTATCTTCCATACCTCTTGCTTTGACTTTATTGTATCTCAGTGCATATTGCAATTTTTGTGTTACTATTGCAATATTTTCTTTATGCACGAAGAAATCTACATCAATACCTTCTCCGAGATTAATCAACATTGATAGCCAACCGGCTACTGCTGATTCACCATATGATTTACCCTGTATATATCCGAATGAATAGTAAACATCATCAATTTTTATATATTTAGGTGATGTTTTGGTATCTATTGACAGAGGTGCTATATAATCATTTATCGGTACATATGCTTCTTTATCAGGATCATAATTCTCATCTGCAAGATATTTTGAAATTACTTCATTCATTCGTGTTTCAAATGGTTTCTTCTCACTTTCGGATTTTGCCATAATTGTATAAAGAACTTCACATATATCTTCATCATTTTCAAGCGGCATAACTTCGTTACCGCATCTAAATAGCATATTTTGAATACGTAAAGCGGTAGTATCCAAATCAGCTTTTATTTCATAAAATGAAGGTGTCTTTTTCAAACCAACTGATTCTGAATATTCAAATATAATAAAAAATCTTCTTGAAACACCTTCTTTAGAACTTACCGATTTAATTAAATCAATCTGCTCTTTTTGAAGTGTTCTGCAATTCTTATTTTGTTCTGTTTCAATATCCTTTTCGATACCTTTAATAAGTCGAGTGACGTCTGTTTTTCGTGATATAACCTTAAATTGAATAGTGACAGGCATTATTCTAAGAGTTGCATCAAAATTAGCTATAATATCACGTTTTTCATCTTCAGAACGAAGTAAAAAATTTATAGGTGATATTTCAAGAATTTTTATAAAACGTCTGTCTTTAGTAATGATTATTCCTTCGGATACGTCTTGAATTGGTGAAAAACTTTGAGTGCTTTGAATAGTCATCATCGTTTTTTTAGCTTTTTCTTTTTTTGATTGGTTTAACATTAAATCACCTCCGTTTCATCAAGTACCGTTATCTCATCACTGTTAATAATGATTTCGTCATTAATTGCACAATCATCATTTTCTTCGTCTGCAACAGCAGCCTCACTGAATTCAATATCGTCAACGGATATTTCTACCGGTTCAGATTCAGCAGATACTGTTGTTTGCTCAGGCAAAATTGTGTTTTGTTCACTTAATAACAATGTATTCTTTTTTCTTTTCTTTTTAGATTTTTGTATATCTAAACCTAATAATTTCTTTTCTGTATTTAAAAAGCCGGAACTATATTCTTCATCTTCATTAAATTCAAAATCTTCACCTTCAATGTATGAGATGTTTTTATTTTTGTTTTGACGTTTTTCTTTCCATTTTTCAATAGTAGAAACAAGTTTATCTTTTGGCATTTCTTGTGCCATAACAACTTCCATAGGTCGTACTGATCGAGAATGTAAGTGATTATTGTACAACATCATTCGTTGACCTTTTTTCCATTTATATAACTGATGTAAAAATGTCAAAAAAGAACTATCATTTATACCCATTACCGCAATTAAAAAAAACGGTAGAATTACACTAAGCACCACAGTTATTTTAACTGTAAATGATGGATAGTGTATATTCCATAACGGAAATGCTAAAACTGCTGAAATTCCTATTGCTTCTAAAAAATTTCTTGTTTTAAACATTCCATTAAGTATTCTACCGCCTTCGATAAAATTATCAGGTATAATATAACTATTATGAGTTTCTTTAGACATAACTAACTCCTTTCTTATTGTGGTAGAACCACTGTTATAGCATAATAGTTCTACCACAAAATACTTCATACAAAAGTTAAATAATGCTTTTATGCATTACATTTGTTTATGTACCGTTTGAATAATCTTACCGGCAACATAACCTGTATCTTCATTCTTACGCAACACTTGGAACAATACTGTATCGCCACTGTTAGGGGCTGTAGCAGTATTTTCAACTCTTGCTGCGATTGCGTAGGCAGGAACACCAAAATCATCAATAAACAGATGTATACGGACTCTTCCGTCTTGTCTATGCGATATTCTTGTAATGTGTGCCAAACATCTTGAATTTTCGGTAATATTCTTCATTTTAGGAATAAAGCCTTGAATTTCAGCATCTCTGCCGGACACTTCAAGTTTTTCTACATTACCTTTTTCATCATATGTGATATTTTTAATAACAACAGGGATTGTCATTCCGGTTGAATACATATCCTTTACAATTTTCACATATCTATGTGTTAGCTGAAATTGCTGAATAAATGTATCTACACCTTTAACATTGACCATAACTGCGTGAAAACCTGCTGAAAGAACTACTGCATCAACAGTATCGCCGACTTTTACCAATGCTTCTTTTTGATGCTTGCTTGTCTTGAAGTTGTATGTTTCAATTCTGCGAAGTGCAAGTTTTCGTGAAGCCAAAATAGCATATTCACCGTCAAATTTACCTGTAACTTGTGTAATTACAAAAGGAATTTCAAGACCGAGTAATTTTGACATCATCTGATTTTCTCTTTTGATTTTGTCATCAATATCCTCAATTGTGGAATAATCGACCAAATCATTTTTGAACATTTCAGATGCCGGAATTATAATACGATATTCGCCGAATTTCACAACACCCACAATCATTGTATTGTTGAGTGTTTCAATGGAAATAAGATTGCCGTAAACAATTCTGTTCTCACGTCTTGACGTTCTTATCTGTTCCCATTTCATAATTCGTTCTTCACGAAGTGCATTTTTTTCGGCTCTTTCTTGCTCGTTTTTATTCTTTTGAGCAATAAGTTCTCGTCTTGAAATGGCTTTATAATCTTCAACATTTGTTTCTTCAGTATTATCGCCATCTTCTGTTTCGTTAACATTTTCGATATTTTCCGGCTCAACTGAATCTGCTGAATTATCTGGGTTTTCATCAGAATCACTGTTTTCAGGTTCTGAATTTTCCGCCGGTTCTGTTTCACTTTCGGAACTTTGAGTTGATTCGATTTCTGTATTAATCTCTGTTTCCTCATTAACATTTTCTTGTGAATCATATTCTTCGTTTTCTACGTCCATTTCAATGTCTGTAGGTTCAACTGATTCAATAGCTTCATTTGAATTTTTTCTTCTTGCCATAATATTTTCTCCTTTCGGTTTAATTCCCCTTCTATAAATATAGTCCTTATTTTTTAGTGTTTTTCTACTTTTTCATAAGCAAATGGCGGTAAATTATTTTTTTGCACAAAAAAAAACTGCCTTGCAAAATCTGCAAGACAGCTTTATAAATAAACAATATTAAATTTTAGATAATATAAATGTTTCGGCTAAAATATCATTTTTCTTTTCTTCTGCATACAAATATAAGGATAAAACTTTTTTTTCTTCATCTGACAAATATACTTTTGTACCGTTTTCATCCGTATAATATATTTGATTATAAGGAGTATAATCAATACAACATAGATAGTCTAAAGAACAATTTTTAGTTAACGCTTCAAAAAACATTCTGCTTAAAATGAAATTACAACTGTGCTGTGCTAACATCAATTGAAATGTTTCATATTTTCGACCGATTACTGAAGATGAAACCAACTCTACAAGAGATACACCTCTTAAATCTGCTAAATCAATAAAACGTAAATACATCAATTCTTTTAAATACTCATCATAATCAGATAATCGAGCTCCAAGAGCTTCCGGCTTATGAATAAATGTGTACGTAAAATTTAATTTGGCTTTTTCTAAAAGGTTATCTATTTTATTTTTATTATCTGAATTTAATTCCTTGTAAGCCTTAATAAATGTTCTTTCTTTTAACGGCAGTTCAATATCAAATTCTTTTCCCATAATTAATTTATTACAAGAACAATTAAATAATGGTACTAAATAATTTAATCCGATAGGAGATATTCTTATTATTTTGTCATTTGTCAACCATTGAGGGTTCTCTTTAAGAGATACATATTTCCTATAAGCATTATATATAGCTAATGAATTTATATTATTGTCCTGATTATCAAATTGATTAGAATTATCAAGGGTTAATTTATTATTAATTATTGCAAAATTAGCATTCAGCAAAGTTATGATTTTTTTACTAATATATTCTTCATTTTTATTTTTTGAATCCATATTCTGAAAATCTTCTTGATTAAATACATTCATTTCTTACACCTCCCTTTTAATTTGCTAAGTGTTTTACAAATGTCTTAACAGCTTCTTTTGTATAAGCATTTGATAGCTTATATAAGTCAAAAATAGTCTCTATTGTTGGATTATTTGAATATATACAATATTCATTAAAACACAATAACCAGTGAATTGATACATCAAACAATTTTGAATATCTAAGATAATCTTCAAATTCTGCTACATTGTTTGCGACAAAATCATTAGTAATACAAATTGTGTCGAGAGTATCATTAGTCAAAAGTTTATATTGGTACATTAAAGCAGACAATTCGTTATTTTTTTGCTTCTGTTTGAATAGGTTATACAATCTTTCGGAAGGAGAAGTATAATAGGTATATTCGTATGACTTCATTTCTGCTTCTAACTTATGCAAATTTTCATTTATTGCATTTGTTTTATCTGACCATTTTTTCATTCTCTCTCTTAATTCTTCAAGTCTTTTGTCGTTTGCATTTAATTTTGATATAGAAGCATACTTGCCTTTTATTGATTGTAACCTCTCTACAAAACTACCTTGTCTAATCATTGCATTATCAATGGCAGTTTGTGTTTTTTGAACATCTGCTTGGCAAGTGTTTTTGATTACATCTTTTTCCCACCAAATAGGTGATATATTCAGTATAAACTCATATAAAATATTTATTTTAATTTCAGACAATGCTTGTATTGAATTTATTAAATCTTGATCTTCTTCACTTAATTTTATATATTTATCATATAATTCTTCACCGATAAAATCTTTGAAGTCTATTTTATTTTCAATTAAATATGGTTCAAGTTTATCATATAACTTAATACATTCTATTTTATCTGCCAATATTGATGATTTAATTACTTTTCTTTTTTTTATTTTGGGGATTTTCATTTTAATCCTCCTTTCTTGAAATTTCAACCGTTATTCTACAATTTCATTATACCATATTTTATATTTTGTGTCAATTATATCGGTCAAAATATTATTTTTTTATCCATAAAAAAAGCAGAAAGAAGTGAATTTCTCTCTGCTTGTGGAATAATTATAATTGTTGATAAGCAACTATATATTCAGGATTATTTTGATTTATGTACAGTTTATATCGGAGATTCTCATAAAATACACCTTTTTTATTTCCATAATTGAATTTGTATGTCGCTCCGTTATCATCACAAAAAACAATATCCAATACTACATTTGTACCGTAACGTCTCTTAGATGTGGAGATGCACACTAATTCATATTCTTTAATCGTATCACTCACGTAATCATAATCCGTTTTAATAGCTGCTATAAGCATATAAAGACCAACTATTAAGCCTATTAATATGCCAACGCTTTTCAGGAGTATAGCTGCTATAACAGATATGGTTATAATTGATATGCCAATCATTAATCGCATTGTTTTTAAGCGTGTTAATGCCGGAGGTAAATCAATTTCTTTCATTTGTTTAAATTTTTCTTTTAGTTTTGTTATATACTCGTTCATCTAAATTTAGCAAGGATACCCCCACTTCTATAAGTGATGGGAGGAATTGCGTACCTATTATCCTCGCTTTCCTCCTTCCTGATTTTTAATTACTCTTTCCGTTAATATTGTTTTTCTTTTTTCTAAAAGTTTTAATTTTTTGTGACTCACTCCGGGTGATATTTTTGTACCATCCAAAGTGCGTATATCAAAACTACCGCTTGACCTACGACCGAAAATAAAACATTCTTTACCTTTGTATAAAACCTTATCATATAATTGAAATCCAAAAACATATTTAGGTGCTTGGTTTAATTTGCGTATGCCACCTTTGCTGATTGTTGCTTTATGTATTTGTCTATTCCTCGTGCGTATAGCTTTTTGGATATATAAAACTTCCAATGGTTTAGCAAGCGGATTACCACTTATACATAAAGCATCAGTATAATGTGTTTTTGACAAATTATGTTGTATGCGTGTATTCTTTGTTATGTATCCA
>ERZ826220.2457-NODE-2457-length-15840-cov-3.044789_pt1 | contig 15840 bp, 12 predicted proteins | sample MGYA00519927_ERZ826220 | MGnify/ENA primary metagenome ERZ826220 (study PRJEB31778, sample SAMEA3449225) | human gut metagenome | biome: human gut; feature: human-associated habitat; material: faeces | place: United Kingdom | collected 2010/2012 ...
AAGTTCCTCCAAAGTCGAAACTTTAGATTTTAAGCCATTTCTGCCGCACATGTCGTCAGAAATGATTTCCAATGAGGTTAGCACCTCATACTCCAAAAAACAAAGCAGACAAAATAACAAAAACTGCATTTTGAATAAAATCAAAATGCAGTTTTTTTATATCTTATCTTAATTGAGCACCGATTTGATTTTCAAGATTTTTAACAACCTTATCAAATACTTTCTGTACTTCATCACCTGTCAAACTTCTGTCTGCGCTTCTGTATATAGCACTGTATGCAACGCTCTTTTTGCCCTCAGGTATCTGTTTACCCTCGTAAACGTCAAACAACTGCAAGCTTTCAAGCATTTTACCCGATGCCTTTTTAATTACATTTTCAATATCCGCAACAGGAACTGTCTTATCAACAAGCATTGCTATATCACGAGTTACGGCAGGATACTTAGGAAGTTCCTTAAACTTAATATCGGTCTTAATATTAAGGAATACATTCTCAAAATCCAATTCGGCAATATATACAGGAGTTTCAATTCCGTATTTTCTGCTTACTGCAGGGTGAATTTCACCGATTATGCCGATTACCTTATTGCCGGCACTTATCTTTGCACATCTTCCCGGGTGGAATGTCGGGTTATCTGTTACGGCCTCATACTTAACATTCTTTACGTTAAGTTGTGCAAACATTGTTTCGCATATACCCTTAATGTCATAGAAATCTACGTTATCGCCGTACATACCCATTGTGATTTTAACAGGTTCGTTCGGAAGTTCACCGTCCGTTGTCGGAATAAATATCTTTCCTATTTCAAACAACTTGGCAGACGGATTTCTGTAATTATAGTTTCTTGACAATATATCCATCATACTTGCGATAGTAGTTGTACGCATTACCGATGTGTCCTCGCCAAGCGGATTTGTAATTTTTACAACGTTTCTCATTTCACTGTCTTTCGGAATATTCAGTTTATCGAATATTGACGGACTTGTGAATGTGTATGTGTAAATTTCGTACATACCTTGTGCTGTAAGAAGTTCGTTCACTCTGTCCTGTACCTGCTGACGTTCTGTTTTCATTCCGCAAGTAGCCTCGCCCGAAAGAAGTGTTACAGGTATTTTATCGTAACCGTAGAAACGTGCAACTTCTTCCGCAATATCCGCCTCACCTTCAAGGTCAGGTCTGAATGACGGAGGAGTTACAGTCATCTTGTCAAGGTCAACCTTGATTTCAAGTGCGTCAAAATACTTAACCATATCCTCTGTCGGAATGTCTGTTCCAAGGAACGCATTAATTTTATCAGGTCTGAAAGCAAGCGGCTGCATATCTGTTACGTTACCCATAACGTCAATCATTCCGCCGACATTTTCACCGCAGCCAAGTTCTTCTACAAGCTGACACGCTCTTTCAACGGCAGGAACTGTATTGTTATAGTCAAGTCCCTTTTCATATCTTGATGATGATTCTGTTCTAAGACCTACTCTTTGTGCTGTAAGTCTTACAGACGCACCGTCAAATGTAGCCGATTCAAAAATAACAGTTGTTGTATCGTCCTTAACTTCACTGTTAAATCCGCCCATAACACCTGCAATAGCAACAGCTCTGCCGCCGTCTGCAATTACAAGGTCGTTTGAAGTAAGTGTTCTGTCCTGTTCATCAAGAGTCTTTATAACTTCACCGTCATTTGCACGTCTTACGATAATTTTGTTATCCTGTAAATCTCTCAAATCAAATGCGTGCATAGGCTGACCGTATTCAAGAAGTACATAGTTTGTTATATCGACAATATTGTTGATAGGTCTTACACCGCACGCACGAAGTCTTTCCTGCATCCAGCTCGGTGACGGACCGATTTTAACGTTTTTAACCATTCTTGCACAGTATCTCTTACACTTATCCTTGTCCTGTACATCAACGCTGATTGTATCGGCGATATTTTCACTGTTTTCGTTAAACTTAACTTCAGGAATAGTGAACTTTTTATTAAATGACGCCGCTGTTTCACGCGCAAGACCGATTATGCTGAAACAATCAGGTCTGTTTGAAGTGATTTCAAATTCAACGACAGTTTCATTCATACCGAATATATCCTTAATATCCGTACCGATTTTTGTATCGTCCGGAAGAATAAGAATACCGTATTCAGGTTCATAACCAAGCATATCCTCTGTTATACCAAGTTCATCATGTGAGCAAAGCATACCATAAGATTCAACGCCTCTAAGCTTGCCTTTTTTAATTTTTCCGTCAGGAAGTACCGCACCGACAAGTGCAACGGGAACGATTATACCCGCTTTTACATTCGGCGCACCGCAGACAATCTGCAAAATCTCGCCTGTTCCAGCGTCAACCGTACACACATGAAGATGGTCACTGTCAGGGTGATCTTCACAGGTAAGCACCTTACCCGCAACTACATTCTGAACAGATTCGCCCATATTCTCCCAACCCTCAACTTTAGAGCCTGTCATTGTAAGTCTGTCTGAATATTCTTTCGGCGTAACGTCTATATCCATATAGTCATTAAGCCAACTCATAGGTAAATTCATTATATTTCATTCCTTTCAATTTCCGAATAATATATTAAAACTGGTCTAAGAATCTCAAATCATTTTCAAAGAAAAGTCTAAGGTCGTTAATATCATACTTACCCATTGCAATTCTTTCAAGACCGATACCGAAAGCAAAGCCCGAATATACTTCAGGGTCAATACCGCAGTTTGCAAGTACCTTAGGGTGTACCATACCGCAGCCCAAAACTTCAATCCAACCCTCGCCTTTACATACGCTGCAGCCTTTACCGCCGCAAGCGAAACACGAAACGTCAACTTCGGCTGACGGCTCTGTAAACGGGAAATGGTGAGGTCTGAAACGTACTTTTGTATTTTCGCCATAAAGACGGTGGATAAACATTTCAAGAGTACCCTTTAAATCTGCCATTGTAACACCTTTATCAACTACCAGTCCTTCGATTTGGTGGAATACAGGTGAGTGAGTCGCGTCAACCGCGTCACTTCTGTAAACTCTGCCGGGTGCTATAATTCTGATAGGCGGTTTCTTCTTTTCCATAACACGAACTTGGATAGGTGAAGTTTGTGTTCTCAAAACCGTATTTTCGTTTATATAGAATGTGTCCTGAGTATCACGCGCAGGGTGATTCGGTGGAATGTTAAGCGCTTCAAAATTGTAGTAGTCAAGCTCAACTTCCGGACCTTCTGCGATTTCAAAACCCATTCCGATAAATGTGTCTTTAATGTTGTTCATTACTTTTGTAAGCGGATGAAGTTTACCTGTTTTTTGTGCCTTACCCGGCATTGTAACATCGATTACTTCGCTCTTTAGCTTGATTTCTTCAAGCTTTTCTGAAATTTCCGCTTTCTTCGTATCTATATGGTTTTCGATTACACCGCGAATTTCGTTTGCAAGCGCACCGATTTGCGGTCTTTCTTCTTTGCTTAACTGTCCCATACCTTTTAGTACGGCAGTAAGTTCACCCTTTTTACCGAGAAACTTTATTCTTGCTTCTTCAAGAGCATCAATGTCAGTTGCTTTTTGAAGTACATCAAGGGCATTTTTTTTGATTTCTTCTAACTTTTCTCTCATTTCAAAATTCCTTTCGATATAAATTAAAAAACACTCCGTCCCATAAGGGACGAAGTGTGTAAATTCAAACTCCGCGGTACCACCCGACTTCCGATAAAATATCGGCACTCAATTATGTATAACGGCACTACCCGTCACAGACTACTTGCAAACCGCTTTCACCTATGCAGCTCCGGAATGAAATTTCAAATAAATCCTTACCGTATCGGCTCACAGCTCAATAACCGATACTCTCTTTAGGCGGTGTATACCTTACTTTGTTCCATCATTGCTTTTAATATTCAATAATGAAATATTATATCACCTTTTTTTTATTTTGTCAATCAATAACACAAAATTATTTAAAAGGATTGATTTTTTTGCCAAAAAATTATATAATTTATCCCGAAAGGGTTGATTTTAATTGAAAGAAGAAATTTTAGATATATTAAAAAATGCAGACGGATATATTTCAGGCGAACGCATAAGCGAAATGCTGAACGTTTCAAGAACGGCGATATGGAAGCACATTAAATCATTGCGTGAAAGCGGTTACAAAATCGAATCGGTCACGAACAAAGGCTACCGCCTTATTTCCTCGCCAGACATCATAACCGAAGGCGGCATAAAAAGCGGACTTACCACCGATTTTATCGGTCACAGCTTATTTATATATGATGAAACCGACACGACAAACAATCGTGCAAAGGAAAGCAACACCTCGCCCGACGGCAGTGTATTTATCGCCGAAGTACAGACGCACGGCAAAGGCAGTCGCGGACGCGGTTGGACTTCTCCAAGAGGGATAGGTATTTGGCATTCAATCCTTTTAAAGCCCGAAATCTCCCCGCTTGAAGTTTCGCAAATAACGCTTGTCGCAGGTCTTGCCGTCTGCAAGGCTATCGGTCTTAATTCAATGATTAAATGGCCTAACGACATTGTTATTAACGGTAAAAAAATCTGCGGTATTCTAACCGAAATGTCTGCTGAAATAAATATGGTCAACTACGTTGTATGCGGTATCGGCGTAAATGTAAACACAGAATCATTCGATGCAGACATTGCCGACAAGGCTACTTCAATGTTTATCGAAAGCGGTCACAAATATGTGCGAAACGAATTAATCGCAAAATTGTTAAACGAATTTGAATATTATTATAAGAAGTTTCTCGACGGCGGACTCAGTGCAATTCTTGACGAATACAAAAAGTGTTGCGTCACGCTCGGCAGAGAAGTAAACGTCATTTTCAAAAACGAAACGGTTCGCGGAACTGCCGTTGACGTTGACGAAAACGGCTCACTCGCCGTACAAACCGAAAACGGTATTATTCACGTCACTTCCGGTGAAGTTTCGGTCAGAGGTATCTACGGTTACATCTAAAATCGGATATATTATGAATAAATTGTAAATTGTTAGCACTCACATCTGTTGAGTGCTAATTTTGTATTGACAAATCTTACTTTGAGTATTAATATATATTATGTAAATTAATTAAACTTCAAGGAGTGATTTATATGGCAAAAGGTAATATTTCAGTTGACAGTGAAAATCTTTTCCCTATTATAAAAAAATGGCTTTATTCCGATAAGGATATTTTCCTTAGAGAACTTGTTTCAAACGGTTGTGACGCGGTCACAAAATTAAAGAAACTTGCAAGTATCGGTGAAGCTCAAATTGACGAAAACGAAAAATTCAAAGTTACCGTATCAATATTTAAGGACGCTAAAAAGCTTGTCATCAGTGATAACGGTATCGGTATGACTGCCGAAGAAATTGACAAGTACATCAATCAAATAGCATTTTCGGGTGCAAGCGACTTCCTTTCAAAGTACAAGGAGGAGGACGACAAAGGTTCTCAAATTATCGGTCATTTCGGACTTGGTTTTTACAGTGCGTTTATGGTTGCCGACAGTGTTGAAATTGATTCGCTTTCATATCAAGACGGTGCAAAAGCCGCAAAATGGATTTGTGACGGAAGTATGGAATTTGACTTAACAGACGGTGACAGAACAGAAAGAGGTACTACAATAACTCTTAACATCGCCGAAGATTCGGAAGAATTTCTTGAAGAAAGCACAATCCGTCAAATTCTTCATAAATATTGTGCATTCCTACCTATTGAAATATATGTTGAAGTTCCTGAGGACAAACACGAGGACCACTGCGACTGCGGTCACGATCATGATCATGAACACGAGGACGATACACCGTCAGAGCCAAAGCCTATCAACAACACAACACCGCTTTGGATGAAAAAGCCGTCGGAGTGTACAGACGAAGAATACAAGGAATTTTACAGAAACGTATTTATGGACTTCAACGAACCGCTTTTCTGGATTCACCTTAACGTAGACTATCCGTTCAACTTAAAAGGTATTTTGTACTTCCCTAAAATCAATCATGAATTTGCAGGTCAAGAGGGACAGATAAAGTTATACAACAATCAAGTATTTGTTGCCGACAACGTAAAGGAAGTTATTCCCGAATTTCTAATGCTTTTGAAGGGTGTTATCGACTGTCCTGACTTGCCGCTTAACGTATCAAGAAGTTTCTTGCAGAATGACGGTTATGTTAAGAAAATTTCTTCACATATCACAAAGAAAGTTGCGGACAAGCTTACAAGTATTTATAATAACGAACGTGAAAACTATGAAAAGTATTGGGATTACATCAACATATTCATTAAATACGGCTGTTTAAGAGATGAAAAGTTCTATGAAAAAGTTAAGGACGTAATTATTTATAAGGATATTGACGGTAAATATTTGACATTGGACGAGTACCTTGACGGCAAGGAAGAAAAAGACGTTTATTACGTTTCTGATCCGCAAACTCAATCGCAGTATATCAATATGTTCAAAAATCAAGGACTTAATGCCGTTGTACTTCCGTCAATGATGGATACACATTTTATTTCACTTGTTGAAATGAAACAGACGGGTGTTAAATTCAAACGTATTGATTCCGCCATAAATGACATTTCGGACAACACAGAAAAAGACGATTCAACTAAAGAACAAGAAGAAAAATTGATTGAAAAGTTCAAGAATGAAATCAAGGACGATACATTAAAAATCGAAGTGCAGTCACTTAAAGACGATTCTATCCCGGCTGTAATTTTGCTTGGTGAGCAGTCAAGACGTATGCAGGAGATGTATAAGGCTTACGGTCAGCAAATGGCAGGTATGGCTGATATGTTCCACGATGAATTTACACTTGTACTAAATTCAAACAACTCACTTATCAAGAAAATAGATACATTAAATGACGAGGACGCAAATCTTGTTATTGACCATGTTTACGACTTAGCGAAGATAAGCCACAGTCCTTTGCCGGCAGAACAAATGACAAAGTTTATCGAACGCTCCAATAAATTGCTTGAAAAGCTGTTTTAATTAATAGTTTTTTCCTTTCACCTTCAAAGAGGGACACTAAATTTCAGTTTAGTGTCCCTCTTTTAATATGTTTAATAATTCTTCTATTGTATCCACAGTATAATCCGGCACTTCAAATTCATTTTTAGGTGTGTTTAACTTGTGAATACCCTGTTTTACGCATACGGTTTTCATACCCAACTTTTTAGCCGGTGCAACGTCATTATCCCCCCTGTCACCGACCATCATAGCATTTTCACCTTTACAGTCTGCTTTCTCAAGTGCTTTTTGAAAAAGTCTTACATCAGGCTTTGATACTCCCTCCTCCGCAGAGGATATAACAAGGCTGATATACTTTGCCAAGCCGTACTTTTCAAGACGTTTTTGTGTCCCCAACGGTTGATTCGCTATAACTCCGATTTTGTACTTACCATACAGTTGTGACAAAACATTTTCAGAATATTCATAAGGTATTTCAAGCTCACTGTGCCATTCTGCCCTATTCAATCCCGATATAATAACAGCGTCATCATACGGAATTAAATTTTTCAAAGCACAGTCGTCCATTAATTTATAAAACTCGCTTACGCTTATGTTGCTCCCTTTTACCGTATCGCTGACGCGTTTTTCCCACGCCTTGCTTTCGTCAACAAGCGTTGAACCGACATCGAAAAATATCCACTCTATCATTCTCTTATCTGACCGTCACCGTAAATTATATATTTAATAGAAGTCAATGCCTCAAGTCCCATTGGACCTCTTGCGTGCATTTTTTGTGTACTTATGCCTATTTCAGCACCAAATCCGAACTCAAAACCGTCCGTAAATCTTGTTGACGCATTAACATAAACCGCCGCCGCATCAACCTCATTCAAGAACTTTTGCGAATGTTCGTAATTGTTTGTAACAATCGACTCAGAATGTTTTGTGTTGTACTTATTAATATGCTCAATCGCCTCATCAATTCCGTCAACGACTTTCACCGCCATAATATAATCATTATATTCCGTATAATAATCCTCGTCTGTCGCGTCATTTACATCGGCAAATATTGCTTTTGAATTTTGGTCGGCTCTGATTTCAACATTCTTTTCTTTCAGTGACTTGAACATAACAGGAATAAATTTACCCGCTATTTTTTTGTCTATAAGTAATGTTTCTGCGGCATTGCACACAGACGGACGTTGTACTTTTGCATTAAGCACAATTTTAACCGCCATATCAATATCCGCGTCCGCATCAACATAAACATGGCAGTTGCCTGCCGCCGTTTCGACAACGGGAACGGTCGCATTTTCAACAACCGAACGAATAAGTCCCTTACCGCCGCGCGGAATTAATAAATCCACATATCCGTTCATTTTCATAAGCTGAGTTGCTGTTTCACGCGAAGTATCTTCTATTATATTTAGTGTCCCCTCCGGTATTCCGACACCGTATGCCGCGTCTTGCATAATTTTCATAACGGCTTTGTTTGAATTGATTGCCTCACTTCCGCCTCTTAAAATGCAAGCGTTTGAAGTTTTAAGACAAAGTACCGCCGCGTCAACCGTTACATTCGGTCTTGCCTCGTAAATTATTGCAATAACGCCCATAGGCACACGTTTTTGACCGATAGTCAATCCGTTTGGTCTTTTCCACATTTTTATTACTTCACCGATTGGGTCGGCAAGTGCTTTGACCTGTCTTACTCCCTCCGCAATTCCGTCAATGCGTTCTTTTGTAAGAGTAAGTCTGTCAATCATAGCTTGACGTGTTCCGTTTTTCTTTGCGTTTTCTATGTCAATGTTGTTTGCCGCAATAATTTCATCGGCACGTTCTACAAGTGCATTTGCAATAGCCTCAAGTGCATTGTCCTTTGTAACCGTACTTACTGAAACCATTTTATATCCTGCATCTTTTGCAAGAGTGCATTTTTCCAAAAGCTCGCTCATTATTCTTCCTCCTTATCGAAATTCTTCGACACAAACAATGTTCCGACAGGCTTTCCGTCAAGTATATCGTAAAGTGAATCAACATTGTTTCCGTTTGCGATTATCATATGAATACCGGCATTTGTCGCTCTTTCGGCAGCCTCAAGCTTTGTCACCATACCGCCCGTACCTCTGCTTGTTCCCGCACCGCCTGCAACATCTCTCACTTCGTCAATATCGTATACTGTAGGAAGTAATTTTGCGTTTTTATTCTTGTGTGGGTCATCGTCGTACAAACCGTCAATATCGGAGAAAAGTACAAGTAAATCCGCGTCAACAAGGTCGGCAACGACTGCCGATAAATTATCATTGTCGCCGATTTCGATTTCGTCATAACTTACCGTATCATTTTCGTTTACAACAGGAATTATCCCCATTTCAATAAGCGTTGTAACAGTATTTTGAATATTTCTCTTTCTGCGCGGAATTGCAATATCCTCACGCGTTAAAAGTACCTGTGCAACGGTGTTATTGTAACCCGAAAACATTTTATCGTAAAGATACATCAGTTCGCACTGTCCGACTGCCGCAATGGCTTGTTTGCCCTTTGTATCTTTCGGCTTTTCAGCCAAACCTAGTTTACCGAGTGCAATTCCCTGCGCACCCGATGAAACAAGAATTATCTCCTTGCCTTGATTTCTCAAATCAGAAAGCACCATAGACAGTCTGTCTATAAGTTTTAAATTCATTGTTCCGTGTTCATATGTAAGCGTAGACGTTCCGACTTTGACAACAATTCTGTGTGCCATAGACACGTCCTTTAATATATCGTTCATTGCCATCCTCCTATAAAGCATATAGTTATTTCTATTATATCGCTTTATGGGTAGTTTGTAAAGTCATTTTTATCTTATCTTATTCTTCAAAATTTTACTTGCATTTTTTACTCTCTATGATACTATATAAATATATTTTTACAAAATTTTCATTGTATCATATAACAATAATGTGAATTTTATTATACATTATACAACATTGTGGGAGGTAATGATGAAAAAACAAATAATTGCGGCAACTGCGCTGATGTTAGCGATTTCTTCAACCGCATATGCGTCCGACAACATAAACATATTCGTAAACGGAAATGCCTTAAACACAGGTGCTTTCATTATGAATGATTCGACGTATATACCGCTTAGAGCTGTCAGTGAGGCTCTCGGTTCAAATGTAAACTGGGACGGAAATACAAGCAGTGTTTACATTGATTCCGATGAAGATACAGTCACTGCTCAAGTGATTGAAAACGCAAGTTCAAGTGTCGTTGCGATAGTAGGAAATTACAAACCCGAATATATGACAGGGACTGTTTCAAATTACAACGAACTTACCGCTCACGGTACAGGTGTAGTTATCAAATCAGGCGGTATTATCCTTACAAACGCACACGTTGTAAGCGATATTGACAACATAACAGTCGTTTTCTCCGACGGCGAAAGCTATGCCGGACAAGTTCAGGCAATCGACAAAGATTCCGACTTGGCTTTGGTAAAGGTTGGCCGTCTTGGTTTAAAGCCAATATCGTTCGCACAATCGGACAGTATCTTCGCAGGGCAGTCCGTTGTTGCAATCGGTACTCCCCTTTCGCTTTCAATGCGAAACAGTGCATCAAAAGGTATCGTAAGCGGACTTAACGTCAGCACTCCGAGCGCGTATTATCCGTTAATTCAAACTGACGCCGCTATCAATGCAGGTAATTCCGGCGGACCGCTTCTTAATATGAAAGGTCAGCTTATAGGTATTAATTCTTCAAAATATGCAGGTGTTGGAATTGAGGGAATTAACTTTTCAATCCCGCTTGACACGATTAATTATGTACTTAATCAATTTGAGCAAAACGGAAAAGTCATAAGACCGGATTTAGGCGTTACTCTTGAAAATTCATGGGAGGCACGAATCGGTCTGCCGACAAAAAAAGGCGTCACCGTAAAAACATCTTCGTCAAGTTCACTTTCAAACGGTGATGTTATAAACTCTATCAACGGCATTGAAGTACACAGTATTGTGGACTTTAATAAAGCATTGCGTGATACATATTCTTCGGGAAGTATCAACGTAATTTATACAAGGAACGGTGAACAAATTTCAACTGACATCGTTCCTAATCTAAAATAATAAAATTGGGGGTATTAAAATGAACAAAAAACTAATCGCTGCAATTCTTGCCGCAACAACAGCTCTTTCAGCAGCGCCTTTTGCGCTTGCTGAAAATGACGAAAACACAAATGACAAAGTAGAAATCGCATTCAACGTGGGTGACAGTATTCTTAAAATAAACGGCATTGAAACAGAAGTTGAAACACCGTATGTAACAGAAAACAACACTACATTGGTACCGTTAAGAGTAATAACAGAGGCTTTTGGTGCAAAAGTTGACTGGGACGGCGATACTCAAAAAATAACTCTTACATACCCTGCCGTAAATATTGAACTTCAAATCGGCAATATCGTTGCAACTGTAAACGACCATACAGAAACACTTCTTGAATCACCTGCACTTTCCGAAAACGGCGTTACAATGGTTCCGCTAAGATTTATTTCCGAAACATTCGGTGCAACAGTAGGTTATGACAACGACACTCAAGCAATACTTGTAACAAAAGAAAATATGGATAATTCTTCTACCGTTACAGGTATCACCGATATGACAAAAACAGGTGACAGCTATTATTTATGGAGCATTGACACTCCTACTCAAATGAAAATGGCTGACAGAACTCTTGACGCAATGACAACAAAATTTGTCGCAGATGACGAAAGTTCAATGTACATAGACGTTTATCCTATAACAGAAGATACTGTTGATTTTGACGAAGAATATTCAAAGAGAAAAGACTCTTTTTCTTCATATACACTTATCAATGCAGAAAAATTACCTGAATCAAACGGAACACAGCATATGCACTTTCAGGCAAAAAATAAAGAGCAAATCATTGATTTTCACGAATACTATACAAAGGATTACAGATATTTAATCACTTCATTGATAAAAATCAATGATGATACATCAACAAAAGATATGATACTTTCTTTAGTGGATTCATTTAAGATTGGCAAAATAGATAATGAAACTTATGATCTTTCTACGGTAAAAACAGAGGGTACAAGACAATACCGTGAAATCACAGACGATACATATAAAGTAAGTTTCTATGTACCGGCTAATTATCAAATGGAAGATGATAATACTTTATGCTATTCACAGAAACGGTACTATACGCTACAATGCACTGCAAAGATCTATCGGTAATATAACATACAAGACTCTGAGCGTTCAGCTTAAAGAGCTTGAAGCTGATGGCCTCATAACAAGAAAGGAATACTCACAGATACCGCCTAAAGTGGAGTACAGCCTTTCGGAAAAAGGCCGCTCGCTCATACCAATTATGGACGTGCTCTGCATTTGGGGATATAATCACAGACCGAAGCCGTCCGATTTATAACATATTAAAAAATTCAAAAACGAACGCTTTATACATTCCAATCGTTCGTTTTTATTTTTAAAAGCAATAAAAAATAAAACAGCGGTATCCTTAAAGATACCGCTTTAGTCAGCATATTTACTGTTAAATGGCACGGTTTATTTTATTTGATCTTAAGCATCTTGTACAAACATTAGCTTTTCTTACTGTGCCGTTAGCTTCCTTTACTCTTACAGTCTGAATATTAGCGTTCCATTTTCTTCTCGTATGTCTGTTTGAGTGAGAAACAGTGTTTCCTGAAACCTGACCTTTACCGCAAATTTCACATTTTCTTGACATTTACCGCACCTCCTTTATTATCGTAAGCATTTAGCATTTATTCTCTATCAATTCGATTTTACCCGAACAAACGTCATTATATCATAAACGTTCTTATCTGTGCAAGTATTTTTTTACAGTATCGGCAAAATATCTGAAAAAATCAAAAACTAAGGCTCTAATTATTCGTCATAAAGTACAATCGCGCCGCGCTTTCGTGTTTTATTCATATCTATAAAGCGTTGATTACTGCTGCCGCGGAAAAGAAGAGAAAGGTCTCTTTCAGCAAGCACAAATCTGCCGTCTATAAGATAATCTGTGAGCTCAAGAAGCTTTTCCGCATACTCATCTTCCTTCGATATCTCAAGAAGCTCTTCATAGGTATATCCCGTATATATGAGTATGTTCAAATCGTTTCTTTTTTCTTTTATCTTCTTTGCAAGCAGATAAAAACCTTCGGTTTGAAACATCGGATCGCCGCCTGTAAATGTAACACCGTCGAGCAGCGGATTTTTGAGGATTTCCTCCACTATCTTATCAATATCGCAGTCATAGCCGCCTTTAAAATCGTGCGTCTCCGGATTGTGGCAGCCCTCACAGTTGTGTCTGCAGCCCTGACTGAAAATCGAAAATCTGATGCCAGGGCCGTCGACTATAGACTCCCGGTATACGCCCGCTATTCTTATTGTTTTTGCTTCACTTTCGTTCATTGTAAAACTCCTTTGAGTTCTCACGCATCAGGCTTTAAAATCTTAAATTTCTTCGCGCACACCGTGCTTTACGCGATCGGCTTCCTCTGCTGTTTTCGCGCTGTTCCAGTGATCCATAGTACCTACAAGATATCCCGTTATTCTCCTTATTCTCTCAAAGCCTTCACCATCTTCAAACTCTTTTCTGCCGCAGTGCGGACATTCGTTATCGATAATGCCTGTAAATCCGCATACCGGATCCCTGTCAACCGGGTGGTTAATGGATCCGTATCCGATTCCCGATTCTTTCATGCATCTTACGATTTTTTCAAAAGCATCGAGGTTTTTAAGCGGATCGCCGTCAAGCTCTACATATGAGATGTGGCCGGCATTTGTAAGCGCATGATACGGCGCTTCCAGTTTAATTTTGTCAAACGCTCCGATATTGTAATATACAGGAATATGGAAGCTGTTTGTGTAATATTCTCTGTCTGTGACACCCTCGATGGAGCCGAAGCGTTCTCTGTCCATGCGGACAAAACGGCCGGACAGCCCTTCCGCAGGCGTTGCCAGCAGGCTAAAGTTCAGATGTGTTTCTGCGGACAGGTCATCCATGCGTTTTCTCATGTGCCCGATGATATCCAGGCCAACCCGGCCGTCATCGAAGCGTACCTCGGCAAAAAGAAGGAGGGCTGAGACATGCTGCTTTCCGTCAATGATATTCACGTCTACTATGGTGCGATCCACGCCGTCAAGGGTGTTTCCCTTGAGGTCAACGAAGGCGAGGTCGTTACGCTGATCGGCGCGAACGGCGCCGGCAAGAGCACTGTCCTGAATACGATCTCCGGTCTGCTGCGCGCAAAATCCGGCACGATCGACTTCATGGGCACGCCGATCAATACCATGGCCCCCAACAAGATCGTGCAGCTGGGCCTGGCGCAGTGCCCGGAAGGCCGCCGTGTGTTCGCGCACATGACCGTCGAGGAAAACCTCGAAATGGGCGCTTATACCCGCCCCAACAGCACCATTGAGGGCAATCTGGAGCACGTCTACGAGCTGTTCCCGCGTCTGAAGGAACGCCGGAAGCAGGTCGGCGGTACGCTCTCCGGCGGCGAGCAGCAGATGCTTGCCATGGGCCGTGCAATGATGTCCGAGCCGAAGCTGCTGATGCTGGACGAGCCGTCCATGGGCCTGGCTCCGATCCTGGTCGAGCAGATCTTCGATATCATCCGCGAGCTGCACAAGTCCGGCGCCACGATCCTGCTTGTCGAGCAGAACGCGCAGATGGCGCTGCAGGTCGCCAACCGCGCCTACGTCCTTGAGACCGGCAAGATCACCCTCGCCGGCTCCGGCAAAGAGCTTCTGGAAAGCGACTCCATCAAAAAAGCCTATCTGGGCGGTTGATTTTCAAAGCATACAAACAGACAGTACACAGTTTCCGCTGCGTACTGTCTGTTTTTTGCAATATCCGATATCAATTGCGTTTTTGGGGATCTATGTTATAATAAGGAAGAATCATAATTTGCATCCAAATACAAAACGGAAAGGGTGGTTTTTTATGAAAATGAAACGTGTATGGAGGGTTCACGCTTCCTAACCCTCCGAATCATTTTTTGGAGGAAACAACATGAAAAACCAGATCACCATCCGTGAAGCGATCACCGAGGCCGACATCGCAGTCTTTTGGGGGCAGCTTCTCACCTATCACATGCGGGATATTTTTCCAGATCCGGAAAACGAAAATCGCAAACATTTTCTGGACGATACCGAATACCGTGCGCAGATCCAGCGCGTGCACGACCGGCAGCAGGACCGCTGCTATTACCTGTTCTTTCATCGGAACGGGCAGGACATCGGCTTTGCGCTGCCGGCGATCTTCACCTCGGAGGACGGGAAATGCTTCATTTTGGAGTTCTGCGTTTTCCCGGCGTTCCGGGGCAGCGGAACAGGCCGAACCTGCGCCGATGCACTTCTAAGCTGGGCAAAGATGCGCGGCGCGCGCTATGCGGAGCTGAACTACGGCGGGGATGAACGCCGCCTCCGGTTCTGGAAACGCGTCGGTTTCGTTGAAAACGGCGCTGACGAGTGGGGAGAACCGCTGATGCTCCTGCCGCCTGCAGATCCGGTGCCGTTTACCGTGGAGGTTTTGGAGGACCCGGATGACTGGCAGCTGTGGAAGCTGGAAAATGGCTTCAAGCGTGAGACCGGCGAAGACGTGCTTACAAGTTCCCAGCAGAAACGGCTTCAGCAAGCCGTCAAAGAGGGGAGCATTACGTTTTTTATCGCCAAACGCGGCTATCGCGCCGTAGGCATGTGCAGTGTTGCCACATATTATTCAACATTCTCCTACTCGAATGTAGGCGTATATGAGGATTTTTATATCGAACCTGCCTTCCGGGGCAAGGGCATTGCGCGAAAATTGGCAGAAGCGGCGCAGCGCTGGTGCCAAGAACATGGGATCGCGAGCTTAACGGTATGCTGCGCCCCG
>ERZ826220.2459-NODE-2459-length-15838-cov-9.940125_pt1 | contig 15838 bp, 19 predicted proteins | sample MGYA00519927_ERZ826220 | MGnify/ENA primary metagenome ERZ826220 (study PRJEB31778, sample SAMEA3449225) | human gut metagenome | biome: human gut; feature: human-associated habitat; material: faeces | place: United Kingdom | collected 2010/2012 ...
GCAGGAAAAGCACTGTGGCATCTGCCATATCAAGAGGCAAGACAGCAGAATGTGTTGATTACTGTCGAAAATTACCGATTAGTCTCGATTCATGAAATGCAGGAAGAAGAAAAAGTCGCTGACATCTGGAAACGGATGAAAAAGCAATGCGAAGTCAGTGACGTGCTCGTATTGAATAAGAATGGAGAAATCAGCTGCTACTATGTAGATGAAAACTATCCACAGTATCTGGCTGGATTCATTCGTATCAACACATCCGGAGCACTGATCACTATGGAAACTGAGAATTATCAGATTGATGGGAAAAAAGGAAACTGGATTGCGACAGACACCATCATCATCAATGGAAAGCAGTTTTATCTGATGGAGCATCAGGTATATCGGGATCAGGCCCAGGGAGTTATCCTGGATGCCTATGGAAAAATGGTTGTTGAAGAATGTAAGAAATTTGATGAAAAGACAAAACAAAAGATCCATGATTACATTCAACAGCAGGTACCATTAAATCCGATCGACCAGTTAAAACAGGATGGCAAACTCCGTCTTGAACATTACCAGAAGTTCTACCAGAACGGTACTTATGAACGAAGCAGAGAATCCGGTACAGAAGCTAATTATGATATGGTGGACGGTCTGGTGAATAATCAGAAGAAAAATCCGGAAAAGTTCTTGGATGCTCGCAGCAACAAACAGACTCCCAGAAATCAACAGGATGTCAAACCTAAGAAACGAAGATCCGTGATCAAACGACTCCATCAGAAACAGATTGCTATTGCTCGCCGGTCCGGAAAGCCGATACCAAAGTACCTGGATCAGGAAATGGAAAGAAAGCGGGGGTAGAATATGCGAAGGTTAAAGTGTGAAAAAGAAACGATTATTCTGACCAATGAAGATGATGGATTCTATGATGTGTATACCTTCAATCAGAGCTTGCAGAAACGGTTGAGATCCTTTGCTGAGAAGTATCCGGATGATTGCTGGTTGAAAGGATCTTCTGAGGATGGAAGTGAAACGTATATGATCAAAAAGGGACGGTTGTCATTGAATTTAAGACCACCGTATTCAAAGGATAGGATTCATAAAGCAACCGAACGAATTATTGAAGAACAGAAAGAACAATCGAAGGATTCATAGAATGCGATTTAAGAGAAAAAAGCCTCATGACCATGAGGAAAAATGAAAGCAAAATACGTTAGCTGATAAAGTGTATAGGCTCAAAAGGGAAAGTGCTCTTTTGGGCCTTTTTAATTCGAAATAGTTCCAAAGAACAAGTTGGCAATCTGTAGATTCTGTATGTTTTAAAGATCAATCGTTATACTAATTTTAGACCGAGTTATCGTTCTAAAGGAGGTGTCACAATGGATTTAAAGGCGGTTGGTCAGAGAATAAAAGCTGCAAGGGAAGCTAAGAATCTTACACAAGAAGAATTGGCAGCACTGGTAAACTTGAGTCCAACTCATGTAAGTGTTATAGAGAGAGGACTGAAAGTAACAAAACTTGATACCTTTATTGCGATTGCAAATGCATTAGATGTTTCAGCAGATACACTATTGATTGATGTTGTGACACATTCGGTTACTGGTGTTACGAATGAATTATCTGAAATGATAGAGAAACTACCGAAAGAAAAGCAACAGAGAATTATCAATGCAGTGAGAGCATTGGTGGAATAAATACGTGAATAAGAAGATGGAAGGGCTTATTGCTCTTCTTTTTTATTTGGTTTAACGTGAAAATATGATATAGTAGTTCTAAAGACTTATATATAATTCTAAGGAACTTGATAAAATGAAGAAAAAAAATATAACACTTGTATTTGTTGCTATCGTTTTTTCGATTATTGTTGGAATGATAATTGGAAAAAGCTTATTAAAGTATAAAGAAGATGAGCCAGATGTAGTTGGCAGTTTTTCTATGAATAGAGATGAAAATCTTACAGTAGTTGCTAACAGAAAAAATATTTCTGATAAAGAAGCATTTGCAAGACTGCTTTTAAAAATGTATAAAGAGAATTCATTTCATTCAATAAAACTTTCTACAGATCATGGATATGCAACCAGCCTTGATATGACCGTATATTCTTGGAAAGAAGATATCGAAAATGGCGAATCCATTATGCAGATAGAATTTAGACCGATTGAATATGGAAAAGATTATGATATTGTTCATAATCCAGATAAATATGTACTTTTTATCGATGGAAAAGAAATTATTGATTAATTTAAGGTTAAGACGTTTGCCGGTATTCAAATTTTTGAAACATGTTATGGCAAGATATCTGTTTATATGTACACCCGTCCAATAAACTACTCTAATTAGAGTTGGTATAAAAATAATTTAATTTTTCGAGCAAAAAGCAAAATTTTTGTCTGTTAGAAATACATTGACAAATAAAGTGAATGGACTCGGAAGGTAAAAAGTCCTTCTTGAGTCCTATTTTGTTATTTCCCAAAACATGAAAACGTAAATAAATCATACTGTTTTGAAGAAATTATTACGAAATAGGAAATAAATTGGTTCCGTATATCTTGAAAAAACAATGCCCATGTAGTATAATAAATTCATAATAATCTAGAGGTGAAAAAAATGCATGGTGGATATAGAACTGGTTCAGGGAGAAAAACTTTAAGTAATAAAAAAAATCCGGTAACGATATATTTAGATGATTCAGAGAAAGAAATGGTAGAAAATTCTCCATTACCATTAAGTACAAACTTTTCTCAAAAATGTAGGGAATTAATATGGATTGGCTTAAACCAATTGACAAAAGAATTAAATCAAAACTTAAATGAAATAAAGTATATTGATTTGTTTTGTGGGTTAGGTGGGATACGTTTAGGATTTGAACAAGCATTACGAGAAAAAGGACTTGTAGGAAAATGTGTGTTTTCTAGTGATATCAAGCCAGCTGCCTTGAAAGCTTATGAAAATTATTTTAACGAAGATGCGAAATGTGATATTACAAAAGTTCAGATATCTAATATTCCCAATTTTGATTTTTTATTAGCAGGTTTTCCTTGTCAGGCATTTTCACAGGCAGGTTTAGGAATGGGATTTCAAGATACTCGGGGGACATTGTTTTTTGATGTAGCCAAGATTTTAATGGAAAAAAAGCCTCTAGGATTTGTTTTGGAAAATGTTGAAGGACTTGTTAACCATGATAAAGGTAAAACTTTTAAAGTTATTGTTAATACATTAGAGGAACTGGGGTATAGTGTTGCAACTAAAGTGTTGAATGGTAAAGACTTTGGTCTTGCTCAATCACGAAATCGAATTTATTTTATAGGATATAGAGGAAAAAAAGTTAAAGATCTTGAAAACTTTACACAAACTCATAGCGTTTTGAAGGATATTATAGATTACAATATTCCGGCAAAACATACTTTTTTTACTAAAAAGCTCTTGGAACATTATAAAGTCGAAGAACTATATGGAAAAGCAATTAAAGATAAGCGTGGTGGTGATAATAATATTCATAGCTGGGATATAGGAATAAAAGGAGAAATTACACAAGAACAACGAGGATTGCTTGAAATACTGCTTCGACAGAGAAGAAATAAGAAATGGGCTGATTTGATAGGGATAAAATGGATGGATGGAATGCCATTAACTGAAGAAATGATAAGTTCTTTTTATTCACATGAAAATTTACATGAAATGTTGATTGATTTGGTTGATAAAGGATATTTGGTTTATGAATATCCAAAACAGCTAATAGGAAATAGAAGAGTACCAGATACTACATTAAAAAAGGGGTACAATATTGTTACTGGTAAATTATCATTTGAATTTTCAAAGGTATTATCACCAGATGATGTATCACCTACTCTTGTTGCAACAGACGTACAAAAATTAGCTGTCCCGGTTCGTGATGGAATTAGAACGCTAACCATTGATGAAGGACTTAAACTTTTTGGATATCCAGAAGATTATCATTTAGATTTTTTAAAGGAATCTGAAGCTTTTGATGTACTTGGCAATACAGTTTGTGTACCAGTTATAAAAGCTGTTTCAGAAAGATTATTAGATACATATTTGGAAGAAAAATAAAAACTGGGAAAGAGTCATAATAAGGGCTCTTTCCCTAAATAATTAATATTGAGAAACTTTTTGATACCATTCGTCTGGTGTGAATGGCAAAAAAGGATTTGGATACATGTCAAATGTTTGTTTTACAGCTAAAATAAATTCTTGCTTATTATGAAAGCTATTATTGGGTTTTTTATAAAAATTAAAAGGACGTAGAGCATACGGATTTCCTCTTTTTACCTGTAGCCCAACAGGATACTTTCGAGTAGCGGAGGTTATCTCCCATATGTGCTTTAAAAAAACTTTTTTCACTGTGAAACCTTGAGAAAAGCCGTCATCCTCTGGTTTATAACCCAAAATAAAGTATTGAGCATTAATTTTTCCAGGTGAAGAATATGTTGTTTCTAAGAAACTTTGAAAGTTTGCAAGATCAAAAGCAGGAGAATTATTAATGTTCCAAGCTTTAACCTCAACAGCATATTCTATACCATTAAAGTGAGCAATAAAATCAGGAAATACTTGAGTCCCTTTTCCCGATTGAATATTAACTCCTAAAAATTGAAACCAATCAGGTAACCATTCTTGTAAACAATTACCAATTACATCATTGCCAGTGTATACATGATTTCTATTGGCGAACGTGACTGTAATTGTACCATGTTGCCCTTCAAGCTTTTCTTTTGTAAGTTCATATAGATCATTCAACGTGTTAATTGCCATTGTTGATACCCCCCCCATATATATTTAGTCAAACACTCATTTCTATTTTTGATAGAGATTATTTGATAAATTTTCTAATTCACAGTCCTTAAAAAGGATATACCTTATAAACATTCTATCAGCTAAATATAATCTTTACAATTAAAAATTACTAAATGTTTAACTTGTTCCAACACGTTTTATGCAATGGGAAAAAGGTTTAATCAAGAAAATCTAGGTTTGCTTGTTCTTAAAGAAATGTGAATATGCTTTGAATTGATTATATGTTATATTACAAATAAGCAATTACATTCGAATTCTAAAAAGGAGGGATTTCATGCAAGTACAAGAACTTAAAATGATTGTTCAAAATCTTTTACAAAGAGGTTGTGAAGGAACTTATTGGGATTATAAAGAAGATTACACAGATTGTAAGGAAGATAAGTTAATCGACATAATATGTATGGCCAATAATATTGATGGTCATGATGCATATCTAATTTACGGTGCTAATGATGATGGTATCGTTACTGGAATTGAAAATACAACTCATACAAGATATACAACAAAATCAGTAACAGAATTTTTAAGGTCAAAACCGTTTGCTGGTGGATATGTACCTAAAGTTTCGGTACAGATAGTTGAAATAGAAAATCATGAACTTGATGTTCTGATTATACATAGTACAAGAAATACACCATATTTTCTTGCAAATAATTTTTCACAGAGTCATGACAGAAAAAAGCACCTTGTAGCGGGAGCAATATATGCTAGAGTGAATGATATAAACACTCCAAGAAATCAAACAGCAAGCTATGAGCATACAGAACATTTGTGGAGAAGAAGATTTGGAATGGATATGACACCATCAGAAAAATTCTTATATTTTCTGGAAAATACACAAAATTGGTCGGAAACGAAATGGGACATTGATAAGCATAGTTACTGCAAAAAATCACCAGAATATCAATTATATGCATTAGAGTCAAATGACGGATATGAAACATTATCTTATTTTTATGACGATGAAAGGATGTTATATGCACCTTTAGAATTAAGGTATTTAACAACTACTTTATATGAAACGGAATTATGGTATATGGACATGGGAAGATGTTTAATTCCTAAACCCGAAAAGAAGTATATGATAGAACAAGGGTTATTTTATTATTATATAGAATTAGACTCGTTAAGTGGTAAACTGTTACCTTTATTTGCATATGGGAAAAAGCAATGTAATAATCGCTCAGGTCAGCAAATGCCTGTTCTAATTTTTGAAACAGAAGAAACTAGACTGTCGTTTGAAAAATGGGTAAAAGAAAATATTGAATTTAAAAATTCTTATTCTGAAGAATTGAAAAAAAGTGCTATTTTTCAACACATCAAAGACAAAGAATCGAAAGATGGATCACCGGTATGTGGAGTATTAGAAGTAGCGATATCATTCAAATACTATAAAACATGGTGTTCACCTGAAGAAAAATGATGCTATAAAACAGATAAAAGACAGAATTACAGAAAGATGAGATAAGGAATTATTCCAAAGTCTCATCTTTCTGTTATAGGCAATTATTCTAATTCTGCTCCTAGCTCATGCATCCAGAAAGATGCTACTTCATACTCTCTGGGGTCTGAGAGTACTGGTACAGTGAAGACATCTACCGGGACTCCCAGAGTAGCTGAAAAGAGTTTCATAAGGTCCTCTTTTGGTATTCGGACATCGCTTTCATACTGAGCAATCCGGACATCGGCACTGTCTTCTGGAAATCCCATAGCCATGCCAAGTTCTTTCTGAGTAAGATGATTTTTCTGTCTTAAGTGTTTTAATTTTCTTCCAAATGTAATCATAGTATTATTCTCCTGTACTTCCAAATGCTCCAGTTCCTCGTCCTTCACCAAGGTCCAGGACAAAGTCTGCGATCACGACTGGTGTGATCACCAGCTGACCGACGCGTGTGTCTTCGTGAATGGTTTGCGCAGATGTGCTTACGTTGCTGATAATGGCATGGATCTCACCACGGTAGCCAGAATCAATTGGCGGGAGTTCACACACCAGACCTTTTGCTGCCATACTGCTTCTGGGAAAAACGTATCCGGCAAATCCGTCCGGAATGACGAGACCAAATCCAAGCGGGATTCTTGCAATCTCTCCTGGTTGTAAAGTGCAATCATATGGCATGAAGACATCTGCTCCGGCATCACTATCATGAGGACGGAAAGGATGATGATCTTCTTTCAGACCAAAATCAATCAGTTTAATCTTCATGAGAGCTCACCTCCTTCCTGACAAGCAACGGATAATCTGCCTTTAAGATATCCGAAGGTGTCCAGATTTTGGGAATGGGCTTCTTGCAGGACATCTGTCTTTCCATACAAGTGCTGAGCTGGCAAAATGGACCGGACAAATCCGGTGCAAAAAGGATTGGACTGAGTTTATATAATTTCTGCCAAATGGAGAGCAGTACAATGCGTGTCTCATCTGTATTTCTTCGGCAGGTTCGCTGACCAATCATATGCTTCCATTGATAAGGTGTGGCACTGATGATCAGAACATTTCTAAGTCCCTGAGGCGTTGCATAGCCGGCTGCATCGTGATCAATTCCAGCTGCACAGAGTTCTTCATAATGATCCAGATCCGACTGGCAGCTTCTTTTATAAAGATTCTGAATTTCTTTATCTGCTTTTATGATTTCGTATGGAATGGCAAAGGTAGCGTGGCCAGAGTAATTGCTGTATTGCAGAGATGCACTCATGTATTTTACTTCGTTCTGATGCCTTGTAATCTGTGCCAGAAATCGTCTGCTTGCACCGACAATGGCCACGGTGATGACCATAAATTTCTGAACAGTCGGATGCGGAAGGCTGGCAATACTTTCCACGGTATTTTTGCTGTAGGACTGATGATAAAGGTCCATCAGATCTGCCATGTTCTGGATGGTGTGACCATGCTGGGTTAGTCTAGCAGCAAAGACCATATTTTGTTCTGCTTCTCTGATTCCATAGCAGTTCAGAATGGCTGTTTCAATGTGATTCATAAGATTGTTCCTCCTTTACCAGTGCTTTTAAAAGAATCAGATAGTTGATACAGTCTGTGATTTTTTCATCCCATTGATCCATATCAAAATGAAGCAGACTGGAATAGCACATATCGTAAAGAGATACGACATGTTTTGACATCATGCCCGCCAGTGCAGCCTTTGGATCACAGTTCTGCAAAGCAGCAGCAATCTTAAAGGCACTCAGTCGGTCAATATTGTCGCCGGTATATTCTTTCTTTTTATGAGCCAGAATATCAGAGCATTTCCTGATCTGAAGCTCAAATACAACATTAAATTCTTCTTGTGTCATAGTATAATTCCTCCTTCGTTTTCGTATGATTTATCGTTCATAATTATTTGTTTTTGCTTTCTCTGTTTCTGGAATCTGCATCTGAAGAATTTTATCCACATTGTAATCAGCAGTTTCCAGAGTTTTCAACTTTTCTCTCATTGTTTTCACCAATTCCTTTTCAGAATCTATCTGGTGTTGCAGTTTTTCTTTTTGTGATTTCAGCGTTTTCATTCCAGTCATTTTTCCATCTGGGTAAAATGATTTCAGCCAGTCTCTGGCTTCTTCATATGCCTGGATTTCAGTAGCGTGTTCCTTCCGAAATCTTCCTTTATTTCTGGACTTCAAAAACTGTGAATAAACATCTTTGTTTGCAAAATACTGTCCAGTATAATGAATCTGACTGTTGAGCGTTTTTCTTTCAGCGGCGAGTTGAGCCAACTGATTTTGACATTCAGCGAGTGCCTTCTGTGAATTGAGAAGCAATTTTTTCAGATCCGTCTGTGTATCAATCCCATGCTCCTGTACATAGATGATGGTATTTGCCATCTGTTGCAGATTGGTGAGCTTTACACGACGAGCATAAGCCGGACTCTGCATGGCTTTGACATTTGTCTGTAGATCCACGACCAGTCGCAGATGTGATCTGACATAAAGGATGGCAATCGGATCTTTATGCAGGAATGTCTGTTCCAGATGTTCTTTCCCATATCTCGTTCCCAGTGCACGCTCTGTTATCTTCTTCTGTCGATCTGGATGAAGGTAGCTGTATCTGCCACGATGTTCAACAACAGAAATCTGAAATTCCTCAAAGAGTTTCGTCTGGAATTCCTCAAAACTGCCGGAAGTAGCGGCACATTCATCAATGGCATTTCGCAGATAATCTTTCTGTGTCTGGAAGATTGTAGATATTGGTTTCAATCCGTCTGCTATGATTTCCTGATTGACTTTTCCTAGTTTTTCCTGACCGGATTTTTGTGCCATATATTCTTCTTGCGTGATTTTCTTTTCGGCTGGAGCAAGAAGATCTATCTGATGAAGTCCTTCCTGCAGACACCGATCCATGACTGCTTTCTTGAAAGTCTTCATGAATTTATCGGTGAATCTGTGTTTGTAACCAGCACGTTCTTCATGCGGCTTATCCATATAAGGCTGTCGGTCCACTGAAGATTTACGGACACTGTTTTTCACGATGTGGGTATGAATATTTCCTGATTCATTGTGCCCATCGATATGCGTGACAACCAGTACCTGATATCCTGGAAACATCTGCTTCGCAAGCTCCATACTGATAGCCTGTGCTCTTTCTCCGGTAAGTCCATTTTCAGTAACATCTGCAGGATCATAGCTGATGATGTAGTGATGACTTTTGATATCAGAGCGTTTTTGATTTTTATGAAAATGCATATTAGTCAACTCACATTCTTTATCAAAAGACATCGGATCACAATTCATCCCATCCATATAAAACTCTTTTCGAAGGATGCTCCGGCCAGATTCATCGACAATCTTTTTCCCGGTTTTTTCATCGTGTTCAAACAGAAGAGAATTGATGGCATCCGAGTAATTTGCATTTCTGCTTTTAATGTGTTTTACGATTGCCATTCTTACCACCCGCCAGTTTCAGTACTTCTTTTCTTAGCTGGAATAAATCCGCTATGCACTGATGAATTTCATTTTCTACAGCAAGAGACCGGGAACCACCAGTGTTAAAATATTTAGCAATCTGATTGAGATTTGATCCGATTTTGCCATATTCGCTGACCAGCTTTTTGAGATCTTCCATATCTGCGATGACTTCAATCTGGTGATGGATTTCTTTTTCCAGAAGAAGTTTTCTTATATATTCAGACCTGGAAAGTCCTGTAATCTCAGCTGATTTCTGCAACAGTTCCAGCTCAATGTCTGTAAGTTTTAAAGTTATGATGTTTTTTCGTTTGAGATTTTTTTCTTTTTTCTTCGGTGTCATAGTCCTCCTTTTTTTGAATTGACATCTCTGATGCAATGTCACACTTTGCAACCGGCTGTCCCTTCCGGTTGTGTAAAGTGCTGCGTCTATCTATGATAGAAAGCCAACAGATATCTTTGATGTCGTAACGAGGGTATGGGGAAGCGGAATCCCCATCAAGAGACTTACCCAAAGGTATGCCGAAGCCATAAAATGGCGATACGGTAATACCTGGGTGGATCTTGCTCTGTATGTGTACCCCTCTATATAACGAAACGCTCAGAGGCTGTTTTACAGTGGGGGAAAAGAAAAAATATCAAAAAATTGATGATTAATGGTGAGCTTGTGATAGAATGGAAAAAAGAGAAAAGCATAAAGGATGTAGTTGTGGAGAATATTTGTTATGATTAGAAAGTTGCTGAACGGAGATATCGATAGAGTCGCTGACATATGGTTAAAGACAAATCTGAAAGCACATTATTTTATTTCCAATCAATACTGGAAAAGTAATTATGAATTAGTGAAAGAAATGATGTCACAATCCGAAGTCTATGTGTTTGAAGCAGATAAAATGATACAAGGATTTGTAGGACTAAATGATGAATATATATGATATTGTAAAGACATATTCGGAAAACACGCTTGGAAAGTTTTCAAAACATGATGCATTGGTTGCCTGCCCTAGCCTTGGAAGTTCTTCAGTAGAATCAGCACTTAAAAAGCTGGTTGATGAGGGGACTGTCATACGGACTGGAGCAGGAAGGAAAAAAATGTATATGATGAAAAAAGAATAATTATTACGAGGATACATTAGAGATATAATATAAATATTGATAAAACTATTTACAAAAGTGGGGAATAAAAAATGAACAAACAAAAGAAAAAAGGTTTCACATCAGACACGTTAAAAGAAACCGCCGTCATGACGATAGCAGTGGGGATTATCGCCGCGGCAGTGTATTTCTTCCTGATTCCGAGTCAGACTTCGATCAGCAGTATATCTGCACTTGCGATTATTATCGCACATTATGTACCATTGCATGTGTCAACGGTTACGATGATCCTGAATGTGGTCTTATTGCTGATCGGATTTGTAACTTGCGGGAAAGAATTTGGGGCGAAGACGGTATATACGAGTATCTTGCTGCCAGTGTATCTGGCGGTATTTGAACATGTATTTCCGGATTTTGAATCACTGACGAACAGCAATGAGCTGGATGTGTTATGTTATATTCTGGTGGTAAGTATTGGTCTTAGCATTTTATTCAACATGAATGCGTCATCCGGTGGACTGGATATCGTAGCGAAGATCATGAACAAGTATCTTCACATCGAACTAGGAAAAGCTATGTCAATTTCAGGAATGTGTGTGGCACTTTCGTCTGCTCTGATCTATGATAAAAAAGCGGTAGTGTTAAGTGTGCTTGGCACATATTTTAATGGTATTGTGCTGGATCATTTCATCTTTGGACAGAATGTAAAAAGACGAGTCTGCATTATTACAAAATACGAAGAAGAGGTACGACAGTTTATTTTACATGAGCTGCACAGTGGAGCGACATTCTATGAAGCGATGGGTGCTTATAATATGCAGAAGTACAGAGAGATTATTACGATTGTAGATAAGAGTGAATATCAGAAACTCATGAACTATATTGTCCAGAAAGATCCGGAAGCATTTGTAACGGTGTATACAGTATCTGATATGCGCTACAGACCGAAGGTGAGATCATTCTAGTTCGTAATGATAGATAATTGCCAAGAAGATGCCAATGGAAGGTTCTGTAGATAATAGATAAATAGAGAAAAACGTCACATGTGTGGCGTTTTTCTGTTAACAAGTATTTGAGGAAAAGTATTATGAAGATATATGTGGATGCCGATGCCTGCCCGGTGGTAGCCATCGTTGAACAGATCGCAAAAGAATATGAGATTCCGGTAACTCTTCTGTGTGATACGAATCATGTGTTATATTCGGATTACAGTGAGGTAGTGACGGTAGGAGCCGGAGCAGATGCTGTGGACTTTAAACTGGTCAGTCTCTGCCATAAAGGTGATATCGTGGTAACACAGGATTATGGTGTCGCAGCAATGATTCTTGGAAAGGGAGCATATGGAATCCATCAGAATGGCAAATGGTATACGAATGAGAATATTGATCGTATGCTGATGGAAAGACATCTCGCGAAGAAAGCGAGAAATGCGAAGAAGAAGCATCATCTGAAAGGTCCGTCAAAAAGGACAGACGAAGATGACAGAAGATTTGCAGAATCATTTACCAGACTTGTGGAAAAGCGGTTGAAAACGGAGGATGAAGCGTGATAAAAATAAAAGAAGTGAAAGAGCAGAAGGCGATAAAAAAAGATGAAAGAAGATAAGAACGAATCAAGATGGGACAAGCTTTTGAATATTCGGACGATGGGACGAGATGACACTCATGCAGACCAGTATCGCTACCCTTACGAACCGACGCCGTATTCTGTGCTGGAAAGGCTGGCAAATGCAGGATATATCCGTAAGGGGAATATACTGCTTGATTATGGCTGTGGAAAAGGAAGAGTAGACTTCTTCCTGTCATATCAGACAAGATGTAAGTCTATCGGAATCGAATATGATGAGCGAATCTATGAGAAAGCAGCAGAGAATAAAAAAGATGCGGTATCGTCCGGAAGAGTGGAGATAGAACTTGCGAATGCGGAAGAATTTGCAGTACCGGAGACGGCAGACTGTATGTACTTTTTTAATCCATTTTCGGTGGAGATATTAAGAAAAGTGATGGCAAGGATATTAGAATCTTATTATGCAGAGCCGAGACGGATTCAGTTATTCTTCTATTATCCGTCAGATGAGTATATATCGTATCTGATGACGGTGGAGGAGTTGATGTTCACAGATGAGATCGTATGTATGGACCTGTTCCCGGGAGAAGATCTAAGAGAGAAGATTGCGATATTCGAACTGGATTATATGGAATAGATATCCGGAAGAAAAGATAATGTGATATGATATAAAGTAACATAAGATATAAGGCAATACAAAAGAAGAGAGGCGAATCCTATGAAGACCAAATGGAAAGTAATCATTGCGGTAATTCTTGCCGTCGTAATCAGTGTCGGCTCGATATCCGCATACAAGTATATTACCAGCCCAAAAGAAGAAAGTATTCCACTGGAAACCACGCTTGAAGATGCGGCGGAACTGACTACCCAGAAGATGATCATCTCAGATGTATTCAAAAGCACAAAGGGTAATATCCCGCTGATCAACAAGAACAAATTCCTGGTGCAGTATAAGACAACGGTTACTGCTGGCCTGGATGTGAAAAAGGCGAAGATTAAAGAAACAGATGATGAGATCAGAATCACTATCCCACATTGTACGATCAACGAAGATTCAATCAAGATCAAATCCAGTGATCTGAAAATCTATGACACGAATTTTGCAATCATGAGTATTGATAAAGAAGCTGTGATAGAAGTTGTCGCAGAAGCGGAAGAAAAGGCAAAGAAAAAGGCTGAATCCGATGAATATGGTTTCCTTGATAATGCAGATGAGAATGCAAAGAAAGTGATCAAGGGCATGTTTGAAAATGTGGCCGGTGAAAGAAAGGTTGTTGTAGAATTTAAGTAATCACAGAATTTTAGTGATATAAGAGAATAAAATGCATAAAAGATCTTTCAACTTGTTTTTATACAAGATATGCTTTATACTCTCATCTTTGACAGTTGGTTGGTTAAAAAAGTGCCACAATCCCTGTAAATACAAGGGGTGTGGCACTTTTATCTGCATACACGAAATATAGTAATGTTTTATCTCCGCTTACTTTCTTTCTGAATTCCTTTCATTTTCCGTTTTGTTATGAATTGATAGTCCGTTCTGAATCCGCAGGTTTTATGGAAATCATCAGTGATTTCCTGACGTTCATATACCGGCATGAAGTCCTGTTCTTCTAACGTACCTAATTTTCGGATGGTTTTGGAAGTACTTTTCCCATTGGCATTTGCATTTTGTGTTTTGAAGATATAAAATAAATCTCTATAGAAGGAGAATAAGACAATGTCAAAAGATGAATATTTAATTACAGATGCGCCTCTTAAAGCACTGACTGTTTTTGCAATGCCTATGATTCTAGGCAGTTTTTTTCAACAAGTATATAATATGGCTGATTCTATTATTGTTGGTCAGTTTGTTGGCTCATCTGCACTTGCTGCAGTTGGTGCCTGTGCCGCACTTACGAATGTATTCATTTGTGTAGCATTGGGTGCAGGTGTAGGTGCAGGGGTTCTTGTAAGCCGTTATTTTGGTGCCCGGGATTATAGCAAAATGAAAACGATTGTGTCGACATCATTAATTAGTTTTCTGATTCTAAGTATACTTCTGGGTCTGTTTGGATTTTGCTTTTCCCATCCAATGATGAGTTTATTACAGACACCTGCTGATATATTGGATGAAGCGGTACTGTACCTTCGAGTTTATTTTGTAGGATTTCCGTTTCTGTTTATGTACAATATCCTTTCAACGATGTTCACTTCAATCGGCGAATCAAAGATTCCGTTAGGTCTTTTAATATTTTCTTCGGTTTTAAATATATTTATGGACCTTTGGATGGTGGCTGGACTTGGTCTTGGTGTGTTTGGTGCAGCCCTTGCGACTCTTATTGCACAAGGAATTTCTGCAGTATTTTCACTTTTGATTTTCTTTAGTCGGATGCGCCGATATAAAAGTCACTTTAGCTGGTTTGACGGGCAGGAGTTACGTTCAATGCTTCGAATTGCTGTACCTTCGGTTCTTCAGCAGTCCACAGTGTCAATTGGGATGATGATTGTACAGGCGGTTGTAAATCCATTTGGTACACAGGCACTAGCGGGTTATTCGGCAACGATGAGAGTAGAGAATGTATTTTCACTGATATTTATATCTATTGGAAATGCAGTTTCACCGTATGTTTCCCAAAATCTTGGTGCAAAGAAAAACGAACGTATCAAAAAAGGATATCATGCTGCACTGGTGTTAGATTTATGTTTTGCAGTTCTTGCTTTTATAGTTATTGAGACATTGCATCCGCAAATTTCTTCGTTATTCTTAGGAAAAGACGGAACTGCTTTAGCTTATCAGGTATCAGGGGATTATATGAGATGGCTAGGCTACTTTTTCATTTTCATGGGTATCAAGATGGCAACAGATGGAGTCCTTCGTGGGCTTGGAATCATGCGGCCATTTCTTATTGCAAATATGGTAAATCTTGCAATAAGATTGTCAGTTGCCTTAATCTGTGCCCCTCGTTTTGGTATTGCATTTGTCTGGCTTGGTGTACCGGCTGGATGGCTCGCAAACTTTTTGATTTCTTATGCGGCACTCAGAAAATTATGGCCGATTGATAAGGTGGATTCAATTTGATATATAATTGACAAAACAGCCGTTGGAGCTCTCGTTTCGACGACTGGCTCGATAATTTGGAACAGTAAAAAACAGGGTGTTGATCAGGCTGATTTTGCCCCGGATATCTATAGATTAATGAGGAAAATCATGATAAGATAGAAGCACAGAATCTGTGATATTGCAATTAAACGACATAACGAAAGGACTACAAACGGAGTATATCTTGAACTGATGTTGTATCCGTGGGATTATGCGGCGACTCGACTTGAACTTAACGGCAGAAGGTGGAATGATCACGCTGGATCAGCCGTGTTCGATACTGGCAGCAAGAAGACAGTGCTGGAAGCAAGCCAGTTGTTGAGTGAATAATAAGAAGAATGGAATAGAGAGAAAAACAGAAGGGAACTGAATTCATATGTTTACGCATGAGATGATAAAATCTTTTAATCAGTTGGA
>ERZ826220.2467-NODE-2467-length-15812-cov-3.361363_pt1 | contig 15812 bp, 16 predicted proteins | sample MGYA00519927_ERZ826220 | MGnify/ENA primary metagenome ERZ826220 (study PRJEB31778, sample SAMEA3449225) | human gut metagenome | biome: human gut; feature: human-associated habitat; material: faeces | place: United Kingdom | collected 2010/2012 ...
TCTACACCTCTCTGGTGAAATTCGTCCGGGGCAATATGGGGCCGGATTTCGACCGCTACATCCCACTGGTCGGCACCATCTTCGTCACCAGCATTTTCTCCAATCTGATCAGCCTTGTGGGCATCTGGAGCCCCACCGCCGATCTGATGACGGAGCTTGCCTGGGCGCTGGTGGTGTTCGTGCTGATCACCTACCATAAGATCAAGGCCTCCGGCATCGGCGCGTATCTGAAGAGCTTTCTGGATCCCCTTTTCATCCTGGCGCCCATCAATGTCATGAGTGAGCTGTTCACCCCCGTCTCCATGGCCTGCCGTCATTTCGGCAACATTCTCTCCGGTACGGTCATCAGCGCCCTGATCTACGCCGCGCTGGTCGCCGCCAACAGCGCGCTGTTCCATCTGCTGGCATCCAGCATGTATGTCGCGCTGATCGTCACCATAGTTGGTCTGATTCCCATGATCGTCGGCTTTACCAAGAAGAAAAAGAAGCTGAAGATTCTGGGCATCATCGTTACGGTGCTGGGCGTTCTCGCCATTCTCACCTGTCTGGGTGTGCATTACCCCTGGCTGACCATCGGCATTCCTGCCATTCCCAGCCTGTACTTTGACTGGTTCAGCGGCTGCATCCAGGCGTTCATTTTCTGCACCCTGACCACCCTATTCATCAAACAGGCTGCGGGCTGATAACGCAGCGGCCATTTGAATAAATACGTAATCATTATTAGGAGGAAATATTTATGGAAGTTTTAGCTAAAGGCATTGCTCTGGCAGGTTGCGGCATTGGCGCCGGTCTGGCTCTGATCGCTGGTATCGGTCCTGGTATCGGCGAAGGTAACTGCGCCGCCCGTGCCTGTGAAATCATCGGCCGCAACCCCGAGTGCAAGAGTGACGTTACCAGCACCATGATTCTGGGTATCGCTCTGTCCGAGACCACCGGTATTTACGGCTTCGTTACCGGTCTGCTGCTGATCTTCGTCGCCCCCGGCATGTTCATGAAGCATCTGGGCTGATTTCCGGCGAGAAATTCGATCACTAAATTGTACGCCGGAAGGAGGCAACGCAATGGACCTTTACCAGTCATTGGTGACGGTAAACCCCGTAACTCTGATTGCACAGATTTGCAACCTGTTTATCCAGCTGCTTATCGTCAAGATCTTCTTCCTGGATAAAATCAAGGCCGTGCTGGACAAGCGCCGCGAGACCGCCGACAAGCAGATTGCCGACGCCGAGGCCGCAAAATCCGAAGCGGCGGCCATCAAGCAGACCTATGAGGAGAATATGCGTCAGGCGAAAACCAAGGCTGACGATATGATTCTCTCCGCCCAGAAGACCGCCGCCCAGCGCAGCGAGGAGATCATTTCTCAGGCGCAGAAGCAGGCCGCCCAGATCAAGACCAAGGCCGCGTCCGACATCGAGATGGAAAAGAAAAAAGCCATCAACGAGGCCAAGAATGAAATTTCCGAGCTGGCTATGGCCATCGCCGGAAAGGTCGTGGCCCGTGAGCTGAACGACGCCGATCAGGACGGCATGATCGACCGCTTCATTGAAGAATTGGGTGATCAGAAATGACAGAGGTTGGTAACGTCTACGGTCAATCCCTGTACGAGCTTGCAAAGGACGAGGGGCTGTCCCGGGAAATCGGGGAGCAGCTGACCGTCCTGCAAAAAAGCTTCGGTGAGGAGCCGGATTTTGTCCGTCTGCTCTCCAACCCCAGCCTTTCCAAGCCGGAGCGGTGCCGGATTCTGGACACCAGCTTCCGCGGCTCGGTGCATCCCTATATTCTGAATTTTATGAAAATCCTGACGGAAAGGGGCTATATCCGCCACTTTTCCGACTGCTGTGACGCTTTTTCCGAACTGTACAACCGGGATAACGGCATTCTGAAGGTGACGGCCGTCACCGCCGTAGCCCTCACCCCGGCGCAGGAGGAGAAGCTCACAGGAAAGCTGAGCCAGATCACCGGAAAGACGATCGCGCTCCACAATCGCATTGATCCCGCAGTCTTGGGCGGTGTCCGCCTGGACTATGACGGTCAGCGCCTGGATGACACCGTGTCCCATCGCTTGGACGCCATCCGGGAACTGCTGAACAAAACTGTACTCTGACGAGAAAGCAGGGACTGTATGGAACTGAAACCCGAAGAAATAACGAAAATCATTCGCAGCCAGATCAAAAATTACGAAAACAAGATTGAAGTCAGCGAAACCGGCGTCGTCATTCTGGTAGGCGACGGCATTGCCAAGGCCTCGGGTCTTGAAAAGTGCATGGCCGGTGAGCTGGTGGAATTCCCCGACGGCTCCTACGGCATGGCCCAGAACCTGGAAGAGGACACCGTCTCCATCGTCATCCTCGGTTCCGACCAGGGCATCAAGGAAGGCGATACCGTCAAGCGCACCGGCAGAGTCGTGTCCGTCCCCGTGGGCGAAAAGCTCATCGGGCGCGTTGTCAACGCCCTGGGCGAGCCCATCGACGGCAAGGGCAGCATTGAGGCGGAGGCCTACCGCGCCATCGAAATGCCCGCCCCCGGTATCATCGAGCGGCAGCACGTCTCCCGCCCCCTGCAGACCGGTATCAAGGCCATCGACTCCATGATTCCCATCGGCCGCGGCCAGCGTGAGCTGATCATCGGCGACCGCCAGACCGGCAAAACCACCATCGCCACCGACACCATTCTGAACCAGAAGGGCAAGGACGTGGTGTGTATCTACGTTGCCATCGGCCAGAAAAACTCGACCGTTGCGCAGCTTGTCGAGCAGCTCACGCGCGCGGGCGCGATGGAATACACCATCGTCGTCAGCGCAACCGCGTCCGAGCTTGCGCCGATGCAGTATATCGCGCCTTACGCAGGCTGCACGATGGGCGAATATTTCATGCAGCAGGGCAAAGACGTGCTGATTATCTACGACGATCTGTCCAAGCACGCCGTCGCTTACCGTGCGCTGTCCCTGCTGATTCGCCGTCCGCCGGGACGCGAGGCCTATCCGGGCGACGTTTTCTATCTGCACAGCCGTCTGCTCGAACGCGCGGCGCGCATGGCGCCGGAATACGGCGGCGGCAGCCTGACCGCTCTGCCGATCATCGAGACGCAGGCGGGCGATGTTTCCGCGTATATTCCGACGAACGTAATTTCCATCACGGACGGCCAGATCTTCCTGGAAAGCGAACTGTTCCACTCCGGCATTATGCCGGCTGTCAACCCGGGCATCTCGGTTTCCCGCGTCGGCGGCAACGCGCAGATCAAAGCCATGAAGAAGGTCGCCGGTTCCCTCAAGCTGATTTACAGCCAGTATCGCGAGCTGCAGAGCTTCGCTCAGTTCGGCAGCGATCTGGACGCGGACACCAAAGCGCGCCTCTCTCAGGGCGAGCGCGTGGTTGAGGTGCTTAAGCAGGGACGCAATCAGCCCATCGACGTTGAGAAGCAGGTTTGTATTCTGTACGCTGTCATCAACAATTATCTGACGGATGTGCCGGTGGAGCGCGTTTCGCTGTACGAGCAGGGGCTGTATGCGCGCCTTGACGCGCAGCATGCGGACATTCTGGAGACGATTCGCACGACCGGAAAGTTTGAAAAGGAAACCGAAGAGAAGCTCTGCGCTGCTCTGAAGCAATATACCAAGGATTTTCTTGCCCAGTGAGTAAAGGAGGGGATTTGGGATGGCTGGCGCTTCGATGAAAGACATCAAGCTGCGCATTAAAAGCGTGGAAAGCACCATGCAGATCACCAAGGCGATGGAGCTTGTCGCTTCCTCCAAGCTCAGGAAGGCGAAGGAACGTCAGGAAAGGTGTCGTCCCTATTTTACGGGGCTCAAGCAGACGCTCGAAAGCATCGAGACGGCAACGCACGATTTTTCCTCGCCCTATCAACAGCATCGCGAGGTGAAGAAGCGCTGCCTGATCGTCATTGCGGGCGACAGAGGATTGGCCGGCGGCTATAACAGCAATGTGTTCAAATCCGTTCTGCCGCTGCTCAGGGAAGGCCCTGTCTGTGTGCTGCCGATCGGCAAGCGGACGGTGGAGTTTTTCGCGCGCAACGATGTGGAAATGCTGACCACGGAATTTGCCGAGGCAGCGTCCGTCTCTGTCGCGGATTGCTTTACCATCAGCAATCTGGTTACGCAGGGATATCTGAGCGGCCAGTATGACGAGGTTTCCGTCGTTTATACGCGCTTTGTATCCATGCTGACGCAGACGCCTGCTCAGGATTCGCTCCTGCCGCTTGAAAAGCTGGAAGCCAAAGACGAAACCGGCGTTCGCCAGCTCGTGCTCTATGAGCCGAGCCCTTCCGCGGTTTATGACGCCATCGTGCCCAACTACATTGCGGGCATGATTTACGGCGCCATGTCCGAATCTGTCGCCAGCGAGCTGGGCGCTCGCCGAACGGCAATGGACGCCGCCAGCAAGAATGCATCGGAAATGATCGAGGATCTGAGCCTGCGCTATAACCGTGCCCGTCAGGGCGCGATTACGCAGGAAATCACCGAAATCGTCGCCGGTGCGGAGCACTAATCTCGAAACAGAAGGAGCAACGCTATGGCTAAAGGAAACATCGGTACCGTGGTGCAGGTCATCGGCCCGGTACTGGATATTCGATTTAAGGATGGCGAGCTGCCCCAGCTTTTGAACGCCGTTGAGGTTGAAAGCGGCGAGAAAAAACTGACGGTTGAGGTGGCTCAGCACATCGGCGACGATGTGGTTCGCTGCATCGCCATGAGCAGTACGGATGGCCTGACGCGCGGCGCGAAGGCGACCGATACAGGCGCGGCCATCACCGTCCCGGTCGGCGAAAAGTGTCTGGGGCGCATCTTCAATCTGCTCGGCGAGCCGGTGGATAACCAGCCCGCGCCGCAGGACGTGGAGCGCTGGGCGATTCACCGCGATCCGCCGCCGTATGACGAACAGGAAACATCCGCCGAGATCCTCGAAACGGGCATCAAGGTCGTTGACCTGATTGCGCCGTATGCGAAGGGCGGCAAAATCGGCTTGTTCGGCGGCGCGGGCGTCGGCAAAACCGTTCTCATCATGGAGCTGATTAACAACGTGGCCAAGCAGCACGGCGGCCTGTCCGTTTTCACGGGCGTCGGCGAACGCACGCGCGAAGGCAACGATCTGTACAACGAAATGAAGGAGAGCGGCGTTCTAAGCAAGACCGCGCTGGTCTACGGCCAGATGAACGAGCCGCCGGGAGCTCGTATGCGCGTGGCACTTTCCGGCCTGACGATGGCGGAGTATTTCCGCGATCGCGAGGGGCAGGACGTGCTGCTGTTTATCGACAACATTTTCCGTTTCACGCAGGCCGGTTCCGAGGTTTCCGCGCTGCTGGGCCGCATGCCGAGCGCCGTCGGTTATCAGCCGACCCTGGCGACGGAGATGGGCGCGCTTCAGGAGCGCATCACCTCGACCAAGCACGGCTCGATCACGTCTGTTCAGGCGGTTTATGTGCCTGCGGACGACCTGACCGACCCGGCTCCGGCGACGACCTTCGCGCATCTGGATGCGACGACGGTCCTCTCCCGTGCCATTTCTTCGCTGGGCATTTATCCGGCGGTCGATCCGCTGGAATCCACCAGCCGCATTTTGAATCCGGACGTCGTGGGCGAAGAGCATTACCGCGTGGCGCGCGATGTTCAGCGCATCTTGCAGCGCTATAAGGAATTGCAGGATATCATCGCGATCATGGGCATGGACGAGCTTTCCGAGGAGGACAAGCTGACCGTTTCCCGCGCGCGTAAAATCCAGCGCTTCCTTTCCCAGCCGTTCAGCGTTGCGGAGCAGTTTACCGGCATGGAAGGCAAGTATGTGCCGATCAAGGAAACCATCCGCGGTTTCAGGGAAATCATCGAGGGCAAGCACGACGATCTGCCTGAGAGTGCTTTCCTGTTTGTCGGCACCATCGACGAAGCGGTAGCGAAAGCCAAAAAGGGTGAGCATGCATGAGTACGTTCCACCTAAAAATCAGCACTCCGGACGGCTTGCTCTTTGACGGCGAGGTTGAGCGTATTCGCGCGCGCATGATTGACGGCGACGTTTGTCTGCTGGCACATCACGCCGACTACGTATCCGCTGTCGGCGCGGGCGAGGCCGCGATTGCGCTGCCGGACGGGCAGGTCAAGCGCGCCGCCTGCATCGGCGGTATGCTGGCCATGATCGACGGCGAAGCGAACCTGATCGCGACGACATTCGAGTGGGCAGAGGATATTGATCTTCCACGCGCTCAACACGCGAAGGAGGTTGCGCAGAATCGCATTGCAGCTGCCAAGAATGACGAACGCGAGCTGATGCTGGCGGAAGCCAAATTAAGGCGCGCGCTGGTGCGAATCGGCGTTAAGAGCTAACGGAACACGACAACACAGGGGCGGTTTTTCCGCCCCTGTGTTTGTTTATTTGTGCTGTACGGCCAACGCGGGAATCAGGCTTCTCAGGCCGGAAATCATTCCGCTGCCAGCCTGCACTTGCGCAAGCTGAACGGCCTGCTTGCCCTCAAGCCAGACGCCCTGCTGTAAAAGCTCCTCGTGGATCGGAATAATCCGATACGTATACAACACGCCGGCCTGCGCGGACGTATCCAGAAAGCTGAGCGCCTGACCGGAAGAGGCGACCATCTCCGTCAGGATGACCGATTCCCCAACCGCATCGCGCTGGATGCGATAGCGCGCATCCGACGACGCTTTGAAATGCAGCTCGGGATAGCCGCCGGCGCTATGCGCCACATAGAAGGACGACGGCGCATTGGGCGCCTGCCAGATATCCGAAACCGCATACGGCCGATTAGAGGCCGCAAAAACTTCGCTGATGCGGTATTCCTTCGGCGTTTTGTCGCTCGCCAGCATGACGGAGCCCCGGCTGGTCAACGCGCGCTTATCCAGAGTCAGCCAAATCAGGCCGTCCGGCTGACTGAAATTCGGCTTGTCGCGATCTGCATACGCTTTTTTGAAAAACGCCGCAGCGAGCGAGGCCGTATTGCGGCCGCCGGTGACGCCGTTTGAGATTTTGTGCTTGGCGTCGGTTTGGTCAAAGCCCATCCATACCGAAACGGAGATTTCCGGCGTATACGCCGCCATCCAGATATCGCGATTGCCGCCGGTCATGGACACCGTTCCTGTTTTTCCGGCAATCGGCGTGTTTGCCGCCAGCATTCGCGTCCCCGTTCCGTTTGAAACAACCGATTGCAGAAGAGAGGTCATCAAAAACGCATTTTGCGCGGAAATCACCTGTTTTCCGCTTTCTTTTCGTTCGTAAACGATGTTTCCGTCTGCGGATTCAATCCGGCTGACGCAATAGGGCTGGTGATAAACGCCGCCGTTCGCGTAGGGCGCATACGCCGCCGCAAGTTCCACCGGCGTAACGCCATAGGTCATTGAGCCGAGCGCGAGGGAAAGGTTTCGGTCGCTCTTCTCCGTTGGAATCCCCATTTTATTCAGATATTGGATCGAAGCGTTCACACCGATCTCTTCGAGCAGACGAACGGCCGTCGTGTTCAGCGAATTGCGAACCGCCGTTCTCATGGTGACGAGTCCGTAATATCGATCGCCCGCGTTGCGCGGCGTGTAATTGCCAAAACTCGTCTTTTCATCCAGCAAAACGGAGGCGGTCGTATAGCCCAGTTCGAGCGCAGGGCCGTAAACGGCCAGCGGCTTGAGCGCCGAACCCGGCTGGCGGCGCATTTGCGTCGCACGGTTTAACCCGCGCCGCACCGTGTAATCGCGCCCGCCGACCATGGCCAGCACCGCGCCGCTGCCCGTATCCACCACAGCCATCGCGCTTTGGATCGGCGTTCCGTCGGATGCGTCGGCAGGGAAGAAGCTCTGATCCGAATAGACCTCGTCCGCAATTATTTGAAGCCGCGCGTCGTATGCCGTGTGGATTTCAAATCCGCCCTGAATCACTTCGTCCGCCGAAAGCCCGAGAAGCTCGGCGCTCTCGCGCAGCGCCTCGTCGATATACCAGCCATACGACTGCTTCTCGGCCTCGCGCGCCAGCACCCAGACGCTTTCGCCGCGCGCTTCCCGCGCCTCCTCCTGCGTGATAAAACCGTTATCTTCCATCACGGAAAGGATGTACTGTCTGCGGGAGCGGTTGCTTGACGGGTTGATATGCGGCGCGTACACAGAAGGCGCTTTGATGATCGCCGCGAGGCTTGCGCTCTGGTTCAGCGTCAAAGCTGATACATCCACGCCGAAGTACGCCTGTGCGGCCGCCTGTATGCCGTATGCGCCACGCCCGAAATACACTGTATTCAGATACATGGCCAGAATCTCATCCTTGCTGTATGCCGCTTCGATTTGGAAGGCGAGATGGATTTCTTCCAGCTTGCGCCGAATGGTCTTTTCGGCGCTCAGGTGCGTCAGTTTCGCCAGTTGCTGCGTGATGGTGCTTGCGCCTTCGGCCAATGTGCCGTTTTTGATGTTGCTGCGAAGCGCACCCAAGATTCGATAGACGTCAATCCCTCGATGCTCGTAAAAGCGCAGATCCTCCGCAGCCAGAAACGCCTGACGGGTGTGCATCGGAATTTCATCCAAAGATACGATGTTTCGGTTTTCCGCGCCGCGCAGTTCGCTCATCAGTTCGCCCTGCGCGTCATACATCGAGGACGTCTGCGCCAGCGCGGACAGCTTTGACGCATCCAGTTTCTGCCAATTCGGCACGTCGAAAACGACATAAAACGCCGCGCAGGAAAGCAAAAGAAGACCGATGAGCGCCGCCAGAACCATCATCAGCACTTTTTTCTTTTTGCTCATTCCGTCAGCCTCCTCGATCGGCTTTTCTTCTTTTCTGCCCAAAGTTCCCGCCAAATATGCGTGTTTTGCCGCATACACGGGCGTATACTTTCATAGAGTGTATCATCAAATACAGGAGGAGGGATTGTTTTGCTGCAATGCACACAGCAGGGAGACGCGCTGACGGTTCATCTCTGCGGGGAAATTGATCATTGCGCGGCTGAAGGCCTGAGAAACGAAATCGAAATGCAGATTGTACGGCAAAACGCAAAGCGTTTAATCCTCGATTTTTCACAGGTCACCTTCATGGACAGCTCCGGCGTCGGCATGATTATCGGGCGATATAAAACCATGCATGCGCGCGGCGGCAGCGTAGCGGCCTGCGGCTTGCAGCCGCCGATAGACCGGTTATTCCATCTGGCGGGGCTGCATCGAATCATTGCCATCACAGAGACGGAAGGGCGGGAAACACATGAATAATCAAATGGAGCTGAGCTTTCTGGCTGTCGCGCAGAACGAGGCGTTCGCCCGCATGGTCATCAGCGCGTTCCTCGTCCAGACCAATCCGACGCTGAGCGTCGTTTCCGAGGTGAGAACCGCCGTCAGCGAGGCCGTGACCAACGCGATTGTGCACGCTTACACCGAAAAAAGCGGAAAGGTGATTCTGCGTGCGTGGATCGACGAGGACGCCATCCGAATCGAGGTTGAAGATATGGGGCGGGGCATCGAGAATATCGAACAGGCCATGCAGCCCTTTTATACCACCCAGCCGGATCAGGAGAGGACGGGCATGGGCTTTGCCCTGATGCAGTCCTTTATGGACAGCGTCCGCGTGCAGTCCTCTCCGGGAAACGGTACCCTCGTTTTTATGCAGAAACGGCTGCATGAAAACGATGAATGATGATTTCGGAATGCTGTACGAAGGAAAAGCCGCTTCTGCGTCGCGCTCAAAGCGGCGACCCGGACGCTATTGAGCTTTTTCTGGCCGGATACGTTCCGCTGCTGCGCGCGCTGGCCAAGCGCTTTTTCTGCGTTTCTCTGTCCGTGCAGGATCTGTGTCAGGCCGGTTATATCGGGCTGATGCTGGCGCTCGAACATTACAACGCAGAACAGGGCGCTGAATTCATCACATACGCCATGCCGTGGGCGCTCGGCGAAATGAAAAAGGCGCTTCGACAGGCAGACGATTTCACCGGCGCACAGCGTTTCGGTCGGCAGGTTTCAAGAGAACTGCGCCGTTTGAGCGCTTCGCTCGGCCGCGAGCCGCGCATTGAAGAGCTGGCACAGGCGTGTCATACATCGCCTTCGGACGTCGTTTGCGCACTGGAAGCAGGGTATACGCCCATGTCGCTCGACGAACCGGCTCAGAGCACGGGGCGAACGCTGCTCGACGCTTTGGCCGGGGGAGATTCCATCGACGACCAGAAGCTGGATATTCGCCTTGCGCTTATGCGCCTTCCGATTCAGCAGCGAAATCTGATCATTTTGCGCTATGCGCGGGATCACACGCAGAAGGAAACCGCGAAAATCATGGGCGTCAGCCAGAGCCAAATCAGCAGAATCGAGCGGCAGGCATTAGACGCGCTGCGGAAATGGCTCATATAAGCCAAAGGAGAAGCGCCATAACCGCGCCGGACATGAGCGCCCGGAGCAGCGCGAGGCAGAGCAAACGCCCCTGCGTCACGCCACACACCTGCAAAAAGAGGTGGTTTTGCGTTAAAATCGACAAGCCGCCAAAGCCTGTCAGCACCGCCATGCTCACATCGCGCGCAAAGGATGCGCTTGACGTTTGAATCAGCAGGCGCATGCCGCCCGCGATTTCCAGCACGGATTGCAGATAAGCGCACCCGGTTTCCGGCAAAAACGGGAAAAGAATACGGATGCAGGCAGCCGCCACGCTGAAAAAGACGATGCATCCGCCCACGCCCAGCACGGAAAAAACGCTGTCCGTAATTGGATTTCCATTTGCCTTTTCCGGCGTTTCCCGCGCGGCGACCTTTTCCCTGACGGGGGACAGCCGCCGGACACAGACAAAGGCTGAAAGCGCCCCAAGACCATGCGCGGCCAGCAGGCAAAGGCATGTCTTTTGCGCAACGCCCCACGCATGCAGGGTGCCGACGAAAAACATGGGGCTGATGGTTCCTGTCAGCGCGCAGAGCGCGTAAAGCTGACTCTGCGCCATGCCGCCGGATGAAACGGACAGCATCGCCGCGCCGGAAGGAGAGCCGCCCATGCAGCCCAGCAGCGCGGCCAGCGGTGCGGCGGGAAAGCGCGCCGAACGCAGGCGCTGCGCCGTCATTTTGCAGAGCACCATGTACGGAAACAGGCTCGGCACAATATCCCGTGCCCAAATAGATAACGCGCTTTGCGACGCGGAAATCGTCGTCCCCGGAAAACACAGGATCATTCCCGCCAGCAGAAAGCAGATAAGCGCCGCCACATCACGCACCTCCCTTGCAGCCTATGCGCATACGCGCCGCAAAATTGCGCCGACGCGCCGCAGGAAAAACGAATATTTTCAAGAAAAAAGCCGAAAAAAGCGGCGACACCCGTTGCGCACAGCGTCCGTATCGTGCTATAATAAACGATGTAGCAAAAACAACCGGGAGGTTTTTCATTTATGTCAGGCCATTCCAAGTGGGCAAATATCAAGCACAAAAAGGGCAAGGCGGACGCCGAGCGCGGAAAAATCTTTACGAAGATCGGCCGTGAAATCGCCATCGCGGTGCGCGACGGCGGCAGCGACCCGGCCATCAACGGCAAGCTCCGCGATGTAATCGCGAAGGCCAAGGCCAGCAATATGCCCAACGAAAACATCAAGCGCTCCATCGCCAAGGCGGCGGGCGAACTGGGCAACGTCAATTACGAAGAGATTCAGTACGAAGGCTATGCGCCGGGCGGCGTTGCGGTCATCGTTTCGACCGTGACCGATAACCGCAACCGCACCGCGTCCGACATCCGCCACATCTTTGATAAAAACGGCGGCTCTCTGGGCACGAACGGATGCGTTTCCTATATGTTCGATAACGTCGGCATGATCGTCATTGAGCGCAAACCCGGCATGGATGAGGACGAAGTGATGATGGCCGCGCTTGACGCGGGCGCAAGCGACGTGGAGGTTCTCGACGACAGCTTTGAGGTGACCACAACCGTTTCCGATTTCTCCGCGGTTCGCGACAATCTGGAAAAAGCCGGTTATACCTTTCTGAGCGCCGAGCTGACCATGATTCCGCAGACGACCAACGAGATCACCGATCCGGAGACCGTCGAAAAGATTCAGAAGATGCTCGAAATGCTCGACGATCTGGACGACGTGCAGGACGTGTATCACAATGGCGATCTGCCCGAGGAAGAAGACGAGGACGAATAATCCTTCGACATACGAAAAAAGCTGCCCGTTTGACCGAGCGGCTTTTTTGTCGCCGCATCTTGACATTTCCCCCTGACTATGAAACAATAGACATATATATTGGCCATTTCGACATGAGAAGAGGTTACACACCATGAAAGCCACCGTAACGCTGATCGTTCCCTGTTATAATGAGGAAGAATCTCTTCCGATTTTTTATAACGCCGTTTGCGACGTTGCCCGACAGCTGCCCGATTACGGCATTTCGCTTCTGCTGGTCAACGACGGATCCAAGGATGGAACGCTCAAGGTGATGCGCGAGCTGGCGGCGCGGGATGAACGGGTTCAGTATCTTTCCTTCTCGCGGAACTTCGGAAAGGAAGCCGCCATGTACGCCGGATTCTGCAACGCGAAAGGCGACTATGTGGCCGTCATGGACGCCGACATGCAGGATCCGCCGTCCCTGCTGCCGGAAATGCTCCAAATTTTGGAAGCCGGCGAATACGACAGCGTGGCCACCCGCCGCGTTACCCGCGACGGCGAGCCGCCGATCCGCTCCTTCTTCGCGCGGATGTTTTACAAATTGATCAATCGCATTTCCGAGGCGGATATTGTGGACGGCGCGCGCGATTTTCGCCTGATGAAGCGCGAAATGGTGGACGCCATCGTCTCCATGTGCGAATACAACCGTTTTTCCAAGGGAATTTTCGGCTGGATCGGCTTCAAAACCAAGTGGCTGCCCTATAAAAACGTGGAGCGCGTGGCCGGTGAAACCAAATGGAGCTTTTTCAAGCTGTTTAAGTATTCGCTGGATGGCATTGTCAATTTCTCGCAGGCGCCGCTGTCCATCGCCTCGGTTTCCGGCCTGATTCTTACAGCCATCGCCTTCTTTATGATTCTTTTCGTGGTGATCCGCCGCCTGATCTTCGGCGATCCCGTTGCGGGCTGGGCTTCCACCGTCTGCATCATCCTATTCATCGGCGGCGTTCAGCTTCTGTGCATGGGCATCATGGGGCAGTATCTGGCAAAGACCTATTTGGAAGTAAAAAATCGCCCGCATTTTATCATCAGCGAAACGAACGATAAGGACGCCAAGCGCATCGGCTAATCAAGGAGGATTTCCGTTTTGAAACCCCAAAAACATGGCTCTTTTCATCAAAAACACAGTTTGGGTCAGAATTTTATTGAGGACGAAGCCCTGCTTTCGCAGTTGGCCGAGCTTTCCTTGGTTACAGCTGAGGATTGCGTTCTGGAAATCGGTCCGGGATTCGGCGCGCTGACCAAGCCTCTCGCCGAGCGTGCCAAACAGGTTGTTTCGCTTGAAATCGACCGCACGTTGATTCCGATTCTGAATGTAACGCTGGAAAAATACGCCAACGCGCGCGTAATCTGCGACGATGTGATGCGAACAAGCCTCTCCGCGCTCGTGGCGGAAGCATTCGGCGCGGATTGTCCGTCGCTGCGCGTCGCCGCCAATTTGCCGTATTACATCACGACCGACGTGCTGACCAAGCTGATGCGCGAGCTGCCGCAAGCCAAATCCATCGCGGTGATGATTCAAAAAGAGGTCGGCGACAAGCTGCTCAGCGGCCCGGGCGACGACGGATACGGTCCGTTGGCCGTGATGTGCCAATATCGCTACCATGTGATGCGCGCACTCGATGTGCCGGCGGCCTGCTTCAACCCACCGCCCAAGGTGGATTCAAGCTTCATGGTGCTTGAAAGGCTCAAACAGCCGTGCGTAAACGCAGGGGATGAGGAGATTTTTACCCGGCTGGTTCGCAGCGCGTTCGCCATGCGGCGCAAAACGCTGCTCAACAATCTGGTCTCCGGCTTTTCGCTCAACCGCGAACAGGCGGCCGCTTGTCTTGCGGCGGCCAATCTTTCCGCACAGGCGCGCGCCGAGGAACTGAGTCTGGAGGATTTTGCCGGACTGGCCATACAGCTGCAAAACGCCATACGTTGAATTTGACGACAACCGCTCTTGAAGGATGCTTCGGCGGCTGTTGTTTTTTTATAGATGAATTGCGCAGTATGTAGTCCCCTGCGAAAGGGTTTGCTTTTTAGCGAATCGCTTCGAAAATCAGGCGGTCTTCGGCTGTTTTTATGGACAAAAATGATGTTTTGTCCAAATCTTACCATTATATATGGTACTTTACATTTCTGTAGAAATTTGTTATAATATCCGCGCTGATTTTTCGCGAAAGGATGAAAGCTATGAAACGGTTCGTGTTTTTGCTTCTGACAGCATGGCTGCTTTCAAGCGGTTTTGCGGTTGCAGACGTAAATCTGCGCGGTTACGCCAAAGAAAACGGATATCAATACCTTGCGTTTGGCCGTTTCCCACAGACGGCCGACGGGAAAGAGCAGCCGATTCTCTGGCGTATTCTGAGCGCAACGGACAAAGAAGCCTACCTTTTGAGCGAATACATTCTTTTCAACAATCGGGTTCACCCGGACGATGACGCATATCGCGCATCGGGCGGCGCTTTTAATCAAATCGAAATCTACGCGCTCCTGAATGGCCCCTTTGAGCGCATCGTCATCTCCCCGGATGAGGCGGCGGAGCTGCGTCATAAAACATACTACGGGCGCGCATATGACGCAGAAACGAGCTTTTATGAGCAGGCTTTTACGGCGGCGGAAAAGGCGATGATCCTTGACGACAAAGAACTGGGGCGCGTCTTTCTGCCGTCCGCAGACGATTTGAAAAACGCGGATTACGGCTTTGGCACGAATCCATCCACAAAAGCCTATGGCACGCAATTTGCAATCGCCGAGGGACTGTTTCGCTATTCAAACGGTTCCAGCCCGTATTGGACGCGCACACAATCCGCTGATTTTCCGTATGGGACGCGCTGCACGAAGGAACACGGCAATTTGGGCTATATCCGCTGCGTGGTGATGAACGAGGGGATTCGTCCGGCGCTGCGGCTGGATATCGGCGCGCTCGAACTGTCCGGTGGGGACGGTACAATGGAAAACCCCTATCTGGTCAAACGATAACGGTTAGGCATGGAGTCGATCACGATGCACACGAAACACATAGGATCTATCATAACGGCGGCGCTTCTCTGCCTGCTGGCTCCCTTCTGCATGGCGCAGGAGGCGCGTGAGCTCACATCAAGCTGCGTCATCACATCGCCCAACAAAAAGACGGATTCGGTGCACGACGGCGAATACACCAGCTTCTGGCGCAGCCGCACGGGGGAAAACCCTTATCTGGAATTTCAAACGCCGGAGGGCGAAGCAGCGCAGTATCTGTACATCTGTTTTGCCGAGATGCCCGAAACGTGGTCCATTGAAACGGAGACGGACGGCGAGTGGCGCACACTGCTGAACGGCTCGAGAGACTACATGCACGTGCTTCTCGAACTGGACAGCCAAACGCATTTTCGGATCGTGGGAGATTCCGGAAAAGAGAGCTATCTAAAAATCAACGAGGTTTTTGTCTTCGGCGACGGCGATTTGCCGGATTGGGTGCAGCGTTGGGAACCCACCCCGGAAAAAGCCGACTTGCTTTTGCTGGTTGCGCACCCGGACGATGAATTGCTGTTTTTGGGCGGCACGATTCCCTATTACGCAGGGGAAATGGGCAGAAAGGTGCAGGTGGCCTACCTTGTGCCGACGATGCCGTATCGGCGGCTGGAACTGCTGGACGGTCTGTGGCTCTGCGGGGTGAAGAATTACCCGATGATCGGCCATTTCCCGGATAAGTATCAGCTGACGCTCAAGGGGATGTACGCCCAG
>ERZ826220.2478-NODE-2478-length-15775-cov-4.224046_pt1 | contig 15775 bp, 10 predicted proteins | sample MGYA00519927_ERZ826220 | MGnify/ENA primary metagenome ERZ826220 (study PRJEB31778, sample SAMEA3449225) | human gut metagenome | biome: human gut; feature: human-associated habitat; material: faeces | place: United Kingdom | collected 2010/2012 ...
ATACGTGAAAATAGTCGTCCCGGCATGCCGCCCGCCACGATGAAAAGTACAAGGATAGTGAGTAACGGCACCCATAATGTTTCCCATGTAAAAAGCGAGGAAAGCCGGACAGAAAGTAAATCTTCAATCAAGCCACGTGTATTGAAAATCAGTAAGAAGCTAAGTAATACGGAGATAATGACAAGGACTCCTGTCTCTACCAGAAACATATTGAAGATATTGGTCGAACTAGCTCCATTACATTTATGTACACCTACTCCTTTCGCACGGCGGCTCAAAGTGGCAATGGATATCAACATATAATTCATGATTGCTACAAAGAAAACAGCAAAGCCGAGGAATCCGTAAATAACCAGCCGTTTCTGTACTTCAGGAGAGGACAAATGACGCTTCACCAGTGGGATAGCACTAAATTCAACTTTCCAGCCGTCCAAATCCAAAGACGTATATTTTTTAATCACTCGCTGAATATTACTGTTCACCTTATCAATATCCGAAGCATCGCGTAAACGGAGAAAAGCATAAAAGACATCATTTCCTCTCCAACCTGCTCCTCCCTGATAACCACCGTTCCGATGAACAGACACAACAAAGTCGTGAACGAGCATCGTATTTTCCGGTACGTCCTTATATATGCCACGAATGGTAAAGTCATGTCGTTTATCTGCCGAAAGCACCTTTCCTATAGGATTTTCATCCCCAAATATTCTACGGGCAAAGCTTTGAGATACAAAAACGCTTCCGGGCATAATCATATCTTTGGGGGTTCCTTTCAGTACCGGTATGCCGAAGGTCTGAAAGAAACAAGTGTCTCCGTAGATGTAATTTATATCAGATAGCAGTTTATCTTCATAATAAATACTAAAACCTGTTTGAGGAAGTACACAACTGGCTGTTTCTATTTCATCGGGCATATCTTGCGCCAAAGTAGCTGCCACCACATCAAAGACGGTATAATCATAGCTATTTTCTCCATCATCCCCTCTTGTCTCTCCTGTACTGGCATTTGTCATCTGACACCGCACAAGAGCCAGACGTTCCGCTTCCGGATAGCATTGTTCATAGCTCAGTTCAAAGGCTATTTGTGAGAAAAGCAGCACACCAATGGTAAGACCTAAAGAGAGGGATATTACTCTTATGATATTCGACCCGCATTCGCGTAACAATGTGCATAAAGTATAGTAGATTTGTCTCATTGTCGATTTTTCATTTAGGCTGTTACACTCGCTACAATACTTCCATCGAACAAATGTACAGTGCGATGAGCAAAACTCGCATCATGCTGTGAGTGAGTCACCATAATAATTGTAGTTCCTTCCTTATTCAGTTCTGTCAGCAGGTTCATTACTTCGGCACCATTCTTTGAATCAAGGTTACCCGTAGGCTCATCGGCAAGAATTAGTTTAGGATTGGTGACAACCGCACGGGCGATTGCCACACGTTGTTGCTGCCCGCCGGAGAGTTGTTGCGGGAAGTGTTTGGCACGGTGGCTGATGTTCATCCGTTTCAGAATATCTTCTACCATTCGGCGACGTTCGGAAGATTTTAGTCCCAGATAAGTAAGCGGAAGTTCCACGTTTTCATAAACATTCAATTCGTCTATCAGATTGAAACTCTGAAATACAAAACCTAACTTACCCTTACGCATATGAGTACGTTCTTTCTCTTTCAGCCCGGCAACTTCCTGCCCCATTAACTGATAGGAGCCTTCGGTAGGATTATCCAAAAGTCCGAGGATATTCAACAAAGTGGATTTACCACAGCCCGAGGGTCCCATAATAGCTACGAACTCTCCTTCTTTTACTTCTAGATTTACATGATTCAATGCAACCGTCTCCACTTCGGAAGTACGGAATACTTTACTGATGTTTTCGATTTGTATCATTTTTCTCAATTATATTTTAAATTCATTATATTTAAATTATTCATTCGCTATGCTGTTCACCGGATTCTCATTAGCAACTTCCCATGCTTTAAGTATTACACAAACTAGTATCACAACTAATACAAACGCTATGACTCCGGCAAATAACCAAATACTCAGATTGACGGATTCACTAAATTGTTCCAACCATTTCATACCTATCCAATAGGCCAGTCCTGCACCGATAAGCACCGCCGGAAGGGCTGTCCACAATACGTTTGCGGAAAACAATTTCAATATGCCACAAGTATCCGCACCATTCACTTTTCGGATAGCAATCTCTTTCCTGCAAAAACGAATCTCGTCACCGACATATCCCAACAATCCCATTAAGGCTATAAAGAAAATAGAGATTGACGCCAAAAGTACTGCATTCCGAAAACGTGTAATATCCGTATATTGCTCATCCAGCTTTTGAGTCAGCGAATAAAAGACAACGTCTTCTGTTGGAAAAGTTTCCGCCATTAATGCATTCAGTTTCTTCAGGTTCTCATCAAAAGGCTCTTTCAATCGTACGTAATGAAGCCCCGGGTTAGAATCACTACCGCTTCCCAACAGTAATACCGGATACTGAGGATGATATACACTTTGAACAGAGAAATTCTTCATTACGCCAACGATTGTAACTTCCTTTCCCCATATAGACAACTGTTTCCCTATCGGCTCATCCGTCCATCCGGCCCGACGTACAAACTCTTCATTCACTAAGGCCTCTTTTGGAGATGTTACATTTTTGCCATGTAATATCTGTATTTTCATCATAGGCACAAAATCATCTCCGATCCACTCAAACCGGCCTTTGATAGTCCGTCCTTCCCCCACATTGAACACCTCTCCCGACCAACTTCTCCAGATGGCCTGCTGACCTACCCCATGTTCCTCAACCATAGGCAAATTCATAAAAAAACTCTTGGCATTTTGCCGGTTACTGCCCAGCTTCTTCCAACCCATTACCACGCGTTCGGGATTATATCCCAAATCTTTGTTCATCGCCATGTGATATTGGCAGAATACAACCATAAGAAAACCTAAAATAAAAGTCATACCGGCAAATTGGATAAATAACAACGGACGTTTCCAAGATGTCTTACGTTCTGCATAACGTCGAAAAACTTGTGTTACAGGAATTGATGCAAATATGCTTGCCGGTATGGCGCCCGCCAAAATAAAAACAACCAAAAGTACGGTCAACGGTACCCAAAGTGTCTGCCACGTAAAAAGTGAGCTTAAACGTATACCGGCAATTTCTTCCACAAACTCCCGAAACTGAAAAATGAGCAACATCGTCAGCAATACTGAAATGAAAAGAACAAGAGCTGTCTCTGTCAGAAACATTCTAAAAATACTGTTATCTGTTGCACCACAACATTTGTGTACTCCGATAGACTTTGCCCTCCTGGCTAAAGATGAAACGGCAATGAGCACATAATCAAAAGCTGCAATCAACAAGATTGCAATCCCCAGCACGGACATCATTAATATCATAAGCCGTACTGTCGGATCTGCCGTATGATATTCTAATAAAGGACGGAAAGAAAAACGATGAGATTTCTTTTTATTCGAGGAGTCAGCCATGTATTTCTTAAGCATATCAGGTATTCGTGCTTCCACCGCCTTTATATCTTTAGCAGGATCGCGAAAACGAATAATCGACATATAACTGATATCATATCCCCAGCCCCCACGAGCCAGATTCCACAACTTGCTCATCGGTACCACTACATCAAAATGTATATCTGCGTTTTCACCCATATCTTCAAAGACACCACGTATGCTCATCGGCTCTTTGCGGTCAACGGATAAAGTCTTGCCTATAACACTTTCCAAACTGTTCCCTTCTCTTATTTTTTCCGCCAACGAACGGGATATGAATAAAACATCAGGACGGGTTAGTTCTTCTGCCTTACCGATTAACAGTTTTAAACCCAATGTGGAAAACAAATGTTCGTCAGCATATATCGTAGACTCCGTTAGGCGAACATTTCCATTATAAAAAACATTTGTTCCCATGTCCCTCAATATGGTGGCATCCTCCACTTCTTTCGGGAAGTTCTCACGCATAGCCGCTGAAAAAGGACTATAAGTAAAAGGTCCATCCATATATGTGACATATAACTGCTCCGACTGAGGACAAAAATTATAGTAACTCAACTGGAAAGCAACACAGGAAAACAATAAGATACCAACAAATATCCCCAATGTCATTGAGATAATCTTGATAATATTCACGCCTCGTTCATGGAGCAACGTTTGAATCGTATAATAAAAGTGTCTCATCATTAATTTATTTTGTTATATCTTCAATTTGAAAAACAGAAAGTATGCCAAAGTCATCTTTTCACTCATTATCAACCAGTTATACCATTCAACATCAGATAGTTTTTGTCTAATAATTAGACAGTGATGTCTAATTATTAGACAAAGATCAATAGTTCAGTTCTTTCTCATAAAGAATCGAAAGTAGATATTTCCGCCTCTTTATTGTTCTTTTTTTCCTATTTATCATAAGTAATCATCGTTATCTCATTTGAAAACTCTATCTTCGCATCAAGTTTTCAATAACTAAATGTTTTATTTATGTTAAACAAGAATTTATTCACTCTTCTGTCCTGTCTGCTTCTGACCGGGTGTGGTATGATCGACTATCATCCCTATGATGTGCGTATCAGTGGAGAGACAGATGTAAACGCTCATAACATTGAACAAATAGAAGCTGACTGTAAAGGTAAAAAGACAATCCGCTTTGTCACTATGGGCGACTCACAACGGTGGTACGATGAAACGGAGGATTTCGTAAAAGCAATCAATAAGAGAAATGATATCGACTTCGTTATTCATGGCGGAGATATGAGTGACTTCGGAGTTACTAAAGAATTTCTTTGGCAACGGGATATTATGAACGGATTGAGTGTTCCCTATGTAACCCTCATAGGAAACCATGATTGTCTGGGTACGGGGGCAGAAACGTACAAAGCGATATTCGGTCCTACCAACTTCTCCTTTATTGCCGGTGATGTGAAATTCGTTTGTCTCAATACGAATGCATTGGAATATGATTACTCAGAACCTGTACCGGATTTCACCTTTATGGAAAATGAACTGACAAACAGGACAGATGAATTTAACAAAACAGTCATAAGTATGCATGCACGACCGTATACAGACGTATTCAATGACAATGTAGTAAAAATGTTCCAGCATTATGTCAAACAATATCCCGGAATTCAGTTTTGCACTGCCGCCCATACTCATCACTATCGGGATGATGTGATTTTTGATGACGGCATACACTATGTTACCAGTGACAGCATGGACAAGCGTACTTACCTGGTATTTACCATAACCCCGGAGAAATATGAATATGAACTGGTTAAATATTAAATACATCGGACGGGCAGGACTGATAATTATCCTGTTATTCTTTACCTGTCCAAGTTCAGCTACTTGTAAAACAGATACAGTTATCAATACATATAAGCGCGATTCATTATATTTTGCAGTAAAAGCTGACTCAATTATCGCCTTTCATACAGGAGACTCTTTGTTTACTATCATCAAGGCAGACACTGTGCTACCCGTTATACCCAAAGCTGTAAAGAGAACCGGTTATGACAATCGGGTACATCGCTTCCGCAAAAACTGGGAACGGATTATCCCGACTCATGCTAAAATCCAATATGCCGGAAACATGGGATTGCTCTCCTTCGGTACAGGGTGGGATTACGGAAAACGGAATCAATGGGAAACAGATATATTGCTCGGATTCATCCCGAAATATTCGTCGAAAAAGACAAAAGTGACAATGACACTGAAACAGAACTATATGCCCTGGAGTATTAATATAGGAAAAGGATTCTCGACGGAACCTCTTGCCTGCGAACTCTACCTGAACACTGTCTTCGGAGATCAGTTCTGGGTAAACGAACCGGACCGTTATCCTAAAGGGTATTATGGATTTTCGAGCAAAGTACGTATTCATATTTATATGGGACAACGACTGACTTATGACATTGACCCGCAACGCAGATTTTTAGCTAAGTCGGTTACTTTTTTCTATGAAATAAGTACTTGTGACCTTTATCTGGTTAGTGCCGTACAAAACAGTTATCTCCGCCCCCGTGATTATTTGAGCTTATCTTTCGGATTAAAGTTCCAATGGCTATAAAATATTTTTCGTAGATTTGGAAAATTTTTCAAACCTCCTAAAACAAAGGAGGTTTGAAAGAAAGGCTAAAATCGAGGTAACGCAGTCAAACCATTTTGATTCTTGACTGCCAAATCTGTAGTATCACAATAAAAAAAGAAAGGACGTAAAATGAAGACTAAAGCGATTTTTCTTGATGTGGACGGAACTCTAATCAGTTTCAAAACACATAAAATACCACAAACAACGATTGATGCCCTAAATCAGGTACATAACAATGGCATTAAGATTATTATATCAACAGGCAGAGTGGCGACAGACCTTGGCGAACTGGACGCCATCCCGTATGATGCGGTCGTCTCACTGAACGGTTCCCATTGCCTGCTCCGTGACGGCACTGAAATCACTTCCCGCCAAATCAGTCATGAAGATTTCAGAATAGTCCGTAATCTTGCAGAAAAATATGGTTTCCCTTTGGCATTGGAAGTAGATAAAGGAATATTTGTCAATTATGTAAATGATACCGTTATAGCACTTTCCGAACTTACCAATCATCCGATTCCTCTGGTTGTGGACATAGACAAGGAATTTAATGCGTGTAAGTGTCGCCAACTTTGCATTTATTGTGGTGAAGATGTAGAGAAGGAAATTATGACGCAACTTCCCAACTTGACTGTTTCCCGTTGGAATCCGTATTTCGCAGATGTGAATGTTGCCGATACGAACAAGGCTTCAGGAATGGCTGATATGGCAGATTATTTAGGTTTTTCTTTGGATGAAAGCATGGCATTCGGAGACGGTGGCAACGATATACCCATGCTCCGTGCGGCAGGAACCGGTATTGCGATGGGCGGCGCATCGGATTTGATCAAGAACTATGCCGACTATGTTACAGACGATGTGGACGAGGACGGCATTTATAATGCCCTAGCTCATTTTGGGATAATTTAGGTCAAATATTTATTTAACCATGACAACACAGTTTTTCTGGCCTGTTCCTATGATTTTTGTGCTATTGTTCCCCGTATTGCCAATCCTTTCAATATAGTAGCTCCGCTACATGCTTCTTTCAGATGATTTTCTGTGTCGGACAGGCCACTTCCTTCATGGGTATAAAAAGGAATTACTATTTGTCCCTTCTCATTCGGCTTTTCCAGAGATTTTTTCGTAATTCTGGAAAACTTCTGTTATTGCCTTATACAAAAGACTTTGGGAGAATTACCCGATTTTGAGGTAATGACTTGGCAACTGTGCAATCTGCTGCGTTCTACCTTGAATTGCTTACAAGGAACTCTTATTTTGTTGCAAAGATACGAATTTTACTTATATATAAAAAGCACTGTACTATTTATTATGTCTCTTAGATAGTACAGCACTTGAATATTTGTCTAATTTCTTTTGATATAGAAAAAATGTTTTAAAGGCTATTCTTTGTGATAAGAAACCATATCTCCCTTATCATTTCGATACATCTCTATATAATCCAAACAACTTGGCTTTAATGCGCCATTAAAGTGGAAAACAAATGTTCTTCTTCCATCATTTGATTCACAACGTAGAGTTGATTCATCTTGTTTTGTTACACGTCCTACAACAAGAGGATTGTATGGCGGTATCATAAATTCAAACGTGCCCTTGCTAAATTTGTAGTAGATGTCTCGTTGGGTTGGACTATCTATAGTTTTTTCTCCATTTCTCCATAAACAGTTTCTTGGTGAACTAAAGTGATTATAATCTTGCCCTGAACCGATTTTATGTGCTCTTATAAAATAGCTCTTCACATAACTACCATAATCAGAACACATTTGAATATTCATTTTATAACCATTAATACCATAATCCCGTTCTTCTACTCCATAGTGTCCTTCTCCATATTTTACCATGTATGAAAACACCTTATCAGCAACATTGAAGTTTCTTGATGGGATCTTATCAATAAGACCTTCCGAGAAGTAATCTAATTCAAAGTCAATCTGATAAGAACCTTTCAGATAAAGATATGCTGCAAGATAAATAGCTTCTGCTTCAAGGTCTTTTGTATTAAGAGGCATGTGTTTTTTCAGGTCTGTTACACTTTCCTTTACATATTGTTCTATAGGGTCCATAGATGGAGCTTCTGATTGCAGAACTGACTTTATCGTAGATTCAGACTTACAATTGTTTACACTTGAAGATGATTGTGAACTCACATTTTTATCTTCCTTTTTACCGAATAAAAATTCAAAAAAATCCATGCTATTTGTATGATTTAAAGTTTAACACTCTTTTTCTTGTTTCTTTGTAATTGTACCTACATTCATATTGCAATATCTTAAATAAAGATTCAATATTACGACTTGTTAATTTGCCATCCTCCGCACAGATTCCTGTATAAAACAACAAAGCTATTGATTTTGCCTGCTCGTGTTTTGCTGATACAATCTCATTATATGTTTTTTCTTCAATATCAACATATCCTCCCGTATCATTAGGTCTAATAGATGCGTGTTGATAATAGGTAAGTGATTTCATATTATACTTCCATCCCGAAGATATTGATATTTGGGTTGCTAATTCATTACAATAATGCGCATAGTACATATCAGAAATGTACAACAAGTCAGGATTGATATTTATTGGAATTATATACCTTGCCATAGAATCCATAGCAATAGATGCCCTATTTACATAAGCTTCCTGTTGAAAGATTTCATCATTTGTTGTACAGGCTAATTTCGTCAAATATAGATAATCATATGAATAAATCTTTCTATATAGTTCCATATGGTTTTTAGGGCACATCAATAGTAATAATCTAAAAGTATTTGCTGCCCCAGCTAATCCATAATCACTATTCCAATATCGATTCGGGAACATTGCAAGTTGATTTATACTTCGATAAAGATAATTTAGCCCTTCTTCGAACTTTTGCCCATACATATACATACCTGCTATATCAGCAAGTATATATGGATGCTCTGTATCTTTAAATTCAAATATGATAGAATTTAATACAAAAGTAGGAATTTCATATAATGCTAATGAAATTCCCCTTGTACGCCAAGGAGAATTTAAATCTTTGAATTTAGGCTTGTCATTTTGTGCATTTTGAACTTTGAGGACATAATTATCCACAAACGAATCATCTATGCACAAACTTCTATCAATCATAGTAATTTCAGACATTTCATAATTCTTACATTTATTGTGTAGATACAGTCCCAACTCTTTAAGTAAAGATATGATATACTCATTGTGTATTTTATTTACATAAAAATCAAACATCATAGGAAAGAGCCAATTGCCCTTTTTCTCTTGAAAACAAATGGGATGTTCATGTGCAAATTGACTGAACGATTTTGGGTCAGCAGACTCAATTTTCTCAAGGAGAGTTTTGATGTAATAATTTTCTTCCATACAAAGAACTTAATTATCAATGTTATGATAGATTTTCTCCCTGTAATGTTATCAACCGCTTCTTAACAGTCCCGTTCTTACAGGATTTTACTATAGAAATTATGACTTCATCCATACGTGGCACTTCCAATTTTCTGTATTCATTTGTATCATCACAGAAAACCACAAGATACATCTTTTCGATAATTATGTCATAATTTCTTTCGAGAATATAGCGATATAGGTTCTGTTGAATACAATAATGCCAATATGGCGTATCCTCAATTTGATTGAGTTCACCTAACCCTTTCTCGCCATAGTTGTTTACAGCAATCGGTTTACCCCAAAAGTCGACAATGCGATGACTACGTTTCCAATCATATATGTCAAAAACATCTCCACGTTTATGTATCATATCTATTGTACCAGCAATTTTTAGTTCGTCATCATATATAGCCCATTCTGTTCTAAACGGTTTAAATTTGTGGTTTTCGAGAAACTCTATGAATTGCATATATTCAAGTTCAAGAGAAATTTGTTCTTCTATGTGAACATATTTTCCGTCATATTTGAAAGAGAATTCTTGTTGATATGGAAGTCCCTTATAATAGTTTTCTATTTGTTGGTGCATAAAAGTTCCGACATCACGTGAACACGCACCTTTTGAATCCCATTCTTCAAGAATCTGTCCTTGTGATATATTTCGTTGATTAGCTTTATATTCTGACCAATAGTATGAATCAAATGGCTTAAAGAAACAAGATATCACACTGCTGACAGGAATAAATTGTTCCTGTCCATCATATAGATAAATATGTTCTTGTGGATAGAATTGAATATGAACGTCTTTTTCGCAAAAAACAGGTTCTCCTATTTTATAGTTTACTTTTCTATTTGAAGAAAACACCAATGGTTTCATTCTCTTGGCACAAACCCTTTCTTTTTCCGTTTGTGTTATGTCTGCAATTTCAAGTTTCTCATTGTCAACAATACCAAATTCATGGTTCAAGTATTTCTCGCGAGTATTTTCACTTGCCATAACTTTGGCTTCGATTTCTGTCCATCGTTCAATTTCCTTTGGAGTAGAACATGAGAGAAAATCGATTGGTAAAACCATAGAGGGTTGTATATAATGAAGAACTTGTGCTATAAAAGCCGCACATCCCTTAGGATTGGAAAAAACTTGATATTCAGTAAAACGAATAACAATCCATCCGATATTATTCAGAAGTGCATCACGAAAATCATCTCCACATCCTATATAATGTATAGGTTTTCGTGTAAATGCAGCATATGGTTCGTCTATTTCAATGTCTATTCTTATAGATGGGTGCTTTTTGCATATAATCGCTATATCTGGTTCAAAAGGCCTGTTATCTTCTACAGGAAGTATATTGCAATCACCGAGTATAAGTAAATCACATCCCCTGAAAGTATCTTGTAGATAATTTTGGAATTTAGCTTCACTGAACCCTCTTCTTGCTATAGCTTTTCTTCTGTATGGAAAAACAATACAGCCATCTTCAGGATATTTAGTTACTGGATATTTCCAGTTACTCTTATCTTGGACAACTGATGGCATCAAATAATCAACATATTGAATATCAAAATCATCAACCACTCCAACAGCATAATCACTTTCTATTTTTTTCTCTGTTTTGCAAATGACATCTATCAATTCTTTATCTACGCTTTTAGACAAAGCAAAATCTTTAACCTTCTTGACTTTTTCTTTTGCCGTCTCAATATCAGCAGACTTTAATGCATTAGAAATAGAATTGATTTCATCTTTTATTTGTTTTTGTTGCTGCACTTCTATGTTCTTTTTATCAATGAGTTTTTGCATCTCTTCCCGAGAAAACTCTTTCATTAAAGAAATATAAACAATACAGGGCTTTTGATGCTTAAATTTCTGTATTACAGATTCGCATCTTTTTACAAACAAGTCTTGTGTTGTTACTCCATCAATAATGACAACATAGTTTGAAGATAATTCATCTATATGATGGAGAGCACATGATTGAAATCCAAGTACAGCCAAATCAAGAGTTAAAAACTGAACTTGAAGATTTTCATCGAATTCAGCCCCATATGCGATTACTTGCACAGGGACACCCAATGATTTTATAAAGTTACTAATCTCTATGTTGATATAAGAAGGGGTATTTATTTTTCCCTCCTTATATTTATCTATATTAATGTTATTCTCTTGCGTCTGTTTAAAATGAGTGTAATCTAAATCGGTTGCAGTGCAAAAACTTGAAAAAAAGAATTGCCATATGCGATATTCTCCTTGTATGATATTTCCTTTATAGTCGGTTTTTTGAAAATTCATGTTATAAAAATAGCAACCAGAATGTGGCGTTGTAGATTTTTTGCTACGACATAACTTACTAAAAGCTATTTGTGCCTTTTCCCATTCTTCGGTACTTAAAAACTCTTTTTGCCGCCTATCGAAATCTATTATTTCCGTAATATTACTTATTATTATTGATTTGTTTGCAGAAGGATGTTCTTTTTGCCAACAAGTAAGTCCATCTGAATAATTGGCTTTAATCATATTATATTCAGTTGATACCTGCTTTTCTCGTTGTATTCTTTCCAATTCGAGCTTTTCTCTCTTTTCCCATTCAACTTTAGGGAATGAGAGGAATTTGTTTATATCTTGTTTTGTAAGATTGTTTTCAGACTGGAATATTCGTAATTCTTTTCGAAAGAAAGAGTATGCATTAGGATATATATCTTTTTGATGCTTAAATTTCTTTATTAAACGCTTGGTTGATAAATTTGATATAAATATAAAAGCTATAAGAATGGCTATTAAAATTCCTATAATTATGCATACGACTTTAAAACCTTGAGTAAGTCCCCAAATTATAAGTGCTAGTAGGGCATATCCAATACAACCCCATTTTTTTTCTAAATCCATAATTCTTATTTATAAATATATAAAGCGTGAACTGCACAGCCACGTCTTTATTTGGAGGTCGTAGGAAACCTTGCATACAGATGTAGTAATAGCAGCCCACGCTATAGCGTGAGAACCACTATGCCATCTGAGTATGCAATTTGAAAATTTCCTACGTTTCCAAATACTTGATGCGCATAACGCTTCTTTCTTATCTAATATGTTTTGGAAAGAGTTACCTCAATCCGATACAAAGGTAAGAAAAATCCGTGATCTGCCATTCGAACATCACGGATTTTTTTGATTTACAGTTTCATACTCCTATTCTGTCTTGGTTTCGGTATTCCGATAGCTTCTCTAAACTCATTCATTTTCTTTCTGAACCAGCTCACGTGTGAAACCCCGTCTATCTTGAAATCGAATTTACCGCTTTCATCCTGTTTGATGGAGCAGACGGAGTGTCGGGTATCAAAACTTCGGTTAAATTCGGAAGAATAGAGTTCGCCTTTTATCCCGACCTCCTTGAACTCGCACAGTCTTCTGATTATTCCGTCATTGAACTTCAATCGGTCACGCAGGAAGTTTATTATAGGCATCAGCTTCTCCACATACGGAAAGTAGCGTCTGACAAAATCCGCAAACTCCGACAGCTTGCGGTGCTGTTGCTCGTAAGCGTTTCTTATCTCCTGTATCTGTTTGGCTTGTTGCCGTTCCCGTTGTCGGGCTTCGTTTTCAAGTTCAAGGATGCGGTCTTGCAAATCCTCGTTCCTGCGTTCCAACGATTTCATCTTTCCACTTCCGAAAAGAGAACCCACACTGTTTGCAAGGGCGGTTGCCGTATCAGTGGCTGCAATTTTGAGCTTGTCGGTGCGGATTTCTGCTTTTACCTGTTTCAGTTCCTCCTGCGCCTCGGCTTTCTTCTCCTGTAATAGTCTGGCTTCGGTTTCAAGGGTTTCATTCTTCTTTTTCAAGTCCCGATAATACTGCATGGTGGTAGTGTGCCGTGCTTCCGACCCCCGTACCCCACGTTGCAATCCGTATTTCGCCATCACCCTTGCGTAATTGTCGTGGTAGGCAATCAGGCTCTGTCGGTTGAACAGGTCGTCGGCACACAAACGGACGGAATTTGTTTTCTTGCGGTACTTGCGCTTGCCATCAGCCTGTTCTTTCTTGGCTTTGCGCCTTTCACCCGTCACGATGGGAACAACGGCTGCGTGGATGTGCGGAGTCTTCTCGTCCATGTGCAGATGGGCGGCAACCACATTGTCTTTGCCGAATGTGGCTTGCAGCCATTGGATGCTGTCGCTGCACCATTCATCGAGCTTTCCTTTTTCCTGTATGTTCATCATGTCCTCGTGCGTACCCGACAAAACCACCCGGACAACACGGACTTGGTCGTGTGTGATTTTCCGTTTGATGCCTGCCGTGTTCAGCCTGTGGGCAATCGCTTCATCCCTGCCGTGAACGCCATCGGGGTATTCGACAAGCACCCTGTTCAGATGTGTTCTTGTCGGGTCTGCGTTTTTAGGTATTATCTTTCTCTCTATATGGTCGGACTGCGTGGTGTCCGATGTACCCTTTGCTTTCTTTATGTCCAATGAAAAATATCCCATATTATTACTGTTTTTGCGGTTATCGTTATGTCTCTTCTCTCTGCCTGTGGAATCGGCTCACGGGGTTTATCTCAAGGATGAACCCTTGCTGCACTCGGCATAATCCAAACGGGTTTGGCTTCTGCTCTCGTTTGCACAGGGTTTCCAAAGGGATTTCCCTTTGGCTCGATAGGGTGTTTTTAGCGTTACGGAGTAATGCGTGAAGAAAACGCCCTATCGAGCTATGGTATTTCTGCCTAAATACCTTGGGGAAAGCGAACGTGCATATTACAGATGAAATCCCCCTTTCTTTTTCAGTGGCTGTATCATCCGCCTTGCGGATTGGAGTTGCTTCTTCTCCTTTATCGGCTCTGCCGATTGGGACAAGGGCTTACCGCACAGGTAGTCGTTCAAGTCCTTATAATCACGATAGTACAGCGACTTATCAAGCAGCCGTTCCCCGAACTTCTCCTTCAGCTTCTTGCAGGTGTTCCGTCCTGCCGTGTCGTTGTCAAGGAAACAGCCGATTCGGGTGTAGGTCTCCAATATACTTTCCGCTTTCGCAAGATTGGAAACGGAGTTCAGTATGACATAGTCCTGTGTGTCCAATCGTGGGTATTGCGGATTGTTTCTTACTCGGATGGTAAGGAATGAGAGGTAATCCATGAACCCCTCGAACAGGTAACACATACATCGTTGTCCGTCCTGCTGTCGGATATGGGTGATGTCTTTCGGGGCGACACATCCCTTGAAGTATCTGTTGCGCACTTCATATCCTCCTGCCATGTTCGGAAAGCCGATGGCAAAATAGGGTTTGTCGGCATTCATAAACCGAAGCTCCCTGCATTCTCTTTTGGCAAGTCCGATGTTTATTCCCCTTTCTTGCAGATAGGCTATAAGAGCAGGAGAGGACAACTCACCAACCCTTAATCCCTGATAAGGCTGATTGGCGGAATCCTGTCTGCCAAAAGAGAACGATGCAGGGCGGATGTATGCTGTCCGCTCCTCTATGCGTTTCAGCAGATAGGCTACATCTTCCGAACGGTAGAGTTCCGCTGCCAATGCGAGGATGTTTCCGCCTTTGCCGATGCCGAAGTCGTACCATTTTTCAAGCTCGGTGTTTACCTTGAACGATGCGTCCGTTTCTTCCCGTAGCGGTGATTTATACCACAGGTTCTTGTCTTGTTGCTTTACAGGCGTATAGCCCAGACTTTGCAGATAGTCTGCCAGTTTGATTTGCTTTACATCTTGGATTGTCATATTACATACGGTTTTGAAGTTGATGAAAATTTCCAGATACTGTACGACGGGAGGAGATGTGTATTTATCCAAGAACCCGCCCCATACGGGACGCGTAAAAGCCTTGGTCGAGATGTTCCCCAATGCCAAGTTCATTTATCTGATGCGTAACCCCTATACGGTGTTCGAGAGCACACGCAGCTTCTTCACCAATACCATCAAACCGTTGGAATTGCAGCATATCAGCGACGAGGAGATGGAGAAGAATATCCTTCTTACCTATACGAAGCTTTACCGCGCTTATGAGGAGCAGAAGAAGTATGTGCCGGAAGGAAATCTTTTTGAAGTGAAATTCGAGGATTTTGAGGCTGATGCATTCGGAACCACGAAGCTTGCGTATGAAAAATTAGGTATTCGTGAGTTTGATTGTGCCGAGGCTGCCATACGCCAGTATACAGACCGGAAGAAAGGCTACAAAAAGAACAAATATGAGTATAAGCCCCGTACCATTCAGTTGGTGAATGAAAATTGGGGATATGCCCTTAAGGATTGGGATTATGAGATACATCCGTAAGATGGGAATCCGTATCCCC
>ERZ826220.2482-NODE-2482-length-15770-cov-5.016290_pt1 | contig 15770 bp, 13 predicted proteins | sample MGYA00519927_ERZ826220 | MGnify/ENA primary metagenome ERZ826220 (study PRJEB31778, sample SAMEA3449225) | human gut metagenome | biome: human gut; feature: human-associated habitat; material: faeces | place: United Kingdom | collected 2010/2012 ...
GAATACGGCTGGAAGCTACCGCCTACAATGCGTCCCCACCGGTATTTAGGGTTATCGACATTGTTTACCACAGCTTCGAGCGTGATCGTAGCAGGTTCATAAGTCCCGTCCGGGAGCTTATGGAACACCCGTTCCCCCGGCAGGATTGACACCGAAGGGGTACGGGGAATTCGACGTAAAGATGCTACTCCTCTTGCTCTCATATTTCTATTCTTCTCTGTCCGAAGCTTCAATTTCAAGTGTCAATTCATCGCTTTTGGCCTTGTCGAAATCATCCTTTGTCACTTTATAAGAGTTGGATGCCCCCTTTGAACCGTTAATTCGCTCTATTCCATTCATCAATTCAAACGCGAAGAATTTGAAACGCTCGTCAACGATCTTACTGTCACGGTGAATAACCTTTACCGTAGTAGTAATGCCATTTGTCTCATCAAGGACACCGTCTACTTGGGTATCATATTCATATACCATTTCATAAGGGTCTGACAGGTCTTCAATAACAAGCATCTTAGTATCGACGACACCTAAACTTTCGACTATGAATTTAGCTACTATCACTTCGCGAAGGTCAACCTCATTCTTGCTTATCGTTATCGGATTACCTGTTTTGCCCAACTCTTCCAAACCGTCATCCACTCCGTCCGTATCATTTGCAACAAGACGATACCAACCCACGGTAAAATTAGAAACAGAGTCACCACCCTTCATTAACCGGGCGGAAATCGGCAATGTGTCTATCGTTGAAGAAAATGCAGGTTTGTCTGCCGGAAGGGTAAGCTCACCTATATATGTAGACTCGGAGCTTTCCTGTCTTTTAACGGGAATGTCAGCAGAAGCCTGGTTAAGAATGCCGTCTATGGTTACCGTACCGACACATGCTATAAGCTTACTGCTTGTAATATCCAATCCAAGGTTAGCCTTGACAATCAGACATGGGATCTCATGATCCATGTAACTTTGTGTCTTTGTCTTGTCAAAACGTGCGTCATCATCAGCAATAGGCTGACCGTCATAAAACCAATCCACTTTGTTGTATTCAAAAATAGGATCAGAATACCGTGAATACCGGGTCAACGGAATAACAATCGGATGACTCCCTTCCTGTGTCCAGTCGGGATTAGGAGTACTGCCGCTTATATATTGAGTCAATGACGTACCCAAATTGATCAGGTTCATCGATACGGTTCCTGCATTCCTTACTCTCTTAAGAGTCGTGCTCCCTCTAGCTACAATTCTATTATCTCCCATAATTTTTTATATTAATTGTTTATACATTCCATTCTCTCTTCTGTAATTCTTTTAACTCCTGCTTTGTATCCATCGCAACAGCGCCAAGCTCTTCAATCACCTTGTCAACGTCATCACCGAGCTTTTTAAGCTCATCCTCGATCAACACTACTGTCGTTGCATTCTGACGGCATGCCGACTCTGAGGTGATAAGTCCTTTTTCAAGGGCTGTCTTTCTGTCTATAAATATGTATCTTGCCATAATTTTTGATTTTTTGTTATACGGGGATAAATTCAAAACCATCACTTTTACTAAAATTAACTTTATTCTCTGTTTCTGCTTTATCTGATAATCTTTCATCATCAGTGCTTCCTTCGAAGTCCCATTTATGCAAGAGTGCATTTTCCGGAGAATAAATTTCCACTAATGATACACGCGAATTCACATCAATATCAAAGGAATTCCCTCCACCATTTTCGATATTACCAAATGAACCGGTATAAAGTTTTCCGTTTAAAAAAAGCTGACATTCTTCCAAGGTTGCACCAATTAGTAACTCACAACGCAGAATTACACTTTCTACATATTTTATAATGGTTGACATTCTTTTGTTATATCCATATATAAACAGAGAAACATTTCCATTTACATTATACATTATTAATAAGCCAAATCCATCCTTCCTGAAACTAATGTAAGCATTCTTATTAGGTGTATTAGGTGGAATTTCTAAGACAATCCTGCTTCCTTCAACAAAATCTTCTATATTATTAAATGGTAAGTTTATTCCACTTGCCGCATACCTCACCTTATCCAGCCCTTCAACCACGTCCGGTTCTACCTCCTGCACACCCAATCCGATATCATCAGCATCAAGAAGAACATTCATGCCCTTCAAGCCATTACCCCAATCGGCAGAGAAGTATTTCTCCGGATTATCAAGAGTACCAATACCGGCAACATCCACCTGTATCCAGGCAGGGAATAACTTCACGTTGTTGGGGATAGAAATCACACCGGAATCATCTCCATAAGGGGTGACAACTTTGACGTTATATGCCGGCATTTCAGATGTCAATGCAAACTCATGATTGATCGTCTTTCCCTGCACGTCCGGACGGTACCCTTCCGGTAACTGTATCGATTCAGACTCTACTTCGATATCCGGTGCGGATGGGATGAAGTGAGGGGTATATGCCGGTACGGACGGAAGGACTGTCCCGCCTTGCAAAAGACGGATATTCTTGAACTGAACTATGTTGCCGGAGGTAGCACCTGAAACACCAGCAAAGAGAAGTAAACTTGTTGTGACATTTTGATTTTTCACATATTTATCATTAATGGTGAAAGTTACTCTCTTTGTATCCGTAACTTTAAGAACGTCAGAAACAATAGTTGAGACATCTCCATTATTTTGTTGAATAAAGACTGTGTATGCAGTAGCTTCACCTTTTAAATTAACAATATCACCAATATCTAAAGTATATTTACCACCAATAGTCAATTCATTATTAAACTGAATATATTTATATTTACCTTGATGATCTGCACCTTCTCCAACCACCAGTTCTTCTATATCCTCACCAAGCACATTCCAAGCGTACTCGCCTTCAAGAAGTTGGACGTTCTTGTATTGTACAGCATTACCCGCTGTAGCCCCTGATTTGCCTGCATATAAATATAACATATAGGGGTAAGCCGAATTAAAACTACTGTGTATAGTTAATATCGAAGTTTTTTTAGACGCAGAAAGAATACTACTTACACTTTGATTTCCACTTTCTTGCTTTTGTAGAATAAGAACTGTATATTCAGTAGATTCACCTTTCAAATTAACAACGTCTCCTATTGAAACAGTTACTTTATTGCCAGTATTTAGAGATTTTGAAATATTTCTTGCAGCAATTTTATAATTATCACTGTTAGTTCCATCGTCTTCAATATTAATCGTTACCTCTTCCGTATCCCCTTCAAGCAAATTGTAATTGTATTCCTCGGTGATCTGGATGTCGTAGATGTAAGACGGAATGTCAAAGCCATATGTACAAGAAATATGTGATATCGTTTTATTGGGAGTGCTTTTATGCACAGCCTCTATTTTTTTATTAGCCATGTAGTCAAATCGTAATGCCGACGAAAACGTGCCGTCCGTGTACGCTATTATAAATGCAAAGCCCCATTGGGATTCTGTTTCAGAAACATATTTTCCCACAACACGTAGAACATATGCTGTATTCTCCTTGAAAGACATCTTTCCGGAGAATAAATCACGTTGTTCATTTCCACCTATATAAGTACGTAATGCAAACGGGTTAGGCACACAAATGTACTTCCCGTCCGCATCTTCTCCCTCGGTTACTACACCGGGCTTGATCTCATCGTTCAGATCGAGAAAATACTGCTTGGCAAGCAGATTGCGGGGGTAGTCGGATATCTTGTCGAGTTCCTCCTGCAAGTACTCATTGCGGACATCCGTCAAATTCTGACGACAGTCCTGTACCTTGCAGACGTAATGTTGCTCTTTGCCGATAGAAGCTGTTGGTACTTCCAATTCGCGCGAATTATGTCCTACATAGTCTGTTATCAATGATTCGGCAGAGCCATTCTTTTTATACCACCAGTATGCAGATGGAATAGATGTCTCGCCAGCTACCAAATCAGCAGACAGCTTCAAGTATGTCAATTCCTTTATCGGATTAAAACAACGTCCGCGCGGATAGTCTGTTTTGAGAACAGCCGGTGAACTGGCAGCGACATTTGACGCCAATACAGATGTACCGACAAAATAGGCTTTACGCCTTAACTTGCCATTAACCATATCAGCGAAAGTCGCAGTGAAAATTAATGTAACCGGTGCATCAAAATTAACGTTCTTATATACAATGATCCTGCCTCTGTTGTTCGTGTTTGAGGTTGAATCAATCTTGTACTTTGAATTTGTAGGAGAAATGAGGTTAGCCTCAGATATTTCATTCTCATACCACTTTATATCCGTAATATAAAGATTTACAGTTCCATTCTCAAGAATACCGGATGGGTCTGTAATACTACATACCGGCTGTATTGCCGTAGGGCGTATGCGTCGGTCAGGGGTATAGATTTTGTTATCCGCATCATAATCCTGTTTTAGCGAACCCTCTGCAACCAACATGGAAATTTGTGTTCCGAGAGGGGAATAAACTCTATTAAATACTGCCATATCTATTTATTTAAATGTTTCTTCTTTTCTTATCGTTATATTTCCTATTGTCGCTTCACAAATAAATTTTACCGAATCGGTAGTAATATCACCTGCGGTTATATGCACACTTTCACGGGCGGATGAGTTTTTGTCATTCCATATAGCGTCGCTTGCAATGTCTGCTAAGGATGTACCGGATTCACGAGTCCAAACCCATTTAACAACCTCAGACGTTATGTCCTTGAAATACTTAAAGACTTTCGCTGTTAGGATAACATCAATATTATTGTCAACGAATACATAAGCGTCTTCACTGTTTTTAATCTCCATGCGCAAGTCGCCCGTTCCCAGCGTATCTTCAACGATCTTTTCCAACTGCTCTATCTTGCCGTAGAAGTACAGGCTGTTGATGAATGCCGAGTACCCTGTCGTGTCTACTCCGAATATCTTCAGGTTATCCAGATACCCGAACTGGCATCCTATATTTTTGAAAGAGAACTCCCACCAATTGACTTCTTTAAGTATCCGGATATAGGGGTTACCGCTACCTTTGAGATATATGGAAGATTGCCTTAGTTCATTGCTTGCATTGCCGTAACTTACGAAATGCATCATTGATGCAGGTGCTATAGGGTTAGGATAGTTATCCGACGAGTCACGAAGCTTGTAACGGAACTTGCTGTTAGTAGCGGTTTCCAATATCTCCGTTATTCTGAAATAGCATGTCGAGAAGCCGGACATCCTTCTGTTTCCTATACCGTCGTCATAATCCTCCGTGGCATTTCCCGATTCATAGTGGTACATGCCCATACACAGGTCATCAACCGCAATCGTACCGATCTCACCTGACTCCAACTTCAATGTGACCGTACCCGTGTCAAGGAGATTGCCTTCCATATCCATGTCAGGCTCCACGGATTCTATCAATCCGCCACCGGGGGAAAGCCAAAGGTCTCCGGCTGTCACTCTGATACGGTTGTAACGCAGTTCGGGAGTTTCAAGGAAACGTCGCAATACCAATGACTCCAGTTCTCCGCGTCCAAAAGAATCTATCAAGCCGCCGTGACCGGTTAGGCCGGAAGCGAAAGATTTGCCGAACTGGACACCATCCTGGGCTGAGATCATACTTTCGGATACAAGGCCTTTTATGAAGGTGATGAGCTCGGATGCTGTGTCGGGAACCAATCGACTTAAAGCCCGTTCAGAAATCTCTTTCCAAGTACGTAATGAAGAAAATACATTTGAATCTTTAGGTGTACGTATATCATTTTTCTCAATTATATCAACCGTTTTACCTCCTAAATATCCACCTGTAATTTGTTGTTGAATACTACCTATTTGCCCTTCTATCTTTTTCTCCCATTTCTCATCCAAATAATTTGAAACAGTACATGTTAGCTTACCTGTATGAAGATTCTTTTCGACCTGTGTTATTCGGATAAGTTTGTCAATACCATGCGAAAGAATTTTTACCGTAATCAAATCACCAGGTTTTAACTCCCTTCTCCCACGTAAATAGCGATAATTTACATTTAACTCAAACTTAAGCCGTCGACGAGAGTAATACCCAAGCCATTCATTAGCTGTTTTTCGTAAATCTTCCAAAGCAACAAGTACATATTCTTCCGGCATTATCAAGCCTGTAAAGTTGAATTCATCTTTCAACTTAGCTTTTTTTGAATCATTAGGAATTAATGGTCTATTTCCCTCTTCATCAGGAAGCGCAATGTCGTCCTCCTGCCTAATTAAGGTTATTTCTTTTTTTTCATTATCCCATTTAAATTCAAAAGACTTGCCCATCAAATCACCAGAAAGGAAATTTATACGTGCATCATCTCCAACAGCCACCTCATCAATATTAAAATCAATTTCAGGACATCGTACAACACGATTATAATCCCCAGACACTGATGTAACCTGTCCTATAAAAGAGGGTTCGATATTCTCAAATACCACACATTTTTCAACTATTCTTGAGTACTCCGACAGGTTCTCAAGGTATATTTCCGGAAGTACAAGTCGTCCATCTAAATTTGCGTATTTATTAGGAACATTATTAGTACCTCCAAGGGGATAAATACGGGTTATTGCATTTTCCTTGTCTACATTTTTTTGAGTAATAGTATACAGACCTTCTCCGGCTCCCTGTGTAAATACAAGCCCTGTTTCATTCTCAATATGCGAAACATAATTAATTTCTTTATTATTCAAATAATATTCTACCCCGTATTCGTTTGCCAATGTAGTGAGTACATCACGACAGTATGCCGAATTAAATGAAATAGTCCTGTAATTAGTCTCAAGTACGTACCCGACGGACCATCCCGTATCAACCCCTAAAGGATTATCCTCAGTTTTATTCATACACCAGACGATCAATTCCACAAAATCAATCAGGCGTCCAGTTAGAGTAAACGAAGTTTTTTGAGTAATTTTATCTTGTCCAACAGCAGAAAGCATTATACAAAGTGGCTTTTTATCACATTTTATCATATTCATTTTTTCAAGAACCCCTATACCGTCTAGATGTGGCATAATAACATCCAATAATGCTACATCAGGCATTATATTAGCAATCATATCTATTGCTTCTTCTCCATCTTTAGCAATACCTATCACTTCCATATCCTCTTGCTCTTGAATATATTTAGCAAGTGTTTGAGCAAATTCTTGATTATCATCCGCTATTAAAATAGTTGTTTTTTCTTTCATCTTTATCTCCCCTATCTTTAGTTTCTTTTAAATATTTTATGTATATTATTTTTTCTAATCCTCTGTTTTCAATAAATAAAAGAACTGTAAATTTTTTACAGTTCTGATTATATTATTATTTTTAATGTTTTTCAATTATTTTTTTCAATTATTTACAAAAACATTAATTTATTATACTTTTCTCTATTAATTTTTTAGATAAAAACTTTAAATTTATCAAATTAACTTTTTTTGTATTAAAATCATCTTCTAATCTTCCTTTATTCCCCTCTTCTAACTGTATTTTACAAATAATTTTCTCTGAATAATCATATTCTTTTATATAAATATTATTTTTTTTACAATAATATTTAAAAGATTCCAAATTATTATAATCTAATTCTACTTCTGCCTCTATTCCTATACATTTCTCAACTTTTTCTGAAATGTCTATTGCATCAAGCGTTGCATCTGAATACGCTCTAACTAAGCCTCCTGTTCCAAGTAATATTCCACCAAAATATCTAGTTACTACAACTAAAATATTGCCCAAATTATTTTTTTGCAAAATATTAAGCATAGGTCCACCCGCAGTCCCTGACGGTTCACCATCATCACTTGATTTTTCTACTACTTGTTCATTCTCTATAACCCTGTAAGCTACACAATTATGTCTTGCATCATAATACTTCTTTTTGATTTTTCTTATATAATCTTCTGCTTCTTCTTGGCTTTCTATTTTTATCAGATTACATATAAATTTAGATTTTTTTACAACTATTTCAGTTTGTACATTCTCCTTAATTGAAATAAATTTTTCCATATTTCTCCCTTTTTGAGACAAACAGGACAGTCTTCATTTACCTCAAATTTTATTAAATACGGCAATTATAACTGTCCGAGTTTGTCTCACACTTTTATCAAATTTTGTCACATATTATTCCCAGCTGTATATCCTGTTGAATACGCTATTTGAAGATTGAATCCTCCAGTGTAAGCATCAACATCAATAATTTCACCAGCAAAATATAAACCATCAACTAATTTAGATTCCATTGTTTTGGGATTTATCTCTTTAATATTTATTCCACCACTTGTAACTATGGCCTCATCAATAGGTCTAAATCCTTTTATGATGATCTCAAAATTCTTTAATAAATTAACAAGTCTATGTCTTTCTTTTTTATTAATTTCATTAACTTTTTTATTAGGATTTATTCCACTTTTTTCAATAACTACTGGAATCAACTTTTGTGGCAGCAATTTATCCAAACTATTTTTAAATTGCTTATTTTTAAACTCTGCAAAGTCTCTTAATATTCTTTCATCCAACTTTTCTTCAGATAATGCTGGTTTAAAATCTATACTTAAAACAATTTTTTTATTTTTCAAAAGCTCATCAATATTCTTATATCTAACCAAATGTGCTGAACCACTTAAAATTGTAGGTCCTGATACTCCAAAATGTGTAAATAGCATCTCACCAAAATCTTGATAAATAATTTTATTATTTTCCTTATTTTTTAATTCGATATTTACATTTCTTAAAGATAAACCTTGCAAATCTTTACACATATTTTGTTCAAAAGCCTCCAAAGGAACCAATGATGATCTGATTTTAGTTACAGTATGTCCCAATTTCTTGGCCAATTCATATCCATCACCAGTTGAACCTGTTAGTGGATAACTCTTTCCACCAGTTGCTAATATTACTTTATCTGCTTCAAAAATTTTAATATTGTTTTTATTTTTATCCCTGTTATTGATATTGCCTCTGTTATTTTCTTTGTTCTCAACAGTCTTCACTTTCAATTTTCCATTTTCATCTTTTGGGACAATTTCAGTAACTTCCATATTATATTCAATTTTAACATTTAACTCTTTCAATTTTTTCGTAAAACTTTTTAAAACATCCAAAGATTTGTCTGTTACGGGAAATATTCTATTTCCTCTCTCTTCCTTAACATCTAAACCTTCTTCATTTAAAAAATTTATTATATCATTATTGGTATAATTTTTAAAAGCACTATACAAAAACTGACCATTACCAGGTATATTTTGTATAAATTCCTCAATTGGTAAAGAAGATGTTATATTACATCTTCCCTTACCTGTAATCAAAAGCTTTCTTCCAAGTCTTTCTTTTTTTTCTAATAAAATTACATTATTTCCATTTTCGGCAGAAGCAATTGCTGCCATCATTCCAGCAGGACCTCCACCAATTACTATTACGTTCATATTTTTCTCCCAAATTTTTCGGGATTGAGGGACGGGTCTTGAATCCCGAAAAATTATATAAATTAATTATTTGTAGTACTTTTAAAATTTCGGGATTCAAGACCCGTCCCCCAATCCCGATTTTTTTAATTTTTCATTTTTTGAATTGCCTTAAGAATACCAAACTTACCATACTCATAAGTAAGCCCACCTTGCATATAAGCAATAAATGGCTCACGAATTGGTCCATCACAACTCAATTCAATTGTTGACCCTTCTGTAAAAGTTCCAGCTGCCATTATAACCTTGTCCTCATAACCACCCATGTCACTAGGAAATGGAATTACATTTGAATCGATTGGTGAACCCATTTGAATTCCTTGACAGAATTTAACTAAATTTTCTTCACTTCCTAGTTTAATTGTTTGAACAATATCTGCTCTTACTTCATCATATTTTGGTTCAACATCATATCCTAATTTTTCTAATATTCTACTTGCAAATATTGCTGTTTTTACACTAGATGCTACAACCTGCGGTGCAAAAAATAAACCTTTTAGCAATTGTGTATTTTGTCCTAATGATGGTCCTATTTCTTTTCCAATTCCAGGTGCAGTTAATCTTTCTGCACATAGCTCTATTAAATCTTTTCTACCAACTATATATGCTCCAGATGTTGCGATTCCTGCTCCAAGGTTCTTCATTAATGAACCAACTGCAATATCTGCTCCAATTTCTATTGGTTCTTTATCTTGTACAAATTCTCCATAGCAATTGTCAACCATAATTATTACATCTTTGTTGACTTCTCTAATTGCTTTTATTGCCTTTTCAATTTTTTCAATTGTCAAACTTTTTCTTGTTGAATATCCTCTTGACCTTTGAATTTCAACTAATCTCACATCTTGTTTTTTTAATCTTTCTTGAATTGTTTTTATATCAAAATCATTTTCTACAAGTTCTATTTGTTCATACTTAATTCCAAATGCTTTCAATGAACTTTTGCTTTCTGTATCATTACATCCTATAACAGTTTGAAGTGTGTCATATGGTTCTCCTGTTATACTAATCATTGTGTCATTTGGACGTAATAATGCAGATAAAGTTATTGCTAACGCATGTGTTCCAGATATGAATTGAGCACGTACTAGTGCATCTTCTGCTTTAAATACTTTTGCATAGATTTCCTCAATTTTGTTTCTTCCTGCTTCATCAATTCCATATCCTGTTGATGAGTTTAGATGCATTTCTTGCAAATTACATTCTTGAAATGCTGATAGTACTTTCATACTATTTTTTTCACATATTTCATCCATTGCTTTAAATTGTCCATTTATTTCATTTTCTACTTCTTTTGATAAATTTTCTAGCTCTGTATTAATCCCTAATTTTTCTAACATTTTTTTACCTTCTTTTCAATTTTATTTCATTCATACTTTTCAACAAAATTATTTTTGCATAAAATTTATTTATAACTTCCAACTAATCTACTATATTTTACTATATTTTCTAATAAATTGCAATTAATTTGCAAATTTATGTAAATTTTGCTATACTAGATATTAGAAGTTTAAAATTCATAAGGAGGTAACACTATGCACAAACCATTTGATGATGAATTAGAAAATAAAAAATTTGAAAATTTATATATTAGCATTTCAAAAAAATTAGATAAAATGATTTTATCAACTGACTCTGACATAATGAGATATATGGAAATAGTTTGCTCTACATTATTACTAGAAATAAACAAAAAATTTCCAGAGCCAAATTATTCAATATATTTAACATCAAGAGTAAAATCTTCAAAAAGCAATATAGCCAAACTAGAAGATTATACAAAAAGGCTAAAGGAGACTGACTCAAGTGTTTCAATAAAAAATATTTTAGATTTATTTGGTTTAAGAATTATTGTTGAAAAAATTCCTCACAATGTAACTTTAGACACAAATAATCCAGAGTATGAAACATTAAAAATGCTTGCAGATGAAAGAAAAGAAAATATAAAAATATCCGAAAAACATCACATATTTGAATCAAAAATAGATAATCAAAATTGTACATCTTTTGACTACTATACAAAAAGCAAACAAATATTGCAGGATATTTTAAACACTTTCGAGTCAGAAACTGTATATTCAAAAGATTATGCTTTAGATTTAAAAGATAAATACAATAATTTGATTAAAGAATGTAATAAAAAAATCGCTATTTTAACTGCATTAGGAGACTACTCTACAAAAATGAATATTGACACTTTGGAACATGAACCAGATGCTCAAAGGGTTGATTTTATGGAACTTTTAAAAGATTTCGACTCAAGAATTGATAGCAAATTAGGATTAAAATTATATTCAAGTACATTACCTGAAATAATTAAAAATTCTAAACAACTTCAAACTTTAGGAATTATAACAAATCCTGATAAATCGGCTTCTAAAATAAAAAGAGAAAAAAGTGGATATGTTGCTGATTTTTCTGGGTTATATTCTACAGTTCTAGATATTCCAATAGAATTGCAGACAATGTTTGTAAATGAACATGAAGAAAGCATTATGGGATATTCTGCACATGGAAACATGCCTGGAAAAGAGGCTAAATTTATGGAAGTTCCTTCTGCATATGCAACAAGAAATATGAAATTACTTAATAATATTGGAAAAAATGATATAATTTCAAATGATGAATTAACATTAATCAATCAAATTTGTGATATTAAAAAATCAAATAAAACATTTAATAGAAAATATACAAAATTGTTAAAATATATTGCATCACAAGAAAATATTGAGTTTGAAAACAATTCACCAATAGGAATAAAAATTGATGAAAGATTAAATGATTTACTTGTTAGTTTTTGTACTTTAACAAAAAAAGAATCTGAAGAATTAAAAACAAAATTGTATAACAAAGGGTGCAAAATTTATACTAACTGGGCAGAAAATATTTCTGCAAAGCATGCAACTGCTAGATTAGATATGGATTCTTCTGCTAGAAATAGAATTAAAATTCATTATGATAACCCATATGAGTGCTTGGCACATACGATAAGGGAGCAAATAGAAAATCATAATCCTGATTCTATTGATGCCGAATATTATTTAAAAAATATTTATTTGAATCAAAATGAATTGCTTAAAACTTCTGGATTGATGGCTTCCGAGAGTTCTGTTATTGATTTTGAAATTGATGAATATATTAAAAATGATTTGCCTAATCTTATCAGTAAGGTTGATGACTATAATTCTATAGATGATGATTTAGAAAAAGACTAGAAACACATTGATGGTTCTAGTCTTAAAATCTATTTAAATTTCTATCAAATTTTTAGTAATTTTATCTAATTAATAATATACTATTTTCAATTACTAATGGAGGATGTAAAATGAATTATAAAAATTTAAAAAATTTAGAAGAAACAAATAAAACAACATTATTATAAATTTTTAATAGTATATTGACAAACATAAAAAATATTTCTTTTGGAAAATCAGCTTCTTTAATAAAAGACTTTCCTAGTATATGTGAAATAAGCTACAAATCATACGAATATATTGAAAAGAAAAAAATTTCAAATACTAACTTGCATCCTATTATACCAACTCGAAGAAAAATATATAATACCTTCATTACAGAAGGTGTTGAAAGAGAACTTACAGGAAATCATCTTGTTGTTATACTACAAAATCAGAATTCCAATATGTATTCAGATAAAGTAACTGTTGTTCCAATAGAAGGAGATTGAAATAAAATAAAACCATCTTACCAAACAAAATTAACTAACAAAGACTTATATTCTAGAAAATTAGACAAAGATCCATCAAGAATTATTTTTGCTGATATTATGACTATTGATAAATCTAAACTTGGTAGAAAAATAGGTATTTTAAAAGATGAAAAATTCAAAAATAAATAAATTAATAAAAAAACATTTATCTTTAAAATAAGTTTTTTATAAGAAATTTTTTTCAGAAAATATAACCAAAAATATTTAGGTTAAAAACTTGCAATTTTATGTAAAATGCTTTATAATAAAGTTAGTAACGATATTTGTTGCACCTTAAAAAAGTAAGTTTTTGGAGGTGCAAACCTCCAAATAATTAAAAGGAGGATTCCATATGAAACGTCTTAAAATTAAAATCTTTATATTATTTATGTTATGTTCTGCTATGGTAGCCTGGACAAAAGTAGCAGCATTGACGGGGAAAAAAATTTATGTTATTTTGGTAGTACTGGTAACGATAGCTGCTCTTTTTCAAATATATAACATAGAAAAAGACGATTAAAATTGAAACAGTCTCTTCAATGAAGGGACTGTTTTGACTTTAGATGAAATTTGGATGATATTTATGCCCAATTATTAAATTGTATCACAAAAGATAGAAAATTTTATAAAAAAGTTGACAAATCATATTTTTACTCCTAAAATTTATATAGCAATAGACAATTGTTATGTTAACTCATCAGTTCATTAAATTGAACTTTGGCTTATTAAAAAGCTTTTCCGAACTATGTACACAAATCACATAGTTCTTCTTTTTTGCATAAAATTTGAATTTATACATATATTATTATTATTATCAGCTCATTAATTTGAGCTTTGGACTATAAGCTTTAAAAAGACTAGAAACATCAATGCTTCTAGTCTTAAAATATTATTGTTGAGCATATGGTAATACAGCAATATGTCTAGCTCTTTTAACTGCTGTAGTAATATCTCTTTGATGTTTTGCACAACATCCTGTTGTTCTTCTTGGTAAGATTTTACCTTTATCATTAACAAATTTCTTTAATTGGTCAGCGTTTTTGTAATCTAATTCAAAATTTTTGTCACTACATAAAACACAAACTTTCTTTCTTTGTTTTCTGAATTTTGGATTATAATCTTCATCATAATTTTTATTATTTCTTCTTTGTTTTTTATCAGCCATTTTTATTTTCCCCCTCTCTTATGAAAGCACTTAACTTTCATAGTATATTAAAATGGTAAATCATCTGTAGATGATGTTTCAAAATCAGATCCCATACTTCCTGGCATTGTATTACCAAAAGTATTTTCAAAAGTTCCAGCGCCCATATCTCCTTCTCTTTTACTATCTGCGAAATATGCTTCTTCTGCAACAACTTCTGTTACATAGTGTTTAACACCTTGATCATCATCCCATGTTCTTGTTTGGATTCTTCCAATTATACCAACTTGTTGACCTTTTTTAAAGTATTTACTACAAAATTCTCCTAATTTGCTCCAAGCAACTATGTTAATAAAGTCTGCTTGTCTTTCTTCTCCTTGTCTAACAAATCTTCTATTTACTGCTAAACTAAAAGAAGCAACTAGAGTATTGTTTGTTTGTGTGTATCTTACTTCTGGGTCTCTTGTAAGTCTTCCCATTAATATTACTTTGTTCATTTTCTTTTCTTCCTTTCATTACTTTAATCTAAGGTCCCACTTTTTATTTTAAAATTAGTCTTCTTTTCTTACAACGATGAATTTGATTATGTCATCTGTAATTCTGTATACTCTTTCAAGTTCTTTGATTGAATCTGGGTTTGCTTCAAAGTTAAATAACATATATGTACCTTCTTTGAATTTTTTGATTTCATAAGCTAATTTTCTTTTTCCCATTTTGTCGATTGATTCTACTTTTCCATTTTCATTGATTAATCCTGTAAATTTATCTTCTAAAGCTTTAACGCCAGCTTCATCTAAATTTGGATTTACAATGATAACACTTTCGTATTTATTCATTGATTTCACCTCCCTTTGGATATTTAACCCACCTTTTGGTTTTGTGAGTAGAGATTCAAAAAAATAGCACTTTTTTGAACAGTGCTATTCTATCACGTTTTTCCAGATTTGTCAAATATTTTCCAACAAAAATACACCTTATTTATATTGTCTCTCCTTTCTTATAATTCAAATTATGAATATTTCTTTTAATAATTTTATCTTTGTTAGCCAATTTTTGTAATTCCATTATTGGTATCGGCATAAATGAAATTACAATTGTTATAATCCACTGAGTAAAATTTAAAGTATGCAATTCAAAAATTTCCGCAAATATAGGAACAATTGCAACAATAGTCTGTACAAATACACCTAACAAAAAACTACCTATTAAATATTTATTTTCCAAAATTCCAACTTCAAATATTGATTTATTACTTTTTATATTAAAACTATGAATCAATTCCAACATTCCAATTGTAATAAATGCCATTGTTCTTCCAATTTCTAAACCATAATACTTATTGCCTATACTAAAAGACATTAATGTTAGCATTCCTATCATTATTCCCTCTATAATTATCTTACTCCACAACCCATCAGAAAATATTCCCTTTTTGCTATTTATTGGTTTTCTATTCATTATATCTTTTTCAGCCGGCTCTAGGCCAAGTGCTATTGCTGGCAAAGAATCTGTAACTAAGTTTACCCACAATAATTGTATTGCC
>ERZ826220.2483-NODE-2483-length-15765-cov-3.076512_pt1 | contig 15765 bp, 11 predicted proteins | sample MGYA00519927_ERZ826220 | MGnify/ENA primary metagenome ERZ826220 (study PRJEB31778, sample SAMEA3449225) | human gut metagenome | biome: human gut; feature: human-associated habitat; material: faeces | place: United Kingdom | collected 2010/2012 ...
CTAATCCCCTATTCTATTTTAGTGCAGCCCGCTGATTTATTATTTTAATATAACTAATAATTTGAGTCAATAAAAATGTAAATTATATTTGACAATATAACGTCTTGCCTGTATAATACTTACGTTGCCTGGGGGTGTAGCTCAACTGGTAGAGCGCTTGAATGGCATTCAAGAGGTAAGGGGTTCGACCCCCCTCATCTCCACCAGTCCGAGTGTTCTTACAGCATTTGAGAAGATGGCGACTTCTCAAATGCTAAACACTCAAAAGTTCATACTGTTTTGAGAATGGGAGTAGCTTAATGCTACTCCTTTTCTCGTTTGCATGAAAACTTCCGGTTGCGGGAGCTGCAATTTTTCGGGTATCTCAATGACGCCGACACAATTATAGTAAATGGTAAGCCGCTGCATAAAAACACCGTCAATCTTTTCGGATTGATGTACCTCTATGCGATCGATCAACTCGGTCAGCATGCGCCCAGTCAGCTTTTTGGCCCGTGTGTATTTGCGTACCGCAGCGATAAACATATCCGAGGTGCAAGCCTTTTCCTCTGCGCTTTCCAGTTCGGAACGAAGGGCTTTCACTTTGACGGTAAGGTCATTTTGCTCTTCTGTATAACTTCTTGACATGCGCGAAAACCGCTCATCATCAATCTTTCCGGAGATGTTGTCCTCATACATACGGTTAAACAGTCTATCCAATTCCTGATCACGGGCAAGCAATTTTGTTAGTTCCTGCTGCTTTTTTTGCCGTTCAAAAGCCGCCGCTTTCTGAGAATGGCCCATCACAATCCGTGCAAATTCATCTTCATACTGGCTCGCAAATTTAGTAAGCCGACGGATTTCCTGTAATAGCACCTGTTCCAGAAAGTCCACCCGGATATAATGCGTGGTTGGGCAGTCGCCCCGGTTGCCCTTGTAGTTGGAACAACTGAAATACCGGATTTCCGGGTTTTTCTGATTGAAATGATACCACAGGTTATGGCCGCAATCGGCACAGACCAACAGGCCGGAAAACATATTTTTCTCGCCGTCGCTTGTCTTACGTTTACGGGCTTTACCGCGCTTTTGCTGAATTTTTTCCCAGTCGGTGCGGGAGACAATTGGCTCATGTACGTCCTTGAAAACCGCCATGTTTTCCTCGGCGTTGGAAATCCGTTTCTTCAGCTTAAACGACTTTGAAAAGGTTTTGAAATTGATTACATCCCCGCAATACTCCTGCATAGACAGAATTTTTATCACGGTTGAACAGTTCCACCTGTGCGGCTCCCGGTCGGATACCTTGCCGGGGCGCTTGATTCCTTTGCTCCGCCAGTAGAACATAGGGGTTAAAACCTTGTCCTGTGATAATGCGGCGGCAATCTGTTCCGTGCCATGTCCGTCCAGCGTCATTTGAAAGATACGGCGCACAACAGCGGCGGCTTCCTCGTCAATAATCCAGCGTTTCGGGTTATCCGGGTCTTTCTTGTAACCGTAGGGCGGCAAACTTAAAGGCTCCCCGGCATTACCTTTGACTACATTCGTCAGCTTGCGTTTTTTGGATATGTCCCGCGCATACCATTCGTTCATAAGATTTCGGAACGGTGTAAATTCATCTTCTCCCTGTGCCGAATCTATCCCTTCTGAAACAGAGATAAAGCGAATGTCATGTTCGGGAAAAAACTCCTCTAAAAGAGAATCTGCACGAATATGGTCGCGGGCAAGGCGGGACAGGTCTTTTACCATGACCGCGCCTACGCCGCCTTTTTCCAGTTCCGCTATCATTCTCAAAAAGTCCTTGCGGTCGCGGCTTGTTCCGGTGATGCCGTCATCTATGAAAATCAACAGTTTTGTAAATCCCATTTTTCTCGCCACACCAGTTAGCAGCTTCTTTTGATTACTGATACTGTAACTTTCATCTTTTCCGGCATCCTCCCGGCTGATACGCAGATATAACGCTATGGTTTTATCTCGATTTGTTCCGTTATTTGACTGTCTCACAAATCCTCCTTTCCGGCAGTCAAACAAGCTGTATTGATTAAAATATGATAGCACATCTGACCGTCAAAATCATCCCTTTTCAATGTCCTTTTTTATAAGTCTTAATAGGATTTCATCCAATGTTTCTGCCGGTTCATCCTTATATACTGAATCTACAATAAATTTTCTATCATGTACGGTATACATGGCAGGTTGAGATGGTATCTCGGTTTCCGGTTGCTTGGCTTTTGGGACAGTGCGCATAAGGAAGTCCTTTCCGACACACAGAAAGATTTCCTTTCACTTTTGCTTCTGCTATCTCGACCAAAATTCACAATCCGGTTGATTTTCATTGTTTTTATGCGTGTGTCTGTAACGATAGTATGATAGTATGACTGTTTACCACATTCTGGCGACATACATTTTGATACCGCTTGGGCCGCGGTTTGTTCCATGTCCCAACGCGGCATTTGTTTTTGATATGGCTTCCGCCTTCGTGCAGCCGTTTTTCCGTAGCAAATCGTAATAGGATTGCGCCCATGTTTTTCGCATGCCGTGACATCGGTTGCCCTTATACTTCCTGCCTACGGCTTTATCCATCCATTCGCGCAAGATACGCTGCACATTGTCCGCTGTCATTTTCCGGCCGTCTCCTTTAGAGGCTATATAATCGGCGGGTTGCTTGCCTGCTGTTGCTTTCCGCAATGCCTGCTGCGCTTCTATGCTGATAATCGGAATGATTCTCGGACGGTCTCCCTTCGCACCGCCGCCTTTCACAATTTCTACCCATCCATAGCCAAACTCACCGCCTGTAAAATGTATATTTTGCGCTTTCAAACAAGTGGTTTCTTCTGATCGCATTCCACAATAAGCAGATAGAATTACAGCGCGGTAAACTTCGGATTTTTTGAATGTCAACGCTTCAATCGCCGCTTTTGATACTTCTAATGGAATCGGTGTGTCCTTGACAAAATCAGCGTTTTTTGTGGATTTTGGTTTTACCGAACAATCAACGCGCCATGAAAAATCCGAACCTGAGTAGACGTGTTTACAGCAAGTTTCCAGCTTCCCTAAACGGCTAATTATTTTTTCCAGCGTTTTATCCACACAGGTTGCTGCCTTCGTGTCTAAATAGCTTTGAATTTCAGCCGGACTGATATCAAAAGCCTTTTTGATTTCTGAATGCTTTTCCTTCAGGTATTTTCCGAAATCTTTCGCTAAATCCAGCATATCCCGCCGGGAAGTCAGCGAATAAATTTTCCAACTTGTGTCAATGGCCGGATTAAATTTATCCGCCCGCTTGGAATGTCCCGGAGTAAAGCACTCATATACGGCATGTTCTAACTGTTTTGATATGCTTCTTGACAAATTTTTCACCTCCCTTCATAGAACACTCCGTCAGTAATGGCAATAGTAATTTTTGAAAACGGCCGTACAGTTTTCAAAAATTACCTCGATACGCTTCACAGCGTATTTTCTCGCAAATCTTCAAGTAAAATCATCTCCATTGCAGTAACTTCGCTCGGCCCTGCCGAGCGAAGTTACTGCAATGGACGGAAGACTTGCTTTTTCTTTTAGATGTGTTCATTTTCGGTTCTCCGCTGAATGTTTCAGCGAAAAATGGGTCTATCGGCAAGGGCCACATCCAGACCAAAGCAATGCCGATATACGTTTCCGCTTATAGATAGACGCCGGAAAAATACGCCCTCCTTTCCTTTTCTTTTCAGACGCTGGAAACCTTGCGTCCCGTTCACCCCATGTTCCGCTTTTTACAGATGCCGGAACCCCACATCCCGTTCACCCCGGTTCCCTTTCAGGTTGATGTAAGGGAAAGAACATCCACTCCATTCGTCTTTATTTAGCTCCGTACATAGTATGATTGTTCATCTGTAAACACAAAAATAGCCCACCCAGATCTGCACTGATCTGGGTGAGCCGACATGAGAAGAATGTTCGCTGCGCCTCAAAGCGCAGGCGCAGCTGGGGGTGAACGATTCTTCTATGCCAAGAGCCGGCGTTCCGTCCGCTCTCATAGTTAGTATGACAGAAAAATATTTGTTTGCTCTAATAAGAAAACTATCTTTTCAGCATTTCATACAGCTTACACACCACGGGTGGGAAAGCAAGGCTTTTTTGAAACTTATTTTGTTGTTGGCAGCTTTATTTCGAAGCAAATAATCCCCTTGGCAGAGGTTCCAACTGAAACCGAACCGTTATGCAGTTCTACAATACGTTTTACGATTGCCAAACCGAGGCCATTCCCCTGGGTGTTATGCGCTTTGTCCGCCTGATAAAATTTATCGAAAATGTGCTTTGCCGCTTCCGCTGTCATTTGCTCGCCCGGATTTGAAATGGTAAAAACGGTGCACCCTGTCGAACGGGTTATTTGAATCCCGACAACAGCTTTGTCCGGCGAAAATTTAATGGCGTTGTCCAGCAGATTGATCCAAACCTGCTGCAATAATTCTTCGTTGCCTCTTATATAGATTTCATCGCAGTCAAAATCAAAAGAGATTTGTTTTTCTCTCCATTTACTTTCCAGCATAGCGATCACAAGCCGAATCTGTTCGCTGACATTAAAGTTCTTTAGATTGGTTAAAATTGTCTGCTGTTCCAGTTTCGTAAGGTTCAGGACGTTGGTGGCAAGCTCCGTCAGGCGCTCTGATTCACTAATAATAATATCCAGATACTCGCTCCGTTCTTCTGCGGTCAGGTCATCTCGTTTCAGCATTTTTGCAAAGCCGCGAATGGAGACGATGGGAGTCTTAAATTCATGGGAAAAGTTATTGACAAAATCGGTACGCAGCATTTCTACGCTGCCCAGTTCCTCCGCCATGTGATTAAAGCTGCCCGAAAGCTGCACCAATTCGTCCGGCCCTTTTAACTGAATCCGGACGCTGTAATCCCCATCGGCAATTCTATCCGCTGCCTCGCCCAAAGTGCGAATTGGCTGAAGCGGTTTTCTGCTGAACAGAAAAGCAGAGATTGTGCCGATTACAAGGCTGAAGAGTGCCAGTGCAAACAACGGAATTTTATTATTTTCTTCTAAAATAGGAAGTCCAAGTCTGTTTATCACAAAAATACCAATAAACACAATGGACATGGTAACTAAAAAAATCAGAAACACGATAGCGGCAAACATCAATGATAATTGAATCCGTTTCAGTTTTTTCTTAATTTTTTCCATTGGAAATCACCGCCTTATATCCAATCCCTCGGATTGCAACGATTTCAAACTCCGGCCATTGCTCGAATTTTTTCCGCAGGCGATTGACATGGACGTTGACTGTGGTATCTACCGTTTCAGATTCCATACCCCAGATTTCATCCATGAGCTGTAGCCGGGTGAAAATTTTATCGGGATAGGACAGCAGCTTATAGAGCAGGTAAAACTCCTTTTGAGGGAGCGTCTGGCTGTTTCCCTCTCTGGAAACCGTGAGCGCGTCATAATCAAGCGTGACTTTTCCTATGTGCAATTTATGTTCATTGGCAATCTGCGCCCTTCGCAGCAGCGCCTTAATCCGCAGCAGCATTTCTTCCTCATTGACTGGCTTTACCATATAATCGTCCGTGCCGACGAGAAAGCCCCTGCATTTTTCTTCCGGGAGCTGCTTTGCCGTTACCATCAGGATTGGCGTGTTATTTCCACATCGCCTGAGCTGCTCGGTAAACTCATAGCCGTCCATGACCGGCATCATCACATCCAGAACAATCAGATCAATATGCTGAGAATCCAGCATTTCCAATGCCTCTTGCCCATTCGCCGCCTGAAAAACCTTATATCCGTTATGGGTAAGTACCGCCCGCATCAGCTTGGCGGTGCTTTTATCATCTTCTACGACCATGATCTGAAACATAGCAAGCCCCTCCTTCTTATCATCTATTATACCACAAAAAATAAACTGAAAATAAACAAGAGCCAGACGTTTACCGAATGTTCAAAAACGCAGGCGGATAGTTAACTTTCAGTTGTTCAAAACAGTGTATCATTCATTTGTAAAATTGAAAGGAGGATTTGCATATGCTTCAATTAAAGAAGATTTGCAAACAATACAAAACCGGGGATTTGGTGCAGGCAGCCCTTGACGGGGTATCGCTGAATCTCCGTGACAACGAATTTGTGGCGGTACTTGGTCCCAGCGGCTCCGGCAAAACCACGCTTCTGAATTTGATCGGCGGTCTTGATCGCTATGACAGCGGAGATCTGATCATCAACAATATTTCCACAAAAAAGTACAAGGACCGGGATTGGGATTCCTACCGCAACCACACGATTGGATTCGTGTTCCAAAGCTACAATCTGATTCCGCACCAGTCCATTCTTGCCAATGTAGAGCTTGCGCTGACCATTTCCGGCGTATCCAGAAATGAGCGCAGGCAACGGGCGAAGGCGGCTTTGGAGCAGGTTGGGCTGGGCGACCAGCTTCACAAAAAGCCGAATCAAATGTCCGGCGGGCAGATGCAGCGGGTCGCCATTGCCCGTGCGTTAATCAATGACCCGGATATTCTTCTGGCCGATGAGCCGACAGGTGCGCTGGATTCGGAAACCAGTGTGCAGGTCATGGAGCTTTTGAAAGAAGTCGCAAAAGACCGGCTGGTTGTAATGGTGACCCATAACCCGGAACTTGCAGAAAAATACGCCACCCGTATTGTAAACTTACGCGACGGCAAAATTACGGATGATTCCGATCCTTTTGATTTAAGCAATGAAACCGTTGGTACGCCGGAACACAAAAATATGGGGAAAGCCTCCATGTCTTTTTTGACATCCCTCTCGCTTTCCTTTAACAACCTGCGCACGAAAAAGGCGCGTACCCTGCTGACCTCCTTTGCCGGTTCCATCGGTATTATTGGCATTGCCCTTATTTTGTCGCTGTCCACCGGCGTGAATCAGTATATTGAAAATATCCAGAAAAGCACCATGACTTCCTATCCCGTCACCATTGATGCCCAGTCGATGGATCTGAGCAGTATGCTGGCGGCTGGGCGGGAATCTTCCTCCAATGAACTGACCCATGAATTGGATGGCGTTTACTCCAACAATTCCGATGTGGAATTGGCGGCCAGCTCGTCCATGAGTATTAAGTCGAACAACCTGACCTCTTTCAAAGAGTATCTGGAAGCGGACGATTGCGAAATCTTGCAGTATGTCGGCTCGGAGGGGATTCACTATTCCTACGACGTACAGTTTGGCGTTTATGCTTACGACCCGGACGGGGTATTAGTCAATACAGACGGGGTTGTGATTGGAAAAGAGACCGGAAATTCTTCCGGTATAATGTCCTCCATGATGGGCGGCACGATGGATGATACATCTTCCGGCAATTTTGAGGAGATGCTGGCCGGAGCGGACGGAAGCCTTATCAGCTCGGCAGTTATGGAGAGCTACGATATGCTTTATGGCGCATGGCCGGAAAACAGCCGCGAAGTCGTTTTAGTGTTGGATGAAAACAATGAAATTTCCCTGACAGTTCTGTACGAGCTGGGGCTTTTGCCCTCTGCCGAATACACCGAACTGATGGAAAAGCTGGAAAATGGCGAAGAAATCCGTGTGGAAACTCAGAACTGGAGTTATGCCGACGCCTGCGGCCAGAGTTTTTATCTGATTCCTGCCTGCGACTACTATACCCAAAATAAGGACGGCACTTTTACTTATGCAGGCAACAGCGAAAGCAAGGTGGCGCAGCTTTTGGATAACGCCTATGAGTTAAAGATTTCCGGTATCATCCGACCTAAGGAGGATGCCGCCAACGCTTCCATTTCAGGGGTAGTTGGATATACGTCGGCTCTTAGTGATGAGATTATCTCCCATACGGCAGAAAGTGCAGTTGTAAAGGCGCAGGAGGCCTCTCCGGACGTGAATGTGTTAAACGGTCTTACGTTTTCTCCGGCGGATGACGAGACAAAAGCAGCGGATGCAGCGGCCTATCTTTCTTCGCTGTCTGTTTCCGAAAAAGCCGAGCTTTGCCGGACGATTTTCGGCTCCGATACGGTTCAGGGCGACAATGCAGATATGGCAAACAGGATGGCGGCCATGTCCGATGAAGAACTGGCGGCCACGTTGGATCAATTGCTGGAAGAAGGACTGGACACGGACATCCTGCTCAGCATTTATGACCGCTATGTGTCTTCCGGCACTTATGAGGAAAATATGAGCGACTTTGGCGTGGTAAGCCTGGACGCCCCCAGCAGCATCAGCATCTATGCGGATGATTTTGAGAGCAAGGAAGCAATCACGGATGCCATTGACGCTTACAACAAAACGGTGGTCGATGAAGATCGGATCAGCTATACCGACTATGTAGGGATGCTGATGTCCTCGATCACTATGATTGTGGATGTGATTTCCTATGTGCTGATTGCCTTTGTGGCCGTGTCGCTGATTGTATCTTCCATTATGATCGGGATTATTACTTATATTTCCGTATTGGAGCGGACGAAAGAAATCGGAATCCTGCGTGCCGTTGGCGCAAGCAAACGGAATATTTCTCAGGTGTTTAACGCGGAAACCTTTATCGTTGGCCTTTGTTCCGGCGTCATTGGTATCGGGATCACGCTGCTTCTGCTGATTCCCGGAAACGCTGTCATCCATGCCCTGATCGGTTCTGCCAGCGTCAACGCGTCGCTCCCAGTGGGGAGCGCCATCCTGTTGATTGTACTTAGCGTTGTCCTTACGCTGATCGGCGGGCTGATTCCTTCCCGGAAAGCGGCGAAAAAAGACCCTGTTACCGCTCTGAGAACAGAATAAGTTTTCTTGCGGCGCTCCTGTGTGACTGCAGGGGCGCTGCAGTCTATTGTATAGGGAAAACCACCAGCTAAGCTGGTGGTTTTCCCTATACAATAGACTAATCGGTGCACATTTCTGTACACCTATTATTTATAAACACAGCTTGTTAACTACCTGTAAACCATTGATTTTACTTGTTTTTTTAGAAAGTTCTGTAACACCACTCCGACCAAGCTGAGTCTGGACGCAATTCGCGTTCAGACTCTTTTCTTTTTCATGACTGAGGTGCCCGCGATTTAGCCGGCATCTTTTTTGTACCTGGCAGATATATCCGAACCTTAGAGCCCGCAGCGGTCTAAGGTTCTTTTTTATCCGCATAAGCAGCACGCCGCACGATCCATTATTTCTGCCGACCGCTCTTTCACCATATAATTCAAATGAAAATATATATTTGCCATGATCAAAAAGCAGTGTGATCCGGCCGTTCCTGTATTGTTTTCATAGGAACGCCGTTGATTGATAAAAAGAATTTTGCAAAATTCCCGAGGAATCATATGGGATTTGCGGCTTTTTCATTCTATCCTTACATGCGATTATTTCAGAAATCAAAGCACCAGGCCACCTATCCTCCATATACAATCATGAATTTATTTAATTTACTAAATATAAAAATTGAATCATGAAAATTTAAAAAAAATTGAGATAGGTTATTGACATTAAAAAAACGATATGATATTATGATATTGGTATTAAATATATATCATATGTAATATTTTAAGATTAAACATAAAAATTTACAAAAAGACGCATCAACAAACGGAACATCAGAAATGCATTCAAAACTTATTTTTCAATAAGTAGGGGGAGGCGCCGTATCTCAGGTTAGTTCTATTCAATTCTTATCGTATTAAAACGAGCCGCAGCGTTCAACTATGCCTTATATCCCTTTTTATATCTTTTAAATAGGCGCTGCTTAATATGTGGGGTTGTTTATGGTTTGTAAAAAGGATAAATGCAGTCAAGTTTTCAGTTAATAGCTTGAGCCTTTTCCATAAGCGCTTAATAAATTATAAAGTAATGATATATTTCTCATTTAAAAATATTTAAGAGCTTCTTAATGTTTGATACTGCAAATATCGACAAAACCTCTGTTGCAAGAAAAAGCAGCAACATGGCTCAAGTTGTTGATATTATTATCATTTTAATACGCAACAAGCAAATGATTGTTGTGTAAAAAATAAGGAATCGTTAATGAACTAAACGCTGCCATACGTTTTTAAACAAGCCAAAAAGGTTGCTCCTTTTTCCGCTGCAAAGTTAAAGAAGATAGTTAATAGTTACATTTAGTCGCTTCATGCAATTGATTGATAAGAATGTTGTAAAAAACTTTGCAAGTGAGAATTATCTTTAATAATTAAAGGAGGGAGAAACAATGGAGTCGTATTATTATATAAAAAATGCTAGAGCAGATTATGATTATCTTTTGAAAAAGTTTTCAAGCTACTCCCCTACTCTAAGGAATGGGAATTATGATTTTGTTTATCTATCCAGATATAATGATAAACAATTATTAAAATTATATAATGACTATGCTTTGGCACGATACCAAAAAGAAAACGATGAAATTGAAGTATTCCTCAAGGTATTGAGGTGGAGCCATGAAATCCTTTTATATGATAAACAAAAAAATTATATTGGAGCTGAAAACGCAACAAATATTATTGAGTACTGTAAAAGCGAAAAAGTAACCGTCAATTGTCGTCAACACGCAATCGTACTGACAGAAGCTTTACTTTCGATGGGATATGAAGCAAGACTGGTCTGTTGCTTGCCTATTGATGTATTGCCATATGATAGTCACGCCATTACAGCCGTTTATTCGCACAAATTAGATAAATGGATAGCTTTAGACCCTGCAAGAAATTGCTGCTTTTTAAACCAAGAAGGAGAAATGTTATCAGTTTCAGAGATAAGGCAATGCTTAATTAGAAATGACAAAATATATTTTAAATACTTGCATCGTTTTACAAAGATGAATTCTAATAGTAAATTGGTGCAATTTGATGATGATTGGTATCTAGATTATTTATATAAAAATTTATTCAGATTTTATTGCAGTAGAACTAACGGAACAACAGATAAAATACCGCAGTATTTTTATCACTTAGTCCCTACAGGCTATTCGGAAGTTAATAATGAGCGAGTTTTTTGCTACGAAAATTTTTCAAATAAAACAATAAGAAATACGGACGACTTAGAAATGTTTTGGGAAAAACCTATTTATAAAACAAAGGAGAAAAATAAATGAGTTATAAACAATCAATGTTTAACTATATTTATCCTACTACCGATAATGAGTTGCTGCTTTATAATTCATACGGCGGGTTTGCGAGCCTTGCCTCCATATCTGCTACTGACTTTGATCTAATTGTCAAATCATTGGCTGATAATAATATAGAAAGCAATCAGAAGTTTCAAAAATTAAAATCATTAGGATACTTTGTTACCTCTGATACTGATGAAACTCTCTTATGTGAGCAAAAATATATGGATATTGTGGAAGAAAGCACTCTGCGTCTTATTATTTTGCCAACAGAAAAATGTAATTTTTGTTGTAAATATTGTTATGAAACATTTGAAAAAGGAAAGATGTCATCCGAAACACAAGATAGTTTAATCAAGTTTGTAAGAAAAAACATAATGAAATTTTCCTCTATGGAAGTGCAGTGGTTCGGCGGCGAACCTTTAGAGGCATTAGATGTAATTGAAAATCTTTCAAATGCATTTATCAGTATTTGTCGTGCTGCGAAAAGAAATTACACGTCTTCAATGACAACAAACGGATATAATTTAACTCTTGATACTTTTAAGAAATTATATAGTTTAAAAGTTTACAACTATCAGATTACTATTGATGGGATAAAACCAACGCATGACAGCCAAAGAGTATTAAGGAACGGAAATGGAACATTTGATAAAATTGTTTCTAATTTAGTGACTATCAAAACGAATATAAAATCCGGAATACCAAAATTTACAATAAGAACTAATTTCACAAAATGCATTGCGCAGTATATTGATGAGTACATAGATTATTTTTCTTCTCTATTTTCAGACGATGCACGCTTCTCATTCTCATTTCAAAAAGCGGCAGATTGGGGAGGAAATAGGGTGCAGAATATGAGCGATAATCTTATAGACAATGATTTTTTCATGGAATTATTAAATAAGATATCTCAATATAAAAATAAACTGGATATTTCTCCACACAGCGCGCTTATGAATGGAAAAACTTGCGTCTGCTATGCTAACAAAAGATATTCTTTTGTTATTGGCTCTGATGGTACTATTTACAAATGTACCGGCGATTTTAAACTTCCACAAAATAATATCGGCTATTTGCAAGATGGTAAAATGATTATTGATAGCAACAAACACGCTAAATGGCTTTGCAGAAATAATCGAAACTATAAAAACTGCGATACTTGTTTTTATAGCGGAGCTTGTCTAGTTGGATCGTGTCCCGCCAGTTTTATAAAAGAAGAAAAAACCGGATTATGTTTATATGAAAAATCTTTCATAAATTTTTATTTGGAACTTTTCGACAGACGTTATTTTAACAAAATATAAATTTGCCAACCAAGAAAAACAAAAAGGAAAGTGATAAAATGGATTTTATAAGTGATATTCTCGCCCTGTTATATGAAGAAGGAATTGAAATTGAGTATAACGGAGTTGATTTAGATTTGAGAGATTATATAACTGACTCAATTCAATTTATTAGCTTTATCGTCGATTTAGAGAACAGATTTGCTATAGAAATGCCGGATGAATATTTGACATACGATGCCATTTCATCTTTGCACTCTTTTGCGGAAATAGTGAAAAATTTCAAAGATGAAAACCTAATAGAAGCTCATAACGACTGATAACATATATCATGTCAAGAGAAGAGAGGATTGGATAAAAAAGTACCAAAAATGCCAGTTCTAAAAGCTCTTGAAAACGAAATCATGCTTTATGGCATGAAAGACAGTTCAATTTAAGCAATTATAACTGCATGCTGACTGTTAATAAGATTATTCTTTTTAACGGTAAATCAAAAATATTTTATAAGGAAGTGATATCTATGAAAAAATTACTTAGCAAACCTTCAAAGAAGATAAACAGTAATTTGGTGATGCTCTACGCAGTGGAAGGCGGAACAAATCACAACGGCTGCAACGCTGTAGCGGGTTGTTAGACTAATAGTTATTCAGTCGTTATGAGACCATAAAATTATAGGAGAATGTGAACTGATGCAAAAGGAAACAAAAAAAATGTCCTTTACCAAAATCATAAAAAACATTTTGTTCGTAATTGGTTATAGCTATAAGAATTGTAAGATGCGTGTAATTAGCATTTTTATTCTAGCGCTGTTCAGCGGAATCAATTCAGTAAATGTTACGTTATTTTATAAATTTGCGTTAGAATCCTTCGAACATAATAACCCTATCGTTTTTCTATTAATTACTATATTAATATATTTATCTATACATTTGTCTAATATAATAATAAACAATATATTTACCAATATAAAATTCCCAATATGGGATTTGAAAATTAAAAATGAAATATCCCGGACGCTTTATGAAAAATATAGCTCTATTGACCTTCGCGACATAAACGACTCAGAATTTTATAATAGGTATATTAGAGCCTTAAATGAAGCAGATCAGCGCTCTGTTCAAGTCCTCAATTCATTACAGTATTTTTTAACCAATCTATTTTCGGTTTTTGGGGTATTATCAGTAGTAGCAATATTAAATCCCGTACTAATTATTTTTTCGATTATACCAGTAATTAGTTCTTTTTTCATTAATATGAAAATCACCAAAGAACGCTATAATTATGATATATCCTTGACTCAAGAGAATCGTAGAATTGATTATATAAAACGTATATTTTCTTTGCCGCAATTTAGAGAAGAAATTAGGACACAAAATTATAATGAACTATTATTTAATAGATATTCATATTCAAATGATGAAATTATCAAAACTACAAAAACCAAAATGCCTTCAATTATAAACAAATCCGTTTTTGGTTCGAATTTGTTTTCATTAATAAATTATAGTGTTCCTGCAATATATTTAGGTTGGCAATTATTAAATAAGTTAATTAGTATTGGCGATTTTTCCGCGCTTCTTATTGGTACTTCCAATTTAAGCAGTTCAATCTTCTATATGGTAATTCTAGCTCCTCAAATGGCGCAGCACTCATTATTCATTGACAATTTAAGAGAGATATTAGATTACAAATCATCCATGGAACCGACAAAAGATTCGAAAGTGGTTCAGAAAGAAAAAAATCATTCAATAGTACTGGATCATGTATCCTTCAAATACAATTCCGGCGCAGACGATATTCTAAAAGACATTTCGCTTAAAATTAATAAAGGAGAAAAAATCGCCCTGGTGGGAGAAAACGGCGCGGGAAAATCAACCTTAGTAAAACTGATTTTAAGACTGTATGACCCGCAGAGCGGCAGCTTGTATTTTGATAATGATAATTACAGGGATTTAGATGTAAATTCCTTAAGAAAAGAAATCTCCGTTGTTTATCAGAATTTTCAATCTTTTGCCTTTTCTATCGGTGAAAATGTGCTTACAAGAGAACTTATAGAAAGCGAGGATGAACGCAATGTTTGGGACGCCTTAAAGGGAAGCGGTCTTTATTCCAAAATTCAGAATCTGCCTGATAAATTAAATACTCCTTTAACAAACGAGTTCGATGAAAATGGCATCAATCTTTCAGGCGGCGAGAGTCAAAAACTTGCTATTGCCAAAGCTATATGCAAAGATACCGGCGTAATTATAATGGATGAGCCTTCAAGCAGCCTGGACCCGCTGTCCGAACATGAAATGTATTTACGCATGTTTAATATGTGCAAAGATAAAACGCTGATTCTTATTTCACATCGATTGTATTCCACTAAAATGGTGGATAAAATTTACTATATTGAAAACGGCTCTATATTGGAGAGCGGAAACCATGAGGAATTGATTAAGCTTAATGGTAAATATGCGAGCTTATATAACATTCAGGCCCAGCAATATAAATAGGTGGTATATTTGATGAAAACTATTAATAATAATTTGTATTTGCTTAAAATAATTTATGCAAGTGATAAAAAAAGAATATTGTATTTAATTTGTCTTTCGTTAATTTCAATGTTAAATACAGTCATAAGCGTATTGTTTATTAAATTTGTATTAGACTGTATAATTATATATCAATCGTTTCAGTATCTATTGCTGCTTATTTTCGCTGAAAGAGCAATTTCTATTACATTGAGTTATATTGAATGCAATCTTCGATGGAAGAAATGTCCCATAAGCGACAATATCATCAAAGAGCATATGCTAAAAAAAGTATATGCTAAATCTATAAAAATCGAATTGTGCGAATTGGATAAACCAGAGTTCTATGATAAATTTAATAGAGCTTTAGGCGAAGCTGAACAAAGGGCTTTTGCAATGATTTATTCAATGGAAAGTTTTTTAACCTCATTGCTCACTATATTTTCTATTTCGACAATAATAATACTTCTCGGCTGGAAATTAATATTTTTATCCATTATTTCATCCGTAATTGGCGTCTTAGTCAACATGGCTATTTCAAAATTAAATTTTAATAAAAATAATGCGTTGACCAGACCTAACCGTAAACTTGAGTATATTCGGCGGTTATTCTATTTGCCGCAATATATTGAGGAAATCAAAACTAATAATTATAAAAAATTGTTTTTTACCAAACTTGAAAACAGTACTGAAGATTATACTATTCAAATTAAAAAATATCAATCTAAAATTGCTTTCTTTGATGTTATTAACAATTGGCAGACTTTTGTAATAAACTTCGGAATTGCGTCTATTTTCATTGGGGAACAAGTAATCAGCGGAGCTATCGGAGTTGCATCATTCACAAGTTTAATTTATGCTTCTACCACATTAAGCAGTTCTCTATCAAATATATTTTCCATTATTCCTCAAATGGCGCAGCACTCATTATTCATTGACAATTTAAGAGAGATATTAGAT
>ERZ826220.2493-NODE-2493-length-15710-cov-5.690323_pt1 | contig 15710 bp, 13 predicted proteins | sample MGYA00519927_ERZ826220 | MGnify/ENA primary metagenome ERZ826220 (study PRJEB31778, sample SAMEA3449225) | human gut metagenome | biome: human gut; feature: human-associated habitat; material: faeces | place: United Kingdom | collected 2010/2012 ...
ATAAAAAATCAATAAAAATAATTTTTAATAAATTAAAAACTGAATTTAATTTATTATAATTATTTAAAAAATTAATTGTTGGATTTAATTCCAAAAAATAATTATAAATATTTTTTAATTTATCATAAAATCCACTAAATATTTGCACTAATTCTTCCTGATTTAAATTTTCATTTTTTTGTGTTTTATTAATAAAAATACTTCCAATTTTAAATTCTACAAAAAATACAAATGTAATAAATATTATTGTAATTATTATTTGAAAAATATCTTTATTTTTTATTAATTTAGATAATTTCATAAATAACATTGTTATTATACTTACAAATAATGCTGGCAAAACTGGAAAAATTAATAAAATTATAATTAAATATAAATAATATATTATTCCAGCATATGTACAAATTCCATAAATAATTAATGGAAATAGTGCAAAAATAATTTCCGAAAAATATAAATTAATTACTAATGTATTAAATTTTGAAATTAATAATTCTTCAGTTTTTATTGGCAAAGGCAGTAAAACTTCTAAATCTCGTGAAAAGAAATATACATTTGTACTTGCCAAAATTACTTGAAAAATCATTATTATCATTATTATTAAAAAGAAAAAGTTTAAAAATAATGTAGGTTGTCCAATTTTTACTAATTCATCCACTATCATATAACTCAAATATGATAATGCTACCATAACAATTACCAAAAACCAAATAAAAATTGATTTTTTATTAATTTTATTTGTTTTTGGATCGATTATATATGGATTTTGAAAAGAATTTAAAAAAAGAATTTTTGTTAAATTAAATATATTTTTTATTTTACTCATTTTCTACAATCTCCATAAATAATTCTTCTAATGATTTATTTTCTTTTAATTCTTTTTTCAAATCTTCATATGTTCCTACAAATAATAATTTTCCTTTATCTATAATACCTATTCTATCACATAATCTTTCTGCTACGTCCAAAATATGCGTTGAGAAAAATACTGTATTCTTTTGATTTGCATGTTCTCTCATCATATTTTTTAGTTCAAATGAAGATTTTGGATCAAGTCCAGTCATTGGTTCATCTAAAATCCAATTTTTAGGATTATGCAATAATACTCCAATTATTATTAATTTTTGCCTCATTCCATGAGAATAACTTTCTATTTTGTTGTTTAATACATTATTTATTTCAAATTTTTCCGATAATTCTTTTATTCTTTTAACCCTATCTTGTATTGATACTTCATATATGTCTGCCATAAAATTTAAGTATTCGATACCTTTTAGTTTTAAAAATACATCTGGATTGTCTGGTACTAGGCCTATTTGTTTTTTTGCCTCTATTGGTTCTTTTTTTATGCTTTTGCCGTCTATCAAAATGTCTCCTTTGTCTATTTCTAGTATTCCTGTTATCATTTTTATTGTGGTTGTTTTTCCGGCTCCATTTGGTCCTAGAAATCCAAATATTTCTCCATCTTTTATTTCTAAATTGATATCGTTTATTACTTTTTTATTTTTTTTGTATTCTTTTGATATGTTTTTTATTTCTATCATTGGCATCACTCCTTATCCATATTCTAACATAGCATAGAAAAAAATACAATAACAAAAATTCTACAATATTTTCAATATTGCACAATGGTAATATATAAAAATTTAGATTCAATCGTTTTTATATTTTTTAATTATGATATTATAAATTTTATACTTATTTAATAATTTTAGAAACTGGACTTACAGCAGTATATTTAGCAGTTTTACCATTATAAAAAAAGAAATGATAGTAAAATTATTATCATTTCCTTTTTTATTATTTTATACACTAAATGACATTTTGAAATCGTAATTGTCATTTAATTGCATTATTATTGTTATTTTTTTAGTATCTTTGCTATTCCCTGTCAAGTCTGTAAGTGTTACAGTACATGTATATAAGTTGTTTCCTTTTTGTTCAATATTTTCAAATTCAAAATTATTATATTCAAAAAATGCATTTTTTATATAATTTTCAAATTTGTCTTGTGTATCGAAATAATTATTTTTGAAACCATCTGCTATACAGTTATATGACGTTTTGTAGTCATGTCTGTTTACCATCTTAATGAATTTGTCTATATTCATTTGGACTTTCTTTTCACTTTCTGCTTTGTCATATTCTGTTTTAAATTTTTCAGTTGGAATTGTATATGTGTCAAGCTTTATAGTATACTGCATTGTTGAACTTTCATCAAAAATATAATAATTTCCAAACTGGTCCATACAAACATATTGAATCTTTCCACCTTCAATTGAATTTGTTGTATATTTGACTACTTGACTTTTTTTAAATCCATCCATATTTTCTTTAACATATTCCTCAAATTCATCTAAAGAACCATATCTCTTTTCTCTATAATTTGTATCCATATAATTATCATATATTATTGATGGCTGAATAATCAACAATTGTTTATAATTATCCATATACGATTTTGCAACTTCCTCAGTTTTTACATTCTTTATTTCAAATTCATTGTAACCTGTATTTTCAATAGTATTATCATTTATGCTAATTTCAATATTAGAAAGATCTTCATATTCTTCATTTATAAACTCCAATGAAAATGTAGAATTTTTATTACTAACCCTTACTACAAAACATTTATTTTCTATTATATTGCCTTTTATAAAATAAGTTTCATATATGAAAGAATTGCAATTATTACCATACTTGCAGATCATTCTTTTAGGTAAAATAATTGTATCACTATCAATATCAAACATTACCTTTGAAACATTATCTACTGTAATAGCTTCTCTTTTTATATATTCTTTATCTAATAAATCATATATTGCCTTATTACGTAACTGCTCACTTTTTATATTATCAAGATATTCATCTTCATCAAAATATTCATTAGAATAATCGATTTCAGTATTAACCCTACATATTTTCTCATATTTTTTTACGGCATCAACCACTGAAAAAAATATTCTTGAGTCATTTACATCATCAAAACCATTATTATATTCTTTAGGTTTAACATCTCCTCCATAATTTGAAAAATCTTCATTCTCTTTTTCTGTATCTTTATTTTCCAAATCTTTGATTAACATACAAATAACTATAATCAAAACAATCACGAGCATAAAAACAATACACAAAATTCTTTTTATTTTATTCATTATTTTTTCTCCTTTTATTGAAATCTAAAAACATGTTTAAATTTACTTGAAGCACCCTCAGAAATTTTTACAACATCTCCTGTTTGTGGAGCATGAATATATTTATCATCTCCCAAATAGATTCCCGCATGACCTACTCCACTTGTTCTTTCATTATCAAATATTATCAGAATATCCCCTGGTTGAGCCTGTGACCAATCTATTTCATTTGAACTATTTGCATAAACTTTATATCCTGCAGTAGAACCTGGTACTTGTATTCCTTTTTGACCATACACCCAATATACAAGACCCGAACAATCAAACGCATTTGGTCCTTTTGCTCCCCATTTATATGGGCATCCCAATTTACTTTTTGCAATTTCAACTATTTCAGAATTTCCCTCTCCAGATAACGTTCCATAATTTCCAAACATATAATTCCATATTTCAAGTTTCTGTTCAACTTGATACGCCGTATATTGTCCCTGCTCCCAAACTGTTGTATTTGTTCCATATGCGTGCTCAGATTTTCCACTATCCTTACACATACTCAAAAATTCTTGATGTGTTTTATATATTTTTGTAATACCTGCTCTATCTGGATCCATATAATAATATCCACCAGTTCCGCCACTTCCTTCAACATGTTTTCCTAATGAAGAATATAATGACTGCATTCCTGATAATGTTTCTGGACTACCATACCCTGTAGAATCTACTCCTGCGGCTTGTCTTTCTATAGCATTTCTATTTATTGCCTCGGCTTTCCATCCAGTTTGAAAACTTTTTATTACATCTGCATAACCTTTTATTCCGATCTCTTAAACTTGCAAATGACGAACCACTTGAAGAACCATTAGAAACTGCTATTCCCCAATAATTATATGAACCACCACCTGCTTTAAACGCTTGCTCTGTAGCAGCAGTAATTATTACTAATTCGGGATTAACTCCATATTCCAATGACCAATCATAAATATCACCTATATAAGGTAAAAAATTTGTGTCAAAATTTGATTTCTTTTTTCCACTAATTTTATTAGAATATGCCGTCATTGCTGCTATAAAATTTTCTTTACTAAGTACCGATTTAGTTAATGATAAACTACCACCTATAGAACCCATATTTGAAAAACTATCTGGACTAAATTCAGAAAAATCATATTCCTTAACTCCATAATTCTTTCCAGTAACCTTATAAAACAAATACTTAGTTAAATCAATAAAATTATCACCTAATCCATTGCCTCTCATTATCTTCCATAACCAACTCGTAGCATCATCAGTCAAATAATCCTTAGCATCTCTATGTTTTCCTTTTCTTAAAATCTTAACAAAATTATCTTTATCCGCATCTTTATCATCCTTAGGATTACTAACCGGAGTCTTAGAAACATACTTCTGTTCAGAAACAGTATTAGTAGTAGACTCTTTTCTCTCAATTTTACGCTGATATCTATCAACTTTAACATAGGTTGCTGTAACCTGAAGAGGTTGTTCTGTCTCAGTAGTAGAAGATGTACCACCTGAAGTACTAGATCCACCATTATTAGGAGTCAATGTAACATTATCATTTATATTCTTATCAGAAAGAACCGGTTTCTTAGAACCACCATCAGAAGATGGTTTTTTATTATTACCACTAGCACTTGGAACCCTTGAATTACTATCAGTTCCCATAGTCTGTGCTCTACTTGAAGTAGGCTTATGTTTCTCAATATAATCGGTTGTTATTTTAATCATTTCTTTAGCATGATCACAATTTAGCAATAATGCATTATCTTTAGAATTGCCGGAACCTTCTTCTTGTAGCACATACTCTGTCTCTTTAGGATCCATATCTTTTGTATTAGATTCATTTGATGTTACCTGTGCTTCCTGATATGTATATTCTTGGCTATAATCAACTATCCACACATCTGCCTTTGTCAACGCAAATTCTACTCTATTAATTTTATTGACAACAGTATGTGTGATTTTATAATCAGTATCTTCTGTCTCAACATCCGGATCTTTCTTTATTCCAACAGAAGAAGTTGCTTTATCATCCGGCCACCAGTACCCTTTAGTTGGAACATTTTTCACACCATAAGTAGTTGATGGCGTTACTTCAACATATGTATCAGTTCTATTTTGCTTTTTATATGTGAACACATCAGTATCAGTTGTGGTTGTAACATTATCATAAATAGATATTGTGATTTTACTATTTTCAACCAAATCTGCAAGTTCTGAAACAAAAGCTCTGTCTCTACCAATAACCAATAATGACCATAAATATTTAAAAGGCATTACATATTTTTGAGTTGCATTTTTATAATTAATTTTCTCAGTTCCAATAGATACAGTTGTCTTTTTATAATTACCATCTGAACCTTTATCACTTTCGCTTAAGTCAGGTGCATAATCACTTAAAACCATTTTACTATCATTAGATTCAAGGGTTTCTGTAGTTGTATTCTTGTAAGCAATAACCGCATTTTGTTCCTCATCTAAAGTGAAATAATCTAAAGCCTTATCGTCGCCATTACTAACATAACTATTAAAAGTTTCTGCTTTAATAAATTTCAACGTTTTACTTTTACCATTTTGTTGGTGCCTCTCGAACTGAATTATACCATCCAATTTTTTCCTACCATTTGCATCAGTTGCTCCGTCTCCCATTTTAGGGTATTGAGTTATAATTTCCGCATTTAGTAATTTTTCTAGTTCCTCTGGTTTCTTTAAATAATCAGAGTAAACATCATCCATACACCATAATATTTCTGCTTCAGTTAATTCATTTAAACTTGTAACTTTTGGTTTCTTTTTCAACTTTTTATTGATTTTCAAAACATCAATAATTTCCTCATCTGTCATACCACTAATTTTATCTTCAGAGAATTTTCTATCTATTAATGCATCTTTAATTAATGCATTTTTATCAACCTTTAATCCTCCGCCACTGCCATCATCATAAACAGTTGGTAAAACATTACTTTCGTATCTTGTTGAACCTCTTTTTTCGTCATTATCATTAGTCTGCCATTCTTCTCCATCATTAATTACTTTAAAATAATCCATTGCAGAAATGAAAATTAGTACAAGAATAATTATAATAACAATAAGAAGTTTTTTTGCTTTAAATACAGACTTTAAAACATTTTTTATTTTTTTCTTAATATTTGGTATATCTTTTTCTAAATCTTCCATGTTTCACCTCCTTTTGAGTTTGTAAATTTTTGGATTTTATAATTTAACAGGAAAACTTAAAATTCCTTCATAATTACTTTTATCTTCTGTATTTTGATATTCTTCATAATTTAATACAAATTTTGAAAATACCATACTTTTTAAAGATTTTGTTGAACTATATGGACTTGCAAATTTTATTTTTAATTTATTTGTATATTTACTTTGTATTATTAACTTGTTTTTTAAAATCTCATTACTATAAAAATATGATTTTGCATTATTCTTGTCCAATAAATATACGGATTTAGTGCTTTCCCCTGTATCTAATAAAATACTATTTTCTGTATTATTTTTTACAGATATTGTATATGTTTCATAGTCCATATATGTGTTTATTTCATCTATTGTTATATCAACATTTTTGTATGATGTTGTTTTGTCTTGTGGTTTTGTCCTTCCTACATAATTGTTAATGTTTATTTTATAATCACCATCTTTTTCAACTATTGTAACATAATCTTGTTTTGTTTGATTTCCGTCAATTTTTCCTGTAGATAATATATCTCCTGTCATTCTTACTTGGTATGTATCTCCAAACCAGTTTTCTATTGTATATGTTCTTTTTCCTTCACTAAATAAGTCGTTGTAATAAATTCTTTTGAATTCGTCAATTGTTGGATACATTTCTTCTTTGCATTCGTCTGTTAATAAATTGTATGCATTTTCTATGTTTCCTTCGTTACAATATTTGAAAAAATTGTCAATTACATCTGTGTCTTTTTTTAGTTTTTTTTCTGATATTGAGGTTCCAGATACAGCGGATTTGTTTGATACTATGCTTTTATTGTTTTGCATTATTTCGTTTATTCCGCTTGTATCTTTTTCTTCCTCTTTTTTGTTTTTTGCCATCACGTTTAGTAGTTGTAATAGTCCAAAAAGAAAGACTATAATTATTAGTGATATGTACACTTTCTTTCTGTTTTGATTGAAATATCTGATTATTCTATTCATAATTATAGTCCTCCTCTATACTACTTTTTATTATATAATTTTCTCTTTTCATAAAGCAATTTATTTGTTGCGTCAACTTGTTTACGAACTCCCTCTGTTGAATTTTTTACAATTTGTTGTCTATTATATTCTTCCTGTTTACGTGCTTCTCTCTGAGCCCAACGTTCTCTGTTTCTTGCAAGGACACCTTTTCTTAATTGTTTTTCTTCATCTGTCATATCAGGTGTTAAATCTGGTGGTATTTCATCATCAGAAATTGGTTCATAATCTTTAGCCTGTAATCCATTTGTTTTTTCGATTCTATGTGCTAATGATTCGTTAATTTTTTGATTAGTTTCAGCATCTAAACTACTTGAAGAAGTATCAACACCAAAGCTTTCTGCAACCTTAACACGCCCCATAGCATCATTTATATCAACGCCATCTTCTACCATTTGTTGTATAGCAGCAATTTGATAGCTCTCTGAAAGTCCATGTCTAATACATGTTTCCATATTTTCATCTAAATTTTCTCTACTCATTCCTTCAGTTAAATTATTCAACTGCGTTTGAAATTTAGGATCCTCTCTCTTTTGTTTTATTAATTCATCTTGTGCTCTAATTTTTTGCTCTTCAACAGTTTCATAATCTGCTCTATAATCATCTCTAAATTGTTTTGCACCATTATATAAATTTTCTCCTGTATCTGATATTGATGATGGAATACCTTTTGTTAAAGCATATCCACCAACTCCAGCAGTCATCATGTTTTGGGCAATTTTGGTTGGATCTCCAGATACAATACTTGCAACACCTGCAGCAGTGGCTGCAGCAGTGGCACCAAGTACTCCAGTTGCAACACCTAATGCCCTTCTTATTGGTTTTTTAGCACCTGCTTTTTTAACAAATCTTTTACCAGCTAATTTTCTTGCATTATTCATTGCTTTTAATTTTCTTTTACGATTTTCTTTACGTATCTGTCTAGGATCTGTTACTATTGGTGTATTCGGATTCGTTCTTTGAGAATTTTGCGTTCCATTGCTTCTTCCAATTAAACTAGAAGATAACTCATTTCCTGATGATCCATTTCCAGGTAAACCATTTCCCGATACCCCATTTCTTGATGATCCATTTCCAGGTAAACCATTTCCTGTTCCACCTATGGCTCCTAATCCTGTTGTATTATTTGCAATTCCTGGTACACCTGTACCAACATCTTGTCCATTTGCATTATCATTATCACCATTTCCAATCTTAAACATACCGTCCGTATCAACTTTATCACTCATAAAATTAATTTTTCCATCGCCACCATCATCAGAGTCATTTTCACTTCCACCACCGGAAGGTCCTCCTCCACCTTTTGGCGGATGTGGTGGTCTTAATAATTTATTAATGCCTCCCATCATAAGTGCTGCTCCTGCAGGTCCCGCAAACATTCCCGGAGTACCTGCTTTTTCAAATCCAAAGAATTTACGCATTAATTTTTCTGCTGGAGTCATAAATCCGATTGCAACAACTGCATATATTAAGTTTTGACTAGCAAATGTCATTGCAGACCCTATTAATACCATGTACAATATTAAATGCAATGGTTGTATTAATAAATTAAATATATATTCTTTAAACCACATATTAAATGCTTGTGCTTTTCCATCATTCATTTTATCAATTGGATATGTTAATGCAACCAATGGAGCAATCATTGTTAAAAATGCCATATATACAACCCTTTTTACATATGTCCATGTGAATATCAATGTATACAAAACTAAAACAATATAAATTATTTTATAACCAATACTTGCATATGCATAGTTTGTTGCATCATCATCTTTATCAGTAAGTTGAGCTAACATTCTTGCTTGTTCCGTAAAGTTATTTGTTGGCCAATATAAATTTCCATTTTTAAACAAATCGTTATACTTTGTATCTGTTTTATTCTCTTCAACTAAAATTTGATATGCTTTATTTACAAGTTCTTTATCTTCAATTTCAAATAATTGCGTACCTCTTGTTACCGCTACATCCCCATCTAATTTGCCTTTTTCCTTTGCTGCTTTTTTTTCATTTTCAGATAATTTATCACTTTCAGTTGTTGAAACAACTGCAGACTGTATAACCGAGGTTACCTTTTTAACAGCAATATTAGAAAATGACATAATATACTGCATTAAAAATAATAAACAAATTGCTACAACCCAATCTACCAAAAGTTGCTTATATTTTGCTTTGTCTCCTGCAGTACTTGATAGCATTATTCTTATTCCAACATATACTAAAATTGATAACATTCCTACAATTGATATATCTCTTAATATATTATACCAATTTGCTATAATAGGCCTTAAATTATATGCAGTGGAAGCATAGTATGTTTGGCTTGAACTTTCAATTTTATATATATCATATGTATAACTTGGCATAAAACTAGTTGCATTTTTATGAATAACTATATTATATTTATCTTTATAATTATATTCCGCCTTATAATTACCACTAGTAACTTCCTCTTGAACGAATTTATTTTCTTTTTCTAATTTATCACAAATTTCACCTGCTCCAACATCTATTCCGTAAATCTTTAAATTCTTTTGCAACATCTTCAGAACTTATTCCTGATTTTAATGCATTTTTACTTACTTTAGATGAACTTTCTGTTTTTAAATCAGTCATTGGACTAAAAAAATCAACATCAAATAATGGAATTTGATTAGTAAATATTTCATATGGTGTTAGTCTAATACTCGGTAATACAACCTTTTCACCAAACGTTGCATCAGACAAATACGAAGTTACAGCAAACGTTACTACTCCTGCAACCACTCCTGCTTTAACTACAGTAAAAATAGCACTTACAACAGCAAGGCTTGCCGGAGCCGCAGCAATTAAAACTATTCCTCCTATAATAACCGCTGCCGCAACAATTATTCCCAAAATCTTAGCAACACCATTTGTTTCAGTATCAACAACAATAAAACTACCATCAGTTTGTAATATCATCTTTGAAAGAACAGTGTTAATACCATCACCAACACCAACAAACAAATCCATTACTGCATCCATAAGGTCCCCGCCAACAGAAGCCCTCGAAACCTTAGGCATACAAAAGCTAAAAATTGTAATAAACAAAAGCACAATAATTAACTTCTTAAACAAATTTTTATTTTGAAAAATCTTCATAAAGTTTAAACCTCCTGACATACTTTACGCATTATTTCTCTTCGCAATCTGGTTCAAGTTAGTCTCAACAAACTCAAACTCTTTTCTAGTCGGCATAATCTTCAAAATAGCCGAATCAGCACCAACCTTAAGCAAACCCTCACCCTTTTGGCAAGTAATCAAAAAGTTAGCTTCACCCTCTGAAAGTTTAAACACCTCTTTCAAGTATTGTATTTCAGATTTATCTTGTGCTAAAAATAGTTTAGTATCAGAAGAAGTAAGAACTGCCTGAGCCTCAGGTTTCTCATAAAAATCTTGGAATCTTTGAGAAACAATAGCCAAAGAAACATTTCTCTTTCTCGCACGTCTAGCCATCTTATTCAAGAAATCAACAGCCTCAGGATATGGCAATAACATCCAAGCCTCATCAACTAAAACTCTCTTTTGTGTAGCCTTCTTTCTATCTTCACTATTTTTCTTAACGAATTTTTCCCAAATCCAAGAAAGCAAAATCTGTTGTGCAAGAGGTCTTGCAAATCTTTCCTCCAATTGAGAAATATCCAAGTTTATAAATGGGGCACCTTCTAGTAACTCAAAAGTTGACTGTCCATCAAAATAAGCCATTTGCCCATCATATTCTCTTATGTACTGTTTCATAACTTTTAATAAATAACTGTAATGATATTGATAATCTGAGTTAGTATTTTCCCTAGCCTTTCCTTGAATTCTTCTATACCACGAACCAATTGTAGGCATATCCTTTTTCTCCTTAGAGAAAATATTACCTCTCATAACCCCTGCAGACTGTTTATACAAACTTTCTGGATTACTATTAATCCCTAAAGCCGCATATTCCTCTGCAACAGACTCAGCAATAATTTGCTTTGTCAACTCATTAACCTCATCAGAACGAGTACTACCTCTAGCCATAGTAAGTAAAGCCTGAGTAACATCCTCTACCTTATTCTCTATATTTAAAGTAACTCTTTCTTTACCAGTTATTTCATCTTTTATAACCTCAGTCTCAACATCAAACAAATTTATAATTGTTTGAGATGTTGGACTAATTACAACATTAATTCCACCCAAACTTTCAGCCACTATTGTGTATTCACCTTCGGCATCAAGTGCTAAACTTTCTATTCCCATTAAAACAGATGACCTTGAAATTAATGTTTTCATTGTTACAGATTTACCTGCTCCAGACTTAGCAAATATAACCATGTTATAGTTTGTAAGTGATGAATGGAAATTATCAAATAATATTGGTGTACCTGTTTGTTTGTTAAATCCTAATGGAACACCTGTAGGATGTCCAACTTCTGATGTTGTAAATGGAAATACAGTTCCCATAGAATTTCTGTCAAATGTATGTGTTTTATGTATTTTATCATTCATAAACGGCAAGTTAGACTTAAATGCATCTTCTTGCATTCCCCAAGCCGTTTTCATTCCAACCATTGTTTTTGACATTTCTGAAGATAACAATTTAGTATATCTATCCAAATCTTCCATACTATAAGCAAAAAGTGTTGAGATTATTGAAGCCTCATATAATTTATTAAAACCTGCCGCAATTTCATCTCTTAATTGTTCTGCCTCTAATCTTTTTTGTGAAATTGTACTTTCCCTATTTATATTTCCCTTATCTGCTGCCACAATTCTTTCTGTTTCTAGTTCATTTATAACTCTATTTAAATCGTTTTGAGATTTATCTTCTTTTATAGGATTTATGAATATTGATGTGTTTGTATCTCCAAACATATATAAATCCCTAAATAATTCTGGAAATCTACAAGTTCTTGGAAGAGATGATACAAAAAAACTACGAGCGAATCTTTTTGTATTAGAAATTATCTCTAAATGGTCTATATTTGATGCATCTATTCCTGATGGTGCGATTAATTCTTTTATAGATTTCTTTTTTAATATTGAAACATCTTCTTCTCTATATTCTCTAAATTGATCTTGTAGATCTTCTTCTTGTTGTTTTTGTTTTTTTGCCATCTTCTTCTCCTCCTTCTTTTTCCTTTGTTTTCTTCTTTTTACTATCATTGTCTATTTTTTCTATAGCAGCCTCTGCAACATCTGCTCCTACAGATCTTTTGTTTTCTTCAATTAAAGCCTTAGCCATTTGGTCAATTAATGCATCAAGTTCTGCTTCTTTTTGTCTTACTTTTCTTTGTTTTTCACTTTCTTCAATTACGTCATATATTGTTTCATTTGCTTTCTTTATTGCATCTTGTTCAATTTTTAAATCAAGTTCTTTCATTCTCTTACTTAGAACATCTGGTGCAGTAGAATATAAGTCTTCATAACCTGCATTTAGTGCTCTTCTTAAATTAAATGTTTCTGATTCGTCTCTGTTATATGCAGCATATAGTAATTCTGCAAGTTCCGTTGAATCCAATATTTTACTATTTATTCCACATACTGAAAGTGAACTTATAATTGATTGTGCTTTTGTATATAATTCAGAAAATGCTAAACTTGTTATTTCGTCTTGTTGATATGCTCCACTTGAAGCCTCTTCTGGATAGTATGGAATTATTACATAATAGTGTTTGCTTAATATACTTTTATTTAAACTCATTCTTTCTGTATTGTTGATTATATCAACTCCATATTCGTACAAGTTTCTTTGTCTTATCAATTCATATTTTTCTTTGCTTAATTCTTCATCTGTAAATTGTCCAGAACGAACCTTTTGGTTGTATTCCATCTGTTTTGATGCATATTGTTTAGAAATATCGTCAACTCTTTCTTTATATGTATTTATGCTAGCCCCTAAGTTTACAGTTCTTGTTTGTACATAAATTTGAATTGGATATCTTAATGTATTTAAAAATTGTAAAAATCCTTGTTCAACACTATTTTTTTCAAGTCCTGACATTAAGTCATAATTGACACCTTGGCATTCTATAACCATTAAGAATCTTTTTCCACCTTTTTGTAAAATCATATTGTCTTCTATTCCGTCAAATTCCATAAATTTAAATATTGATTCTTTTGTGTAGTTTTGTGGTGTTAGAGTTTTTGCTTTTATTTTTGCATTTTCTTCTTGTTGCTTTACAACTTTTTTTTCTTTATGTTCTCTACTTTTTAATTTTAATACTAAAAATACTAAGCAAAGTATACATAAAACACCTATCATTATTCCTAACAATATTGTTAATAAGTTTATTAATTGATTACTTTCCATCTTTTGTTTCCTCCTCTGGTTTATATACATATATCTTGTTGCCATTCTTCTTGAATTTTATCCACCTTACAATTACATCATCTATATTTTCTCCTCCTGTTTTTCTCGTTATGTCTGTTGCTGATGATTCTGGCACTTTCAGTGTTCCTATTACAAATCCTATTGCTGCGAATATTAGTGTTATTATTAGTCCAATCATTGAAAAGCCAAGCATTTTTAATATAAAATAAAATATTAGCCCAACACCTGCTCCAACACATGTGTATATTAATCCTTTTGTGGAAAATATGTATAATATTCTTCCTTCTCCTTTATAATTTCTTGGAATTTCATAGGTTTGCATTTTCTTTTTCCTCCGTATCTTTCTTATTATATTTATACAATATATATTATAACATAAACCTGTGGATAATTGTATAGTTTTTGGCAAAAAAAGTGGAAATTTAATATATTTGTAACATTTTTGTAATATCGTATTTTAGGCTTTTTTCGTCTTTTGCATAGGGATATTTGATTTTGACGTTTTTTCGTTTTGGGCCGAAAAAAAAGAATAACTCTCGAAAGAATTATTCTTTGTAATATCTTTATAAATTATTCAGCCATAGTGAATATGAATGATGCTATTGCTGTTGCTGCAACAACTAATACAATACCAATTATTAATGGCATAAAAGATTTTTTGTATTCTGCTTTTTCTTCTACAGAACCCAACATATATTTAACACCTAATACCATTATGATAATAACTGCTGCTATTGCTGCTATATTTCTTATCATACCCATTATTTTTCCTGCTTTTGTTGTTAACCCACTATTATCTGTTGAATAAGTTGCAGATATATTTTTTGGATCTAATGCTCCACTATCAGCTGCCAAAACATTAGTTGTAAATGTAATTAAAACTATAGCCAATAATAATACAGTTAGTATTTTCATTGTTTTTTTCATTTTTATTTCCTCCCTTTTTATTATATTATATATAAAAATTACCTAGTTTTCTAAGTAAACTTTAATAACAAATTTAAAAATTATTTCCTATTGTTACAACAATTTTCCAAATTCCAAATGCTCCAAATACCACTACACATCCTATGATAAATGGTACTAAAGCCGCCTTTATTTCTGCTTTTTCTTCTACAGAACCTATCATAAATTTTATTCCTAAAATTGCACCTATTAAAACCGCTACAATCATTCCACATATTAATAATATATTATAAATGCTTGAAGAAGCATTTTGAAGGCTACCTTTATCTATTTGGGCTGATCCATCTTTACCTGCATCAATAAATGAATCTCCACCAGAAATTACACCTGATAATGATGTATCTGAACCATAATCCTGTTTTGTATATGTATTCATATCCTTATCTTTAGTAGTTGTTCCCTTAGTTTGTACTGCCTGTACTATATTTATATTTGATGCTATTGCAAATATTACAAATACCAGGAGCAATATTAAAAATACTTTATTTTTCACTATATTCACCTACTTTTAATCTTTTACAGCATTGTATATAAATGATACTATTGTTGTAGTTGAAACAACTAATATACATCCTATTATATATGGAATCATTGTTTTTTTGTATTCTGCTCTTTCTTCTACACTACCTATCATATATTTAATCCCTATTATCATTAAAGCAATTACTGCTACAACAGCGCTTACATTTCTTATTGCTCCCAATACAACTCCTGCTTTGGTAAATGCTGTTTGGTACTCTGAAGTTGTTATACTTGATGGTTTATAATCACTTGGACTAACATCTGCAAAAACTACACTAAACATATTTGATATTATAAATATATTTATAATCAAAGTAAATAATATTTTTTTTATTTTATGCACTATATCACCATCTTTCCCGTCTATAAATAATTATATCGTATTTTTTTTTATTTTTCAACTTTTTTTCACTATTTTGTTAATTTTACTACATTTTTTTTATTTTCGTCAATGCTTTTTGTCAAAATTGTATAAAAAAAACAGAATTAAGATTTTGTACGCAGTGCAAACTGCTACAAAATCTAATTTCTGCCAT
>ERZ826220.2498-NODE-2498-length-15672-cov-3.710636_pt1 | contig 15672 bp, 9 predicted proteins | sample MGYA00519927_ERZ826220 | MGnify/ENA primary metagenome ERZ826220 (study PRJEB31778, sample SAMEA3449225) | human gut metagenome | biome: human gut; feature: human-associated habitat; material: faeces | place: United Kingdom | collected 2010/2012 ...
CCTGAAGTATTTCTACTTGAAATCCTTTGAGACCAACAACCCGAGTACTTCGGGTGCCCTGCCCGGCGGCCGCGGACCGAACGCCAATGCCATTCCGTACTCCTCGTCCTACTACCGGCAGAACAACAATTTCAACATCTTTATCGCCGACCTCAATACGACCATCAGCAGCAACATGTCCAATGCCCTGACGGTGGGCTATTCGGCCCTGCGCGATTTCCGCGACATGGACGGCGGTTTCTTCCCGCAGGTCGACATCCTCAAAGACGGATCGAGCTATACGGTCTTCGGTACCGAGGCCAACTCCTACAACAATCAGCTCGATACCGACATCTTCCAGATTCAGGACAACTTCACGATGAACTACGGCCGTCACCAGATCACCGTCGGCACGCAGTCGGACTATCGTACGTTCAAGAACGGCTTCGCGCAGAACTATCCGGGCTCGTGGGTCTTCTCGTCGATCGACGACTTCAAGTTCAACGTGCTGGCCGCGAAGGATTACATGGCTTCGCACGGCAATATGAACGGATTCGATATTCGCACGTATGATCCTGCGAAGTGGGGCCTCAATCCCGTCAACGGCGGTCTTGCCAACAGTGCAGGTACGGGGCAGACGAAGTTCCAGCAGCGCTATCCGCTTACTCCCGACGGCAGTTTCCCCTTCGCCGAAGTCGACGTATTGCAACTCGGCTTCTATGTGCAGGACAAGTGGACGCCCAGCAACCGCTTCTCGCTGACCTACGGTCTGCGTGTCGACATGCCGATTTTCCTGACCGACTTGCAGGAGAATCCCGCGGTCGCAGCCAACACCTATCGGGATGGCATCAAGATCGACGTCTCGAAATATCCGGGCGTGCATCCGCAGTTCTCGCCGCGCGTGGGCTTCAACTGGAAACCGCTCGAAGACGGTTCGTTGCAGTTGCGCGGCGGTACGGGTCTCTTCACGGGTACGCCTCCCTATGTCTGGATTTCGAATCAGGCGGGTAACAACGGCCGTCTGTTTGGAAGTGTTCCCGAGTATGTCGGCAAGATTGACGGTGTCGCTTATGACAATCGTCATCAGTTGGGCTTTACTGGAAATATACAGCAATACTGGCCAGCATCGGATGAACCCGTGAAGAGCGATATCGCCATTACCGATCCCGATTTCAAGTATCCGATGCTGTGGAAGAGCAACCTTGCGCTCGACTACAAGTGGCGCGGCTGGGTCTTCACGCTCGAAGCGCTCTACACGAAGGATGTCAATGCGATCTACCATGACAACATCGGTATCGAAGTGGCTGAGGGCAAGTCTGTCAATGATGGCGGCAAGGGTCAACGCACTGCCTTCACCGGTAATTATCTGGCGGATAATACCTACAACGTCGTGATGCTCCGCAATACGAACAAGGGCTACTCGTTCTACACCACGCTCCAAATCCAGAAGGAGTTCGTGCAGGGGCCGCTGCGCGGTCTCTACCTCAATGGATCGTATACGATGGGTACGGCGCGCAGCGTGACCGACGGTACGTCGTCGGTGGCTACGTCGGCCTGGAAATATACGCAGAAGGTGGCTGTCAACAGCGAGGAGCTGGGCTATTCGGCCGGCTCGTTCGACGGGCGGCTGCTGTTGAGCGCCTTCTACACGGCACGCTGGGGCAAGCACGGTGCGACCAACTTCGGTCTGGTCTACCAGCGTTACCGTCCTTTCCGCTTCTCCTACTGCTACGGCGGCGACGCCAACGGCGACGGTCAGACGGCCAACGACCTGATCTACGTGCCGGCCAACCGCGACGAAGCGGTCGGCCATCTGGTTTCCGACGGTTTCGCCGACAACAACGGCAACATGGCCGGTGACAAGGATTTCGACGAGGCGCAGGCCTGGGAGAATGCCTGGCAGGCGATGGACAAGTTCATCGAGCAGGACGCCTATCTGAGCAAGCACCGCGGCGAGTACACTAAGCGCAACGGCGCCGTGGCACCCTTCGCCAATCAGCTCGACCTGAGCATTTCGCACGACATCATCGTTCCGCAGCGCAACGGTCGCGAGCACAAGTTGCGATTCAGTTTCAACATTGACAACTTCCTCAACCTGCTCAACCGCAACTGGGGTGTAAGCTACTCGCAGTATCTGGGGACGAACGGTCAGCAGTATCAGTTCTTGTCCGTCACGCAGAAGCCGACGGCGGCCAACGACTATACGCTTCAATACAAGATGACCAACGGATTGAAGGACATCTACGGCAACGACATTTCGCTGGATCGTACCTACAAACCCGATATCGGCTCCTATTGGACGATGCAGTTCGGTATCAAATATATGTTCTAAGCGGAGGAATCCGTCTGCAAACACGAAGGGGCGTCACATCAGTGACGCCCCTTCGTTGTCGTTTCGCTGCGGGATCAGGACTCGGCGGCGGGGAGTTTGAGCAGCAGCTCGCCGATGGCTTCGCGCAGCGTCTCCTTGGGCAATGCCCCGGTAGCCATCTGCGGCATTCCCCGGGCGGGGATGAAGAGCAGCGTGGGGACGGAGCGCACGCCGAAGGCTGCGGCCAGCTCCTGTTCGCAGTCGATGTCGACCTTGTAGATATCCACTTCGCCGGCGTACTCCTCGGAGAGCTCTTCCAGGATCGGTGCGAGCGTGCGGCAGGGGCCGCACCAGGTCGCATAGAAGTCGACGATGGCCGGTCGCGAGCCCAGATAGTGCCATTCGGAGATGGCGGAGTCGAGGTTGGCGATTTTTTCCGAGAATTCGGTTTTGGTCAGTTGCGTGATTGCCATGATTGCGGTTGTTTTGCGGTTATTGTACGGGAACTTCTTCGAGCTCTTCCTGCGGCAGCGGCCGCGTGCAGAAGAACCAGTCGTAACACTGCGTCCCTTCGTCGGGACGGGTCATGCGCTCTTCGGCAGCGGCCGACGATGAGGCGGTGGGTACGATCGCTTCGTCGCCCGGATGCCAGTCGGCGGGCAGCGCCACGTTGAAGCGGTCGACGGTTTGCAGGCCGACGAGCACGCGTTTGATCTCGTCGAAGTTGCGGCCCAGCGCCAGCGGATAGTAGATCACGGCGCGGATCGTGGCGTCGGGGTCGATGAAGAAGACGGCTCGGACGGCCGACGTCGAACTTTCGCCCGGCTGGATCATGCCGTAGAGGTTGGCGACTTTCATCCGCAGATCGGCGATCAGCGGGAAGCGCACCTCGACGTGCTGCATTCCGCGGTAGACGATCTTGTCGCGGATCGTGCGCAGCCATGCGATGTGGCTGTACAGTCCGTCGACCGAGAGTCCGACGAGCTGGCAGTTGAGCGCTTCGAATTCGTCGCTGCGTGCCGCGAAGGTCATGAATTCGGAGGTACAGACGGGCGTGAAGTCCGACGGGTGGCTGAAAAGGATGATCCAGCGTCCGGCATAATCTTCCGGAAAGCGGATCGGGCCTTGCGTAGTGACGGCCTCGAACGACGGGGCCTTGTCGCCGATGCGCGGCAGGGGAGTGGTGTTCAGATTTTCCATATCGTCTCTTTTTTTAACGGTGTGACACGGCGGTCGACCGGAAGAAACTCTCTGGAAGTAGCGAGGAGACCTCAGAAGCGGCGGGTGTAGGCGTGGCAGTAGGGGAGCGTTCCCCGGCGGCGGTAGTAGTCCTGGTGACAGGTTTCGGCGGGCCAGAAGGGGCCGGCCGGCGTCACGCGCGTGGCGACGCGGTAACCTTTGCTGCGGAGCAGGGCGATGAGCCGTTCGGCCACGGCGCGTTGTTCGGGCGAGGTGTAGAAGATTTCGGAGCGGTACTGGTCGCCGATGTCGGGCCCTTGGCGGTCGATCTGCGTAGGGTCGTGGATCTCGAAGAAGAGGCGTGCGAGCGTTTCGTAGGAGACCTTCGACGTATCGAAGGTCACGCGCACCGCTTCGGCGTGTCCCGTGGTATGGCTGCACACCTCCTCGTAGGTAGGGCGGTCGGTGCGGCCGCCGGTGTAACCCGCTTCGACCGAGAGGACGCCGGGCTGTTGTTCCAGCAGGTATTCCACGCCCCAGAAACAACCGCCGGCGAAGATCGCCGTTTCGGTCGTGGCGGCCGCCTCGGAGGAGGTTCGGTCGGACGGCTCCGCGGCCGGCACGAAGTCGAGCGAGAGGGAGTTGACGCAGTGGCGCGTATTCTTGTCGGTAAAGCGTTCACCCGTGAAGACATGCCCCAGATGCGCCCCGCAGCGGGCGCAGGTGATCTCGGTGCGGCGGCCGTCGGCGTCGGGCGTGCGGCGTACCGCACCTGCGATCTCGTCGTCGAAGGCGGGCCAGCCGCACCCCGCATCGAACTTGTCCTCCGAACGGTAGAGCGGCGCGCCGCACTGGCGGCAGCGGTAGAGGCCGCGCTCGCTGTGCTTGTAGTATTTTCCCGTGAAGGGAGCCTCGGTTCCCTTGTCGACGATGATCCGGCGTTCGTCGGGTGTGAGCGGTTTCATGGTTTGTGCATTTACCGTGAGGAGAATTCCCATGAGGGCGATTCCCCCTGCGATGATTCGTTTCATAACGCTCTGTCGGATGTGCAACAATCGCGCCGTGCACGCCCTACAACAGCGATATTGCGCCTTGCACGGCGTAGAGGACAGCCACGTAGCGCAGCGCCTTGCCCGCGAACATGGCCAGCGTGGTGATCCACACGTTGCTGCGCATGAGTCCCAGCAGGATGGCGATCGCTTCGCCGACGTAGGGCAAGAAGGCGAAAAAGGCGCTCCATGCCCCCTTTCCTGCGAGGAAGCGTCCGGCACGGTCGAGTTGTTTTTCGCCGATGCCGAGGTAGCGGCCGAACCATTCGCGTTTGCCCAGATGACCGATCCAGTAGCAGGTCATGCCGCCTGCGGTGTTGCCCGTGGCGGCTGCCAGCAGGCAGAGTGCGGGGTCGAGTCCCAAGCGGACGAGTACGACCATCACCGCTTCCGAACTGAACGGGACGATGCTCCCCGCCACGAAGGCCGAGAGGAAAAGTCCCCAATAGCCCCAGTCGATGCAGAGCTGCGTGGCCGTGTCCAGAAATCCTTCCATGTCATTCGTCGCTTTGTTGCGGCAGGTCGTCGAGCAGTGCCGTCAGCGAGTCGTAGAGCGGCACGCCGTAGCGCCGGCAGGTGATGCGCACGTTGTCGTAGCGGTAGTAGTCGGGGCTGCACGCCACGAACAGCTTGCCCGAACGGGCGTAAAGTCCCATTTCGAGCAGCGAGATCGGCGAGCGGCTGTCGCCCAGCAGATTCATTACGATGAGGTCGGCCGCTTCGAGGTGCGCCAGCTCCCACGCGACCTGATACTCCATTTCGGCCGGCGAGGCATGGAACTCCCGACGGCGGGGGTTGAAGAAGAGCCAGCGGCCGCCGATGCTGTCGCGGAAGCGGGCGACGAGAGCCGCCTGCCAGTCGGAGCTGCGTCCCATGTCGATCGTGCCGGCGAGGAAGACCTTGCGGTACTGCGTCGAGTCGACCGTGTGCGACCGCCAGCGGGGCTGGTATTCGGCCACGTCGTCGGCCGGCGTTTCGGCGGCTCGTATGCCGGTCGGCCGGGAACCGCCGCCGCAGCCGGCGAGCAGTCCGGCCAGCAGGAGGACGAGGAGGGTTGCAGGGCGGTTCATCGGAGCGTGTCGTCGAGCGGCCACGGCCGCAGTTCGTAGAGTTGGTTGCGCAGGCGCGGCGTGAAGCCCGCTTCGCGGATCGCCTGCTGGATGCCTTCGGCGTCGAAGCGGTTGTCGGCGCCGGCCGACGAGACGACGTGCTCCTCGATCATGATCGACCCCATGTCGTTGGCGCCGCTGTGGAGCGCCGCCTGCGCCGTCTGGCGGCCGACGGTGAGCCACGACGCCTGTATGTTGGGGATGTTGTTCAGGATCAGCCGGCTGGCGGCGATGATGCGGATGTATTCCAGCGGCGAGAAATCGGTCGATATCCCTTCGGCTTCGAGCCGCGTGCCCGTCGAGCGGAAGATCCACGGGATGAAGGCCAGAAAGCCGGGCTTCCCTTCGGGGCAGCGCGCTTGCAGATCGCGGATCGCGAGCAGGTGGTCGACGCGCTGGCGCGGCTGCTCGACGTGGCCGTACATCATCGTGGCCGACGTGGCCAGCCCCAGCGTATGGGCTTCGTGCATCACCGCGAGCCACGACGCCACCGAGGGCTTGGCGGGCGAGATCGCGCGCCGCACGTCGGGGTCGAGGATTTCGGCTCCGGCGCCCGGCAGCGAATCCAGTCCGGCGGCCATGAGCCGGCGCAGCGTTTCGAGCGTCGTCAGACCGCTGATGCGGGCGATGTGGGCCACTTCGGGCGCACCGAGCGCATGAAGCCGGATCCGGGGGAACATCCGTTTCAGGTCGCGGAACAACTCTTCGTAGAAGTCGATGCCGAGCTGCGGATGCAGCCCGCCCTGCAACAACAGCTGGTCGCCGCCCAGCGCAAGCGTTTGTGCGATCTTTTCGCGGTACTCCTCGCGCGAGGTGACGAAGGCGCGCTGCGTATCGTGGGGCTTGCAGTGGAAATTGCAGAACTTGCAGCCCGAGATGCAGACGTTGGTGATATTGACGTTGCGGTCGATCTGCCACGTCACGACCGTCGGGTCGGCGACCGTCGCACGCCGTACGGCGTCGGCCGCTGCGGCCAGCTCCTGCACGGGCGTGCATTCGTAGAGCGCATAGGCTTCGTCGCGCGTGAGCGGCTCGCGCCGCACGGCCTTGTCGAGTATGCGGTCGGTCGTCATGTCAGCGGCGGCGTTTTACCTGCGGGCTCCGGCGGCCTCGCTGCGGGGTGTCGGTGCGGGGTGCGTCGGGCAGCACCATGTCGAAGTCGAGCTGGCGTTTTTGCAGATCGGCGCGCTTGACGCGGATGCGCACGGCATCGCCCAGCGTGAAGCGCCGGCCCGTCGAGCGGCCCGTCACGGTGTATTCGGCCGGATCGAAGTCGTAGAAATCGTCGTGCATGTCGCGCATGGCCACCAGCCCTTCGATGTGGTTCTCGTCGATCTCGACGAAGATGCCCCACTCGGTGATGCCCGATATGTGGCCGGCGAACTCCTCGCCCAGGCGTGCCTGCATGAACTCCACCATCTTGTATTTGATCGAGGCGCGTTCGGCCTCGGCGGCGATCACTTCGCGTTCCGAGGCGTGCTCGCACAGCGCTTCGAATGTCGCCTTGTCGGTCGTCTTGCCGCCTTCGAGGTAGCGTGCCAGCAGGCGGTGCACCATGTCGGGATAGCGGCGGATCGGCGAAGTGAAGTGGGTGTAGTAGGGGAAGGCCAGTCCGTAGTGGCCGATGTTGTCGGTGGTGTAGTAGGCTTTGGCCATCGAACGTACGGCCAGCGTCGTGACGACGTTCTCTTCGGGGCGGCCCTTGACCTTCTGGAAGAGCTTGTTCATCTCCTTGGCGACGGGACGGCCCTCGGAGGCTTTGAAGACGTGCCCGAAGCGCAGGATGAACTGCCGGAAGCTCTGCAACTTGTCGACGTTCGGTTCGTCGTGGACGCGGTAGACCATCGTGCGGCCCGACTTGCGCCCTCTGACCTTGCCGCAGAACTCGGCAACGCGGCGGTTGGCCAGCAGCATGAACTCCTCGATCATCTGGTTGGCCTCCTTCTGTTCCTTGAAATAGACGCCCACCGGCCGGCCCTTCTCGTCGAGCCGGAATTTGGCCTCGGCGCGGTCGAAGCTGATCGCACCGTTGCGGAACCGCTCGCGGCGCATGGCCTGCGCCAGCCGGTTGAGCGTAAGGATCTCTTCGGCGTAGTCGCCCCGGCCGGTCTCGATCACCTGCTGCGCCTCCTCGTAGGCGAAGCGGCGGTCGGAGTAGATCACCGTGCGGCCGAACCACTCGTCGAGGATTTCGAGGTTCTCGTTGAGGGTGAAAACCGCCGAAAAGCAGAGGCTCTCCTCGTGCGGCCGCAGCGAACAGAGTTCGTTGCAGAGCCGTTCGGGCAGCATCGGCACGGTGCGGTCGACCAGATAGACCGACGTGCCGCGCGCTTCGGCTTCGGTGTCGACCACCGAACCCGGCCGCACGTAGTGCGTCACGTCGGCGATATGGACGCCCACCTCCCACACGCCGTCGCGGACTTTGCGGACCGACAGCGCGTCGTCGAAGTCCTTGGCGTCGGCCGGATCGACGGTGAAGGTCACCGTCTGCCGGAAGTCGCGCCGCTCGGCGTAGTCTTTGCAGGTGATGCGCCCGTCGATGGCTTCGGCTGCTGCCTCGACCTCCGGCTCGAAGCGGTAGGGGAGGTCGTATTCGGCCAGAATGGCGTGCATCTCGGTGTCGTTCTCGCCCGCCTTGCCCAGAATGTCGACCAGTTCGCCCACGGGGCTTTTCGAACCGGGCGCCCATTCGGCGATGCGTACGACGACCTTGTCGCCGTTTTTCACGTTCGGGCAGTCGCGCTTGTGGAGGTAGACGTCGACGGGCATCTTGCGCGAGTCGATACGCACGAAGACATTGTGTTCGTTGACTTCGGCCGTGCCGACGTAGCGTTTGCGGCTGCGTTCGACGATCGCGGTGATCTCGCCTTCGGGGGCGTTGGAACCCCGTGCCTTGCGCGTGAGCACCAGTTGCACGCGGTCGCCGTCGAGAGCGTTCAGCGAGTTGCGCGAGTGGATGTAGACCTGCTGCTCCATGCCTTCGACATGCACGAACATCGAGCCGGTATTCAGCATCTCGACCGTGCCTTCGAGTCGGGGCCGCTGGGCGGGGCTCAGGCGGTATTTGTCGCGCGGGCAGCTCTCGATGACGCCCGTTGCGAGCAGTTGTTCGACGATCTGCATCGTCTCGCGGCGGCCCTCCTTGCTTGCGCCGCCCGATGCCGAAGCGAGGTGGCGCAGCGAGAATTTGTTGTCGGGCAGCTGCCGGAACAGTTCCAAGATCAGCGCGGCGCGTTCGTCGCCGTTATGGGTTTGTTTTTTCGTTCTTGTCATTTTTCATTCAACAGTTTGAGGGCCAGCGCCTGCATGAAGGCTATGCCCGTGGTGATGGCCTTCTCGTCGGGCGAGAAGGTCGATGTATGCGGTTTCCCCGACGCCGCGCCGACGCCCAGCCGGTAGAACAGCGACGGATAGCGGTGGGTGTAGAACCCGAAGTCTTCGGCCGTCGTGCGCAGCGGCAGGTCGACGGCCTGCCACCGCTCGGCAGCCAGGCTGCGGGCGAGCGAGGCGAGGGCGGGGTCGTTGACCACGCAGGGATAGCCCCGCCCGATGTCGACGGCCGTCCGTGTGCCGTACCGGCGGTCGGCGGAGGCGGCGATTTCGCGGATCGCGTCGTAGGAGGCGCAGCGCAGCGCCTCGTCGAAGGTGCGCAGCGTCCCTTCGAGCCGGACGTCGTCGGGGACGACGTTCGTCGCGCCGTCGGCCTCGATGCGGCCGATCGAGAGGACGCGCTCCGGCAGGTTGAGGGCCAGCAGTCCGCCGACGAGTTCGGCGACGGCGGCTACGGGATCGTGCAATTGATTGCGCAGTGCGGCGTGGCCTCCTGTGCCGTGTACGGTGAAGCGCAGTTCGTCGCTCGAAGCCATGTATTTGCCCGCGCGGAATCCGAAGGTGCCCACTTCGAGCGACGGTTCGACGTGCTCGCCTACCACGGCCCGCACGTCGTAGTCGGCGAAAGGCTCTTCGGCCAGCACCAGCGACGCGCCTCCGGGGTTGCACTCCTCGCCCGGCTGGAAGAGCCCGAGAAGCGTCCCTTCGAAGTCGCGCGAACGATTGAGCTCCTGCAAGGCACCCATCAGCACGGCCGTGTGGACGTCGTGGCCGCAGGCGTGCATCACCCCGTCGTTGAGCGAGCGCCACGCCACGTCGGCCTGTTCGCGGATCGGCAGCGCGTCGATGTCGGCGCGCAGGACGACCGCACGACGAAGATTGCCGCGGCCTTCGATGCGTGCCAGGACGCCCGTGCGGGCGACGGTGCGGTGGGCGATGCCCAGCCCGTCGAGCGTGCGGGCGATGAGGTCGTGCGTCCCGGTCTCGCGGAACGAGAGTTCGGGACGGCGGTGCAGCGCACGGCGGAAAGCGATGATGTCGAGCTCGTCGGCCATGGTCAGAATACCTCCTTGATGATTTGGCGCACGTTCTCGGCGCGGCCCATGGTATAGAAATGGATCACCGGTACGCCGGCGGCTTTCAGCCGGCGGCACTGGTCGACGGCCCACTCCACGCCGATGCGGCGGATCGCTTCGGGGCGGTCGGCATGCGTCCGGACTTCGCTGCGCAGTGCTTCGGGCAGTTCGATGGCGAAGGTTTCGGGGAGCAGCGTGAGCTGCCGCAGCGTCGAGAGGGGTTTCACGCCCGGGATGACCGGCACGTCGATCCCCGCTTCGCGGCAGCGGCTGATGAAGGCCAGGATGCGGTCGGCGTCGTAGCAGATCTGCGTCATGACGTAGTCGGCGCCGGCGTCGACCTTGGCTTTGAGGTGGCGCAGGTCGCTTTCGGCGTCGAGGGCGTCGACGTGTTTTTCGGGATAGCCCGCCACGCCGATCGAGAATTTCGAGTGGTGGCACTCCTCCACTTCGCCGTCGACGAACTCGCCGCGGTTCATCGCCGCGATCTGCCGCACGAGGTCGATGGCGTGGGAGTGCCCCTGCGGATGGGGCATGAAATGGCGTTCGTTGGGGCCGCAGTCGCCGCGCAGCGCCAGCACGTTGTGCAGCCCGAGGAAGTCCATGTCGATGAGCGCGTCCTCGATGTCGTAGCGCGACAGGCCGCCGCAGATCAGGTGCGGCACCACCTCGATGCCGAAGCGGTCGCGGATCGCGGCCGAGATGCCCACCGTGCCGGGACGCCGCCGCATCCGGTGCCACTCGATGTGGCCGTCGGGGGTAAGCGTCTCCTTGATGCTCTCGCGGTGGAAGGTGACGTTGATGAAGGCGGGGTCGAATTCGCGCAGGGCTTCGATCGTGGTGAAGACGCTGCGGGTGCCGTCGCCTTTGAGCGGCGGCAGCAATTCGAACGAGAAGCGGGTCGTCTCCCGTGCGGAGGTTTCGCGGATGATATCCAGTACGTTCATGTTCAGACGTTGTTCGGAATGATTTTTTCAACGGTTTCGACTGCCAGTCCGCGCCGTTCGGCGTAGTCGCGCAGCTGTTCGGCGTCGATCTGTCCGACGGAGAAATAGCGGGCATCGGAGAAGAACAACCCGCAGAGCGCTTCGCCGGGCGAGATCATCCAGTTCTCCGTCAGCCGCATGCGGGTCGTCTGTTCGACGGCGAGCAGATCGAAGATTTCGCGTTTGAGCGAGTGATCGGGCGAGGCGGGGTAGCCGAAGGCCATGCGCCGGCCGCGGTATTCGCCCGCGATGACCTGCTGCGGCGTCGGCGCCTCTGCGGTTTCGTAGCCCCACATCTGCCGCCGCACGAAGCTGTGCACCACTTCGGCGAAGGCTTCGGTGAGGCGGTCGGCGAGCAGCTTGGCCATGATGGCCGAGTAGTCGTCGCCCTCGGAGCGGAACTTGTCGCAAAGCTCTTGCAGGCCGATTCCGGCCGTGAGGGCGAAGGCGCCGATGTAGTCGGTCGCGCCGTCGCGCCGGTCGGCGATGAAGTCGGACAGGCAGAGGTTTTCGGCGCCGCGCGTCTGGTTGCGAAGCATGGGCAGCGTATGGCGGCGTCCCTTCGCATCGGTGAGGAGGATGTCGTCCCCGCGGCTGACGGCGGGGTAGATTCCCACGACGCCTTGCAGCGTGAGGAGCCGTTCGTCGGCGATACGGTGCAGCAACGCCTGTGCGTCGTCGAAGAGTTTGCGGGCTTCGTCGCCCCGTTCGGGGTGGTCGAAGAGGTCGGGGCAGCGTCCTTTGAGCCCCCATGCGGGGAAGAAGAAGTTCCAGTCGATGAAGGGTTCGACGTCGGCGATGTCGAAGTCGGGGAAGACGAGCCGTCCCGTGTGGGCTGCGGGCGCGATCTGCGATGCGGGACGCGGGCGGCGGTTGCGGCGGGCATCGGCGACGGGGATCAGATTGCGTAGCCGTTCGCGGCGCAGGTAGTCGTCGCGCAGCCGTTGCTGGCGAGCCTGCACCCCGGCGACATAGATTTCGCGGTCGGGACCCAGCAGGGCCGCGAGGATGCGGTTGTTCTCGCTCGCGTCGCGCGAGTGGATGACCGGTGCCGCCGTGCAGGGGGCGATCTTCACGGCCGTGTGGAGGTCGGAGGTGGTGGCTCCGCCGATGATGAAGGGGATGTGCAGCGAGCGGCGTTCGGCCTCCTCGACCACGTGGATCATCTCGTCGAGCGACGGGGTGATCAGGCCGCTCAGGCAGATCGCGTCGGCGCCCCATGCGGCCGCTTCGTCGACGATGCGCTGCGCCTCGACCATGACGCCCAGGTCGCGGATCTCGTAGCCGTTGCAGGCCATGACCACCGCGACGATGTTTTTGCCGATGTCGTGGACGTCGCCCTTGACCGTGGCCACGATCACCTTGCCCGCCGAATTTCGGCCGGCGGCATTCTGTTCGATATAGGGGGTGAGCACCCCGACGGCGCGTTTCATCACGCGCGCCGACTTGACGACCTGCGGCAGGAACATCTTGCCCTGGCCGAAGAGTTCGCCCACGCGCGCCATCGCACGCATCAGCAGCCGGTCGATCACCTGCATCGGGTCGCCCAGTTCGCGGTAGGCTTCGAGCGTGTCGGTCTCGATGTGATCGGTCACTCCTCTGAGCAGAGCGTATTCGATGCGTTCCGGCAGCGGCCGGGTGCGCCACGCCTCCTCGTGTGCGGCTCCTTCGGCCGCGGTGTCGGTGCGGAGGTGCTGTGCGTAGTCGATGAGCCGCTCGGCAGCGTCGGCACGACGGCAGAGGACGACGTCCTCGACGCGTTCGAGCAGTGCGGGTTCGATGTCGCTGTAAACCTGCAACAACTGGGGATTGACGATGCCCATGTCCATGCCCGCCGCGATGGCGTGGTAGAGGAAGACCGAGTGCATCGCCTCGCGCACGGCGTTGTTGCCGCGGAAGGCGAACGAGAGGTTCGAAACGCCGCCCGACACCTTGGCGTGGGGCAGGTGTTCCTTGATCCAGCGCGTAGCTTCGATGAAGTCGAGCGCATAGCGGTCGTGCGCCTCGATGCCCGTGGCGACGGCCAGTACGTTGGGGTCGAAAACGATCTCTTCGGGCGGGAATCCCGCTTCGGTCAGCAGCCGGTAGGCGCGTTCGGCCACCTCGATCTTGCGGGCGTAGGTGTCGGCCTGTCCCCGTTCGTCGAAGAGCATCACCACGGCCGCCGCGCCGTAGCGGCGGATGGCGGCGGCACGTTCCAAAAAGGTGCCTTCGCCCTCTTTGAGCGAGATCGAGTTGACGACGCTCTTGCCCTGCACGACTTGCAGACCGGCTTCGAGCACCTCCCATTTCGACGAGTCGATCATCACCGGCACACGGGCGATTTCGGGCTCCGAGGCCATGAGGTTCAGAAAGTGGCGCATGGCCTGCGGCCCGTCGATCAGGCCGTCGTCCATGCAGACGTCGACGAGCTGCGCTCCGGCGTCGACCTGTGCGCGGGCCACGGTGAGCGCTTTGTCGTAGTCGCCTTCGCGGATGAGACGGGCGAACTTCGCCGAGCCGGCCACGTTGGTGCGCTCGCCGATGTTGACGAAGTTGGCCTCGGGGACGATGCGCAGCGGTTCGAGACCGCTCAGGACCGTGATATGGCGCGGTGCGGGGAGACGCCGCGGCGCGTAGTCGCCCGCGATCTTCGCAAGTTCGAAGATATGTTCGGGGGTGGTGCCGCAACAGCCGCCGATGATGTCGACCAGCCCGCGCCGCATGTACTCGGCGCAGTCGGCGGCGAACATCGCCGGCGTCTCGTCGTAGCCGCCCATGATGTTCGGAAGGCCGGCGTTGGGGTGCGTCGAGATGCGCGTCTCGGCCACGGCGGCCAGCCGTTCCAGATAGGGGAGCAGCTGCTTGGCACCGTAGGCGCAGTTGAGCCCGACCGAAAGCGGCCGTGCATGGGCTACCGAAGCGTAGAAGGCCTCGACGGTCTGTCCCGAAAGGGTGCGTCCCGATGCGTCGGAGAGCGTGCCGGAGATCATCACCGGCGTGCGGATGCCGCGTGTGCGGCACTCGTCGTCGACGGCGGCCAGCGCAGCCTTGGCGTTGAGCGTGTCGAAGACCGTTTCGATAAGCAGCAGGTCGGCGCCCCCGTCCAGCAATCCCCGCACCTGCTCGCGGTAGGCGGCGCACATCTCGGCGAACGTGATGTCGCGCGCGGCGGGATCGTTGACGTCCGCCGACATCGAGAGCGTGCGGTTGGTGGGGCCGATCGAGCCGGCGACGAAGCGCGGTTTGAGCGGGTTGCGTGCGGTGAAGGCGTCGGCTGCTGCGCGGGCCACGCCGGCTGCTGCGCGGGCGATTTCGTAGGCGCAGCCCTCCAGACCGTAGTCGGCCAGCGAGACGGCGTTGGCATTGAACGAATCGGTTTCGATGATGTCGGCGCCTGCGGCGAGGTATTTTTCGTGGATTTCGCGCACCACGTCGGGGCAGGTCAGCGCCAGCAGGTCGTTGCAGCCGCGCAGCTGCCGTTCCCAGTCGCGGAACCGTTCGCCGCGGTAGGCCGCTTCGTCCAGCCCGTAGCCTTGCACCATCGTGCCGAAGCCGCCGTCGAGCAGCAGGATGCGTTCGTCGAGTATCTCTTCGATCGGTTTTCTCATTTTTTGACGATTTCGATTTCAAACAACCGGCTCCAATTCTTTCCCGTGACGAAAATGCGCCGCGTGGCTGCGTCGTAGGCGATGCCGTTGAGTACGTCGGTCACGGGGGTGATCTCCTCTTCGGGCAGCAGTCCCGCGAGGTCCACGACCCCTTCGACCGTCCCCGTAGCGGGATCGATGATGACGATCTGGTCGGTGGTGTAGACGTTGGCCCAGATCTTTCCTTCGATCCATTCCAGTTCGTTGAGGAACTGCACGGGGCGGCCGGCGGCCGTGACCGTGATCTTGCGTCCGCGCCGGAACGTAGCGGGATCGACCTCCCAGATGTGCTCCGAACCGTCGCTCAGATAGAGCGTCTCTCCGTCGGTGGCGAGCCCCCAGCCTTCGCCGGCATAGCGTACGTCGCGCAGTTTCTTGAACGTCTGCGCATCGTAGATGTGGGCCGTGTTGTTCTGCCACGTGAGCTGATAGATACGGTCTTTTACGCGGGCGATTCCCTCGCCGAATTCGCTCTGAGGCAGGCGGACGAGTACGTCGGCGCGACCTGTCGGGAGGTCGAGCCGCTGAATCGCGGAGGCGCCGTACTGGCCGGTGCCTTCCCACAGGAAGCCGTCGTCGAAATAGAGCCCCTGCGTGTAGCTCGTCGTCAGGTGCGGATAGCTCGCCTTGACGACGTAGGTATACTGCATGGGTTCGACGGGAGCCTGTGCGGCCGTTGTCGACGGTGCCGGACGCCGCCCGGCGCAGCCTGCGGCCAGAGCCAGCAAAAGAATCGGTAAACTCGGTTTCACGTTTCTAATATGTATATAATTTTACAAAAATACGAATTAAAAACGAAAATGAAAAATTGCAGGTCGATGTTCGCTTCTCTGGCCGTAGCGGGCGGGGTTTCCGAACAAAGTTCGATACGTTTTGATCTGTCTGGCAGCCGTTTTACGGTTGCGGAGTGCCTGACGGGATTATGCCGGTGAAATTCGGATTCCGAATAAAAAAGAAAAGAGTTGTCGCGTGACAACTCTTTTCGTGTGGTACCACCAGGAATCGAACCGGGGACACAAGGATT
>ERZ826220.2509-NODE-2509-length-15594-cov-3.826179_pt1 | contig 15594 bp, 14 predicted proteins | sample MGYA00519927_ERZ826220 | MGnify/ENA primary metagenome ERZ826220 (study PRJEB31778, sample SAMEA3449225) | human gut metagenome | biome: human gut; feature: human-associated habitat; material: faeces | place: United Kingdom | collected 2010/2012 ...
TGTCATAGAGCGGGGCGCTCAAGGCGGCAGCTACAAACGCATCGACGACAAAGATGTTCCGCTCTCGTCGACCGAGGTCCTGTCCTTGTCATCGTATGAACGGACGAGCCCCAGTGATCGCGATGCAGTGCCCGGCGCGGTCGCAGGCGATCTTGACGAGGCCCTGGTCGACCGCACGATAGAGCGTGCTTTCTCACTGACACCCCGTGCGATGCGCGACGCGCCGGACAAGAAAACGAAGCTGGAGCGCCTGAATTTCCTCGACTCCCAGGGCAATGTCACTAAAGCCGGGCTCCTGGCTGCGGGTGCCTATCCTCAGCAGTTCTATCCCAAGCTCTTTATCGATGTGGCGGTCTATGCCGGAACGCAGAAGGGCGCGGCGGGGTCGTTGAGGTTCATGGACCGTACGATCTGCGAGGGAACGTTGGGCGAGATGATTTCGGATGCTGTCGCGGCTGTCGCCAAAAACCTGCGCCGCACCGCGACCGTCCAAGGCATTTCGCGTATCGACTCGCTGGAGATTCCCGAGGAGGTCCTGCGTGAGGCAATCGCCAACGCGGTTATCCACAGGGAATACGGGGATCGGTTCTGTGGGCAATCGATCGCCGTCGACGTTTTTGACGATCGTATCGAGGTGGTGAACCCCGGCGGCCTATACGGAGGAAAGACTCGCGAGAACCTGTTTGACGGCAGCTCCCGATGTCGCAATGCGACGCTTGTGAAGCTCATGTCGCTTGTTCCATTGCCCGACGGTGCGGGCTCTCCTGCCGAAGGCAACGGATCGGGCATTCCAATGATGCTCGATGCCATGCGTGCGCACGGTCTGGCCGAGCCATTGTTTTGCCCGGGTTTCGACCGGTTTAAGGTTGTCCTCTACCGAGCGAAGGTTGAGCAAATCGATCATGGCGGGGACTTAATTGTGGCGGCACTCAAGCGCAACGGCGAACTGGGAACACGTGAACTGGCAGAATGCACGGGACTCACCGTCTCCCAGGTTAGGACGCGCGTCAATGCGCTTATCGCGCAGGGCAAGCTAGAGCCTACGGCCGCGACGACGAGCCGTAACCGCAAGTATCGACTAACAGGGCGTGCAGGGCAGATGCGCTAGCGGCTGCCGCGCCTCACATCCGCGCCATTTCACGCGCTGCACATCGAAACCTACGGCAAAGCAGTTACAATAGCCCAATGCGTATCGCGCACGACGATGATATCGGCGCCCGCGACTGGGGGAGAAAACATGGCAGAGCAACAGATAACGCCGGGGACCAAGCTTCAGGTGGCATTCGACGTGCCCATGGGCCAAAAAACCGACTTCAACATGCTCGCCACGTACAAAGAGAACCTAGACGAGGCGTACTTCCTTATGAGCTCGCCCATGCTCGCCGGCAAGCCGCTCATCATGGACGAAAACCAAAAGCTGCTGCTGCAGTACAAAGTGGGCGAGGAGACGTTCGTGCTCGCCGGTTACCCCGAGTCGGTCGAGAAAAAGGGCATCCGCACCTACTGGAAAATGCGTAGAGTCGCCGAGCAGCGCACCTTTGTCAAGCGCCGCGACGAGCGTTTTAAGGTCGCCATGCGCCTGACCTACCAGCGCGACAACGCGCCGACCCCTGAGCCCGAGGACGCCATGACCATCGACGTCTCGGCCGGCGGCCTGGCCATCTACCTTAACGACTACCCCGATGTGGGCGAGGCCCTGGCCGTACAAATGCCCACAATCCGCCTGCAGGGAGAGCGCCACGAGCTGCCCGAGCGGCTGGGCATCGTGTGCTGGGTGCGCCGCGCGCCCAAGGGCAGCCTGTACCGCAACGTCTGCGGCCTGCAGTTCCGCTATGCCGACGACATGGAGCGCGAGCTCGTCAAAGAATACGTCGGCTACATCCGCGCCAAATATAAGATCTGATCGCCATGGCACTGTTCAAGCGTAACGACAATAAAGATCAAGCTGCCGAGGATTTGGCTGAGGGCATGGCCGAGGGTTTGGCCGAGGGCCAGGCCGGGGACACGTCGCAGGATGCGCCCGGCATCGATGCCGAGGACGCATCCGGTGAGGACTCCGTGCCCGAGCAGGCTCCCACCTCCCGCAAGCGCTTTGGCAAACCCAACCGCAAGCCCAAGCCCAAGCGCGACCTGCGCGGCGTGGTGCGCATCGAGGAGTTGGAGCAGGCGCTGGCCGACCAGGACCTCGACGACATCGACCCCGACGCGGTTGTATCTATGTATATGCCCAAGCGCCGCATGGAGCGCATCGGCGCGGCGCTGCTGCGCATGGACAAACTGCAAAAGGCCCTCGTGGTACTGGCACTTGCCTTTGGCGTGCTATTCGCCCTGTCGTTTATGCAGGAAAACATGGGCAACTTCACTATCAACCTCAACCGCCTGGAGCTGTTCCGCCGCGGCGTGGCCATTGCCGACAACGGCGACTTTAACAACGCCACTGCGCGCCTGGCCGCCGACGCCTTGGACAACGGCACCAATATCGCTGCCGAGGACCTGCCCGACAACCTGGACGACATCGACGGCAGCCACAACGGCAAAAACTACGTGGCGTACACCTTCTATATCCGCAACGCCGGCAAGACCGACCTGGGCTACAGCGCCAAGCTCAAGGTGGTTAACGCCAGCAAAGGCGTGGAGAAGGCGGCGCGTGTGAGGGTGTATCGCAACGGCAAGCCTACTACCTATGCAGCGGCTGCGGCTAACGGCAATCCCGAGCCCAACACCGAACCATTTGCGTCCAAAGATGTAGTGACGACCATCAGCCACAAGAACTTCCGCGTGGGCGATGTGGACAAGTACACCGTGGTCATTTGGCTGGACGGCGACGACCCGGAGTGCGTGGATAAGATCATCGGCGGCGCGGTGGAGTTCGGTTTCGATTTCGATTCGTCCGAGACTGACGATTCGAGCCTGTTCATTAAGTTTGTGCAGGATATTGCCGACACCCTGACTGGCAACGACCCCATTAGCGCGAGCGGCAACGAGGCGCCCGATTACTACAAGGAGCACAACGTGACCTGGAGTAACCGTCGCAACCAAAAGAACTCGCCCGCAGGGGACGGGGACAAGTAGAACGAACAAGCGCCGGGTCGGAATCGATTTTCTGGCCCGGCGCTTTTGCTATGCAGAGGCGTTGTCTTTGGAGGTAGTGCCGTTGCCGGTGGCGGCATCCAGCAAGAACAGTCGCAGCGCGAGCTTGATCGCGTAGCCCGGTTTGACCTGCGCCGCGTCTCCCATGCGTTCGCCCAGGTCACCACAGTAGGCGTAGAGGTCGCGGATGAGGTCCGCGCCCGAGAGGGTGAACATGTAGCCCGCATCCGAAAGCGCGTTGGGTACTGCGGGCAGCCCCGCGGTGGCACAAAAGCTCGTGAGGTCGGGCCCCATAACAGCCTCGTAGTCAATCGCGTGTCCGCCGTCCTGGGCGGCCTGCTCCTGCTCGCGGGTGTACGACAGCGCCGTCGCCAGCACAAAGCTGGGCGTGGGCGCGTTGACGTCGTCGGTGGTGGCGACGAGCTTGCCGGCCGCTTGCGTGACGAGCCAGGCGACTTCGCGCTGACAACGAACGGCCTTGCGCGTCACCGGCTTGATCGATCCGGTAGAAACGCTTCCCTTGGGTTGATTGGCGGCAGGCATGAGCCCTCCCAACAAATAGCCCGTTTAGCAGGCAAAAATGACACGTGCCACACCAGTATAGCGAGTGGGGAAGGGCTTGGGCGAAGCTCGGCGGAGGGCGTATGCATGCGTTGGCATGGCGCTGCGGTCCCAAGGCTTAAGAGGGACTTATGACTGCGCGGGAGAGAGATCAAATAAGGTAAACGATGTTCACATGGCACCACATATAACCCGAGGTAGACCTATGAATCTGCCGGAATGTAGGCTGTCGAAAACTCATAAGGAAATCGTAAGAATTGTGGTATTCTCAATTCCATGTCTAAAGGATGGGCAAGCAACATCCAACACGAAAGCGCGGGCTCCCCTTCCGGGCTTCTCGGGGATCATCTGGGATGAATGGGGAAAGAAAGGGGTCCGTATGGATACCAAGGCATTAAAGAAGCAGATGGGCGCCGCCATCGCCATGGTCCTCGTGGCAGCCGTAGCCCTCGGCTCCGCCACCTTCGCATGGTTTGTGACGAACAATAAGGTCGACGCTACCACTACGAATATCGCCGCTCAATCTAATGCTGCGTATATGACAATCGCTAATGGGGAGACTGGCGCCCATAATTCTGATAAGACTAGTGCGGTAACTCAAATTACCGGTCCTATCAAGCTTTATCCTGCTACGTTTGGTGAGCAAGGTGGGGCCACCGAGGGTACGTTTATGACCGGTTACGGCACGGATCTCGATAATGGCGCTCTTGACGGCGATTTAAAGACCGTTGGAACTCCTGACCAGGCAAACGATAAGCAATTTGCCAAGAAGGAGCAATTCAACATCAGCTCCAAGGGACAGAACCTCAGCGATCTCAAGGTTGAGAGCGTTGACGGCTTGAAGGATGCAGCCGATGGTCAGCTTTTGAAGACTTCCTTCCGCGTGCTTATCACTAATGCGAATAACTCTGCTTGGGTTGTTTATGGTCTTGGGAACGATGGTAAGTACGAAATCAAGCTTTCTTCTGCGGGCAATAAAGCCGCACCGGTTCTCGGCACTGTGACTGCTGGTCAGGATACTCTTGTTAATGTGTATGTGTTCTACGAGGGCTCCGATACCAACATTCATACGAAGAACCTTCAGGATAATTTGCTTGATGAGTCGCAGAGCGTGAAGATTAACTTCACCGCAACTGCTAACAATCAGAACTAAGCCCAATTTGTAGCTGTTTGCTTTTTGGGTAAAAGGGCAGGTTCCCAGCCCGGGATCCTGCCCTTTTTTAACGGAGGGAGGCGACGGATATGCACGATTCGGTAAAGAAACTCAAGATTCAGCTGATTGGAGCGGCGCTAACCGTCGTCGTCTCGGCGGTGGCGCTTTCTGCAACTACCTACGCATGGTTTGTCACGAATAGTAGAGTTCATGCGACTACCAGCACCATTTCTGCTCAAGCGAATGGCATGGTACTCCAAATCGTTGAGGGTGACACACCCGACCACGGCTCCGACACCTCTACGATTGCTTCTGCAACCGGTCACGAGATTAGCCCGTCATCGACGAACGATGCCAAAAACTGGTACGTTCCCCAAGGCTGGCAGGGCGTTAATGTGAGCACCTATCAAAAAGTCGACACATCCATTTCGGGTGAGACTCCCGGCAAGTACACCATTCAGGGCAACGATTACTATGCATTCACCGCTGCGAATTACACGTTGTATACCGTGGCGAACACGGGCGTTGCCGATGTGTATTTGGACGCGAGCAACGGCTCGCCCATTACGATCACGCAGCATGGCGGCACGCAGAAATGGTTCGATAAAATCATAGGCAGCCTGCGCGTGGGCATTGTGATCAACGGTGTGTTGCGCGTTGTCTATGCGCCAGCTGCTCCCTCGACAACCGATACGGGCAACGACGTGGCTACCGTTGCAGGTTGGTCGTGCGTCGACTCCGAATCTCTAAACAAGGTTGTTGCTCCTACGTATTTACACCTTTCTAGCACTGATTCGCTTGATCAAAACGGCGATAACTGGGGTGCCACGAAAGCGGGCGAAGCCTACATTAAGCCGAGCGGCAACGCGCAAAAGGTCGCTTCGAGCGTCGATTACAACGGCACGAACATGAAGATTGTCATCTGGATGGAAGGTACCGACTCCGACTGCCAAAACTGGTCCGAGCAGGGCAAGAACACCGCTGCTCCGACCTTTGACGTAACGGTCAGCTTGGTCGGTATCGTGCCTGACGGCAAGTAATTCGAATTTTTCGATAGCTAAATAACGAGGGCCAGTTCTGGATTGAACTGGCCCTCGTTTTCTTTATGCTAAAAGCAGTTTAATTACAGCCCGTATACCTCAACCATGGCTTCGCCGATGCGGTGGGGTACGCCAGTGACGAGCGCGTTGCCCATGCAGAAGGCTCGATGGCCATCGGTCATGCCGGTGTCCGTCCAGCCTTTCGGGAACCCCTGGAGCTGGTCGAGCTCGTCGGGGACAAGACGACGGAAACGACCGTCGGGGCACTCGATGACATGCTTAAAGCGGCTGGCACCCGTGCCGCCTTCGCCCGTGAGGATGGTGCGGCTCGGCTTGTCGGTGGCATCCGGGAAACTCATGGCTCCCTCGGAATACGTGTATGTAAAGCCCGTCTTTTTGTTGGTGCGCTCCTCGCGCTTACTGCCCTTGAGATAGCGCCAGTCGGGAAGCTTCTCGTCGGAGATATAGAACTGCTCCGGAACAACCGCCTCATCGACAAGCACATCGCCAAGTACGCGACGCTCGCCGTGATAATCCTCGGCAAAGTCGCAGGTCAAAACATGGCATCCTTGCATGACGCCGGCATTCTTGAACTGAGAGGTCTTCTGTCCAACGCCAAAGCGAGTTGAGTTCTCGTAAGGATCGGGCAGGACATTGAGCTCGGCCATTTCGTCAGAATAGATTGCGGGGAAGGCCTTCGCCATGACGCCGTTGTGCATGCGGTCGATAAGATCGACCTTGCCGGCGTTCTTCTCGCAGAAGATGTAAACGCGCTTGCGACGCTGGGGGAAACCGTATTCCGCGGAGTTGACCACGCGCCATTCGACGGTGTAATCGAGGTCGGCAAGGCAGCTCAAGATAATGGCGAAATCGCGACCGCGCTGAGATGCGGGCGACTTGAGCAGGCGATCAACATTCTCAAAGAGCCCGAAGCGGGGCTTCTTCATCTCGAGGAAGTGGTAGATGTCCCACCAAAGGACACCCTTCTTGCCCTCGATGCCATGTGCCTGATTAAGCGGACGTGCGACAGAGTAATCCTGGCAAGGGAAGCCGCCTACGACCATCTGCACATCAGGGATTTCAATCTCGCCGGCTTCAGCCTGTTCAAGCACCTTATTGATGTCTTCGTTAACAACAGAGTCCTCGCTAAAGCGATCCATGTAGCAACGGGCTGCGAACTGACGCGCCTTGGTTCCGGGCGGCTCCCACTGGTTGGCCCAAATGGTATGGAAGGGGCCGGCGGGCTTCATGTAAAACTCGGGATGACGCGGGTCGGCATAGCCTTCAAGACCCAGACGAAATCCGCCGACGCCCGCAAAAAGCTCGGCAATGTTAATCTCAGACACGTTTCTCCAATCGCTGCTGTGTCCGTTTATGGTGCTCACAACAATAACCGATCGAGCGGACAAGATCAAGACCTCAATTTCATGGAGGAATATGCTGCCCTGAACTACCATGAGGTTAACTGCGACGTTCGGAGGTACCCCATGTCCAAGAAGCACCTCGACTTCAAGCGCATGCTTGACGATACCGATTTTTCTGACCCCTCAAGCATCGAGCGCTATGCTGCCAATCTCGACGGCATGACGTTTCGCGACATTCTTGAGCTTGGCATTGCGCCGGAGGGGGAGAGTGCGCCCAAGGACTTCGGGTCCAAGAAGTACAAGGGCGGCATGGGAACCCTTATCGAGGAGCGCTACTTTGGCTACAAGGCCAACAGCGATGATCGGCCGGATTTTCCCGAGGCGGGCGTCGAGCTTAAGGCAACGTGCTTCGACGTGCTCAAGAACGGTCGCAAATCTGCTGGCGAGCGCCTCGTTTTGACGATGATTCCTTACGATCGTCCGGTGTCGCTCGATTACGACAGTTCGCATCTCAAGACCAAGCTCAGCAATATCCTGCTGGTTTACTACGGCCGCGACCGTTCAATCGACAAATACGACCAGCGCATCGAGCGTGCCGTCATGGTTCGTCTGCCCGAAGAGGACATGAAAATCATTCGCGCTGACTACGAGAAGATCATTTCGTACATTCAGGATGGTCGCGCGGATGAGCTGTCGGAGGGCATGACTACCTACTTGGGAGCCTGCACAAAGGGTGCAACCGAAGCGACGATGTGGGTTGACCAGTATTACGAGTATTTCAATACCGATACGGGTGAGATTGAGCGCCGTCGCGCGAAGCGTCGCGCCTTTTCGCTCAAACGCTCGTACATGGACTACGTGCTTCATACCTACGTGCTCGGTGCCCCGCGCGTTGGCGAGAGCATCGTTCAGGCTGGCGACGAGTCCATTGATTTCGAAAGCTACGTAACGGGGCTTATCGAGCGTCACTATGGTGAAACCGATCGCCAGATTGCGGAGCAGTACGGGTTGAAGTACACGGGCAACAAGGCGCAATGGACAACACTCGTTTATCGAATGCTCGGCATAAAAAGCAATGCTGCCGAGGAGTTCGTTAAGGCTGGGATTAACGTCCGCGCTTGTCGCGTTAATAAGAGAGGGCACATCGAGCAGGCAATGTCTTTCCCTCCGTTTGAGTTTAAGCGGCTAATCAATGAGGACTGGGAGACGTCTTCCTTCCGTGCGCGCCTTGAGACCAGCCGTTTCTTCTTTGTCGTGTTCCGTGAGGACCACGAGGGGGCGTGGCGCCTTGATCGCTGCCTATTCTGGGCGATGCCAGCAAACGAAATCGAGGGTCCCGCAAAGGCTTGCTGGGATGAGACGCGAAAGGTCATTCGCGAGGGCGTTGAGCTCAATCCGTATCGGGATGCAAGCGGAAAGCTCAAGGTGACCAACAATCTGCCCGGTATGGCGGACAACCCGATTGTCCACGTTCGCCCGCATACCTCAGAAGCTGCGTACAGATTCGCCGACGGAACCGAAATCGGCGATATTGCGAGGAACGCCTACGAGTTGCCCGACGGGCGCTGGATGACCAAGCAATCGTTCTGGTTCAACAAAGGCTATCTGGAGCACATTCTGGGGCTGTAGCGATTTCGCATAGGATTCTCGGAAGCGTTCTGTTCGTAACGTCGCTATTACTAATCGCGGCTCCGCTTCGCCATTACCTATGACGACGCGGAGCTGCAACTTCGTTGACCGAATTGCCGGTCGAACAAATCCGGCGCCCCAAAATGGATCGCCCTACGCTCGCAACACTCCAATCGGGAACACGTAGATGTCGTGCTCGGCGCGTTATGCTTCGCACTTCCTCATTTCTATAAAGGGTTTTCTCCAACTAATTTGAAAATGACGACGCATATGTAGCTGACGGAAAGTCAATACATGTAATATTACAAGTATCAGGCTGTCAGGAGGTAATGATGGATGAAAAGCCGCTATATCTTCAGGTTGAAGACCGTTTAAAGGCGAATATTGAATCGGGTGCCTGGGAGCCTGGTGAGCAAGTCCCGGGAGAACAGATATTGTGCAAGCAGCTTGGCGTCAGCCGCGTGACGCTGCGACACGCATTGGCGAATCTTGTAAATGAAGGCCTGATGGTAAAAGAGCATGGGCGAGGCACATTCGTTGCAGATAACGAGAGTATGCCTGCTGCTTCTGACGGACATGCACGTTCTTCTGTCAGTTTTTCCGATCTTTGCCGATTGCAGGGAAAGGAGCCGTCTGCACGGATTGTATCCGCCTCTCTCGAAGCGGATTGTCCAAAGGAAGTGGCTTCATTTCTGGGCCTAGACAATTCGCCTGCTTTTAAGCTCTGTCGCGTTAGGTTTTCTGATGGTAGGCCGGTACTGTCCGAAACCAATTACTTTCGAGCTTCCTTCGCGTTCTTGGCCGAACACGATCTCGAGGGATCTTTATACGAACTTTTGCAGCGCCATGGCGTGATGCCGGGGGAACTTACTCGTCGTATAGGAATTGTCTATGCGGACGATCGAGACGCTGAGCTCCTCAAGGTCGACCTTGGTTCGGCTCTGCTATTCAATAGGTCCTTCGTTAAAGATTCGGAAGGGCATCCGTTGCATGTTGCTGATCAGCATGCCATTGCCGACGATCCGGGTCTTTATCAGTTTTACGCATAGAAGCGTTTACCGCTTACGACTCTAGACTGCCGTTCACGGGAAAACGACAGTTTTTCTTGACTACGCTGTAGCATGAATTATTCTCTAATTAATACATGTAGTAGGACATGTATTAATACAAAAGGAGTAGCGATGAAAGAAGAGAAAATCGTCCAGGACCTGCTCGCCAAGGATTTCCATCCCAAGAACGTTTACTTCGTGGCTTGCGGAGGGTCTCTCCTTGCTCAGTATCCGGCCTTCTACTTGATTCAGCGCGAGGGCAAGGGTATCGACGCACAGATGATCACGAGTAACGAATTCGTGCACGCCACCCCGAAGGCCCTGGATGAGAACTCCATTGCCGTGTTCTGCTCGCTCTCGGGAACCCCCGAGACCATGGTGGCGACCGAGGTCGCGAAGAATGCCGGGGCGATTACGATTGCTTATTGCCATGATCCCAATGCCGATATGAGCAAGATTGCTGATTACCACGTCCCCTTTAACACGATCTTTAATCCCGAGACTAAATACATGGAGAGCAACGCCGCTCCTATTCTCAAGCTCGCCTTTGAGATTCTCGCTGCTTTCGATGGCTATGAGCATCTGAACGACGCTAACGCGGCGTTTGATATGCTGCAGGACGTTGTGAATGAGGTCGTTCGTTATATCGAGCCCCGCGCGCAAGAGTTTGCCCGTTTGCACAAGGACGACAAGATTATCGTACCGCTTGCTGGCGGCCCTGCCCTGGGTGTCGGCTATGGTTTCTCCATCTGCAGCTTGATGGAGATGCAATGGGTCCATGCGCCCCTCATCAATACCGGCGAGTTCTTCCATGGGCCGTTTGAGATTGTGGACCGAACTACTCCCTTCGTTCTGTTTATGAGCGATGGCCGAAATCGTTCCAACGATGAGCGTGCAAAGAAGTTCCTTGATGAATATGCCGACCGGGTCACGGTGCTGGATGCGAAGGAACTCTATATCAATCAATTCCCGGCAAGTGTCTGCGAGTTCTTCAATCACTTTGTGTTTGACGCGGCACAGCGTAGGCTCCTGTCTGCACTCGGGGATATCAGGAAACACGATCTGATGACGCGCCGTTATATGTGGCATGTCGAGTATTAAACGCCTGGTTTTATCGACTCGTTTTTAGGAGTGGGTGACAATTATGATCGTCGCAACGAGGGTGGATGAGAGACTTGTCCATGGACAGGTTGCCGTATCTTGGCTGTCTGCATTAGGGGCTGATTGCATTCTTGTCGCAAATGACGAGGTTGCTGCAGATGATGCTCAACGCGCAATACTGAAAATGGCAAAGCCGTCTGGATGCAAGCTTGTGATAAAAGGACTTGATGATTCGATTGCGGCGATCAGAAGTGGCATAACGGACAAATATCGTCTGTTTATAGTCGTCAAAACCGTAAAAGATGCTTGCCTTCTCGCTCAAGGGTGCCCAGATATCAAGGCAATTAATCTGGGAAACGTCATACCGAGAGAGGGAACGCGACAAATTAGTCGGTGCGTTTACGTTTCTCCGGACGAAGAGAAGAGCCTTGTTGCGCTTGTTGAGGCGGGAGTCGATATCGTAATTCGGAGTTTGCCAGGAGATAAGGCATTACGACTGACGGAGGCTCTATAGGCCTTTAGCGCGGACAGATATTTGTGCTAAGGAGAGGGGATGCAATGGACATTCTGTTGATCTTTCTTATTTCATGCTTTAGCTATTCGAATTGGTTTCTTGGTAAATCAATGCTTGATAGACCCCTGATAACGGGAACAATTGTGGGTCTCGCATTCGGTGATTTGGCAAGTGGCTGTATTATCGGCGCCACGATTGAGCTGGCTCTTATGGGCGCTCAGGGAATCGGAGCGGCTGCGCCTCCTGACGTGATTTCCGGTGGCATTTTGGGCACTGCGTTTGCGGTCATTTCCCATTCAGATGCTGGCGCCGGCGTTGCTTTGGCAATCCCAATTTCAATGCTCGGAATGGTAATCAGGAATTTTTGCTACATCGTTCTGATTCCTCTTATTAATCGCGCCGCCGATGGATATGCCGAACGAGGAGACGTTGACGGGGTGTGCAGGACCCATCTTATCTCTAGCTTCTTTGGGTTCATTATTCCCCAGGCGCTGTATGTGACTGCAGCTTATGCGCTGGGTGCTCCGGTTATGGAAGGTGTCCTTGCGGCTATTCCCGAATTTGTCCAGCATGGCTTGACGGTTGCCGCAGGCATTTTGCCCGCCCTCGGCTTTGTCATTCTGCTTAGGACCATCATGGACCGGAAGTTGTTGCCTTATTTGATTTTTGGATTCGTTCTCAGTGCGTATCTGGGCTTGCCAATTTTGGGTGTTTCGCTCATCGCCGCCGGAATTGTGCTGTTGATGGTATTTAAAGATCGCGAATCCGCTGCCGCTGTTACGGCTTCTGTGGAAGGAGACGACGATGAGTTCTAAAGAAGGCGGATCGAAAATCACCAAGTCCGATCTCAATAAAATTTTCCTACGCTCAATGACATTCGAGGGGTCCTGGGATTACGAGCGGCAAATGTACCTTGCGAACGCATTTACGCTTGGCCCAATTATCAAGAAGCTGTATCCGTCGAAAGAAGATTGCGCAGACGCATTGAAGCGCCATCTTGAGTTCTTTAACATCACTCCCTATCTCGCGACGCTGGTTTGTGGAATTGTGACAGCAATGGAGGAGGTGAAGGCGAACGGCGGAGAAATTGGCGGAGAAGCTATCAGCAACGTGAAGACTTCGCTTATGGGTCCGTTGTCTGGCATTGGCGATTCGTTGTTTCTAACAACCTGGCGTACGGTTACTGCCGGAATTGGCTGCTCCATCGCAATGCAAGGGAACCCGCTCGGCGCTGTCCTATTTTTCTTGCTGTTTAACATACCCGCACAAGCCGTGCGCTACATTTGCGCCATTAAAGGTTACGAGATGGGCAGCAAGCTACTCGTTAAGCTGTCCGAGACAAATATCATGAAACGTCTGACGAAACTGACTGGCGTCGTCGGAATGATGGCGGTGGGAGCAATGATTGCCTCAATGGTGAGCGTTACAACTCCGCTGGCTTTCGGTTCGGGCGATGAGGCCCTTGCCATTCAAGGCGTGCTGGATCAGATTATGCCATGCCTGCTTCCGGTAATCGCAACAGCCGCGATTTATTGGGTTATGGGAAAGAAGCCAAATACTGCGGTCGTCCTTGTCTCGATAGTCGTCTTTTCGATTGCATGCTCTGCGGTTGGAATTCTCTAGAGTTGACATCCTTGCCCGGCTTGAGATGATTGCCATCCGGCTGAGGTTTGATTCAAGCACTGCCCCCTGCGCTGACTCCGATGCGCAGGGGGTTTGTTTCTATATTTATTCAGTCGGAGTATCGATTATCGATTGTTGGTCAGCTAAGTGTCGGCCTCTAGGTTTCTCGTTAGATATACCTTGCTATCTGCGCATACTCGATTTTCGAGTTTTGTCCTACAGGTAGATCCCCTCGCACAAAGTTTTGTGGAACTGGGTGTGGTGGTCGCGTGCCCAGGTGAAGAGCGCCTGGTCGTAGTTGTCCTGACTGTCGGGGATGCCATAGACGCCGGCGACTTCAACGCGCACGAACTCCAGCGCGGGTAGCTTGTTGATGGCCGTGAGCGCAAACGGCGACGTGGGCTCCTCGAACAGGTAATGGCTGCCTTGCAGCGCGCCGCAGGCGGTGCAGGTGCTAGCGAGCGATACGGTCTTGGTGGTGCGCGACGTTACGGGCTTGTAGCCGCAGCGCTCGCGCAGGTAGTCGCGGATCTCGGCCGGCACGCAGCCCAGCGCGGGGACGATAGCTATGGCGTTGGCGCGAGCGGTGTCGATCGCGATGTGGCCCGCGTCGTCCATGGCGGGTACTGCGCCGGGCGCAGCCTTGCTGCCCGAGTCCTCGGCCACCCGATACGGAATGCCAAAGGCCGTGACCGTTGTCTGCTCGTGGCACTTCCAGCATTCGCGCTTGCCCAGCACCAGGTAGATGTAGGGCGCGCTGGGGTCGGAGCGGTCCAGCCCGGGCAGCCATGCGGCAAAGGGCTCGGGGTTGACGCCATCGGGCACGTACCAGATCTTCTTGACCCGGTCCCACTTGGCGCCCAGGGCCTTGGCCTCGTCTTTGTGCGAAAAGGGAACATCGAGCTCGGTGCGCATGGCGGCTCCTTTGTGCGGCTTGCGGTGCATGTGCTCCAAGGATACCCCAGCGGCGGGTGCGTGGTCGCTAAACGAGCACTTCGACCGCCCGAGAAGTCGCGGAGCATTTTGGCGAGTGCGTGCCGTCAAGCAAATGGGCAAGCAAATGGTCAGCTTTTGGTCAGTTGAGCGGCAACCTTGCCAAAAGCTTGACGGATTTGCATTTAGACGTCGACGAATGAACGCTTTGGTTGCGCCGCGGCAAAAAACTGCTGGTCGTTTGCCGAAAACTCGCCAGGGCCGCGAGCCGCCGCCGACGCGCGTGCTATCTTCGCGCCATGGGGTACTTTATCGTTTCACATAACGCTGCGTTGGCGCTTTTGGCGCACCTGCCGAACCCTCGTTTTGGGGATTCGGAACCAGAGGTCGTGTCGATTGCAGGTGCCTGTGCGCTGTTGGACCAAGAGGCGCAGGACTTTATCGATCGCTATGATCTGGGGATCCAAACGCTGGATTTGCTGGTGCCATCGCGTGCCGACCGTCGGCAGAGCAAGCATGTTAAGACGCACCTGTGCACCAACGAGCTCCCGGCGGGTTCGTTTATCTCGCTGGGCCACTGGATGGGCGATCTGGATGCGTATGTGTGCTCCCCCGAGCTGGCGTTTGTGCAGGTTGCGCACGACAGCTCTGCGGCCGAGGCCATCTATGCCGGCTATGCCATGACATCGAACTACCGGTTGGATAACCTTGCTCCCGGTGGGGTGACAAGCAGGGATGGGGGCATGCGCGATGGCAGGCTCACGACGAAGGAGCTCATTGCGGCGTATATCGAGGCGTCCCCAAAGGTAAGGGGTCTCGCGAAGGCAAAGGCGCTGCTTGCGTATGTGATCGAGGGATCGCGCTCTCCGAGGGAGTCGGGGCTGTGCATGTTTATGTCGCTGCCTGCGCGCTACGGCGGGTATGCATTGGGCAAGGCCGAGCTCAACAAGAAGGCTTTCATTCGCGATGGACTCAACGATGGGCGCGAGCGCAAACTGCGCGTGTTGGAGCGCACGCCCGACATTACGCTTACGGCTAAAGTCGAGGTGGGCAGGGATAAAGTAAAGGCCGGGCTGCTGCCAGAGGTGCTGACCGCGATGGTCGACTACGACAGCGATGCCATTCATGACGGCCGCGAGAAGATCCACAAGGATGCCGAGCGCCGCAACGAGCTGCAGATGCTCAATGGGGTCGCGTACTTTACGGTGACGACTGACCAGGCGAGCGACTACGAAAAACTCGTTCGCCTGTGCGAACGCGTCCGGCGCAAGCTGCATCGGAATAAGCGCCCCATCTTTAACAAATCCATGACGGAGGAGCAGAGATACTTTGCCCTCAAGCGCGCCGAAACGAAGCGGTTTAAGCTCTGGCAAACGGTTATCGAAGCGCATCGGCATTGGTAGGGTCGGTTGTTGGGCGTGGGGCCAGGGGCCTTATTTTCAGGTCTAATACTTTTCCGCGAAGTGAACGAGTCAAAATGGACCCCCGAAGCATCGACACTTTTGGCGGCTCATTTCCTGCGGTTTTGACGTTAGAA
>ERZ826220.2520-NODE-2520-length-15546-cov-4.643600_pt1 | contig 15546 bp, 14 predicted proteins | sample MGYA00519927_ERZ826220 | MGnify/ENA primary metagenome ERZ826220 (study PRJEB31778, sample SAMEA3449225) | human gut metagenome | biome: human gut; feature: human-associated habitat; material: faeces | place: United Kingdom | collected 2010/2012 ...
GATGAAGATGACGATGGGCAGCACCCAGCTGAGGACGCTCATAAGGAGGGAGGTCTGCTGGATCTCCTCCCCGGTGGTGGAGACGCCGGCGTCCAGCAGGCGCTGGACCAGGTTGTCGTCCGGCACCATGGCGGTCTTGTAGACGGTCTTCTCGTCCCGGTCGGTGAAGAGGATACGGTTATCCTGCTCTTGGATCTCCACCCTGCCGACCTCGCCCTTCTCCGTCATCTCCACGAAGGTGTTGTAGTCCACGTCCCGGATCTGGTGCTGGGCCAGCCAGGGCACGGCCAGGGAATTCAGCAGGATCACCGCCAGCATGGCGGCGGCATAGTAGAAGATCAACGGTTTTTTCGGGGGCTTGACCTCTTTCATCGGGGTCCCTCCTTCTCATATTCTCGCGGACGGCCCATGGGCCGTCCGCCTCTTGTTAAGAGGGCATTATACGGAAAGATTATGTCCAAATCAAGATGTTTTCCCGCCTTTTTCGGAAATTCTTACACTTTCGCAAAATTGATCTGCACGAAAAGCACGGCGGTGGGATGGCTCCCGCCGCCGTGCCGTTTCCTGCTATCTGCCCTGACTGCCGCCGCTGAGCTTCAGGCGGTTGAGGGCCCGGGCCAGGTGGGCCTGGGCGCCCCGGTACTCCTGGGTGCTCCGCTTCTGGAGGAGGGCTTCCCGGGCCCGGGCCTCCGCCCGGCGGGCCCGCTCGGCGTCGATCTCCTCCGGCCGCTCCACGCTGTCCGCCAGGAGGAGGACGTCGCCGTCCTCCACCTTCAGAAGGCCGCCGGAGATGGCTGCCTCGGCAAAGCGCCCGTCCGGCAGCCGGGCCCGGAGGGCGCCGGGGACCACGGCGGCCACCAGGTTGCTGTGGCGGGCCAGGATGCCCAGCTCCCCGTCCGACGTGGGGACGGTGAGGCTCTCGCAGTCCCCGTCGTAGAAGGCCCGGTCTGCCGCCAGGACCCGGAGATGGAAGAGAGCCGCCATTTACCGGCCCTCCGCTTCCAGGCGCCTGGCCTTCTCGGCGACATCCGCCAGGGTGCCGACATTGTAGAAGGCGGCTTCGGGGTACTGGTCGGCCTCGCCGTCCACGATGGCACGGAAGCTCTCCAGGGTGTCCTTCAGGGGGACGTAGATGCCGGGGATGCCGGTGAACTTCTCCGCCACGTGGGTGGGCTGGGCCAGGAAGCGCTGGAGCTTCCGGGCCCGGAGGACGGTGAGGCGGTCCTCCTCGCTGAGCTCATCCATGCCCAGGATGGCGATGATGTCCTGGAGCTCCCGGTACTTCTGCAGCGTCTCCTGGACCTGCCGGGCCACCCGGTAGTGGAGCTCGCCCACGATGTCGGCCTCCAGGATGCGGGAGGAGGACTCCAGCGGGTCCACGGCGGGATAGAGGCCCTGCTCGGCGATCTTCCGGCTGAGGACGGTGGTGGCGTCCAGGTGGGCGAAGGTGGTGGCGGTGGCGGGGTCCGTCAGGTCGTCCGCCGGGACGTAGACCGCCTGGACGGAGGTGACGGAGCCCTCCTTGGTGGAGGCGATGCGCTCCTGCAGCTCGCCCATCTCACCGGCCAGGGTGGGCTGGTAGCCCACGGCGGATGGCATCCGCCCCAAGAGGGTGGAGACCTCGCTGCCGGCCTGGACGAAGCGGAAGATGTTGTCGATAAAGAGGAGCACATCCTTGTGCTCCGTGTCCCGGAAGTACTCCGCCATGGTGAGGCCCGAGAGGGCCACCCGCATACGGACGCCGGGGGACTCGTTCATCTGGCCGAAGACCAGGGCCGTCTTCTCCGAGACGCCGCTCTGGCGCATCTCCCGCCAGAGGTCGTTGCCCTCGCGGCTGCGCTCGCCCACGCCGGTAAAGATGGAGTAGCCGCCGTGCTCGGTGGCCACGTTGTGGATGAGCTCCTGGATGAGGACGGTCTTGCCCACGCCGGCGCCGCCGAAGAGGCCGATCTTGCCGCCCTTGGGATAGGGCTCCAGCAGGTCAATGACCTTGATGCCGGTCTCCAGGATCTCCACGGACGGGCTCTGCTCGGCAAAGGAGGGGGGCTGGCGGTAGATGCTCCGCCTGGGGGTGCCCTCCGGCACCGGGCCCTGCTGGTCGATGGGCTGACCCAGGACGTTGAACATCCGGCCGAGGGTGGCCTCCCCCACCGGCACCTGGATGGGATGGCCGGGGGCCTCCACCTCCATGCCCCGGGCAAGGCCATCGCTGCCCGCGAGCATGACGCAGCGGACGGTGGCGCTGTCCACATGCTGGGCCACCTCCATGACCCGGCGGCCGCCGTCGGTCTCCACCGTCAGCGCCTCCCGGATGCCGGGGAGCTCCCCGGCGGGGAACGTCACGTCCACCACAGGTCCTGAGACCTGAACGATGCTTCCTTTCTTCATAGCCCCTCCTTCCTTCCGCGGCGCTGGGCTTTGGCGCCGGCGGAGATCTCCGTGATCTCCTGGGTGATGGCAGACTGCCGCACCCGGTTATACTCCAGGGAGAGCTGGCTCAGCAGCTCCTCCGCGTTGCGGTTGGCGGCGTCCATGGCGGTCATGCGGGCGTTCTGCTCGGCGCAGAAGCTGTCCACCAGGGCGCTGTAGATGAAGCCCGCGATGTAGCTGGGCATCAGGGCGTCCAGCACGGCCTCCACCGAGGGCTGGAACTCAAAGGGCCGGGTCACGGCCCGCTCCTTGGCGGGGGCGGCGAAGCTGGTGCGGTGGAAGGGCAGGAGCCGGGTGGACCGGGCCTGGGCCGTCAGGCGGTTCTCCAGGTCCGTGTAGATGACGAAGATCTCCGTGAGCTCCCCGCTCTCATAGCCGTCCAGCAGCACGTCGCAGATCTCCCGGGCCCGCTCCAGGGTGGGGTTCTGGGCCGTGTAGAGGAAGCTCTGCTCCACCGGGATGCCCCGCTGGGCAAAGATGTGCCGCCCGTACTCCCCCACCACGAAGAGCTTGGTGTCCGGATGCTCCGAGAGGAGCTTCTGGGTCTCCTTCACCACGTTCTGGTTGTAGGCCCCGGCCAGGCCCTTGTCCGCCGTGACGACGAGGCAGCCGTAGGTCCCCTCCCGGGGGGTGGTGACGTCCGTGGGGTAGAAATAGCGGCTCTCCACGCCGTTGGCGGTGCGGAAGACCCGCTTGATCTCCCCCCGCAGGGCCTCGAAGTAGGGGCGGGTGTTGGCAAGCTCCTCCCGGGCCTTGCGCATCTTGGTGGAGGCGATGAGGTACATGGCGTTGGTGATCTTGCCGGTCTCCCGGACGCTCTGGATGCGTCCCTTGATCTCCTTGGTCCCGGCCATGGTCACGCCCCTGCCTTCCGCTCCGCCAGGAAGCGCCGGGTCAGGGCCAGGATGGCCTCCTTATCCTCCGGCGGCAGCTTGCCGGTCTCGTCGATGCGCTGGCAGAGGGCCGGGTCCTGGGCCTCTGCAAAGGCCAGGAGGGCCATCTGAGCGTCCTTCATCTCTTTCGCCGGGATGTCCTGCAGCAGGTGGCTCAGGGCCGCCGTCAGGGTGATGACCTGGCGGTGCTGGGAGAGGGGGTGATACTGGGGCTGGCGCAGCAGGCGCATCAGGCCCTGTCCGTAAATCAGCTGCCGTTTGGTGGTCTCGTCCAGATCGCTGGAAAACTGGGTAAAGACCTCCATTTCCCGGTACTGGGCCAGATCCAGACGCAGGGCACCTGCCGCCTTTTTTATGGCCTTCGTCTGAGCGTCGCCGCCCACACGGGACACCGACAATCCCACGTTGACCGCGGGCCGCTGGCCGGAGAAGAACAGACTGCTCTCCAGAAAGATCTGGCCGTCGGTAATGGAAATGATATTGGTGGGGATGTAGGCGGACACGTCGCCGGCCTGTGTCTCCACGATGGGCAGCGCCGTCATGCTGCCGCCGCCCAATTCCTCCGAGAGGTGGGCAGAACGCTCCAGCAGACGGGAGTGCAGATAGAACACATCGCCGGGGTAGGCCTCCCGTCCGGGGGACCGCTCCAGCAGCAGGCTCAGCGTCCGGTAGGCTACGGCGTGCTTGGAGAGATCGTCATAGACGATCAGAACGTCCTGGCCTTTCCGCATGAAATACTCGCCCAGTGCTGTTCCGGCATAGGGAGCGATGTACTGCAAGGATGCCGATGCGCTGGCGGGCGCATTCACCACGATGGTATAGTCCATAGCGCCCTTGTGCTTCAGATTCTCTACCAGTTGGGCGACGGAGCTGGATTTCTGCCCGATGGCAACATAGATGCACACCACGCCCTTTCCCTTCTGGTTCAGAACGGTGTCCAGGGCGATGGCGGTCTTGCCGGTCTGACGGTCGCCGATGATCAGCTCCCGCTGTCCCCGTCCGATGGGAAACATGGAGTCGATGGCGAGCAGGCCCGTCTCCATAGGAGCGTTTACCGGCTGGCGGTCAATGATGCCGGGGGCCGGGGACTCAATGGGCAGATAGCCCTCCGACGGAATGTCGCCCTGCCCGTCAATGGGCATACCCAGCGCATCCACCACCCGGCCCAGAAAGCCGTCCCCCACCGGGATACCGGCGGTCTTACCTGTGCGGCGGACGATGCTGCCGGATTCAATGGCCTCACTGCCGCCGAACAGGATGCAGCCTACACGATCCGGCCGCAGATCCTGCACCATGCCCTTCACACCGGAGGAAAATTGCAGAATTTCGCCGTAGGCCGCGTGTTCCAATCCGCTGACGGTGGCGATCTCGTCACCCACCGTCAGAACGCTGCCCACCTCCTCCGGCGCGGCATCCGGCTGCCAGTTGCGGACAGCCTCCCGCATCAGCGGGATCACGGAGACCCCGGCGGGGTTCAGCTGCTCCAGCCGCTCCCGGAACTGCCGCAGACGGCCCTCCAGACTCCAGTCATACAGGTCGGCGCCCACTTCCATCCGAAAGCCCTTTTCCAGCGCGGGGTCCTGTTCCCAACGGAGGGGAACCTCCTGCCCGTACTGCTTTTTCAAAAAGGCCGCAAAACGGTTCCGCTGCGCCTCACTGGGGGCGTCCGCGCTGCGCAGGACCGCTTCCAGTACCGTTTCACGCATGGGACTCCCCCCTCTCCGCCGCGTCCAAAAACTGATCGAACGCATCGCCGTCGGATTGCAGCACCAGCTTTTCCGTGGCTGTCACTGCCAGATCCTTCAGCTCCTTCTGCGCGTCGGACAGCAGCTTGTCATGCTCCCGCTGGGCGGCGGCATGGGCGTCCGCCAGAATTTGCTCCGCCTGTGCCCGTGCGTCGGACAGCTGCCGCTGCATGGCGGCGTCCGCCGACTTCTGGGCGGCGGCGAGCTTTGCCGCAGCGTCGGCGTCGGCATTTTTCAACTGTTGACGGACCTCTGCCGCTGTTTTCTCCGCGTCTGCCAGCGTCTTTGCCGCTTTCGCATCCTGCTCCTGATAGTACTGCTGCCGCTTCTCCATAAACGTCTTGACGGGCTTGTAGAGCAGCAGATACAGCCCGCCTGCCAGAATCACAAAATTCAGCAGGTGCAGCAAAATTTGCTGCCAATCAATATTCAACGGGATATTCACGGTTTCCCACCTGCCTTACTTATAGGACGAAGATGATCAGAATGACGACCAGCAGCGCATAAATGATAGCGGTTTCGATAAAGACCAGTCCCAGCATCAGCGTGGTACGGATCTTGCCCTCCGCCTCCGGCTGACGGGCGATCCCCTCCGCAGACTTGCTGACGGCAACACCCATGGCCACGGCGCCGCCTGCGGCGGCAAGGCCGATGGCAATACCCGCAGCGATGGACTTGGACCCCGTGGCGTCGCTCTGGGTCTGGGCGGTTTCCGCCGCAGCGGGTGCGGCAGCGGTATCCGTGGAAGACGCGGCCAGTGCGGGGACCGTCAGGGACAGCACCACCAGCAGGATCAGGAACAGCGCGGGGACCTTTTTCTTAAGCAGTTTCATATTGATTACCTCCAAAATGATTCGATCCGTAAATGATTGGGACGGTCATGCCCGCCCGGACGCCGGTTCGGGACGCTCCGACACCTCGCCGTAGAACAACGCTGTGAGCATGGTCAGAACATAGGCCTGGATCAACGCGTGAAGCAGGGTGAACAGAACGCCCACCAGCACCGGCAGTACGTAACTCAGCTGCACATAGTAATAGACCAGCTCCGTTACCAGCAGGCCGCTGAGCAGCGCGCCGAACAGACGGAAGCTCATGGAAATAGGCAGCGAGAATTCCTTCAATGTGCTGCCCACGCCCTTCAGACCGTTGCCCGCGATCCCGCCGGAGAGGATCACAAGATAGGATAAGCAGCCAAGGGCGATGGCACCGTTTACGTCCGACAGCGGCGCGGGAAGGGTCACGGAGCGGCCCGTGGTGGTGACGGCCTGCAAGCCCAGCAGCTCAAACAGCGTCCCCACGAAGATATACGCGCCCGCGCCGAAGATGTAGGCCCCCAGAAATCCGTTTCGCTGAGGACTGCTGGTTTTGGCCATGCCGTCAAACAGGCTTACGGCCTGCTCCAGCAGCAGCTGGAACCGCCCCGGCACCACCTTGAATTTCGGGATGACAAACACGCGGATACACGCCGCCGCTATCAGCAGGATAGCGGATACCGTCATGGCGGAGATCAGTCCCGGATTGACGTTTTTCCAGCCGAACAGGCTGATCTGATTTTCCTCATGCAGGACCGCGTCCCGCATGGCGGTCTGAATGGTCTCCGCTTTTCCCGGCGGCGCCGTCAACAGACTGCCCGCAAACAGGACCGCGATGAGCAGGACCCATAGGATCATAAATTTCTTTTTGCTTTTCATGCTGATAGCCAGTCTCCTTTCCACACCGGAATACAGGCGCTGCGGTCTGCCCTGACCGCATCCCATTTTTCAGCGTGACCGTTAAAGGACTTGTCTTCTAAGAACGCCCGTATTATACTGTTCTAACAGAAAGATGTAAAAAGTATATTTGATATGTTGGACATATCTGAATGATATGGCACGGAGGCGAAAAAAGTGGCTGTCCCCTACGATTATTACCGCATTTTTTACTATGTTGCCCAACACAAAAGCTTTACCAAGGCCGCCGAGGCTTTGGGCAACAACCAGCCCAACATTACCCGCTGCATGAACAATCTGGAACAGGATCTGGGCTGCAAGCTGTTTGTCCGCACCAACCACGGCGTCTCCCTGACCCCGGAAGGCCAACGGCTTTACAATCGTGCTGCTGTGGCCTTTGAACAGCTGCGCCTTGGCGAAAGTGAACTCCGGTCAGATTGCAGTCTGCGGACCGGCAGCATTTCCATTGCCGCCAGCGAAGCCGCGCTCCATCTGACCCTTCTGAACCGTCTTGACGCGTTTCACCGGCGGTATCCGGGGATCCACCTGCGGATCACCAACGATTCCACCCCCCGCGCCATGGAAGGGCTGCTGCGGGGACAGGTGGACTGCGCGGCGATCACCACGCCCTGTCCGGTGAGAAAGTCCCTGCAGGAAACAGCGCTGGTCTCCTTCCGGGAGATCCTGATCTGCGGTTCGGATTTTCATGATCTGACCGCAGAAACGCGGAGCCTGCGGGATCTGGAAAATCTCCCCTTTGTGTGCATGAGCAGAGGGACCAGTACATATACCTTTTATCAACAGCTGTTCTTAAAGCATAATCTGGCTTTTCATGTGGAAATGGAAGCCGGCACCATGGATCAGGTCCTCGCGATGGTGCAGAGCAATCTGGGCGTCGGTTTCTACCCGGAGTCCATGGCCGCTTCCGCCCTTGCCGCCGGGACAGTGTTCCAGATCCGCCTTGCGGAGCCGATCCCGGAACGGTTCGTCAACCTGATCGAGGATACATCCCGCCCTCAAAGCGTTGCCATGAAAGCCTTTAAGAAAATGCTGCTGGCCCCGGAGGAAGAGTAAAATACCGGAGAGGAAATCATTTCCTCTCCGGTGTTTTTGGATGGTTTTGCGTCTGCCGGTATGGGGCTTTTGCGCCGTCAGTCACCCAGCGCCTGCTTCAGATCGGCGATGATGTCATCCGGGTCCTCCAGACCGACGGACATCCGGATCATGCCGTCGGTAATGCCGGCAGCCTCCCGGATCTCCTTGGGGATCATGGTGTGGGTCATGGCGGCAGCCTGCTCCACCAGCGTTTCCGTATCGCCCAGAGAGACGGCCAGCGTGCAGAGCTTTAGGCTGTTGATGAACTTCTTACCGGCCTCCAGACCGCCGGCCACGTCAAAGGAGATCATGCCGCCTCCGCCCTTCATCTGCTTCTTGGCAATGGCGTACTGGGGATTGGATTCCAGGAAGGGATAGCGGACCGTTTCGATCTTGGGATTGGCCTCCAGCCACTTGGCGATCTTCAGAGCGCTTTCATTGTACTGCTTCATGCGGACGCCCAGCGTCTTGAGACCGCGGCACACCAGAAATGCGGTGAAGGGCGCCATGACGGAGCCGAAGTGCATGAGGGTACCCAGACGGCACTCCCGCAGGAACTGCTCATCGTTGGAGATCACCGCGCCGCCCAGCAGGTCACCGTGGCCGCCGATGTACTTGGTGAGGCTGTGGATGACTGCATCCACGCCCAGATCCAGCGGGGTGGTGTTGTAGGGCGTGGCAAAGGTGTTGTCGATAAAGACCTTGATGCCGTGCTTATGGGCGATCTCCACCACGGCGGCAATATCCACCAGCACCATGGTGGGGTTGGCGGGAGACTCCACATAGATCAGCTTGGTGTTGGGCTTGATCAGGCCCTCTAGTTGGCTGAGATTGGCGGCGTCAAAGGTATCGTGGGCGATCCCGAAGCGGGGCAGCCAGTCGCTGGTCACGTCCTCCGTGCCGGAATATTTGGCCTTGGTGAAAATAGCGTGGTCGCCGCTTTTCAGCAGTGCGAAAATCGCGCCGGAGACAGCGCCCATGCCGGACGCATAGGCCACGGCCCCCTTGCCGTGCTCCAGCGCCGCCAGCTTCTGTTCCAGATAATCCACAGAGGGATTGGTGATCCGGCTGTATGCAAAGCTCTCGGCGTAGTCATCGCAGGCCTTCACCGCATCGTCCGTGGAATCAAAATAGAATGTGGACGTCTGGTAAATGGGCGGGATCAGGGCACCGTACATATCCCGCGGCTCGCCGGCGTGGACTTCTACCGTGTTGAATTTCAGATCTTCATGCTTCAAATCAGGGTGCTTCAAAACTAACTGGCTCATTCAAAATACCTCCCGTCGGTTGTGTGACTGCGCAAATGGATACCTACTAACTTACTTGGTTGCATTGAGCATAGCACAAACACCCATGGAAACGGAAATATCCGAATGTTATCGCTGGCAATAACATTCGGATATTCAGCTTCTGCGTTTTGCCGCACGGTGGAAATGCGTCTGGGACCTAAAGTCCCGGAAGCACCATCCTTAGCGTTTGCGCTTGGGTGGTGGAGTTCACGTTGAGGCTGTGGCTGTCTTCATGACAGAATATATTTTCAAAATATCGTATAAAAGCGTGATTATTAAGCATAAAACGCCAATAAAAATGTGAGAAGCGATTCTGCAGAGCGATTTATCTCAAAAAAATGCTGACTTGGAAGAATTTTCCCTACCGCAAGCCCTTGATCTTGAAGGGCGTACGTCAGGTGGGTAAGACTTGGATTCTGAAAGAGTTCGGCAGGCGCTGTTATGCAAATACAGCTCAATAGGAGCTAAACAGTACGCAGATTTTGCGTATTGCTTGACTCTTTAAATGACATAAACCTTACCACCCTTCAAATCTATAACCATTATAACACAATAGATTTGGGGGTGGTAAGGTTGGCTGCTTATTCCATTTTCAGAAATTTCCTATACTTTTGACCCCGGCATCATGACATTGTTCATAGAGGGAGCATATCGAACCGCCAGCCTGTTTTGTTTTTCGGCGCTCAGGCTCCGGCGGCTCAGCCCAGAAAGGACATGGCAGCCAGAAGAACTGCCAGAAAAGCGAAGCTGATGGCGGAAAAGAGGATGAGAAAGTGCTTGGCGCCGCCGGGAACGCGGCGGGTGTATTCCCGGAAGGTGATGAGGCTGGCCAGAGAGGCCACCAGCGTTCCGGCGCCGCCAACGTTGACGCCCACCAGAAGGCCGCGGGCATCCTGCGTGAAACGGCTGAGGAGGATCGCGGCGGGGACGTTGCTGATGATCTGGCAGGTGAGGGCGGAGATCAGCATGGTCCCGTGGGATAAGAGCCGGACAAACAGCATCCGGACAGGCTCCATCCGGGCAAGGTTGCCCGAAAATGTGAAGAAAGCGGCAAAGGTGGCCAGAAGCCCCCAGTCCACGGACTTCAGTGCATGCCGGTCCAGAAACCAGAGCGCCAGAACGATGATGGCCAGTCCGGGGACATAGGGGATCAGCCGCAGCACCATGGCGACGGCCAGACAGAAGAGCCCGCCGTAGACCGCGGCCCGACGGCGGTCTACAACGACCTGCGCCTCCGGCACCGTAAGCCGGTCCTTGGGGAACAGCAGACAGCACAGGAGAATGAGCACGGTGGACAGGATGAAGGGCGGCAGCATCACGGAAAAGAACGTCCCGGCAGGGATGCCGTAATAGCTGAAGAGATAGAGGTTCTGCGGATTGCCGAAGGGGGTGATCATTCCGCAGAGGTTGGCGGCGCAGTTCTGGAGAATGAACAGCAGCGCGGCGTGCTGCTCCTGCCCGGTGACGGAGAGGACGAACCAGCCCAGCGGAAGAAAGGTCAGCAGGGCAGTATCGTTGGTCAGGAGCATGGAGCCGAACATGGTGATGATCACCAGCGCCGTGCATACGCCCCGGACGGTGGAAAAGGTGTGCACCATCCGCTGGGAAAGGGCGGAAAAGATATCCAGATCCCGCAGCGCGCCCACCACCGCCAGAACACTGAACAGGCAGGAGAGGGTCTTGAGGTCATAATACCCCAGATATGCACTGTCGGGAGGAACGAAGAAAGCGGTCGCTGCCGCCGCCAGCAGTGAGATGACCAGCATGGCGTTGGCACGGCACCAGGATCGGATCGTGTGCATAAAAAGCTCCTTTATTTGGGATCGTCAGGAATCCTGCGCGGATACTTGCTTAAAGAAGATAGCACATTTCAGGCTGATTTACAACGGATTCCTTATGAGCGGAAGGCGTTTTCCGCCAAAAAACGCTCGAAGGGGAGCCCTTCGAGCGCTTGCTATGATCTGCTTTGGCTCATTTGCCGCAGCCGGGGCAGCCCTCGCAATCCGTGCAGGCCGCTTGCTTTTTCTCATATTCGTACAGCGTTCCCTCGGTCATGTGTGACAGCGCCGCAATGCGTTCATTCAGCATATCCCACATGCACATGGGCAGGTGGTCACGATGCCCGCGATGGAGCGTTACGCATTCAAAGCAGTTGCCATGGTGCGGGCACTTCTCCTGACAGGGACAGTGATCCCCGCTCTCCCGGACCTGCTTCAGAAACTCCTGCTTGATCTTCCATGCCTCCTGCTTTTGCCCACGGCGATCAAGATCGTTTTGCAGAATGGCCAGCTCATTTCCATCGATTTTCATGATCGTTTCCCTCTTTTACTCATTTACTCTTTTGCTCGGGTGAAATGATTGTAGCAGAGATTTACAGGATCCGCAAGCTATTCCTGCATGACGGACTTCCCTGCGCTTGGAGTGGGAATGCGATTGACAATATGTCCGCCGCAAGCCCACTCCGTAAGGGGTGGGTAAGGCGGACTTTAGGATACTGCTTGATTTTGTTTCAGATACGATATAATTGAAATGTCAACAAATTAATATAGCGTAAATGAGAGAAATGGTCAACTGGTCTTTGCATTGAACAACGAAATTTTGTTGCCAGAGAACGCACCCGTCCGACTGACAAGCGTCCAGCTTGAGGAACTGGACTACCTTCATACTGGCCGCTCTGCGGAACCGCTGCTCAATTTCGCCGGTCGAGGTAATTTTGCAGAGCGGTGTACGCACACTTAGAATGCCCAAACTGAAAAGTTTTTTGTTTTAGACCTTAAAAAGTTATTGAATATACAAACTATTTTGGGTATACTATTAGCTGTAGGGAGGCGATACGATGATCAACAGACCGGACTATATCGCGGCAATCGAGCCGTTTATCGACAAGCCGCTCGTCAAGATACTTGCCGGTATCCGTCGCTGCGGCAAGTCTACGATCTTTGAGATGCTGAGAGAGGAGCTGCTGCGGCGCGGTATTGGGGAGGACCAGATCATCTGCAAGCGGTACACGGAGATGGATATTCCCGAGAACATCACCGCCAAGCAGATGTATGACGAGCTGACCGCCGCCATGGCGGGCAAGGGACATTGTTACCTCTTGCTGGACGAGATTCAGGAAATCACCGGCTGGGAGAAGACGGTCAACAGCCTGTTAGAAAGTGCGGATGCCGACATCTATGTGACCGGCTCCAACTCCAAGCTCATGTCCAGCGAGATCTCCACCTATCTGACGGGCCGCTATGTGTCCATTCCTGTCTATACGCTGTCGTTTAAGGAATATCTGGACTTCAAGGCCGACAGCACTTTATCCCGCAGGGAACTGCTGGAGGAGTATATTCGCTTCGGCGGTTTTCCCATCATTGCACTTAGCGAATATGATGAGCAAAGCGCTTATCAGATCGTCAATGGCATTTACCATACCGTAGTCTCCCGCGATATTGTCAAGCGTCACCGCATCAACAAGCAGGATCTTTTTGATCGTGTGGTGAAGTATATTATCGAAAATATGGGTAAGACTTTCTCAGCAAACTCGATCTCCACCTTCCTGAAAAGCGAGCACCGCAAGGTCTCGGTGGAGAGTATCTACAACTACCTGCGTTGGCTGGAGCAGGCGTTTATCATCTACCCCTGCGAACGTTATGACCTGCAAGGCAAGAGTATCCTGAAAACGCAGGAGAAGTATTATCTTGCCGATGCCTCCCTGAAATACGCGCTGCTGGGTTATAACCGCAAAATGCTGGACGGCGCGATGGAGAACATCGTGTACCTCGAATTGAAGCGCCGCGGCTACGATGTTTACATCGGCAAGAACGATACAAAGGAGATCGACTTTGTTGCAACGCGCCGCGACGAGCGCATTTATGTGCAGGTCTGCGTCCGGATCCCAGAAGCATCGGACCGCGAAGTGGGGAACCTGATGGAGATCCGCGACCATTACCCCAAATATGTTGTTACCCTCAACGAGATGGATACCGGCATCGAGGACGGCATCCGGATTGTTCACCTTGCGGATTTTCTACTTGCCGAACAATGGTGATCATCTTTCGGCTCATTCGGTAACCGTAGAACCCAGTCATGTTATTTTAGAAAAGCCTGCTTGATAATCGTTACTTCGCAGTTTTTTTGCCATTCCATTTACCTGAGCCTCTCGATCTGCTGCCAAAGATACAAAAACCCGGGCGCTGTGCTTGCACAGCGCCCGGGTTCGTCTCTCTTGCCAACGGGGGAAGGGGGCAAATCGGTTTTTCTGCTTTTTTGCCGGGGTCAGCTCATAGGACCAATTGGCATTCGTCGTGCTTTTCATTACATAAATAAAGAATGTCGTATCCGGTCATGCCTTCAACAACATTTTCTCGCACCGAGATAGATCCTTCTTTGAGAGTGATTTTCTGCCCACTTAACTTAAAAGAAGTACGGCCGGGAGGGGATGTGGGAAAATAAAATTCATTGAGATATGCGTTGTTAATTTTCCCCGTCTCCATGAACTCATATTGGAGCTGGGCATAATAGCTTCGCACGTTGGCCCAGTCGGTTGCGACGCGCGCCTTGTGAAGCTGTGAGCTGAAGGTCGGGATCGCGACGGCCACCAGAACGGCGATGATCGCCGCACCGATCAGCATTTCCACCAGTGTAAATCCGTGATTTCGTTTTGCGGTCGGGGTTGTTCTCTGTTTCGTCATTTTGCCACCATTTTTCATACCGTATCGGCGCGGGCCGCCCCATAGGGAACAGGGGGCCTGCCGTATATGCTCTGTTTTGCCCGGCTCTCGATTCAGGTGTGGGCCAGGTCGGAGTTTTTATTATATGGATAGCACCTGCCGCCGTCAATTCTTTGCGGCAAAATTTTCAAATTTTGTGCATTTTGGTGAAGAAAGCGGGTGCTTTGCAGGAGTGTCAGACGGAATATGGCGGACATCTATCCGTAAATGAACAACAGCAGCGGCAAATTGCCGCTGCTGCTCTGCGTGTCGAAAAAGTCGTTTCTCTCCGTTGTGCGTCCGAAAGGGGAGAGGCCGTCACTGGATGGCGAAGATCAGCTCCGCGGTGCAGGCCGTCTCGCCGTTCACCGCGGCGGTGCAGACGCCGATGCCCACCGGACCCCGGCGCTTGGTGAGGGTACATTCCAGCTCCAGAACGTCTCCGGGGATGACCTGCCGCTTGAACCGGGCGTTTTTCACGCCGCCGAACAGGGCGATCTTCCCCCGGTTCTCCGGCAGGGACAGGATCGCCACGGCCCCCACCTGGGCCAGCGCCTCTAAGATCAGCACGCCGGGCATGACGTGTTTTTGAGGGAAGTGGCCGCAGAAAAACGGCTCCCCCACGCTGACGCACTTGATGCCCTTGGCCCACACGCCGGATTCCCCGTCGGTGATGCGGTCCACCAGCGCGAAGGGGTAGCGGTGGGGCAGAATCTCGGCGATCTCATTGGAATTTAACTGCAAGCCCATGTCAGTCCTCCCATTTCTTCAGCAGCAGGCTGCCGTTGTGTCCGCCGAAGCCCAGAGAGTTGCTCAGGGCGTACCGGATGTCCGCCGGACGGCCCTCGTTGGGCACCACATCCAGATCGCAGTCCGGGTCCGGGGTCTGATAGTGGATGGTGGCGGGGAGGAAGCCGTCTTGCAGGCTCAGGGCGGTGAAGATGGCTTCCACGGCGCCGGCGGCTCCCAGCATATGTCCGGTCATGGACTTGGTGGAGCTCATAGCCAGCTGATAGGCGTGAGGGCCGAACACGGTTTTCACCGCGGCGGTCTCCCCGGCGTCGTTGAGGTGGGTGGAGGTGCCGTGGGCGTTGATATAGTCCACATCCTCCGGCTTGGCGCCGCCGTCTGCAAGGGCCATCTCCATGGCCTTGGCGGCACCGCTGCCGTCGGGCCGGGGAGCAGTCATGTGATAGGCGTCGCAGGTGGCGCCGTAACCCACTACCTCGCCCAGAATGGCGGCCCCCCGCCTTTGGGCGTGGTCCAGTTCCTCCAACACCAGGATACCGGCCCCCTCGCCCATGACAAAGCCGGAGCGCTCTGTGTCAAAGGGGATGGAGGCCCGGGCCGGATCGGAGCTGGTGGTGAGGGCTTTCATAGAGGTGAATCCCCCCATGCCGTTGGGGGTGATGGCCGCCTCAGACCCGCCGCATACCATAACCTCAGCGTAGCCGTCCCGGATGTGGCGGAAGGCGTCGCTCTCCAGCCCCGGCACGCGGATGTAGATCGTCGCGCTTTTCGGCGCTTCCCGGCGCGACGCGGGCGGGCCGGGCGGCGGGGCCATGTCCTTCTGCAGCGGATAGACCGTGTCGCAGAGGATCTGCGGCGGCTTCTCGTCGCGTACGGAGAGCTTCCCGCGCACGAGCACGGGCGAGTTGACCTGCATGAAGCTCCCGCACTGCTCGATG
>ERZ826220.2528-NODE-2528-length-15520-cov-3.604009_pt1 | contig 15520 bp, 17 predicted proteins | sample MGYA00519927_ERZ826220 | MGnify/ENA primary metagenome ERZ826220 (study PRJEB31778, sample SAMEA3449225) | human gut metagenome | biome: human gut; feature: human-associated habitat; material: faeces | place: United Kingdom | collected 2010/2012 ...
TTTCTAAGATGTCAGTTTTTAGATTTGTTATATCATTTTTACAAATCATCTTATCACCTACTCCCTTAAGATGATTTGATTATAGCATTTTTCATAAAAATTGTCAAAAAAATACTTTTTATGTCTATCTATGAAATCAGTTGATTTTTCAATGTTTATATCAACTTTTTCTTGTTTTATTACATTTATATTACTTTTTATTGTCATTATTGTTACATTGATTTATTATTCTATACATTTTCCCATTTGCCCCTATTCCATTAATTCCTTTCTTACCATCTCTTAGTTCTTTTTCTATATCGTCTATTGTAACATATTTATATTTTTCTGTTATTGCTATTTTTTTGGCTACAATTAAAGGATCTACAAAATCTATTAATATTCGTGCTGGAGATGAAGCAAAATTAGCTCCTGCTGATATTAATGCTTCAAAATAACTCTGGCAAGCTCCGGCAAATATTACTAAATTTTTATTAACTTCTTTGTCATATCTTCTAGCTTCCTTTACAGTTTGTATAAAATATTTTGAATTTCTATAATTATAAATATTATTAAATTCTTTTCCTCTTTTTATCATTCCATCATGCCCTGTAATAATTAAAATATCAGGATTATAAATTTTCAATAGCCTATACACTTCATATGGTTGCCTGTGTTCTGGTATATTTTTTACTATTGCATTTAATCCAAATTTTCTGTAATACATGTATGATTTTTGACTATATTTTCTATCTCCATCTAAATGCAATATTTTTCCTGTTATAGTTCTTTCCTGATTTTTTCTATTATTGCCAAACAAACTATTTTTTATATCATTCTTATTTTGTGCTTTACTATATCTATCAAGTCTTAATTCTACTTTTTCGTTTAAATTTTCTAAACTCCTATTTATTTTTCTTTTTTCTATTATTTCTAAATCATCAACATCACTATCTGCCTCAATTCTTTCTACTAACCCTTTTAATATCGCAATTTTATCATTTTTATTTTGTATGATTCTTTCTACAATAAATATTATATCTTTTCCGTATGATTTTCTTCCTACTATATCCCCTTTTTTTATTTTATTCAATTTCATCACCTCTTAGTCTAGGCTATTATATTTTATGTCGAATTTTGTAAAAAGTTTACATTTTTTCTTAAATATTGTTGAAATTCACATAAAAAGGTGCTACAATTCATATGCATTGAAAATTCAACAATTTTTTTAGAAAGGTTGATGCTTTATGAAAAAAACACGGAATCTGCTTGTTCTAAATGGCAGTCCAAACGAAGTAAAAAGTGTTCTTGATTCCGCATCATTCAAGGCATTATCTATTTTGGAGCCATCACAAATAACGGCTCCAAACATTAATTATGCATTTGAATGCAACAAAAGCGTATTATGTCAGGATTTTAATCTTGACTCAATCAATACGCCTAAAATTCCAATCCTGGTAACATCCAATAAGGTTGGAATTTCACCCACACACGATTGCATTGATCCATCAAAAGATGTATTAGCGCAATTAGAGGAAATTGCAAAAAAGCATAACATTGATATCGGTGATCGCAAATCTAATAGTTCAGGTCTTTTGGGCATACCTAGCAAAAATGACTGTGTATATTGCAACTACTTAAAAGGAGTTGATACTTATTTGGGTCGTACAATATACGAAAACAAATACTTTTTTGTAATGCCTTCTATTGGCCAGTTTATTAATGGCTATTTGCTCATTATTCCTAAGGCACATGTTATGAGTATGGCAGAATTTTCTAAAGAGCTTATTGATGAGTTTAATATCGTCTTGGAAGACGTAATTACAATCTTGAAGCTAACGTATAATTTTTCCGACATTTTGGTTTGGGAAAATGGCACTGGAAATTCTGGTAAAGGAAAAGCAAAAGACTCTGTCGTCCATTGTCATGTTCATGTTGCACCAAGTCATATTACTGCAAATAAAATTGAGGAAATTTCCACATTTTCATTAGCAGCAATTAAGACTAACGACATAAAAAACTATAATAAGCATTCATATTTGCTTATAAAAGATGGCACAGACAGCTGGAAAATCAACAATAATCCGTCTGTATACATTCCAAGACAGTATGTAAGGCAGATTTTGGCTGATGAGTATGGCATTCCAGGAGAGCTTTGGAATTGGAGAGAATATCCATATTCCGATCAGGTTTATAAAACAGTTACTGACATAACTACATGTCTTAAAAATAACTGGAATAAACTTTCTCCAAGAATTAAGAGTAACACTAAAAACTTTGTAAAATTCTAATGTAAAGCCTAAAACTGGCAATCCTGTTCCTGTATTGGAATAGAATTACCAGTTTTACTTTTTATTTTTTTAAATGACTATATTTTAATTTCGTTGCCATTCCACCTCTTATGTGTCTTTCTGCTTTGTTTTCATCAAGTATCTCTCTTACTTCTTTTGCTAAACTTGGATTTATTTTTATTAGTCGTTCTGAGACATCTTTGTGTACTGTTGTTACTTTTCAGAGCGGTAGAATTTTCTTCATTATTATTGTCTTTTTTGTTTTCTGTGTCTTCTCCATTTTGGTAAATGTCTTCAAATTTTGTTATTACTGGTTCATTTGTTCCTATTTCATTTAGTAGTTTTAGTCTTACTTCTACATTTGAATCTGAATCAACCTCAATTACATCAATTATTGTTTTTAGCATTGCATTTGTTATTGTTTGATTATTTAATATGTCATCTACTGTTTTTATTGTTTTATTAAGTTCTTTTTCTAGTACATCTTTTTCTTTTATTTCTGATGTAATTAGTTTTAGTTCTCTTTCAAGTCTTGCTATATCTTCATTTAATGGATTTGTATATTTCTTTAATTCTTGTATATTTATTATTTCATTTTGAAACATTTCCATATATTTTTGTTTTTTAACTGTTACTTTCTCTATTTCTTTTAATAGACTTTCTTCGCTTCTTTCATTGTTTTCTCTTAATTTTGTAATCTTTTCAAATTCTTTTTCAACAGCTTTCATAAAATCTTTTTTATTTTTTATTATACTTTTTAAATATATTTTTATTGCATTTAAAAGTTCTTCCTCATCAATAACAGTTGTGTTTGGACAATGGTTTACTCCCATTGAATTTCTTCCACTACATACCCATCTTATATATTCTGGTCCATCTTCTTTATATTTTCTTTTTATTCTTCTAAATGAATAACCACAATGTTTGCAATATATAAGTGTACTAAATACATATTCTGTTTTTTCTCTCTTGTTGTTTAGTTTAAATTCGTTTGACCTTTGAGCAAGTATTTCCTGTGCTCTATTAAATAATTCATCTGATATTATTCTCATTTCAGATCTTTCAACAACTATCCATTCTTCTTCTGGTAAATCTTTTCTTGTTCCTGTTATAAAGTCTGTTACTTCTGATTTCTTATTTGTTACTCTACCTGTATATATTGGATTTTTAAGCATTCTTACGATAGAAGTTTGTACCCATTTTGATTTTGTTTTCTTTGTTCTTATTCCTCTGTCATTTAAATCCCAAGCAATTTTTGTTGTTCCAATTCCTTTGTATACATAGCTTTCAAATATTTCTTTAACTATTTTGGCTTCTTCTTCATTTATTTTTAGAGTATATCTTTCATTTGGAATTTTATCATATCCAAATACCAAATTAGGCACTCTTCCTTTTTGAGCTGTAATATCTTTTCCGAATTTAACCCTTTTAGACATATTTGCACTTTCTTGTTGTGCCATCGCTCCTAAAATTGTTAATATAAATTCAGAGCCACCTTCCATTACTTCGCCATTGTTTAAGAAATCTACTTGCACACCATAAGATTTTAGTTCTCTTACACTTTGTAATAAATCAACTGTATTTCTTGCAAAACGACTTACATCTTTTACTACTACTTTTTCAAACTTCTTATGTTTAGCATCTTCCATCATTTGCTGAAATTGTTTTCTGTGCTTTATTTGCTTTCCTGATATTCCTTCATCTGCATATAGCTTGTACAATTCATAGCCGTTTTTTTTGGTAAATTCATTAAAAAATTCTATTTGCTTTTCTAATGAGTCTATTTGTGCTTCTTTTTCAGTTGATACCCTACAGTATGCTGCAATTTTCATAACATCACTACTTTCTTTATTTTCTCTGTTTCGTTGTTTTCGTTCTGTTACATTTTAACATATCAGTTTCAAAAAAGCAATAAAAAACTACTCTCTTTTTGAGAATAGTTTTTTGTTTAATATTTTAATTATCTATAAAAAATTGGATAATTGCATAAAGTCCATTATCAGATATATTATTTATTGTACCAATATTGGCTCTAATTAAATATGGATGATGCACTATCATATCCAAATAATCTTTTGTTGAAGTATTGTCATTAAAAGTTTCCCAACATCTTAATGTATTTTTATCAAATAAACTTGACTTACGTTTTTCTATCTCTCTAATAATCTGCTCTAATTTTAAATCCTTATTATCATATCTTCCTTTTAGTTTGTCCTACATATTTTTATTTATTAAAAAATATATAGCACTCTGTTCTAGTAAAGCTCTCAATAAAAAAGCAAATGATATACTATATTTTATATTATGATTATTTATACACATTTGTTGTATTTCATAGCATAAATCTTTGATTCCTATAGCCCTTGGATTATCTTCTTTTAACTTTTTTATATTTATTCTAATAAAAATAGAATCACTTTCCTTTTTTATTATACCATATGGGTTAGGACTAATAAATGAAATTTGCTCACCTCTAACTTGTTCTTTTTTTCATCTTGCTTATCTTCTTTATTTACCTCTTTTGATTTTTCAATGCTATCATTTTTATTTAAACTTGGAGATATTAAATTTTTTTCTTCAATGCTAATTTTTTTCTCATTTTCACCATATAAATATTTTTTCATTTCGGTTGCATTTTTTATATTTTCATTTTTTAATGTTCCGTCATTAATATCCTTTATAATTTTAGCTAATTTTTCTTCTAATTCTTTTATAGAAGATGCATGTGTTAATATATTTCCAGTGTTATCTATTTTTAAAAATTCTTTTCCAACTTTAGAATTTGCAATCTTTTCGAATTTAGTAACTGAAAATTGATCTGATATATTCTCAAATGGCTTACTACAGTACTCCTTTAATTGAGAAAACATGTTTTTTGTTCCTAATTTATTCTCAAATCTTTTTTTAGCAACATCGCTCCAAGGCAATGCTCCTGTATCAGTAGTGTGTATTGCTCGTATATAATCAGCACATTCCTCAAAAGAAGTGGCAACATAGCATGAAACTTCATAAAAAGATTTGTCATTAATTTGTTTATGCATATCATATATTTTGTTTCTCTGAGTATATGTAAAGTTATTCAAACTATCCAAAATATTAGGATTTTGCAATATTTTCAATGCAGTTAATCTACGATTTCCATCCCAAGCTACATATTTTCTTTTTTTTCATTATATGTAACTGTAACAATTGATTGTGGAAACCAATTATTCTCAAATATATCATATATCAATTTATACATTGCTTGAGAATCTTTCTTGGTTTTTATCAGTTGTTGCATAATGAAAATTTCACCCAAATCCATTATTACTTCATCATGTCTTGGATTTTCTGGATTAACACATATTTCATTTATTGACAATTTTATAATATCTTTTACTTCTAAAGTTTTCATTTTATATCCCCTCTTTTTTTATTTCACCTTCTTTTTTCATTAGTTTTTTTACTGTACATTTCAACATATATTTACTTTTGTAATATTTTTTTCATTTCAATTATATCATAAAATGAAATATTAATACCTTTTTGGGCTAGTTTTATAACATTCATTGAAGTTTCTATAATTTCTTGTTTCAAAGTTTCAGTTATTTCTACATCTTGCATTTTGTTTTGGTATTTACTTTCTATGTATTCTTCAGTTGTTGGAAAAATATTTTGTATTAGAAATGCTTTTTCTTTTCCTAATACTTTTCCGAAAACAAAGTTATAAACTTTTTTTCTAACTTTTTCTTATTTTCATATATTGATTTATACTTTTCCACTTTACTCGATATTGGAACAAACCAAATTATTTCTTCATTTTCCAGATCATTAAAACAAAAATAGCAAGGTCTTTTATTGCCATTTTCTTTATTTTCCATTAATTTATAACCTTTAAATATATCAAAAATTCATCTTTTATAAAATAAAATTTTCCAATAACCTTTTTTATTACCAAAAGTCAATACATTTACTCTATTTTTCCTTTAATACTGTGAAAATTTTGATAAGAATTTGAAGTTTTATAATCAAATGTAACACTATCATCATTTTCAGCTAAATTATAAGCAAGAACACCAGCCATAGCTTGTACTATTTGGTCTTCAGTATTAGGATTTATAAACGTAATCTTCAAACCCTTTTTCAAAATTCTCACCCACTTTCTTTTCAATACTATTATTAAAACAAAAAATATATGACAAAAAAATATACCTTGAATAACTTCAAAGCATATCTTATACATATATTCTTCTATTTCTTATATTCCCCACATTTACAACATTCCTAATTCTTTTTGGTACATCACAAGCAAATGTAAATCCTCTTCTTAAAACTAGATCACTACTATTTTTATCATATCTAAACATTTGTCTATTCCATTTTGCAAAATCTAAATCCGATATTTGTATTTTGGTTGATAAATACTCATTGTCTTTGTTAATTTGTATTATCATTGCTTGATACTCTTGTTTTTCTGTTTGTCTCCTTTTATTTATATAGTTTCTTTTACAAGCTTTATGATTTTCCTTACTTATATTACTTCTATATTCCTTTTCTTTAATATATCTCTCATCTTTTTGAATAATTTTTGTAATATAAGGTTTACTCACTTTTAGTTCTTCTGCTATGTCAGTTGGTCTTTTATGTTCTTCATAAAAAAATCTTATTATATCTTCATTTTTAGCTATTTTTATCACCTCCATTCTCTATGGTTAATTTTCTGTCTACAGTTTTATACAATAATTATTTCAAAAGCTATTGTATTTATATCGGTATTATAGTATAATATAATTAGAATGTTAATAACAATTTTTATTTTTTTAAAAATTGTTTACAGATGGATTGGAGGAAATATTGAAATGAATAGGGATTTACCAGAAAATAAATTTTTTGAAGATTTTTATATTTGGTTTAATCAAGAGAAAAAAGAAGAATATTATTCTGCCCCTTTATATTACTATAAGGCTAGTTTTAATATAGATTATGATACTCATACACTTAAAATATATTGGAAAGAAAATGAAGGTACAGATAATGGATTAAAGCACCCTGCAACCTTGTATTTTCCTTTTGTAGAGAAATTTGGTACTTTTTTAGTTAGATTTTTAAATGCCGATTTATCCACTTATGAATCTGCATATAAAGACTTTTTCTTTGCTTATGGCTTTGAAATATTAAGAGATTTAGAAGAAGATTATAAATTTACATTATCAAATAATTATGGAAATGATGAAACATACTTAAAAGAAACTCAAAAAATTTATAATACTTTAAAACATAAAATAATATATGTTCAAAAAGAAATGAAAGATGCAATAAATTACATATTTAATATTAAAGAAGATGAAAAATTAAAAGATTATACATCTGCACAAAGATATGCAGTATATTTAATTAAACAAATGGGAAAATTACACACCTTTAATAAAAATGATAATGTTATACGAGATAGTTTTTCTAATAAATATGAACAATTCCAAAATACTAGCGAACACACTTTATTAAATGAATTAAAAAATAAAAGTATGTTTATTTCCATGATAGATACACATAAAAGTAATGATTTATCTAGTATCTGTTATGTAGTATTAGAAGAATTAGTAAAAACAAATAATAACCCTATTAAGAAATGTCAAAATTGTGGAATGTATTTTATACCTAATTCAAGACTTGACGAAATTTATTGTGATTATCCAAAAGAAAACGGAAAAACTTGTAGAGAACAAGGTGCTATTCTTACATATAATAAAAGATTGCAAGAAAAATCAGCTTATGCTGAGTATAGAAAAATATATCAACAAAAATTTATGAAAGTTAGAAAAAATAAAGATAACAAAAAAATTGCTAATGATTTTGAAAGTTGGAAAAAACAAGCTAAAGAAAAAATCACAAAACTAAAACATGAAGAACTTTCTGAAAAAGAAGTTTATGAGTGGATTATGAAAAATAAATAATTTCTATATTATTTATAAAACTAAAAAAGACCTTTGGGCCTTTTTTAGTTTATTTTATATCTTTATAACTATTATATCTTTTATAATTAATTATTAAAATTACCATTACTGCTATAATGCTTATTATAATTACTGAACTACTACCTGCTTGTGGTAATTTACCTGTTGCTATTGTAGTATCTTCTTGTTTTGCATCTATTGCAGGTTCTGTAACATTCTGTTTTTTGTCTTCTTTATTTTCCTCATTATTATCTATAGCAGGTTTTGTTAAATATACATATTTTATATTGTATTTAATAGCATAATTGGCAGCCATTGAATCCTTATAACAATACACTGTTAAATCTTTATCATGACTTTTAAATATTGAATCCGAATCACTTATGTTATAAAAACCTATTTTAGTAACATTATCTAAAATTGTAATTTTTTTTAATTTAGTACAATTATCAAATGCACTATATTCAATCTCTGTTACAGAATCTGGTATTACTATTTCTGTTATTCCTGTATTTGCACATAAATTTTTTGGAACTATTGTTAAACCATCTTCTAAAGTTATTTTTGTTATATTAGGATTATCTAAACATGGACTTACCGAACCATTTTTTAATGTTTTTGGTATTGTAATCTCTGTTAAACTTGTACAACCTTTAAAAACCTTAAATGACAATGTTGTTATGTTTCCTAAATCAACCTTATTTAATTTTGTACAGTTTTCAAATGCACTATATCCAATTTCTGTTACTGTACTTGGAATTGTTATTTCAGTTATTTTAGTTGCAGACTTAAAAGCACTATTTCCTAATGTAACTACTGTCTTTCCATCTAAAGTTGATGGAATTATAACATTTCCTATTAAATCTGTTGGATTTATACATTTTAAATTTTCAATTTGGTTTGAATCATTTAATTCATAACTCCAATTCACTGTTGTACCATTTATAGTAGATGTTGCAGTATAAGTATCTTTGGCAAATACTGTTCCACATAGTCCTAATAATACTAAAATCATAATTAAAATACTAAAAATTTTCTTTGACATCTGTATCTCTCCTTATTTTATCTTAAAAGTGTTTTATATTTTTTACATATATCTACATTCAATATATCATTTCGAGATTTTTCTGTCAATAGTTTTGAATTTTTTTTAACTTGTAAAAATATAGATTTTATAGCAAAATCATTTAATATAAAACCAGAATTATTATTTAATGAAAAAACTGCTAAACTTGCTCAAAAACTACCTGTTAGAGTAGATATGTATAAGAGAAAATAACTTTTTTTAAATTCTTTTCCTCTTTTTTGTTATAAACTACATTTCTAAATCCCATTCCTTCCCTCTTTCTTCATTCTTTATCTGCTTTTCTGGATCTATAAAAGTATTCGTTTTCCTTTTGAAAATCTCTAATTAAATTATCTTCTTCAGCAATATCGAATTTTTTACAAATCCAATGTATAAATTTATCAAGAGTTTCCCAGAATTTATTTATTATTTTATTCAAATATTTATTCTCTTTTTCTAATTTACGAATTTTACTTTTATATTGATTTTCTATATCATATGTTTTATATTCAAATTTTTTTTCAAGCTCATCTTTTTTATTATTGAATTTTATATCAAGAGTATCACTTTTTCTCTTGTATTCTTTTTCTAAAATCTTAACTGTATTGTTTAGTTCTTCGTTATCAGCAATTATTTTATCTCTTTCATTCTGATATTTTTCTGCTTCTTCAATAGTTTTAGCTTGTTTGGATAATTCTTTATGTAATGTTACATTATCTTGATACAATTCTTCAATAAGTTTATCTTTAGGTTTTATGATATCATTTAAAATCTTTTCATCTCTACCTATCATAACCTTTTTTATATCTTTTAAATCTGGAACTTCTGGTAATTCCAACTTTATACTTTTTAAGGTCTCTTTTGTTTTTTCAAAATTAGTTATGTTTTTATATTCCTTTACTGTGTAATGTTCTCTATTAGTTTCTTCTTTTGGTAATCCTCTTTTTAAATCAAATCCATTTGATTCCATATATTCAAAAAAAGCATTTTGTAATTGTCTATAACTATCTTTAGCTTTCCAAAATTCACTACAAGCAAGTTTATCTATATTATTGCCTTTTTTATCTGTTGTATGAACTACAGGCAAAAAAAGTAAATGCATATGAGGAGATCTTTCATCATAATGCACTTTTGCAGATAAAATATATTGTTCACCAAAATCTTTATATTCACATACACTATTACTTACTGTTTTTATTTGACCTTTCAAATCGTATTTTTCCCTTATTTTATCAAATTCTTTTTCATAATTAAATTCAGGTTCTTTTAATGCATAATTTAAATATGATTTTGTTTTATCTATATCTTTATTTGAATAATTTTTATTCTTTCTTTCATTATGGCGATATACTGCCTTCAAATTTTCCCTTTTATATTTTGCATTTCTAATTATCGCATAACTCATATAAAACCTCCTTGCTCGTGCTCAATAACACAAATAAATTTTATTTTTCTACTCTAATTTCAATTGTGTTGTAAACACACTACAACACTTTTTTAGCTGACTGCTTCAAAAAATGTTAGTGTGGCAGGGATACCCCACACCCCAAACAAAAAAAACTAAAGCATTTTTTTAGGTTCTTAAATAAAAATTTGCTAACTGCAATTTTTATTTAATTGAGCCCAAAAATAAATTTTTTGACTCACTCACTTTAGCAACTCCCAAGTAGAAACCGTCGGTTGTTCGCCTCGTTTCATAGGTAGTCTAGTAAGTAGCATTGCTACTATAATTGCTGATACTAATAAGCATCTTTGTTCATACTTGTCCAAACTTTTTACAATTATAAATCCACAGCCAAGTTTTGCCACCGAATACTCTTTTATTATTGTGAGTCTGTGTTCTAAAATCTCACTCACGCACTTTGTATAATTAGACTGCTTATACAAATACGAATGAACTTTATAGCATCGGCTCATTACACCTATCACTTTTTAAGAGTTTGAGGCATTATCTCTTGCATAAGAAAAACACACTTGCAACTTTTAATTGCAAATGTGCTTATCTTACTAATATTTAATTTTGTTTGCCCTCACGTTTTATTTTCAGCAAAATAAAACTGCAATGTAATAAATTATGCCTACCCAAATGAGTAGACACAAATTTTTGCCACTTTTTGTATGTTTTTTCGTGTACTTTTTGTCACTTTTTGCATATTTATCTTATCACTAATCCCAATCTAACAACTGGATTTTTCTCTGCCAAGAAAACCTTTTTAATTTCAATACTTTCAGGAATAACATATCTATTTTTCAAACCGTTCTTGAGTGTTACATCTTTGTGTACTGTACTTTTACTTATTCCAAATTTCACAGCTGCCCCTCTTACTGTATCTTTTGAATCTATAATATAATGTGCTAAATTTGTCGCACGTTCTTCTATTGATATTCCCTTCATAAAGCAACCCCCATTGAATACTTTTGTTTAATTGTATTCGCATAAGGGTTGTATTAGAACGTCATATTTTTCATTTATTTTTTACCAAAAAACCTTTGTAATTTATCAAATAGCTTTTTAAAAAATGGTTCTTTGTAATTAACCATGGAAACTTCAACAGCTGATGTATTGATACTTTGTTTTTCTTTTGGCTTAAATAAGTTTTCTGTTTTATATTGTTCTTTTATTTTTTCTTGATATTTTAATGCATTTTTTCTAATAGTATCAATAAATTTTTGTTTTTCACTTTCCTTACATAAATAATCCAAATAAATTCCAGCCAATATATCTCTTGTCTTATCTTTTAACACCATTTTATTTACATCTTCTGAAAAATCAATTGAAGGTTTATAGCTTTTAGATTTATTATTTTCTAAGAATTCTATAATTTTTTTAGGAATTTTATTAAATTCACTTTCTTCTAATTCATTTAAAATTCCTAACACTTCTACAGCGGCTTCACAATATTCACTACTTAACATATACCTCACCTCTACTATATTTTGCAAGTTCTTTTTGAGCTGTTCTGTCAATTCCATTTGCTTTGTCTACAATAATTTCAATATCAAAAATGTTTTTTGGTTTGTAATATGGAAGACTGACTTGCTCATCTCCATATAAATCCTTTAATTTTTGCTGATATTCTTTTAAATTAGTCAAACTTTTTCCTTTTTGACCATTAATAAAAAAATTAAGTCTTTCTTTATATGTATCTAAACTTGTATGTGTAAGTGTTAAACATCTTTCCTCTTCTTTAAATTCTTCATTTGACATTTCTAAATATTTTTTTGTTACTGCAGATAGTCTATCTTGTTTCTTGTCTTTTTCAAATTTCTCAAAACTTCCTTCATCTAAATAAAAAACTCTTGTATTTCTATCTCCACTTACTGGTTCACACACAAACAAATATCCATTTTGATTACAATTTATATCATTTAAAAGATTTTTATAAACAAAACTTATATATGACATTTCCTGTGTGCCATCTTCTAAATTTTCAACAACCTCAACCTTTCCTTTAGGTTTATTTTCTTCTAACATTTTCCTTCTTTTTTGAAAATCTATTATTTCATTTTTTCTTTCATACTTATTTCTCTTATCATGCGTATTTTGTGTTTTTCTTTCTATTTCATCAACTCGTTGTGTTATAGTACAAGTATGTTTTTTGCTTTGTTCTTTTTCATCTATTAAATATTTATAATATTCAATTAAATTTCCAAATGCTTCATTTTCTGCTTGTTCTATTCCAGCTATAATAAGTTTCGCCCCTGCATCATTTACTTTATTTTCTTTAGTTATAACATTCATAATTTCATCATTTAACTGGGTAAAATTTATTTTATTTAATGCACTTTTTTCATTATATTGTTCATTCTCATTTCCATATAAATCAACAATTGTATAATTGTCATTACCACTAAATCTTAATATTATTTTTCCTTTTTTTCTAACTATAGAAAAGCCATCTATATCCTCTGGATTTTTGTTATTCTTATATTTGCAGTTTTGTTTATATGTAGGATTATTTTTTTGCATTATATTTGCAATTGCTTGTTTTACATACTTTCTTTCCAATAAATCTGAAAACATCCAATCCAATTCTATAAAAGCATTTCCTCTATTCCATGACAAAATTCCATCTGGTTTAGTATTTGAAAAAAATTCTTCAAATTTCTTAAAATTTTCAAAATCTTTACTCATAAAATCCACCTTATTTCTAATATTACTTCATTATATATTTTATAAATATTTTCTTTTGTTTTCAACATTTTCTTTATTATTTAATATAATTGTAATCTTTTTGTAATACTTATTGCTAATATGTCTAACTTTTGATAAAATTATTTAAGGAGGCTTAAAATGCTTAGAATTAATAATTTAAAAATAAGAAAAGATTTAACTGAAAAAGAAATATTTGAATTTGCAATAAGTAAATTTCATATAAATAAAAATGATATTATAAATATGTTTATTTCACGAAAATCTATTGATGCCAGAAAAAAAGATGATGTTTTTTATTCTTATTCAATAGATTTAGAAGTTAAAAATGAACAAAAATATAAAAAATTAGAAAAGATTAATGTAATAAATCTTCCCCAAATTGAAATAAAAAGAAATAGTAAATTTAAACCTGTAATAGTTGGAGCAGGTCCAGCAGGTCTTTTTGCAGCACTAACTTTAGTCCAAAATGGAATAAAGCCTATTATTATAGAACAAGGAAAAACAGTAGAAGAAAGAAAAAAAGATGTAGAATCATTTTTAAATAATGGAAAATTAAACACCTTATCAAATGTTCAATTCGGAGAAGGTGGAGCTGGAACATTTTCAGACGGCAAATTAACAACTGGTATTAGTAGTCCTTACTGTAAAAAGGTAATTCAGGAATTTGTTAACTTTGGAGCACCTAAGCAAATTCTATATTTACACAAGCCCCATATTGGAACTGATAATTTAATAAATATTATTAAAAATATGAGAGAATATATAAAATCAAAAGGTGGCGAATTTCTGTTTAATCAAAAAGTCACTGATTTTGAGTTTAAAAATAATCATATTTGTGCAATATATTGTGATAAAAAAAAGATTGAAACAGATAGTGTTATTTTAGCAATAGGACATAGCAGTAGGGACACTTTTGAAAAGCTTTATAAAAAAGGTGTAAAAATGGAAGCTAAAAATTTCTCAGTAGGTGTTAGAATAGAGCACCTACAGTCTGAAATAAACAAATCTCAGTATGGTACAATAACAAAATTAAAATTACCGCCTGCAGAATATAAAATGGCATATCATTCACCAACTGGTCGTTCTTGCTACACATTTTGCATGTGTCCTGGTGGCCAAGTAATGGCATCATCAAGTGAAGAAAAAACAATTGTTACAAATGGTATGAGTAATTTTTTAAGAAATGGAAAAAATGCAAATTCTGCTCTTTTAGTAAATGTTACTCCTGATGATTTTTTTGATAATTCTCCACTTGCTGGAATATATTTTCAAAAAGATTTAGAAGAAAAGGCTTTTGCTTTAGGTGGTTATAATTATTTTGCTCCTGTTCAAAGATTTGAAGATTTTTTGCATAATGTTCCTTCTGATCATTTTGGAGTTGTTAAACCTACATATTTACCTGGAGTTACTTTTGCTGATTTGAATACTATTTTACCTAGTTTTGTTTCTGATACTTTGAAACAGGGTATTTCTTTCTTTGGTTCTAAGTTGGCTGGTTTTGATAACCCTGATTCGATTTTGACTGGTGTTGAGACTCGTAGTTCTTCTCCAGTTAGAATTGTTAGAGATTCTAGTTTTTCTAGTAATGTTTATGGCTTGTTTCCTTGTGGTGAGGGTGCGGGTTATGCTGGTGGTATTATGACTGCTGCTATTGATGGTATTAAGTGTGCTCAAAGTTCTATGAAATAATTAATTTTTAATTGTAGAAGATTTTTGATTGTAGAAGGCATTTTTTTATCTTATTGAGATACTTTTTAATTGTATAAGACATTTTTTATCTTATTGAGATATTTTTTGGGCAGAGCAATTTATATTTTTGCTCTGCCTTTGATTTTTTTGCTAATTGTTTGAATGGCTTTTGTTTTTTATTATTGTGTGATTTTGTTCTTTGTTATTTCTTCTAAATTTTTTATTAAAAATTCTACATCTTCAAATGTGTTGAAATCTCCAAATGTGACTCTTAAAGCTCCTCTTGCTAGTTCATTTGGTACTCCTATAGCTGATAATACATGTGATGGTGCTGTGTCTCCTGATGAACATGCTGATCCTCCTGATGCACATATACCTACAGCGTCTAGCTTTAGAAGTAGTTCGC
>ERZ826220.2539-NODE-2539-length-15450-cov-3.914778_pt1 | contig 15450 bp, 12 predicted proteins | sample MGYA00519927_ERZ826220 | MGnify/ENA primary metagenome ERZ826220 (study PRJEB31778, sample SAMEA3449225) | human gut metagenome | biome: human gut; feature: human-associated habitat; material: faeces | place: United Kingdom | collected 2010/2012 ...
CCCCACTGCTGCCTCCCGTAGGAGTCTGGGCCGTGTCTCAGTCCCAATGTGGCCGATCAACCTCTCAGTCCGGCTACTGATCGTCGACTTGGTGAGCCGTTACCTCACCAACTATCTAATCAGACGCGAGCCCATCTTTCAGCGGATTGCTCCTTTGATTGCCAAACGATGCCGTTCGGCAATGTTATGCGGTATTAGCAGTCGTTTCCAACTGTTGTCCCCCTCTGAAAGGCAGGTTGCTCACGTGTTACTCACCCGTCCGCCGCTGATCATGAGAGCAAGCTCTCAATCTCCGCTCGACTTGCATGTGTTAGGCGTGCCGCCAGCGTTCGTCCTGAGCCAGGATCAAACTCTTTAAAGTTTGTATCAAAACACTCTTTCGAGCATTCTAATCTTGGTTCAGATAAACGCTAACGTTAATTTAATTAACGCAATCTGTGTTTATCCAGAATTTACTCATCTCTCAACCTCGACATTTCTGTCAAGGAATCGACAAGGTAATGTTAATTCGTTCTGTATTGTTCAATTTTCAAGGAGCTTTTCTTAACTCTGTCTTTCTGATCTCTCAGACGACTTTGTTATTATATCACATCTTTTCGAGTTTGTCAAGAGGTTTTTCAAACTTTTTTCAAAGTTTTTTTTCAAACCATCTTGGTTCTTTCAAAAGAAGCGACTTCCTTTTCGAAAGCTTTTATATTATATCACATTGTCTCTCGTTTGTCAAGAGGTTTTCAAAACTTTTTTCAAAGTTTTTTGTGACCTTTTCGCTTTCGCTGTGCCCTCATCTCGAGTGCTTGTCTATTATATCACCTTCACCGGCAAAAGTCAACACTTTTTTGAAAAGTTTTTTTCATTCGTTACTTATGTCCTATATATTTAACTGTTTTTCAACAATACACAGCAACATGCACTGTTGCACGCCTTTTTTTTACACTCTTTTACTTACTTTACTCGCGCTTTTTCACAAACAACTAATTCTTTTTTATATATTTTTACACAAATTCTCGTAAACCTATAGCCTTTTTCCCCGCTTTATGTTATAGTAATATTGTATTTCTTTATATATTGAGGTATTATCATGAAACATAAGATTATAATGTCCGCAGCGCTTATTATTTCAATGACCGGTATGACCGGCTGCTTTTTTTTCCCTGCCGAGGAAGAACTCCTCGAACCGCCGACCGTTGCGATCGAGGACATAGCCTACTCCACCTACACAGCCAAGCAAAAAACAATAGAGGACAAGACCGTTGCGACCGGCTACATATTCTGTAAATCTCAGTATAACGCCAGCTTCCCTGAAAGCGGCGGAACCCTGAAGACGATCTATGTAACCGCCGGGCAGCATGTTGAAGAGGGTGACCTTCTTGCCGAGCTTGACGTCGGCGACCTTGACTATTTGTATAAGCAGCAGCTGCTGATCGTCCAGAAGGCTCAGATTGCCTACAACTCGTCCGGAACGGCAGACGCACGACTGACCCTCGAAATGGAGCAGAACACCCTGACCGAGTACGAGCGCCAGCTCAACAACTCCCGCATATATGCGGGAATGACCGGTGAAGTCTGCTTCGTGCAGGATATGGACCCCGGAACGACAGTGACCGCATATAAGACTATAATAAAGATAGTTGACCCTTCGCAGCTCTGTATACAGTATAGTTCTTCCAATATGAAAAGCTTCCCGCTGGGTGAAGAGGTCACCATTACGGTAGACGGCGAAGATTACTCCGGCTACGTTTCCAAAACTCCCACCGATGTAAAGGAAGGACTTTACGACGACTTCCCCGCCGTGATGAAGGATACTTCGTCGATATACTGTGAATTCACAGACGGAACGCCCTCATTCCTGACCGTAGGACAGACCGCGGATATAACCGCAGTGTTCGCGCGTCATGAGAACGCTGTAGTAATATCCAAGACACTGGTAAAAACCGACGGCGACCGCACCTATGTAACCATACTCGACGAAAACGACACCAAGAAAGAAGTCGACGTAACTGTAGGAATAACCAACGCCACCGAAGCCGAAATACTCACCGGGCTGAACGCAGGCGACCGAGTTGTAGTACGCTGACGGAGGTACGCTGTGTTAACACTATTATTCAGAAAAATGCGAAGCACCCGCTGGATGGTGCTGTGCCTGTTCATCGGATTTCTGCTTGCGGCAGGAATGATGAGCACCGTGCCCATTTACATGGACTCATCTCTCCAGCGCATACTTATAAAGGACATGCAGGCGTACCAGCAGGAGACCGGCGAGTATCCCGGCGAATATGTCGTAACGAAATCGGTGCCGATAAAGGCGGATAACGCCCAGCGCCGCTCTGCGATCCAGGAAATGACGGAACTTGTAGACGACCGCACTTCCAGGATAGACATGCCCCAGGCAAATAAAAAGACCATCATCTATGATGATTACATGTACCTCACCACAGGCAAGACCGCCCGCGTCAAGGTCATAGGAATGACCGGGCTTGAGGATCACGTAACCTTCATAGAGGGCGGAATGTACGCTCCCGGTCAGCAGCCCGACGGAACATTCCAGGTCATATGCAACGAGGAGTGCCTCAAGACCCTGGGAATATCCTGCGGCGGAACATACGAGATACAGAACAGTTTCTACACCTCCGCCGAGCCGCTGTATGTAACGGTATCCGGAGTATTCCGGCAGTCGAGCGAAAACGACAGCTACTGGTCAGAAACGATGGAGCCGTATCTCAACGCATTTCTCATCGACTATGACACTTTCCTAGGCGATTACCTCGACACCGGCGTAACAACGCTGGGCTCTGCGGATATCCGATACTCCTTCGATTATCAGAAGATGGACCTGAACGACCTCAGTTCCATAACCAAGACCATAGACGAGGATTTCACCATATACCCCGCGAACGACCTCCGCTTTTCAATGGGAATAAACGATATCCTGTCGGAATACGCGGTGCGCGCCGCAAACCTGAAATCCATGCTCTGGATACTCCAGATACCGACGATAGTAATGCTTGCATTCTACCTGTTCATGGTATCCCAGCTAAACGTTGAGCAGGAGAAGAACGAAATCGCGGTATTCAAGAGCCGCGGAGCCTCCTCCGGGCAGATATTCGCGATATACGCGATGGAAGCAGGCGTGCTCGGACTTGTGACGTTCATCGCCGCTCCGTTCATAGGAATGCTCCTGTGCAGCTTCCTGGGCGTATCAAACGGATTCCTGGAATTCGTGAACCGCACCGGGCTTTCCGTGAAGCTCAGCCTTGACGCGTTCATCTATGCGCTGCTTGCCGTGGTGATATTCTTCATCACCACCATGCTCCCGATAATCCCCGCCTCCAAGCTCTCTATAGTAAAGTACAAGCAGAGCAAGGCGCGGGTAGTAAAAATGTCCCTGTGGGAAAAGCTCTGTATCGACGTGATACTGCTCGGCGGCTCACTGGTGTGGTACTTCTTCACGGCGCGGAGCATAAAGCGCCTTTTCGCAGACGGCACCTATGTCTCCGACGGCACGATAAACCCGCTGTATTTTGTTTTCTCGACAATGTTCATCATGGGCGCGGGGCTTCTCTTTATAAGAGTTTACCCCTACGTTCTCCGGCTTGTCTATTATATAGGAAAACGTTTCTGGACAGTCCCGCAGTACATCGCGATAACCTCCGTAGCACGCTCACAGGGCGGCAGGGAGCGCTTCCTCATGCTGTTCCTGTCCGTGACCTTCGCGCTTGGAATATTCTCAGCGAATACAGCCCGGGCGATAAACAACAGCAAATCCGACCGCATCTACTACTCCAACGGAGCCGACGTAGTGATAGACGCCTACTGGCGGCTTGAAAACGTCGAGGACGAGACCAGCTATGTTGAAATAGACATGGACGACTTCCAGAATCTCTCCGGCGTTGAGACCGCCACAAGAGTGCTCCGCACCGACGTTCGCGCGACATACAACGGTCAGCGCTCCGACGTAGACCCCACCCTTATGGCGATAGAGCCGGGCAAATTTTCACAGACCGCATGGTTCAGAAGCGACCTGCTTCCTGTTCACTGGTGGAACTACTGCTCCGCCCTTGTGGACTACAAGGCGGGCGTGCTTGCGTCCAGGGGCTGGGAGGAAAAGGGCGTGCAGCTCGGCGACACGATATCGGTAAAACTGAGCGGAAACGACTCAATAGACCTGACAGTGCTTGCATTCGTAGATTACTGGCCGGGGCTTGACCCCACCGAGCAGGTGGAAGTAAACTCGAGCACCAGCGAAACCGCGGCCAAGGATTTCCTGATATGCAATTACAACTATATCCGTAAGCTGACCGAGCTTCAGCCCTACCAGATATGGCTGAAACTCCAGGACGGCGCGACAAGCGAGCAGCTCTACGCCGACATATCGGCAAAGAACCTGAAGATACAGCGTATCCAGGACAGCAGCCAGATGCTCATTGAAGAAAAGACCGACCCGGCGCTCCAGGGAATGAACGGCGCGCTGACCCTCGGCTTTGTCGTAATAATGCTGATGACGGTCATAGGCTTCCTTATATACTGGATAATCTCCATACGCTCCAGAACATTGCAGTTCGGCGTATTGCGTGCGATGGGCGTTACGTTCCGCGAAGTCATCTCAACGCTGGGCTGGGAGCAGCTTCTTGTGAGCCTGGTGTCGATCGCGATGGGATTTGTAATAGGCGGCATTGCAAGCGACATGTTTGTACCGATGTTCCGCACGATGTACGACGCAGCCGACCAGGTACCGCCGTTCCGCGTGCAGGGAGATCCCGGCGACTATATAAAGATGTACGTGATAATAGCGATAATGCTGATAGGCGGCTTTGCAGTCCTTGGCGGCATAATACGCAAAATAAACATCAACAAGGCGCTGAAACTAGGCGAGGATTGACAATACAAGCGGCATCGTTCAGGTTCAGCTTAAGACCGTCGAGAAACCATAATTCAGCGACCAGGGTTCCATTTTATCGTGCGACAAGAGCGGAGCCCCTGTCGGCGTTGCAGACGGCGAAACCTCCGTGCGAAGCACGGCAACTCTGCGCGTAGGCGCGAAGTCAAAACAACTAAATGGGTGTGGGGGAAAGTAAGAGTTTTCCCCCACTAGTCATATATAAAGTTTTCAACCAATCAGACTTTTTTGCGCATGTTTTTATATATTTTCCGAAAAACTCCTTGATTTCAGGAAGAATTTTTGGTATAATTGTACATGAAGCAATGTAAACGCATGGCCTTTACCGGAGAAATCAGAAAGGAACAGTACCAATGTTATCAAAAATCGGAATCAGACCCGTCATTGACGGAAGACAGTTCGGAATACGCGAAAGCCTTGAAGTCCAGACCATGAACATGGCAAAGGCGGCGGCGGAGCTCATCAGCAGTAAAGTACGCCACGCAAGCGGCGAACCCATGGAGTGCGTCATCGCGGACACCACCATCGGCGGAATCGCAGAAAGCGCAGCCTGCGCCGACAAATTCGCCACTGAAAACATCGTAGCGACCCTCACGGTAACACCCTGCTGGTGCTACGTCACCCAGGTAATCGACGAGAATCCGAACACCATCAAGGCAGTGTGGGGCTTCAACGGAACCGAGCGCCCCGGCGCGGTTTTCCTCGCAGCGGCGAACTCCGCATACGCGCAGATCGGCATGCCCTGTTTCTCCATCTACGGGCACGACGTAAAGGACGCCGACGATACTGTTATACCCTCCGACGTTGAAGAAAAGATACTGCGGTTTGCACGCTGTGCAGCGGCTGTCGGCGACATGAAGAACAAGAGCTACGTTAATATCGGTTCACAGGCTATGGGTATTGCCGGAGCCTACTGCAACGAGGAATTCTTCCGCGATTACCTCGGTATACACCCCGAGTGGGTCGACATGACCGAGATAATCCGCCGCGAAAAGCTGGGGATATACGATGAAGCCGAGTACAAGAAGGCGCTCGCCTGGATAAAGGAGAAATGCCCCGAGGGCGTAGACATCAACCCCACCCCGGGCATGACCTACATGCGCCCGGTACTCTCCGCAAAGGAAAAGGAGGAGAACTGGGAGTTCATCTCGAAGATGACCTGCATAATCCGCGATATCCTCAAGGGCAACCCGAAGCTCGCAGAAATGGGCTGGCTTGAGGAATCCAAGGGCAGGAATGCCGTACTGGGCGGATTCCAGGGTCAGAGAATGTGGACGGACTTCATGCCCAATGCTGATTTCACAGAAGCTATACTTAACACCACCTTCGACTGGAACGGCGCACGCGAGCCTATCCCCTTCGCAACGGAAAACGACACGCTCAACGGAACTACCCTGATGTTCCTGCACCTGCTGACCGGACGCGCAGCGGTATTCGCAGACGTGCGCACATACTGGTCTCCTGATTCCGTGAAGCGCGTGACCGGCTGGACTCCCAACGGCAAAGCGGCAAACGGATTTATCCACCTGATAAACTCCGGCGCGGCAGCGCTGGACGGAACCGGTGCAGTAAAGGACGAGAACGGCGAGAGCGTAATGAAGCCCTGGTGGGACATGACCGAAAAGGACATCGACGCATGCCTGAATGCAACGACCTGGCCCTGCGCAAACCTCGGATACTTCCGCGGCGGCGGATTCTCCTCCAGCTACTCCACACAGGGAGTTATGCCCTGCACCTTCGCCCGCGTGAATTACGTAAAGCACCTAGGTCCGACAATACAGATAATCGAAGGCTACACAGTGGAGCTCCCCGAGGACGTAAACAAGACCCTCCTCGGCAGAACGGACCCGACATGGCCTTCCACATGGTTCGCCCCCATCACGGTTCCCGATAAGGTAGCCGTTTCCGACGTTTACAACGTCATGGCAAACTGGGGCGCAAATCACGGCTGCTTCGTATACGGCCACATCGGCGAAGATCTCGTCACCCTGGCAAGCATGCTGAGGATACCGGTATCCCTGCATAACCTCTCTGACGACCGCCTGTTCCGCCCGCACGCATGGAGCGCATTCGGCACCACCGACCTTGAAGGCGCCGATTACAGAGCCTGCGCAGCTTACGGCAGCCTCTACAAATAAAACACAGCCCGGGAAGCAGCGAGCCTCCCGGGCTTATAATGTCTATAATTTAAAAAGGCTGCGGATCCGCAGCCTTTTTATCAGCCGTTCCCTTCCTCGAGAACGTAAATATCAACCTGAACAGCGCCCCATGCGCAGCTATCGTAATAATGATCCGCCATGCTGCCGAAATAAAGGTCGACCAGCACGGTGCCGTCCATCAGACCAAGACCGGTATCAGCGGCAACGGCGTAGCCGTATACCTTTCTGCCGTCGTGGGATACGATGTAAAGCTTGCTCCCATAAGGGATAACGTTCGGATTTACGGCGCAGGTGCCTATCTCGGCGGCTCTGCCGCTTGCAGTGCGCGCTCCGTAGCCCGCGGTGTACGCGGTGGACTTACCCGAAAGAACGCGTGTGTAGTTCTCCGGAATGCCGTTTACCAGCTTCACAGCCTCGGGGTCGGAAGTCTTGGAATACGGAACAGCGGAAGCCGTGCCGCGCTCGATTACCTCGGTAACAGGCTCTGCGGTGGTCTTTTCGCTGATAAGCTCCTGGCTTGTCAGCTTGCCGTCTACGTACTTTTCCTTGACGGTGTATACGCACTTGCCATTAACTCCGGCGGTGACAACATTCTCTGTGCCTATGGCGAGGTTGCAGTTGTCGGTGTATTCCGTGTCGTAAGCGATATCAGAGGTGCTTTCGCGGGTGACGTACTCAACGCGGGTCACGGTGATGTCCATGTCCTTGTAAGCACGGTCGGTGAGTTCGCAGGAAAGCTCGTCGTATTCGCCGAGAGTGATTCCTGCCTTCTCAAGGACGTCTGCAACGGTTCCTTCAATCATCGGAACTGCCTTTGTTTCGCCGTCAGCGGTGACGTTCACGTCGAACGCGCGATAAATGGTGATGTAGGCGGTGTTGCTGCTGACTTCCTCGTAGGATACCTTGTCATTGCTGCTGAGCTGGTAGTTGCCGAGCTTCAGTATAGCGTAAACATCGGATTCAGACGTCATGAGTTCTCTTGTAACGCCGTTATCCGTAATGTAGACCCGATCCTTGAAGTAGATCGAACCTGTCATAACTGCCACCATAAATATCGTGGCTGCGAACATAGCCGCCTTGACGAGCCTGCTTCTGAGATCATCTTGGCGTTTATCATCTGTGGTTTCATATTTGCCTCCTGAGTAGTTACTCATGCCCTCCCGGCAATCTCCCCGTATCCGGCAGGTGCCGGAATGCGGGTGTAACTTCCGTACAGCGTCAGGCTTTGGGGAAAGCCCTAAGCTGAAGCAAAACGCACTGTCCCCAACAGAGCTTTGCATTTCGAAGCCTGTTATCTATCTACCCTCCGCTAAGGCGGAAGTCGGCTTCTGATCGTTCTCTTTTTTGAAAGCAGCACAAAAGGCCGCACGGAGCTTTTCGCTTCGATGGTTTGTATTATAGCCCTTTTCCTTGTCAATGTCAAACGAACGGAAGTTCATAATTTTGTTGAAGTTTCACAAATCTCATTTGTAACCAATTTGTAATCATTCGATTAAAAGCCGAGTTTCTGTAAAAATCTGTAATTTAAACGTTTTCTTTTTGTAAAAATCACTAAAAATCAAACTTGTGAGTTTGTCGTCATTCTTAACAAAAATCAACAATGTTGCGTTTTATAAGTTTGTTAGTTTAAGACAATGAAACGTCCATGTTTTTTCACATCGTAAACTCCATCTGCATAAGAATGCGGGTTTGCAAAAATATATGATGACAAACGTCCGGATATGTGTTATAATAGTATAGAAATAGTAAAAGCGCCCGGAGAATCCGGGACAAGAGATATCGTTATATTATATATAGTATAAGAGGAAAGGACAAACGGGGCATGAATCACGAGAAATCCTGCGGTGCAATAGTATACAGAAAGCGCCACGGGAACACAGAGATCCTGCTGATAAAGCATGTAAGATCCGGCTGCTGGTCGTTCCCGAAGGGTCACATGGAGCCCGGCGAGAACGAAATGCAGACAGCGATCCGCGAGATAAAGGAAGAAACGAACATCGACGTATCAATAGACGACCCGTCGTTCCGCCAGGTAGTGGTATTCAACCCACGCCGGGACATAACCAAGGAAGTAGTGTACTTCCTTGCCCGGGCGGTAACGTTCGAATGCGAACGCCAGGAAGAAGAAATAGCCGATGTGCGCTGGGTCGAGATAGGTCAGGCAGGGGCGGTGCTGAACTACGACAACGACCGGCTGCTTGTAAACCGGGCTAAAGCATTCCTGGCAAAAACCAAAATATAAAAAAACTTGCAACCTTTTTATGGGGAACTTTGTTTTATAGACAGAACGGGTCGAACGCCCGGGAGATCCAAAGCAAAAACGCGCCGGATACAGACAGTCCGGAGTATTAATCAAACACCCAAGGGAGGTTTCACCATGAAAAGAAGAATACTTGCAATGAGCATGGCGGCAGTTACCGCGCTCACATCGACCAGTATCTGCGCACTCGCAGACGGACAGAACAGCGAAGCCCTCGCTTCCGCAATAACGATCGCAAAGACCCGCCTTGACATTCCGGAGGAGCTGACCGAATTCAGCTACAACACCTCTGAAAATTACAAGACCACCACCTACAACCTCACATGGAGCACCCCTGCCGACGCAGACGAATACAGGGAAGTATCAGTAACCGTATGCGGAAGTCTGATACTGTCCTATTTCGACAGCTCCATGTATTCGTCCAAGAATGCCGACAGCCACTTTGCAAAGCTCACCGGCGATGCGCTCTACAAGAAGGCTCAGGCAGCGGTCAAGAAGCTGAATCCGACGGTTGCCGACGTTATCTCCATCGACCGTGACAGCCTTAACATCACCATGTACGGCAGCAAAGCGCAGTTCTCTTTCGTAAGAACCAAGAATGGCGTACCGGTCAGCAACGACCGCGGCTCCATAGTGCTAGACAAGGACACCGGCGATATCATAGGCTTCCACATGAGCTGGCATGTCAATGCGTCTTTCAGGGACAGCAAATCCGCTATCTCACTTGACAAGGCAAAGCAGAAGTACGCTGAGATGATACAGCTCACCCCGCAGTATGAGTTTGATTACGACTGGCAGACCAAAAAAGTGACCGCAAGACTGGTATACCGCCAGGGCCAGTACGGCGAGATAAACGCGTTCACCGGCAAAAAGAGTGATTTCAGCGCCGACGGCTACTATGACGGCAGCAACGAAACCGAAGATGCAGTCGCCGACATGGACACCGGAAAGGGCGGCGGCGAAGGCGGCTATCAGTTCACCGAGCAGGAGCAGGCAGAGCTTGATAAGAAGCTCCCCTACGCAAGCAGCGAAGCTGTAATAAAGCTCATGCAGGCGGATAAGTGGCTGACCTATTCCACTGATATGGAGCTTGTTTCATCTGACCTTTACAAGGTAAGCTTTACCGGTAAGGACAAGTATTACTACACCGCGAACTTCTCCAGCTACGTTCCCGACGAGAACGACTACGTTTACGAGGAGATAGTCGAGGAGGACGGTTCTGTAAGCGTTCCGGCAGTAGAATCAGCCCAGAACTGGCAGGAGGTCAACATCACCGTTGACGCGGAAAGCGGTCAGATAATGAGCTATTATTTCTGGGATACTCGCGACAGCAGATCCAGTTCATATGACCTCGATAAGGCTGACAAACTCGCCGAGGAGATCGCAAAGACCTACGCCGGCGGCCGCTTTGTGGAATACAAGGGCAATCCTTCCACTGATTACTCCTGGACAGACCAGAACAACAAAACATTCTATAACGGAAGCAGCCATTCCTGGGACAGATACTCCAGCGACATACTGGTCAGCGGAGATTCCATCAGCGTAGGCCTTAATGCAGATATGAAGCTGACTAACTACAGCTACAGCTATACTGACGTTAAGCTTCCCGATTCCTCCAGAATGCTCAGCACCGACATGGTAATGCAGAAGTTCTGGGAAAACAACGACCTGAACCTCTACTATCTCGCAAGATTTACCGATAAGAAAACCAAGACCGTGCTCGTATACGGCACCGATTCCGACGTTTACGTTGACGCGACTACCGGCGAGCCGGTGTACGACTGGCAGTATTCCTCCGATGCTGCGAACGACCTCTCCGGCATAAAGGACAAGAAGATACTGAAGATGGCGAAGGCACTGGACGATCACGGATACCTTATCTCCACTGAAAAGTTCAGCGAGAACGACACCGCCGATTCCGCAGTATTCGAGCAGCTCATGGGCGTAAATACCGACGAAGAAAGCAAGAAGCTGACCCGCGGCGATGCACTGGTGATCTTCACAAAGTCTGTAGCAGGCGACGCCATTCCGGAGCTGAAGGGCATCTACAAGTCTCCGTTCAGCGACGTTAAGGACACCGATAAGAATGTTGGCTATTACGCTATAGCATACGCAATGGGCGCTGTAAGCGGAAACAAGCTCAACGCAAAGGCAGACTTCACCTACGGGGATATGATAAAGATGGTTTATACGTTCTACGCAGCGGAATAAATCACATCAGGGCTTAGATATATGCGCTCCCGCCGGACAGCGGGAGCGCTGTTTTTCGGTGTATTGTAAGAAAAACCGGCCAGAGTTTTGGCGAAAATACCCAAAATTCCCGCAGAGTGTGAAAATGTAGTGAAATCATATTAACAAATCACATGTTGTGTGGTAAAATAAACTTGTAGTATGGAAATTATCGTGCTCCCTGAAACCCGGGAGCTGGTTTGTGGAGGTATATATGGACGAAAATTCGAGAGTAAGCCTTACTAAGCCCACTGGTCAGGCAAGTCAGGCAGGTCAGACTGTTCAGGGCGGCACCCAGGGCTGGAGAGACCCCGCCACTGGAGAAATATACGCACAGCAGCCGGTACAGTACCAACAGGCTCCGCAGCAGGCGCAGCCCTATCAGCAGTATGCTCAGCCAGTTCAGCCAGCGCAGACGTACCCCCAGGGAGTTCCGAATAATATCCCGCAGCAGGTAAATTGGCAGGGTCAGTCCCAGAACAATGCATATCAGCCCTATCGTCAGGACGCTGTACCCCAGGGAGGATATCAGCAGCCAGTACAGCCTGTGAATGGATCGACAAAATTCTGCAAGCACTGCGGACAAGTCATTCCTGCTGACGCGGTAATATGCACCCACTGCGGCAGGCAGGTCGAGGAGCTGCGCACTGCGCCGTCAGCGGCACAGCCTATAATCATTAACAACAGCAACAACAATACGAATAATAACTTGAACACAGCCGCGATGATTCCGATGGGAAAGCCGAAAAATAAGTGGATAGCATTTTTCCTGTGCCTGTTCCTCGGCGAATTCGGAATCCACCGTTTTTACGAAGGCAAGATAGGCACCGGAATTATCTGGCTGCTGACGTTCGGACTTCTGGGGTTAGGCACCCTGATAGACCTGATAATCATTCTGTGCAAGCCGAACCCGTATTATGTAAGATAAAAAAACCGCCCGGCGGGGAAACCGGGCGGTTTTCTTATGCACGGACGGGGGAAGTCCGCGCAGTCTGGAGCGTCAAAATCAGCAGAGCTCAGCGAGATAGTTCTCAATTATCTCATAAATATGGACAGGCGATGCGTCAAACCTGTTAAGCGCGTCAGCGAACTGCTGAATAGCTGTTCTGCTTGGGGTGATGTCCTCAACAAGACATTTGCCGAATTCCACACCGTAGCCCGTATAACTTTCGCCATCCTCGTTGGTGTACTGCTTTTCCGTGATCGTCCACATACGTTCCTTCTCCTTTTTATTACTGGGATATTTTTGCTCTGTGTATACTAAAAGTATACCATAACCATTCGCAAATGTCAACCGATATACTGTTAAGATTCCGCTAAGAGTAACGATTAACAAAAGCTTTACAATTTGTTATATTACAATTTAACATATATAGATATCTGTTGATAATTCCGGATAAATATTGACACAAAACGATAATTATGGTATAATTAACTTTGGCGGCATAACCGCCGGAAAAACAAACTGAACAAAAGGTAGGTAATGAAATGAGAGTTGGATTTGGAACATGGAGGCTTCTCTACACGGGAATAGTGCTTCTGGGAATAGGAATTGCGTTCATCGTGATGATCAGCGGAGAAATGGCTGATTACGCCAAGAAGGGAGCCGACTACAGCACATTGCAGTGGAGCGATTTCAAGGAAGGCATGATGATCGAGGGCGACCTCCCGGTAAACTACGGCTCGTACGAGGAAATCGTGAACGACGACAAGAATAAATCCATAGGCCAGTTCTATCTGATAGACGCAGGCGACGACTGCTTCATGGGTATCTACACCCCGATTGACGAGCTGATAAACTCCCTCGACGACCAGTACGACGCATGGTCTAACGGCGAGGACATCAGCCCTGTGCACTTCAAAGGCAAGGTAACAAAGATGGACAGCCAGGACAAGGGCTTTATAAGGGATTATCTTATCTCCGCAGGATACACCAGGGACGAAGTTGACAACTATATAGTCGACCTCTACATAAAGTGCGTAGACACAGAATCTCACCCGGTAATGCTGATCATCGGAATAGCCGCAGCCGCCGGCGGAGCTGTATTCCTGCTGATGTTCGTCCGCAGAAAAATCATGGGACGCTAAGTTACTAGGCGCACGGGCGCCCGAATATTTGACAAAAATCCCCCTTTCCAGCCGGAAGGGGGATTTTATTATAAAAACTGCCCCTCCCGAATGGAAGGGGCAATATTGTTAAAACAGGATATCAGAAGAAAATTCTTTCCTCGATGTAAGCCTTGACCTCAGTCAGCGGGATACGAACCTGCTGCATGGAATCACGCTCACGTACTGTTACACAGCCGTCTGTCTCGGTGTCGAAATCGTAGGTAATGCAGAACGGAGTACCGATCTCGTCCTGTCTGCGGTAACGCTTGCCGATAGCGCCAGCGTCGTCGAAATCAACGTTGAAGTACTTAGCAAGCTCGTCGTGAAGCTCTCCTGCCTTCTCGCTGAGCTTCTTGGAAAGCGGCAGCACAGCAGCCTTAACAGGGGCCAGAGCCGGGTGAAGGTGCATTACTGTACGGCTGGTGCCGTCCTCAAGCTGCTCCTCATCGTAAGCGTCGCATACAACTGCAAGGAACAGTCTCTCAACGCCGAGGGAAGGCTCGATAACATACGGAATGTACTTCTCGTTGGTCTCGGGGTCGAAGTATTCAAGGCTCTTGCCGGAGGTCTTCTGGTGCTGAGTCAGATCGTAGTCGGTGCGGTCTGCAACGCCCCAGAGTTCGCCCCAGCCGAACGGGAACATAAACTCGAAGTCGGTGGTAGCCTTAGAGTAGAAGCAAAGCTCCTCAGGGCTGTGGTCGCGCAGACGGATATTCTCCTCCTTCAGACCGAGGGAGAGCAGGAAGTTCTTGCAGTAGCTTCTCCAGTACTGGAACCACTCAAGGTCGGTGCCGGGCTTGCAGAAGAACTCAAGCTCCATCTGCTCGAACTCGCGCACGCGGAAAATGAACTGACCGGGGGTTATCTCGTTACGGAAGGACTTACCTACCTGAGCAACGCCGAACGGAACCTTTTTGCGGCTTGTGCGCTGGATATTAGCAAAGTTAACGAAAATACCCTGAGCAGTCTCCGGGCGGAGGTAAATCTCATTCTTGCTGTCTTCGGTAACGCCCTGGAAGGTCTTGAACATCAGGTTGAACTGACGGATATCGGTAAAGTTTGTGGAACCGCAGTTCGGGCACTTGATACCGTGCTCCCTGATGTAAGTCATCATCTGCTCGTTGGTCCAGCCGTTTGCGTCGCCGCCGTTGTCTTCAATGAGCTTATCTGCGCGGTGACGGGTCTTGCAGTCCTTGCAGTCCATCAGCGGGTCGGAGAATCCGCCTACGTGGCCGGAAGCCACCCATGTCTGCGGGTTCATCAGGATAGCGGAGTCCAGTCCTACATTGTACTTGTTCTCCTGAATGAACTTCTTGCGCCACGCGTTCTTGATGTTGGTCTTGAGCTCAACGCCGAGGGGGCCGTAGTCCCATGTGTTAGCGAGTCCGCCGTAGATCTCACTGCCGGGGTAAACGAAGCCTCTGCCCTTGCAGAGGGCAACGATTTTGTCGAGGGTCTTTTCTGTGTTGTTCATGTTTGATTCCTTTCAGCCCTGCATGGCTTGCAGGGACAGTAAAATAGTTACTTATATAGTATAACGCAAAACCGCTCATTAGTCAAGTATCAGGGCGCAAAAAACGGGAGCGTACACTCCCGTTCAGTATTTTATCCGCCGAGGTGAAGAACCTGCAAAAGCAGAAGCCAGCTCAGTCCATAATAGGTAACGACAGCCACGAGGTCGTTGACGGTGGTGATCAGCGGACCGGAAGCCACAGCCGGATCAACTCCGATCTTCTTGAAGAACATCGGAACCAGCGTGCCGACTCCGCTGGTCTCTATAGGGAAAGAGGGAAATAAAG
>ERZ826220.2546-NODE-2546-length-15394-cov-4.811005_pt1 | contig 15394 bp, 12 predicted proteins | sample MGYA00519927_ERZ826220 | MGnify/ENA primary metagenome ERZ826220 (study PRJEB31778, sample SAMEA3449225) | human gut metagenome | biome: human gut; feature: human-associated habitat; material: faeces | place: United Kingdom | collected 2010/2012 ...
GTAATATGACGGTGGCTATTAGTTATCTTCAGGCTTTTCCGTTTGAGAAGGTGGAATAATTAATAACTTATTCACAGTTGGAACGTGGATAAAATAAATAAAGAGAGAAATGAGTTTAACTTGTTTTTTTTTACAATAAATAGGTTATTAAGTTAGGTCTTGGTGATCTTTATGGCTGTTTATATTTTGTAATGTTGGACTGTTAATCATAGTCTATATCAATAGTTAAATATCAAACAAATAATTTTTTCTGTTAGAAATTCTCTATAATCCTGTATTGACGCAATGTTGAGATAAATTTATGGTGGATAGGCGATTGGATAATCAAAGAATAGCTAAAAATACAGCTCTTCTTTCTTTTAGAATGCTATGTATGACCCTTATAGCACTTTATACAAGTAGAGTTGTATTGACGTCTTTGGGAATTGAAAACTATGGCATTTATAATGTAGTTGGGGGAGGAGTTATGATGTTTTCAATGATATCAGGTGCATTAACTGCTTCTATTAATAGATTTATAACTTTTGAATTAGGAAGAGGGGATATGATAAAATTAAGGATGGTATTTTCTACTTCTATTATGATTCAGTTGCTTTTAGGTTTTATAATAGTTTTATTAGCTGAAAGTATTGGAGTTTGGTTCTTAAATGAAAAAATGGTAATTCCTCAAGATAGGCTAAATGCAGCTAACTGGGTATTACAGTTTTCCATTATTACTTTTGTAATTAATTTGATTAGTGTACCTTATAATGCAGTTATTATAGCTCATGAACGAATGTCTGCATTTGCTTATATTAGTATTATTGAAGTTGTGGGTAAGTTAATGATAGCATACTTTATTATGATATCGCCAATGGATAAGCTTATTTTTTATGCTATTACAATATGTTTATTATCTTTTGTTATTCGAATCATTTATGGTTTTTATTGCAAAAAGAATTTCGAGGAATGTTCTTATCATTTTATTTGGAATAAAGAAATATTGAAAAACATGTTTTCATTCGCAAGTTGGAATATGATTGGTGCATCGTCTGCTATATTTCGAGATCAAGGAGGTAATATTGTTATAAACTTATTTTGTGGCCCAGCAGTTAATGCTGCACGAGGTATTGCATTTCAAGTAAATAGTGCAATTCAGGGGTTTGTTCAAAGTTTTATGACTGCTTTAAATCCTCAAATTACAAAATCATATGCATCTGGAGATACTGGTTATATGATTAATTTATTGTATAAAGGAGCCAGATTTTCTTTTTATATATTACTTTTTATTTCATTGCCCATTATAGTTAATACTGAATTTATTTTGTCAATTTGGCTGGGACTGGTGCCAGATCATACTGTTTTATTCATTCAGCTAGTTTTGATGTTTGCCTTAAGTGAATGTATATCAATGCCATTAATTACAGCTATGTATGCTACTGGAAATGTTAGAAATTATCAAATTGTGGTGGGAGGTCTTCAAATGATGAATTTGCCTATCTCATATATTGCTTTACATATGGGAGCTATTCCAGAATCAGTTGTTATAGTAGCTATTATTATTTCGCAAATATGCCTTATTACTAGGTTGATAATGTTAAATAAAACAATTAATCTTAATTTGTTTCAATTTATAAGTCATGTCTATTTAAATATTCTTGTCGTGTTTCTAGTAGCTTCTGCATTACCGTTATATATTATGATAGTTGTTGAAAAAACTACTGTGAATAGTTTTATATTTCTATTGTTACTTTGTATTATAACATCAGTTTTTTCAATTCTTTATTTAGGCTGTAATACTAGAGAAAGAAAGTTTATCTATGAAAAAGCATTGAATATATTGTTACATAGACATGGCTAATAGTAGGAATGTTTGTAAATAACAGGGAAATATGATAAAGCGTAGTCAATTGGCGGATTGTTGTGGCTGTACAGCGTGTGCTAGTATTTGTATCCATAATGCTATAACTATGCAGCCAGATTCATTGGGTTTTTTGTATCCTTTTGTTGAACAGTCTAAATGTATTCATTGTGGTTTGTGTGAAAAGATTTGTTCTTTTAATAAAGATTACGATATATCACAAAATTTGTATTCCCCCCAAGCATATGGTGCTCGCCATAAGGATATAAAAGAAGTGGAAACAAGTCGTAGCGGTGCTGTTTTTATAGCCCTTTCAGATTGGGTTCTGCAACAGGGAGGAGTGGTTTATGGTGCAGGGTATACTGATCACTTCCGGGTTGTTCATAAAAGAGCTATAACAAGGGAGCTTCGAAATGAATTTAAAGGTAGTAAATATGTTCAGAGTGATTTGTCTGGGGTTTTTAATCAAGTAAAACAAGATTTAAAGTCTGGAAAAATTGTTTTGTTTTCAGGCACTCCATGTCAGACAGCTGGTTTGAATTCGTATATAGGAAAAAAGTTAAGAGGAAATTTATATTTAATGGATATTGTATGTCATGGAGTGCCTAGTCCATATATTTGGCGCGATTTCTTAAATTATATAGAAAAGAAGAATGGTGATATAGTAACTTCTGTTGATTTTCGGGATAAACAGAGGTTTGGTTGGAAGGACCATCGAGAATCGTATAAATTTAGTAAGGGAAACACTGTTAGTCTTACATTGTATACGGAATTATTTTATAAAAATATTATGTCTAGACCGTCATGTAGTGTATGTTATTATGCTAATATCAAAAGACCAAGTGATATTACAATAGGTGATTTTTGGGGATGGGAAAAGACAGATCCTAAAATAAATAAGGATGATAAAGGAGTATCACTCATTCTTGTAAATACTAGTAAGGGTGGACAACTATTTGAAGTTGTAAAAGATGATTTATATGTATTACCAGCAAAATTAGAAGATTGTATTCAACCCAATTTAATGCGCCCTACACCAGCTCATCTAAATAGTAACCAATTTAGAATTGATTATTCTCAAAAAGGGTGGGAATATGTAATGAAGAAATATTATCCTGTTTCTTCATTTACACAGAGACTTATCGGAAAAATAAAAAAAATGATTAAGTCTTTGTTGAATTTTAAAACTATTAATGTGATATGATTAGAATGATTCATTTTTTATATAAAAATCATTGAAAAGATATTTATATATGAATAAACCAAAGAAAATCAGATTATTGTCTTATCAGAATGCTCATAATTATGGTGCGGTATTACAAGCATATGGGCTTCAGTCAGTACTAAAAGAGCATGGATATGATGATGTTAAATTTATTAATTATAATCCTTGCTACTTATCATCTCGATATATACCAATTCCCCTTAAAAAGATTTTTTTTTCAAGTTGGAATGGCTTTAGGGCTTTTATATGGAAACTGTTTAATTATCCATTTCTCTATTTAAGTCAAAAAAAAAGAAATGTAGCAATTACAAATAGTATTAATAACCTTCTGTATCAAACTGATAAGGTATATATTTCGTATGCAGATTTTGAAGATGAAAATTTAGATTGCGATGTTTTAATTTGCGGAAGTGATCAGATATGGAATAAAAATATTACTAATGAGTATGATTCCATTTTTTTTGGGGAAGGGAAATATTATAAAGGTAGATTACTATCTTATGCGCCTAGCACTGAGGTTGATACATTAACTTCCGAAAATTTATTGGAAATTGCGCATAAACTTAAGCATTTTGATGCCGTAAGTGTCCGTGAAAAGCCTTTTCGTGATAAACTTGAGGATATTACACATCAACCTATTGCGGAGTGTATTGATCCTACTTTATTGGCAGGTTATAAAATTTTCGATAAGATATCTTCTGCTGAATTGGGAAATGAAAAATATATATTAATTTATTCATATTCAGGTCTTGACTCTTTTGCTAAAAAGTTAATTCATGGCATACCTAATTATGAAAAATATGCTATAAAGGTCTTATCTCTAGGTCCAGTAGGTATAAAAGAATATTTTAGAAAAGGTGTAGTTGACTACGATTGTTCTGTAGAAGAGTTTGTAGAGTATTTTAAAAAAGCATCTTATGTTATTACAAATTCGTTTCATGGTTTGGCCTTTTCTGTTCTTTTTCATAAAAATTTTTATGTCACATTTGTTGAAAACAAATATATAAGATGCCTTTCTCTTTTGAAGAATATAGGGTTAGAAAATAGAATGTTGTATACGGATACTTCATATGATTGGTCTGATATTGATTATAAATTGGTAGATAACAAATTAAATGAGCTTCGAGATAAATCATTAAGTTTTTTATTAGATAATTTAAAATAAATATGGATAAAATACTGGTTACAAGTCCTTCGATGACTTCTTATGAAGAATATATTGATGAAATTAAATCCATTTGGGATACTAAATGGTTGACAAATATGGGTCCTAAGCATAACCAATTAGAATTTGAATTAAGAACTTATTTAGGAGTAGAAAAAATTTCATTGTTTACCAATGGACATTCTGCTTTGGAATTAGGGCTTCAAGCTATGAATCTTAAAGGTGAAGTGATTACTACACCTTTTACTTTTGCTTCTACGACACACGCTATAGTACGCAATGGATTAACTCCTGTTTTTTGTGATATAAATGCTAATGATTATACAATAGATGTTGATCAAATAGAAAATTTGATAACAGATAGGACTTGCGCAATTGTTCCTGTACATGTGTATGGAACAGTATGTGATATAGAACGGATTGATAAATTAGCTATAAAATATGGATTGAAGGTCATTTATGATGCAGCTCATACATTTGGAGTGAAATATAAAGGGAGAAGTGTGGTTAGCTATGGAGATGCTAGTATGCTCAGTTTTCATGCAACAAAGGTGTATAATACAATAGAAGGAGGAGCTTTATGCTATAATAATGATGAATATGGCAATAAATTAAGAAAATTAAGAGATTTTGGCATAAAGACTGCGGAAATAATAGATGGAATAGGGGCAAATGCTAAAATGAGTGAGTTTCATGCAGCTATGGGCTTGTGTAATTTGCGCCATGTTGATGAAGAAATAGCCAAACGAAAAGAGATTGTGAATTTATATCGATCAGAATTGAGTGGTATTGATGGTGTTCAGTTATTACCTATTCAGGATAATGTAAAGTCAAATTATGCTTATTTCCCTGTTGTGTTTAATGAACGTATATTAGGGTTTACAAGAAATGAGGTTTTTGAACATCTTAGGTTACGTGAGGTGTATGCACGTAAATATTTTTATCCCATTGCAAATAGTTTTGATTGTTATTTAGGTAAATATGATCCATGTACTACTCCTGTTGCTCTTCACGTTAGTAAACGAGTATTGACATTACCTCTATATGCATCTCTTTCATTAGAAAATGCAATGCGGGTCGTTGACGGAATAAAAGAAATGCTTTAATTAAGAGTTTATATGCCGAAAGTAAAATATTTGCATTGTTGTTTTGATGATAAATTTATTGATGGTGCTATAACTTTATTTAATTCAGATAATTCTGTTGATAATAGATATGTTGTTGTTAGTAAAGAGAGAGAATGGGGCTTGCCCTTTAAACATATTAAAACTATTAGTGTAATTAGGGTTAAGGTAAAAGAATTTATACAACTTGCTGAATCATTTCAAGTTATTATATTGCATAACTTATACTCACTTGATTCTGAAATTTTACTTAGTTTACCTTTATCATGTAAAGTGATATGGCTTATGTGGGGGTATGATTTTTATAATTATAAACTATATAATAAAAAATTTCTTTATCATTATACTAGCAAATTAGTGGATGCTAAACAATTCCTTTACGAGTTAAAGGATAAAATATGGTTTTATCTTAAAGAAAAGCATTATTATGAACAAGCTTTGAAGCGAATTGATTATTTTTCTGGGGTATTTCCCTATGAAATCGATTTATTAAAAGAAGTACGTCCCAATTTAAGAACTAAACTTATAGATTTTTATTATGGTTCTACAAATTTTTTCATACCAGAAAAACCTTGTACCTCGATAGATAATAAGTATAGGAATATTATAATTGGAAATTCTGGTGCAGTGACAAATAATCATTTAGATGTATTTTATATACTTTCGAAAATTCTAAATACTTCTGTTATTGATAAAATCGTTGTCCCGTTGAGTTATGCTGGGACAAAGAATTATAATAGTAAAATTTCAAAGACGGGGGCTAATTTATGGGGGGCAAAATTTTTGCCACTGAATGATTATTTACCTTTGAAAGAATATTTGGAAATTGTTATGAATTGTAGGACTGCTATTTTTTTTCATGAAAGACAGCAAGCTTCAGATAATGTGTTTTTACAACTTTTATATGGGGCAAGAGTTTTTATGTCAAACACGTCCTTGATGTATCAATATCTTAAAACAATGGGATTCTATATTTATTCGCTTCAAGAACATAGTGATTTAATCAATAACTCTTTGGAGAAAGATAAAGTATTTGTAAATCGAAAATTATTGTCAGATAATTATTCATCATCAAAACTTATACAGCGTGTAATTTCCATGAATGTGGAACTTCGGAAAGTTTTATAAAGTGTTATTTTGTATATATTTTTTTGTAGATATGTAAGGGTATTAGTTATCTGATTTGATATTAGATCTTTAAAAAGTTAGTAAAATATTATTTTACTGAAAAAATATCTTCGGGTTTTATCTATACGAATCGATGGAAACCTTTATTTAAGGATAATGATTTTGATATTTGTATTGAAAAAACTATATATTGATTATGCTGTTTCTATTTCTTTAGAAATTGATAAATAAAATCATTGTCTTATAGGCTTTGTAGATAAGAAACGAATGTATGCATGTGGTTTTTGTTTTAGTAGTTAATTAATTCATTTCTAAAGAGTAATGTTAACTGTATGATTTATAATTTATAGTCATGGTGAAATATTGGAATAGATAACACGTGGGGTTATATTGACATGTAAATTGGGGAATATGTTTAAGTCTTGATGGCTAAGTGCTATTGATTCAATATGTGTTTATTAGATATGTGACTTTAAAAGAGATATTGAGATGTGAATAGTTGTAATATATGCAATTATGTAGAGAATATAGCATATAATTATATGAAAAATAAAAAAATGAATAGATTTGATGAATATTGGTATATGTGTGATAGCTTATAATCGCATTGATTCGCTCAAACGGGTATTAAAAACACTGTCAGAAGCGTATTATCCACAAAATGTTGACCTTAATATCAGCATTGATAAGAGTAATACAGATATAGTAGAAAAATTTGCTTTATCTTATGTATGGACATTTGGCCGAAAAAATGTGATTATGCATAAGCGAAATCTTGGTTTGAAAAAACATGTTTTGTCTTGTGGTGAATTACTTCATAAATATGATGCATTAATTGTTCTTGAGGATGATGTTACTGTTGCTGTTTCGTATTTTTTATATGCAATGCAATGCGTAGAACAATATGCGGAAGATGAATCGATAGCAGGTATTAGCTTGTATAACTTTCCTATTGTATATCATAATCAAAAGCCGTTTACTCCTTTAAAAACAGATAGTGATGTGTTTTTAATGAATTGTGCTCAGTCTTGGGGACAGGTTTGGATGAGAAAACAATGGTTTGCTTTTAGGAAATGGTATGATATTCATTGTGGGGAAATTATGTGTCAACCACATCTTCCCCATTCTATTTGTTCATGGCCTAAGAGTTCATGGTTAAAATATCATACCCAATATTGTATTGAAGAAAATAAATATTTTGTCTATCCATATCATTCATTGAGTACGAATAATGGAGATGTTGGCACTCATGTACAGGTTTCTTCTACAATGTTTCAAGCTTCACTTCATTATGGGATTCAAAAGCATTTTAAACTGAATCCAACAATGAAATATGATGGATTCTTTGAAAATAAAATGCTTTATGAAGTACTTGGTTTGGATGAATCAGAATGTTGTATTGACTTTTATGGGGAGAAGAGTAATAGAGAAAGGAAACGTTATTGGCTTTCTGCTACTGCTCAACCGTATAAAATTGTACGCTCTTTTGCTCTAACTTTAAAACCATATGAAATGAATGTTGTATGTAATGTTATAGGTGAAGGTCTGTATTTATATGACACCATGGTAAAAAACGAAAAGCATGTAGTTGTAAAACAAAGCTATTTGATGTTTTATTTATTTAATTATGATACCTCATTTATATATGCTGTAAAGAAGTTGATTAAAGCATGTGTTAAAAGGATTTTTAGTTTATGATGTTGTTTTATTATATTCTACGACGTATCTTGATATATTTATAATAATTGATAAACATGTTTGGGGTGTGAAAATGTTGAAGATTAAACTGTTAAAATATATTTATCATAAGATAAAAAATGGTAGAAAAGTTAAGTTCACCTTTTCGTCTGAAATTAGTATTCATTCTACTTTTGAAGGTATGTCACAACTCTTTTCGCATACCTATTTTTGTGGGCATTTGGGTTATGGTTCATATATAGGCTCGCAAAGCCGTTTGTCAGCTTATATAGGTCGTTTTACTTCTATTGCTCCAAATGTAAAGTGTAATAGTGGAACTCATGCTTATACTTATCCTTTTGTAACGACTTCTCCTGCTTTTTTTTCGTTGAACAAAAATAAAGATCAGTGCGGTAGTACGTTTGCTACTCGTCAAATGTTTGAGGAATATAGAATGGTAGATGGCGAGAAGGGGTATGCTGTTTGGATTGGAAATGATTGTTGGCTTGGCGAAAATGTTTTTCTTGTAGGAGGAGTTTCCATCGGTGATGGTGCAATTGTACTTGCTGGTGCAGTTGTTACTAAAGATGTACCTCCTTATGCTATTGTTGGTGGTATACCTGCAAAAGTAATGAAGTATAGGTATGATAAAGAAACAATTGCATTTTTACTATCCATTAAATGGTGGAACAATTCTTTAGAATGGTTCAAGGAACATTGGGAACTACTTACAGACATAGATAAATTAAAAAACTATTATAAGCAAAATGATGAGTGTTAAATTGAAAACTTGATTTTCATATATTTTTTGTATTTCATAAAACTATTATTGGAGTGTAAAAGATAAGCACTAGGATTTTTTAAACTTCCATAATTTAGGGTTATTGATTATGGATGCAGGGAGTTTCTAATCAGATAATATTAAGAGAATAATAAAGATATGTTCATTATGTATTATATTTATGGAGAGTAACGAATTAATAAATTTTTCTATTATTACGGTTCCTGTATATTTAGAGAAAGACTTTTTATATTATTGATTTGTGAGTGTTCTTCTTTTAAAGAAGAAGGGGAGCTTATTAGTCGTTTATCTCAAAAAAAGTGAAAATTATGCAAGTCACTAATATCTCAGTTATTTATTTTATTTTTAGACTAATCCTTCTTGTAGTAGGAGCTTTGAATGGGTATTATCTTTCTAAAAAAAGTAAAAAAAAAAGTGTATGGGGCTTTTATCCTGTTATTGGGGTTTATACACTCTATTCTGGATTGAGATGGGGAAGAGGTACTGATTATAATCTTTATTATTGGGTGTATGAAGATATAAATAATGGTATAAGTCGAGAAGATTATGAACCTTTGTTTGAGTTAATGGTAAAAATAGGTGGCTGGTTGGGGCTTTCTTGGCAAGGATTTGTTGTGTTCATGAGTTTTTTTTTGATATTTGCTTGGTGTTTTTTTTTAAAAGATTATAAACAATATTTGTTGATAGGATTGCCATTTCTTTGTTTGAACTTGACCTTTGCTGAAAATTTTATGCGCTGGAGCTTGGGTTTTTCTTTTATTCTTATAGGTCTTTCATACTTATTAAATAGAGGAGATTATAAAAAATATGTAATATTTTGTTTAATGGCATTTTTTATTCATTATGGGCTTATTTTGAATATTTTACTTTTTACAGGAATCTATTTTATAAAGAAGCCATTTTCTCCACTTTTGTTTTTTCTTATATATGTGGGAGGAATAATGCTTTTTTCGGCTTCCTTTTTTACAAATTTTATTGATCTTGTGCAGCAGGCTAATTTAGGGACTCGGTTTATAACTTATCAAGCTAATGCTGCGATGTGGTTAGATCCAGAAGAACAAAAGGTACAAGGTGATTTTAGTTATTTTAATATATTGGCTACTCTCTTTTTTATACTATCTGCTAATAAGATGATAAAAAAAAAACCTAAGTGGCTATATATATATAATTTATCATTAATAGCTTGTGTTGGATATCCTATTTCTCAGAAATTGGAACTTTTGATAAGGATGGAAGATATTATATATATTTTTAGGACTGTTCTGTTAGGTTTTGTTATTTTAGATGTGTTAAAAAATAAAAAATACTATGGACGGCTTATGTATATGTTTGCTGTTTTATTTTTGATATATAATTTGTATTCTTACACAATTCGTGCATCATTTATGTTTTCTGATCCTCTTTATTATATATGGGATGCTCATGGTAGGAGGACATTATTTTAAACAATATATCTTATTTGTTTTTAATGAGGAATACTTCAACTTTTATATTCTTTTTATGTAGTGTATTGGTGTTAATTCTATTCTGTGTAATTTTTCAATATTAAGTACTTGTTTTATCATGGGTTATTATCCGTTAGTATCTGTCATTATAGCAACATATAATGCAGGAAAATATCTTCGCAGAGCGTTAGATAGTGTTTATAGTCAAAGCTATACAAACGTGGAATGTATTGTAGTTGATGGATGCTCAAAAGATAATACATTGGACATAGTCCGTGAATATGTATGCAAAAATATTGTGTATATATCGGAGCAAGATTTGGGTATTTATGATGCCTTGAACAAAGGAGTTCTTATAGCAAAGGGTGAATGGATTTATGTGTTAGGGGCGGATGATGAATTGTTGCCCGATGGACTACGTTCTTTCTTTTTAGGTGAGAATGATTTTGAATACGATATTATTTATGGTAATACAATAGATCGGTACTTTGATGGAATACTTCGGTACACAAAATCAAAATGTTGTTCTCGAGTAAGGTATGAAATGTTGGGTTGTCATCAAGGGATGATAATGAAGCGGAAAATGATTTTGGATTTAAAAGGATTTAATTTAAAGTATCCTTTGAAAGCTGACTTTTCTTTGGTTCAGAAGGCCTATTTGTCAGGGTACCGTTTTCGGAAGATTGACTCTTATATTGCTTATTTTTCAATGGAAGGTGCTACGGGGACTTCTTACAGAATTATGGATAAAGAACACTTGTCTATTTTAAGAGATAATCATGCAGTTCTTTTTCCTAGATTGGTTATGGGACTTATTGGCATTAAGAAAATAATAAAGGTATTTTATCTGAAGTTTTTTTATGGTAAGTAATATTATAATAGTTAATGACTTTGCCTTTATAAATGGTGGTGCTGGTAGTGTGGCAATTCGGACTGCTTGTGAATTGTCTCGCAGAGGTAAACGGGTATTCTTTTTTGCTGGTGTTGCTCCTGTTGATGCTTGTTTAGAAGCGACGGGTGTGAAAGTGTTTTGTTTGAATCAGTACGATATATTGAATAATTCGAATCGGCTTGAGGCGATAATTCAAGGTCTTTGGAACCAAAAAGCGTATAGGGAGTTTGATAAATTATTGTCATCTTTGGATTTACAGAAGACTATTATTCATTTTCATTCATGGACGAAAGTTCTTTCTGCATCATTATTTGCGGTGACAAGGAAACATCATGCTAAGATAGTAGTTACTATGCATGATTATTTTTCCTTTTGTCCTAATGGTGGTTTTTTTGTTTATCCACAGCGCTCTATTTGTGAAAGAAACCCTCTTTCTTGGAGATGTGTTTTGTGTAATTGTGATGCTCGTTCTTTTTCACAGAAAATGTGGAGAGTATGTCGGCAGAAAATTCAGAATTTCTATTTTTGGAAGAATGATATACATTTCATATCTATTTCAGCCTTGACCCATGAATTATGTTTATGTCATATGCCGAAAAAAAAGATTTATCCAGTTACACGTTTGAATAATCCATTAGAATTGTCTGATACGAAATGCGAATTGAAGAAAGATGCAGCGTATCTTTTTATGGGACGTTTGTCTTCTGAAAAGGGATTGGATCTGTTTTGTAAAGCAATGGTTGATTTGCATTTAAAAGGACTGGTGGTTGGTGATGGTTATTTGAAGGAAAAGTATCAGGCAGAATATCCACAAATTGATTTTGTAGGATGGGCGTCAGGGGAGGAAAAGAAAAAATACATTCTTCAGTCAAAATGCTTGCTATTTCCTTCATTTTGGTATGAAGGTGCTCCTTTGACTATTATAGAAATGAAATCATATGGTATTCCTTGTATTGTTCCAGATCGCTGTGCCGCTTCTGAACAAATAGAAAATGGAAAAACAGGATTTGTTTTTAAAACAGGTGATTATGATTCGTTTGTTACTGCTATTAAAAGATTGGAAGAAATTGATTTGAATGAAATGCAAAAGAATATTATAAATACGTTTCATCTAAATGATTATTCGATGGAAAGTCATATTAAAGGGTTGATTGATATTTATGGAGATTAATAAAAGTATGAGAGTTTTTAGGTGCTTGTTTTTCTTGTTGTTTCCCTTTTTTATTTTTAAGATTCTTCATATTAAGATGAAAAGGGTAGGTTTTTCTCTTGTTTTATGTCGTTATATAGATATGGATGTAGAAGCTACAATTGGTCATTTTAACTTGATTATTGTTGATTCACTAGTAATGAAGAAGGAAAGCCGAATAGGTCATTTGAATTTTATTAAAGGAGGATTTAATGTTTTGATGGATGAAAAATCCAGTATTCATAATCTCAATAAGATATCTAGTATTGCAGTTTTATATGAATCAGTTTGTCTTCATTTAAGAAGGAATGCTAGGATAGGAGTCTCTCATTTATTGGATTTAACAAGTAGCATTACGATAGGAGAAAACTCCATGCTGGCAGGTGCCGATACTCAAATATGGACACATAGCTTTTATTTCGAGGAAACGGGTATGGGGTATGTGAGAGTGGATGGAGAAGTAAATATTGGTTCAAACTGTTATATTGGTGCACGATGTACTATTCTGCCTAATGTTTTTATAGGTAATGCTATAACAGTTGGTGCTGCGACTTGTGTATCTAAGTCATTAAAGAACAAAGGGGCTTATGTTTCTCCACCTATAATTCATTTAGACTATTCGTTTGATGAAGCTGTATTAAAACTGAAAGGAAGAGAAATGATGCCAAGAATCTATAAAAAGCAATTTACTTAATGGTTTTGTCACATTGCTTTTAAAACGTATATAGCGGGTTTCTTTTTTGATGTGGGCTTTATCTTTTGTAGTTAAAAAGGTTTCATTAGGAAATGTAAAAGTAATGTTTGTACATTTTTCCTAGAAGCATGGAATAAAGGTAAAGACGCGTTAAGACTATTTTTATTATTGGCTTTGAAAATGCTGTAGATAAACATTAGTATGTTAACCTTTTATATATACTTAAGTTTCTAAGAAATAGAGTTATGCGTATACTACATATTTCAAAATATTACTTTCCTTATTTAGGAGGCGTAGAGAGTATCTGTAAATATCTTGTCGAAAGGATGCCAAAACACATCACAAGCGTGGTCTGTTTTAATAACCAGCGGGAGAATGCTGTAGATGAAATAAATGGTCATCGTATATATCGCATTGCAACTTTTGTAAACATTGCTCGTCAGGCATTGTCATTGTCGTATAAAAATGGATTGCGATGGGCTATTTTAACAGAAAAGCCAGATGTAATACAATTTCATTGGGCGAATCCTTTCCCTGCTATATTGTTGCGATTAGTAATGCCGAAGGATGTTAAGTTGGTGTTGCATTGGCATATGGATATTATACGTCAGTGGTATCTATACTGGGCGGTACGCCCTTGGGAGAAATGGATTATTAGACGAGCAGATTGTATTGTAGTGACGAGCCCGCAGTATAGGGATGGTTCTAAGCCTTTGCAAAAAGTGAAAGAAAAAATACGTATAGTACCGAATGCAATTGATGAAAAGTTACTGGAACTTCGGATAGGAGATAAGGAACGTATTCAGGAAATAAGGGCACTATATAATGGTAAACCTATTGTTTTCTTTATGGGCAGACATACTAAATATAAAGGTTTGCCGCATTTGATAGAGGCGGAACGATATATGAAATCCGATTGTGTCATTGTTATAGGTGGTAAAGGTCCTTTGACAAAGAGATTGAAAGTATTAGCTAAGAAACGTAACTCGGCACGTATTCATTTTGTTGGTAGGTTGTCGGAGGATGATTTGCGTTGTTATCTGTATGCAGCCAGTGTGTTTGCTTTTCCTTCTGTCACAAAGAATGAAGCATTTGGTGTAGCATTGGCCGAGGCTATGTATTGTTATACTCCAGCTGTTACTTTTACAATTGAGGGGAGTGGCGTAAATTGGGTTAATCTTAATGGAATCACTGGCATAGAAGTTTCGCAAAAGGGGAACTTGAATCAAGTTTATGCGGAAGCATTAGATAAATTGGTTAGAGATACAAGTTTGCAAAAAGAATATTCTAAGGCCGCACATAAGCGTGTTGCAGAAAATTTTTTAATAGGACATATGGTGGATGCTATGGAGAAAGTGTATCAAGAATTATGATGATAAAAACAATGATTAAAAGTGGATTCTTATTAAGCCTGTTTATATTCATCGGGACAATATATGCGGATGCTCAAATCAACTATGGTACCACAGGTCTGATGAACATGCCCACTGCCGACATGCAGCGTGATAAAACCTTTATGGCAGGTGGAAACTGGTTGAATCATCACGCTACCGTTCCCCGTTGGTGGTATGACACATGGAATTACTACATAAACATAACTATTTTTCCTTGGTTGGAAGCCGGATACTTATGTATGGGGCATAAAGCAGTACCCACGGACTATGGTAATCGCTCGGGCTATTGGGTCCCTTCCACGTATGGTAAATTTGTCAACCAGGACCGTTCCTTTCATTTTCGGCTTAGAGTGTGGAAAGAAGGCTGGTGGAAAGAATGGACCCCCCAGATAGTTCTCGGGGCGAATGATGTGATAGGTGATTCATGGAATGGAGGATCGCTGTCCAAACCTTCAGAATTAAATTATGGTAATGGTTTTCTTAACCGCTATTATCTGGCCATAACCAAACATTTTTATTTTGAGAATGTGGGTACATTAGGTGCACACCTGTCATGGATATACAGCAACCGTTTTGATAACAAGTTGAATAATCCGGCTATGGGTGCGAATTTCCGGTTTCATTTGAAGGACAGTGATTCTTGGGTGCATAAAGCCATTAATGGTGTTAATTTAATGGCAGAAGTGGTTCCCGGTTATACGGATGTGAAGGAGGATTTGACTTTTGACCCTGACGGGGCGAAGTATCAGGTAAATCTTGGTATGGAGTACAGCTTCTGGAAAGACTACATCAACGCCATAGTAGAACTGAACCGTTGCA
>ERZ826220.2551-NODE-2551-length-15379-cov-3.216654_pt1 | contig 15379 bp, 9 predicted proteins | sample MGYA00519927_ERZ826220 | MGnify/ENA primary metagenome ERZ826220 (study PRJEB31778, sample SAMEA3449225) | human gut metagenome | biome: human gut; feature: human-associated habitat; material: faeces | place: United Kingdom | collected 2010/2012 ...
TCTTACTGATGCCTTCCTGCGCCAGTTTGTTATCAATCGCCTGTGCAATATCCGGCAGTACTGCCTTTCCGTTATCGCTGGTATCGGTCTTGATTTCCCATTTGTCAAGAAGCTCTCCGCTTGTCTCAAAAAATCCCATTTTTACGGTGGTTCCTCCCACGTCTACGCCAAATCCATATTTCTTCAATTCCTGATTCCTCCTTGATCTATGTGATATGTATTTTTCTTCTACCCCATGTATCTATATTCTACCATATTCCGGAATTTCTGCCTAGTATCGATAAAAAAAATCAACCGATGTATCCATAAATACATCGGTTGCACTGTTTTATATATGTTTATTGTACGTTTCCACCACCGGTATCTCCACTCTCTCCGGTATCACCGCTATTATCCGTGGTTCCGCTATTGTCCGGTTTATTGGTATTTTCTCCATTTTCCGGCGTATCAGTGTTTCCTCCGCTTTCTCCGGAATCGTTGTCCCCACTATGTTCCGGTTTGGAATTGTTATTCTGATCACCGGCATTGCTGTCGTTATTGTCCGGCTGGTTATCATTTTCGGAGCTTCCGTCCGTTGTATTATCTTTCTGCTGGTCATCCGTCTGGTTTTCTTCTATCTGGTTTTCTTCGCGCATCTTGTCGTGTTCTTCCTCTTCCTGCTTCTGCTGATTTTTAAAATCATCCGAAAGCTGAGCATAAGGAAGGAAATCAAGCGAAGATAATCCCTCGTGGGCCGCAGACATATATGCTTTCCAGATCTGTGCCGGATATGTGCTTCCACTCAGATTGGAAATGGCTTTTGGATAATCACATCCCACCCAGACTGCGGTTGTATAATATCTGGTAAATCCGCAGAACCATCCATCTTTGTGATCGTTTGTTGTACCCGTCTTTCCGGCACACGGCATATCGGCAAGCTTTGCAGAACGTCCGGTTCCACTGTCCATAACGGAGGTCATGATATCCGTCATCATCCGCGCCGCATCCTGCTTATAAACCGTTTTTTCCGTCAGGCTGGACGTATAGACTACATTTTCGTCAGAATCCACAATTGATTTTACACAGGTCGGTTCCCTGTAAAGTCCGTCATTTTCAACCGCTGCATACCCGGATGCCATCTCAAGTGGAGAAACACCTTTGGTAAATCCACCAAGAGATGTGGCGAGGGTATAATCTCCGTCCTTGATCTGTGCAAAATTCATATTTTTTAAATACTGCAGGCCTGCTTTTGGTGTCAGTTCATCATACAGCTGCCAGGCAATCGTATTAATGGAATGTGCAACCGCATATCTGAGCGGAATCTTTCCGGCATATGTATTGTTTGCATTCGACGGTCCGTCTTTTAGTTTATGGTCATCCACAACGGTATCCGGAGTATACCCGCGCTCCAGCTGCGGAGTATATACCAGCAATGGCTTAATCGAACTTCCCGGCTGACGGTAACTCTGGTATGCACGGTTTAACGTATAATTATCCGAATCCTGCTTACGGCCGCCCACGATTGCCACAACATATCCGCTGTTGTTATCAATTGATACTGCTGCCGCCTGCATCTTGTAAGTTCCGTCTTTGGATTTGTCTTTAAATCCTTTCAGGGTATCATCAATGGCAGACTGCAGTTCCTTTTGTTTTTCCATATCAATCGTCGTATAGATTTTGTATCCTCCGGAAAACAGTTTCTTCTGACACGCACTGTAAAGTTCGTCATATGCTTCCCCATAAGACTTCTTTTCCTTATCCGAATCAAAATAATATTTAAACTGGAAACCTTCCTGTTCCATCAGTGCACGGGTTGCGCAGTCATACGTGTAAGTGTCAATCGAACTGTTAATTTTCTCCGTGTCACTCTTTTTCGGCCGGTTCAGTGCAATCTCTTCTTTGGTTGCCTCATAATACTCTTCCTGGGAGATTTTCCCGTCATCCCGCATATTCTTTAAGATCAGATTCCGCCGGGTAATGGTATTGTCCGGGTGTGTCACCGGATCATAATTGGACGGGCGGTTCGGGATCGCACACAGATACGCGGTCTGCGATACATCAAGATCTTTCAGTTCACAGTTAAAATATCCATGACAGGCAGCGTCAATTCCGTAATAGCCGTTTGCAAAATACACGTTATTCAGATAAAATTCCATAATTTTATCCTTACTGTAACGTTTTTCGAGTTCCCACGCAAGAAACATCTGCTTCACCTTGTACTGCCACGTCTGTTTCGGCTGCATATAAATCAGCTTGGCAAGCTGCATGGTAATCGTACTTCCACCCTGCGTACCACCCTGCGATTTTTTCAGTTTCGACATGACTGTGGCTTTGACCGCGCGCACAAGTCCTTTCAGATCCACACCGTTATGCTGGTAAAACTTCTTGTCCTCAATACTGATAATCGCTGCGACAAAATTCTTTGGAATATCCTCGTATTTGACATACTGCGCATTCTTGTCTCCCCTTCGTTCAGAGATCAGTTTTCCGTCTTTATCAAAAACGGAGCAGGTCTGTGAAGGGATAAACGTAGAATCGTCGGAAGCAGATACTTCCTGCACTGCCTCACGGCGCATCTGCTGTATCTGATCCGCATATCCGCCAAAATAGTAGTATCCAAAACCTGCCAGCACAACAAGCATCAGCACGATCTGCAGCTTTATGACAAACCAGAAAAAGCGATGCTGCTTTTTCTTTCTTTTCTTTTTCTTCTTGGTTGACATATACTCTCCTCCATATTTATTTTGGAAACATACATCATACATTTTATCTCTTTTGGACAGTATATGCAAATTATCTTTTTATTAAGATTTTATTATTTTCACTGTTCCATATTTTTCCCCAGAAAATTTGCAGCTGTGGCAGACAATGCTTTCAACAGTCCAAGTGTTTCCTTTTGTCCGCTGTTATCTGCCAGAATCACAGCACCCTGACAGTCTCCATTGCACAGAATACTTGAAAGCACAATTCCCTTCGGAAGGGTTGACATTGTTTTTTTTGTAATGGAGCAGGCCTGTTCTTCTCCTGTTTTCACAACTGTGCTGCGCTTTTCAATCATTTCTTCCATTTCTTCGCTCAGCTGTTCCCCCTCAACTTCCTTTTTCCCGGTTCCCGCTGCTGCGATCACATATTCCCGATCCGTAATGCAGACCAGAGCCTCTGTGGTCTGTGCCAGTGCCTGTGCATAACTTCGTGCAAACTCGCCCAGTTCCCCAACCGGTGAGTATTTTTTGAGCATAATTTCGCCCTCCCGGCTTGTAAAAATCTCTAGGGGATCCCCCTCCCGGATGCGCAGTGTCCTGCGAATTTCTTTCGGAACCACAATTCTTCCCAGATCATCGATTCTGCGCACAATTCCAGTTGCTTTCATATGATAAATTTCCTCCTGTTTTCCAGATTACTTTCCATATTCATGTTGTATGGGTAGTATGCCGGAATCCCGGAAAAATTATGCACAGAAAACAAAGCATTTTACTTGAAAAAACGTTCATCCCGTCATACAATAGAATTAGCATTCACCTAGGAGAAACGTATTATGGATTATAATGAAAATGAATTTAAGGCCAAGGCCAATATCAAAGCCAGACGCATCTGGCTTGTATTTGCCCTTCTTCTTAGTGCAAACTACGGCACAGATGTATCCCAGGGTGGGTATCCTTCCACAAATTTCATCATTTTTTTAATACTGTGCTGGGTTCCTTTTTTTGCCGGTGATCTTCTTTTGCGCATCAGGGGAAAGGCTGATGACCGCTATCGGTATGCGCTTGTCGTCGGTTACGGTATTTTTTACACGTTCCTGATCTGCACCACCGATTCACCGATTGCCTTTACCTATATTCTTCCGGTTGTCAGTCTTCTGGTTCTTTACAAAGACCAGAAATTTATGGTGGGATGTGCAATCGCCAATATTGCCAGTGTCATTGTCAGTGTCATTTATCATCTGGTCGTTCTCGGTCAGAATACTGCAACGGACCAGAAAAATTATCAGCTGCAGGTTGCCTGTCTCCTGCTCTGTTATATCGGCTATATCATGTCTATCCGCCACCTCATCGAATCCGACGGTGCCCTGACAGACAGTATCAAAGCAGATTTAAAACGGGTTGTTACAACCGTTGAACAGGTTAAAACCGCCAGCAATACCATCATGGACGGAATCACCGTTGTCCGCGAACTTGCCACGGAAAACAAACATGGTTCAGACATCGTCGTAGACGGAATGAACAAACTGACCGACAATAACGATCAGCTGCAGTCCCGGACAGCCTCCTCACAGGAAATGACGGGAGATATCAATTCCCAGGTACAGAATGTTGCTTCCATGATCAATGATATGGTATCCCTGACTGCGGAATCCGGCAAACACGCAAAGACAAGTTCCGTTGATCTGGAGAGTCTGGTACAGACTGCCGGAACGATGGCAGATCTGTCCAATGAGGTAGAACATATTCTGGACGCTTTCAAGGCAGAATTTGAAACCGTAAAACAGGAAACCGGAACCATTGACAGTATTTCCAGCCAGACCAATCTGCTGGCACTTAATGCTTCCATTGAAGCTGCCCGCGCAGGGGAAGCCGGAAAAGGATTCTCCGTCGTTGCAGAACAGATCCGCAAGCTGAGTACCGAAACCAAAGATTCTTCCGGACAGATCAGCGAAGCACTCTCGCGACTGGATGAAATTTCAGGAAAAATGACTTCTTCCATTGAAGAAACCTTAAAACTTATTCAGGTCACTCTGGAAAAAGTAACCCAGACCGGTGAAAATGTAAATAAAATTACACAGGATTCTTCTCTTCTGGGTGAACACATCCAGACAATTGATTCCGCCATGAAAGAAGTGGAATCTTCCAATCGTCAGCTGGTAGAAAATATGGAACAGGTATCTTCCATCATGGAAACCATGACCACATGCATCAGTGATTCCGATGAAACAAGCAAACGCATGCTCAGCAAATATGAGGAAAGTGCTTCCAACATCAATAACATAGAAAATGTAATTCAGGAGCTGATGTGTGAACTGGGCATCGGTGGTTTCATGGGTCTGGATGATATTCATGCCGGTATGAAAGCAAAAGTTATTCTTCCAAAACATCTGGAACGCATGGAGTATCACGGAGAAGTCAGATCTGTTGCGGAAAATAGTATTTCCCTGATTTTGTCTGACAATCCACAGTTAAACGGATCCGAAACCTGTAAGGTTCAGGTCACGGTTGACAATGTTCTCTACTGTTGGGATCAGGCGCAGATACAGGCTGACACGGCATCCGGTTCCCATGCCTATGTATTGCAGCTTTCCGCACGTCCGGAAATCAAAAACCGCCGGAAATACCCACGGGCAGATGTGTCCAATCCATGTACCATCACGCTGAAAGATTCCGACACAACGTTCTCCGGTCAGCTTGACAATATCAGTGCCAATGGATTTGCATTTCTGATCCGGGATCCGTTTTTCATGGATCACAAACATGCAGATGTTGCTATCGATATCCAAAATTTTGCCCTTTCGGATCAGTCCCATCTGGAAGGACATGTCATCCGGTGCTCGGATGATGAAGGTGTATATATTGTGGGATGTCAGATGCCGGAAGACAATTATGCAATACGCAATTATGTAGATTCCCTTCTCGGTCAATAAATAAAACAGGGAAAACTTCTATGATTCCATAAAAGTTTTCCCTGTTTTCTTATCATTTAAGCTGTCAGCAAAAGTTTTTCAAACTCTTCCTTTGGAAGCGGTCTCGAATAGTAATATCCCTGAATACTGTCACACTTCATCTGTTTGAGGAAATCCACCTGTTCTTCTCTCTCAACACCTTCTGCCGTAACGCACAATCCAAGTTCCTTTGCAAGTAAAATCGTATGTTCCAGCAATCGTTCCCCACTGAAATCCCCGATGTAATCAATCAGACTTTTGTCAATTTTTAACGTATCGAAACATTTCATGTTCAGTGTTGCAAGGGAAGAATACCCCGATCCAAAATCATCTACAAGCAATGGAAAACCATTGTCATGGAACTTATCTGCCAGCCCCTTGATATTGTCATTGTCAATTGCTGCGCTCTCTGTAATCTCAATCGGAACCAGATGGGTTTTTACTCCGATTTCATCAGCGATCTGCTGATACCGGCTGACCACACTGTCAAAATACAGACTCGCCCTGGACAGATTGATGGATACCGGAATAATCTCCTTTCCCTGTTTCTGCCATTCTAACTGCTGCATACATACTTTTCGGAAAACATACTCATCCAGAACTTTTATCAGTCCGTCTCTCTCAAACAACGGAATGAATTTGCCGGGTGGAATAACATTTCCCTTTTCATCTCTCCAGCGGATCAGACCTTCTGCCCCTACCATCCGCTCTGTTTCCGGATCATATTTCGGCTGATACCACACCTCAAAACAGTTATTTTCCAGAGAATGTTTAAATTCATCCTCCATGGCTTTATCTTCAAGCATGCGGATCGTATCTTCATGGCTGTAAAACTGATAGCTGATATCTTTGCGATCCTTGATCTGATTCTTGGCAAAATTTGCTTCGCTGTATACCTCTTCCACTTTAGCATCCGGTTTCCACTTCGTCACTCCAAAATAAGGGATCAGCTTCGGAACCTTCAGCCTTACAGACAGTTCTGCCAGTATGGTCCCCAGCTGCTGTAACTGCCGGATCGTCTTCTCCTGATCCTTTCCACTACTGTAAATCACAAAACGGTCTGCATTGATATGTCCTGCCAGATCACCTTTTTCCAGTATCTCCTGAATACATTTCCAGATTCCTTTGAGTGTTTCATCCCCTTTGATAATTCCACAGATCGAATTGATAATTTTAAAGGAGTGGATGTCCATGGACACCAGATATCCCGGTTGCCGGAAATCCCGGATTTTCTTCTTAAAACTTTCGTAATTATTTCCACCGGTTACACTGTCCACATATGCCATGCGCTCAAGTTCCCTCTGTTTTTCGGAACTGATATCGGAAAATCCTGCTACCATCCGGTGCAGCTGTCCTCCATCCGATGTATTTACAAATTTTGCACGGCAGTATTTTACTTTCCCATCCCGCACAATCCGGTAATCATACTGATATGCTTTTTTCAGGCTCAGCTGCTTACGGAGATTTTCAATGGAGGTCTCATACAGCATTGTCTCACGATCTTCGGTAAGGACAACCTTCCCCACATATTCTGCCATGATAGCTTCATATCCCGGAATTTCCTTAAGCGTATCATTGAGCACAGAGCGCACTGCGGAGTTCACCTTATATGCATATACCTTATCATGATCCACATCTACATAATATACACTGTTAAAATTGCTTCCCAGTGCCTGAATAATCTCATTCTGGCGTGTGTCTGCCCTGATCTGTTCGATCAGACCCAATACATATTCCGGTTGTTTCTGTGAACCGCTCTGAATCCTACCCATAGAGATCTGATATACCATGTCTTTTCCCGAAGACTGAATCTTTGCACTTACCGTCTTTGCGCCATGGTCAATATCCTGAAACAGTTTTAACAGTTTTTCTTTTTCCATAATTCTGTCCATGAGGATACTATGCTCCAGATCCGTAGCATTCTCCACGATTCCCATGTGACGGGCTGCAAACTCTGATGGCCTGATCCTGTGTTCTTTGGGATAATAGTAAAAAAAATACTTTCCCCATTTTGCCAGAATCTCCTGAATCTCTGTTGATATATCCCTGCACTTCTTCTGATCGTTTTTTTCTACCATAGGCCTGCCTTTCCCTGGTAAACTGTAAATATTGTCTGATTATTTCCGTACAAATATACTATAGCACAAACTATTTTCCTCGTAAAGGTAGTAGATTTTCACAAAAACACACGAAAAGCGCATGCAACAGAGATGTCACATGCGCTTTCCAACTACACAGCATTCGCTTATGTTCTATTTTATTTTACGGTTTCTACCTTAATCACATTCGTATTTCCTACTTTGCCATTGATCAGACCACCGGTCAGAACAACAGCATCTCCGCTCTGTAATGAAAATACTTCTTTTGCCTTTTTCATTGCATGGTAGAACATAACTTCCATCGAACTGAATTCCTCGCAGAGAACCGGAGTAACCCCCCAGCTTAAGTTCAATTTCCGCCATACTTTCTCGGAAGTCGTCATTCCGATGATATCTACCGGACAACGGAAACGGCTGACCATACGTGCGGTAGTTCCGCTGAGTGTACTTGCGACAATACATTTTGCCTGGACATCAACTGCCATCGCACAGGTTGCATGCGAAATGGCATCCTGAATGCTTCTGGTCTCAAAATCAGAAGTGCGGAAACGCTTGGTATATTTGATCTGGGATTCCGTATACTCAGCAATCTCTGCCATGTTCCGCACGGCATCTACCGGATATTTACCGGCAGCTGATTCCCCGGACAGCATGATCGCGGATGATCCATCGTATACCGCATTTGCCACATCGGAAAGCTCTGCACGTGTCGGACGTGGATTGTGAATCATGGACTCGAGCATCTCGGTCGCGGTTATGACACGTTTTCCAAGCATACGGCACTTGCTGATCAGATACTTCTGAACCGCAGGCACCTCCATGCCCGGGATTTCGACTCCAAGATCTCCACGGGCAATCATGACACCATTGGCAATCTCACAGATTTCTTCAATGTGCTCCACACCCGAGCGGTTCTCAATCTTTGCAATAATATCAATATCTTCGCCACCGTTCTCATCAAGGAATTTACGCATATCCTCGACATCTTTCTTTACGGAGACGAAAGATGCTGCAACGAAATCCACGTCGTTTTTGATACCAAACAGCAGGTCTTTCTTATCCTGCTCACTCAAAAATGCATGATCCATGACCTTGTTCGGAAAATTCATGCTCTTTTTATCCGACACCTCGCCTCCGACAAGAACCTTACAGATGGCATCCGGTGCTTTCAGCTTTTCTACTTCCAGAATAATCAGACCATTGTTGATCAGGACATGATCTCCCACCTTCAGATTGTTGATCAGGTTTTTGTAGGTTACGGAAACTCTCTCCTGATTTCCCACAATATCATCCGTTGTCAGTGTAAATGTATCTCCATCCTTTAACGTGATCTTTCCGTTTTCGAAGGTTTTGATCCGGTACTCCGGTCCTTTGGTATCCAGCATGATCGCAATTGGAAGACCTAACGCCTTACGCACTTTTTTGATCGTATCAATCTTCTTCTGATGTTCCTCATGGCTTCCATGGGAAAAGTTTAATCTGGCTACATTCATGCCGGCATTACACATCTGTGTCAGTACAGATTCGCTTTCGCTTGCAGGTCCGATGGTACAAATAATCTTTGTTTTTCTCATAATGCTTGTTCTCCTGTCTCTATCCAAATTTTTTTGTATCCCCTGAGTTTCATTCTGTCACACACAGACGGGATTTGCGCGGATATACCGCCCGACGATCAGCCGACGCGCCGGTGGAACAAGAAATTTGGGCTTCGAGGTCAGAATTCTCTGTACCAGCAGCCACTGCTGTGTCATATGGCTCACCGGAAGGAAACGAAGCCCGATTCGCCTGACTTGCGGAACAACGGACGGTTTCCCTTCCCTGAGCACTGTCTGGGAAATGCAAAACTCTCCTGCATCATTCAGGTAATCCTCCGCCTGCCGGTTATGCATACTGCTGCTAAGCACATTGACCTTCTGCTGCATTCCACAGGCATCTGCTACATTCATCTCCACCGGCATGCGAAGCACAAACGCCGCAATGACCACAGCGGAACAGATCAGCACAATATGATGTTTCTTTTTTGTCCGCTTTCTGAAATGTTTATGCATTTGCAATCACATCTGCCAAAGCTTCCATCGCCGGCAGGTCGGACTCTTTCATGGTGGAACAGATCGTTACCATCGGCTCCACAATGGTAATATTTTTCATGGTTTCCAGAATTCCCTTCATCGTTCTTCCGGCCGTCGGTCCCCAGGTACCGTTCTCAATAATACCTACGGTACGGTTCTGGAATGCCTTGGACTGTAAATGATGCAGGAAGTCCTGCATACATGGGAATACACCGCCATCGTAACTTGCTGCTGCAAGAACCATACGGTCATAACGGAACGCATCTTCCACAACTTCTGCCATATCATCACGGGAAAGATCCATGACAGAAACTTTCTCTACTCCTTTGGCACGCAGCATCTCAGCAAATTTCTGTGCTGCTTTTGCAGTATTTCCATGGATCGATGCATATGCTACAAGAACACCCTTATCCTCCGGCTTATAGCTGCTCCAGGTATCATATAATCCAATGTAATAACCAAGATTTTCATTTAATACCGGACCATGCAGCGGGCAGATCGTCCGGATATCCAGTCCTGCTGCTTTCTTTAACAGTGCCTGTACCGGTGCGCCGTATTTTCCTACAATATTAAAGTAATATCTTCTCGCTTCACAGGCCCATCCTTCCGGATCTTCATAATCCAGTGCGCCGAATTTTCCGAATCCGTCTGCAGAGAATAAAATCTTTTCACTGCTCTCATAAGTTACCATAACTTCCGGCCAGTGTACCATCGGTGCCATATAAAAATTCAGCGTATGGGTACCGAGAGACAAAGACTCTCCTTCTGCCACTGTAATTTTATGGTTCTCATCTACCGGAAGCTCGTCAAAAAACTGCGGAAGCATGTGAAATGTCTTGGCATTTCCCACCAGAGTTACTTCCGGGAAAAGTTCTACCAGCCGCCCGATACTTCCGGCATGATCCGGCTCCAGATGGGAAACAACCAGATAATCCACTTTCCGTCCGTCCAATGCCTCCAGCAGATTCTTCTCCCACTGCTCCATGCCCCTGGCATCTACCGTATCCATCAAAGCTACCTTTTCATCCAAAATCAGATAAGAATTATAAGATACCCCATGCGGAACCACATACTGGCTCTCGAACAGGTCAATCGTCTTATCATCTACTCCGATATACTTTACTGCTTCTGAAATTGTTACACTCATTTTTTCTCCCTCTCTTTTTGTTTTTATTTATGTATTATGATGCATACATATCATTTTCCTCTTCACGCGCTAAATCCTCCGGACTCATATAGCGGCGGAACAGGCGCTCTAAAATAAAATCAAATACAATCGATGCAACTGCCGGAATTACCACAAGCAGTACCGGTATAATATAAATCGACAGAGCCGATGCAATCAAAATCACCAGCAGCAACAATGCCCATGGCAGATGTCTTACCATCAGCAGGAATGCATTTTTCAACGTCTGCTTTACGGTATTTTCAAATCTTGCAATATATGGGAATAAAAATGCGCTCCACATAATCGCAACAGCAATCATAATCAGAAAGAAATAGAAAAATGCGCCCTTCATACTGCCGGTTTTTAATACCTGATAGGTGATATAGGCATCACAGCCCAGAACAATCATAACGGCCAGCCATATAAGATATGGCAATGTTGCAGCCTTAAAGTTGTCCCTGAACGCTCCGAAAAAGGTTCTTGTGGTATATCCGCGGTCACCGCGGATGGATTTATGTACCGTGTAATACAACGCGGTGGTCGATGCCCCGATCGTAAAAACCGGAATGCAGCAGATCACCCATAAAATGCTGACCCACACGCAGTCCACAAGTTTTCCCAGCATCTGAAATACAATATTATCCCAATTAAATTTCACGCTTATTCCTCCAGTCGCCCAATAATTTCTTCTGCGATTTCTTCTTTTGTTTTTCCATCCGTAGCTACGAGAATGTCTGCAGCCGCCTCATACTTTGGCCGGCGTACTTCCATCAGTTCAGAAATGTATGCAACATTCATATGACCGTTTAAAAGTGGACGGTCCGTACTGTTTTTTACACGTTCGTATATGGTCTGCGGTGTTGCCGTAAGAAATACAACGCTTCCCCCATCCCGCATGCAGTCTACATTTTCCTGTCGCATTGCCACACCGCCTCCACAGGATACGATTGTCGGCTCCTGCTGATTTAGTGACTGGATCAGTTTTGTCTCAAGCTCCCGGAAATAAAGTTCTCCGTATGTTTCAAAAATTTTGCTGATCGGCATTCCCTGTTCTTTTACGATACGCTCGTCCATCTCCACAACCGGATAACCCAGCTTTTGCTTTATCGCACGTGCAATCGTGCTTTTACCGGCTCCCATAAAACCGATCAGGAAAATATTTTTCTTTCCTTTATTCATGAAAAAATTTCTCCTTTACTTCTTCTACCGGCATATCCATACCTGTATATAACCGGAATGCGGCCACTCCCTGCCACAGAAGCATTCCCTTGCCTCCAATGCAGGTACATCCTGCTTCTTTTGCTTCCCGCAACAGTTTTGTCTCTGCCGGATTATAAACCGCATCACATACAACCAATCCCGGACGGAATGCAGATAAATCTTTTACCACACTCTGGTCATCCATCGGTTTCATACCAACGATCGTCGCATTTGCAAAAATGTCACTGGATGTGATCTCCTCTGTCATCTTTGCCGTATCTGCAATGTCATATACATTGACAACAATTCCCGGCACTGCTTTTCGAATCTTTTCTGCGGTCTGAAGAGTACGCTCAAAAAATGCATCCTTAATATTGAAAATGGTGATCTCTCTGGCTCCATCTAATGCACATTGTACCTGAATGGCTGTCGCAGCTCCGCCACCGCCTGCGACCGTGATCTTTTTTCCTTTAATATCTACGCCATGGTCCTTGAGGTTGTGTACAAAGCCTTCTCCGTCCGTGATATATCCGGTCAATCTGCCGTCATCGTTGACAATTGTGTTTACAGCTCCGATAATCTGTGCTGCCGGAGACAGCTCATCCACATACTTTGCCGCCTCGGTCTTATCCGGCATCGTCACATTGATTCCACGCATATGAAACAGTTTCACCGCGTCAAGTGCTTCTTTTACCTGATCTTCTTTTACATCAAATGCAACATATGCATAATCCAGCCCCAGCTTTGCAAAGCTGTAATTGTACATTGCCGGGGAACCGGAATGTCCTACCGGCGAACCGATCAGTGCAAGTAACCCTGTATGTCCTGAAATTCTTTCTTCCATCTTTTTTCTCCTGTCCTTGTATGTTGGTTATATGATACCATAACTTTTAAATTAAGTACAACAATTCCAGTGGTCTTTGAATAAGTACCTGTGCTCTGTTTTTACGAAGGAACTCCGCATCGCGGAATCCCCACATGACCGAAACACATGGAAGTCCCGTGTTTTCCGCGGTCTGAATATCCACCTCGGAATCTCCTACATAAATGGCCTTCTTCGTGTCCGTTTTTAAAATTTTCATGGCTTTTTGTACCATATCAGGTGCCGGTTTTTTTGCCACACCTTCCATCTCACCGATTGCCGTAGTCATATAACCCCGGAAAAAACGTTCATCCAATTCTTTTACTGCCGAGTCCAGCTTATTGGATACAATTGCTGTCTTCACTCCGCGCGCCTTTAATTCAGTCAAAAGATGCATGATATCCGGATATGGCTTTGTATGATCCAGACAATGCTCCCCGTAATATTTTTTAAATTCCGCAAATGTCTCTTCAAACTTCGGGTTTTTCTCCCCATCCGGCACGGCACGCACCATCAGCATGCGCACCCCGTTTCCTACATATCTGCGCACCTGATCCAGCGTACAAGTCGGCATATTCTGTGACTCCAATGCCGCGTTGGTAGCGTTTTTTAAATCTTCCAACGAATATAACAAGGTTCCGTCCAGATCAAAGATCACACTTTTTTGCTCTTCCTGCTCACCGGAATCCCGATAGATTTCTTCAAACAGATCTTTACGCATAATCCGGATATTGTTGATCGTATCACTGCTGTCAACCATGTAATCTCCAACCCGGCCAAGTGTATACTGTTCGTTTTCATCTTTATCCCGGAACAGTTTTACCTTGCGCTCCAGCCTGCGTGCACGAACAATTGTAGTTCCCTTTGGCACGCAGACCTTTGCACATTTCATCGGTTCTACGATGATTCCTTTCTCTACATCTTTGATGGTAGGTTCATACTCTGCATTTCTCAGATCAAACTTCCAATCCGTGTAAATCCGGAATTCTTCCATAAAAGCCTCTTCATTACGAAAGAAACATTCCCCTTTCGGTCCAATGATAAAAACAATTCCTGCTTCCACTGTAGCTTTCATATCTCCCTGCAGAGTCCGCACAGTCACCTGCGTTCCCTCCGCAAAGAGATCCGTTGCCCGGACATATCCCCACGGAACGGAGCGTCTGCAGTACGTCTTTGCATCCTCTGCCTCTATTCTGCAATCCTGTGCATACACAATATCGGTATTTCCCATATAGTCCCGCATACGCTGCTCGATAACAGATTTAATACCCGAAGCTGCCGGCTGTTCATGTCTTCCCTGTGCATCATACTCCATGCGCGGTGCAAAATGATGTTCTTTGCAAAACTTTAAATATTCCTGTGTCATCAATTCCATCGGAATCAGGCCACCCGCTTTTTCCAGATGTCCTCCGCCGGAACCAATTCCTTTGCACAACTCTGCCGCAAGTTCACTCGCCTTGACTTCTTTCACACAACTTCTCACTGAAAACTTCACACCTTCTGGTTGCAGATTAAATGCCACACAGATATCAATCGCATCCACTTCCAGTACCAGATCGGAAATCAGTCCGAGAATATTCGGATCACACTGCCCCACTTTTACAATCGCGGCATGAAATTCCTCTACATAATCCGTATGAAGAAGTGCTGCTCCAGCAACTTCCAGTTCTTCCAGCGAAAGATTGGCATTGCGGAGTTTCCTCATGATTGCCGGGTCAAAGTTTGCCTCGTCACGCAGATCCCGGTCTAGCGGATGTACAATTTCCGTCAAACTTCCGGTATCCGTATATAATCCATAATACAGTGCTGTTGACAACTCACGATTACCCCGTACATCAAATCCTTCTGTTTTGAGCATATTCCAGACCAGTGTCGAGCACGCGCCCAGATTAGAACGCACCTCGGAAAGCTCTGGTAATTCCGTGCAGATCCGGTGATGGTCAATTACAGCAATATGTTCTGCTTCAAACACTGCAGAATTTCCGGAATGGTACTGGCAGTCCACCATCACCAATAACTCTGGTTTGTGCAGATAATCCACATGCTCGATTGGTATTTTCAGATCCCGGATCAGCATCACCAGATTCGTTTTCCGGATCACATTCTGCCCTCCATAAATCAGACGTGGTTCTTTTCCTTTGGATTTCAAATACAGATAGACCCCAAATCCACATGCAATGGTATCTGCATCCGGATTGTTATGGCACTGTATTACAATATTGTCATACGCTAATAACTCACTCAGTTTCATCTTGATTCCCCTTGCCTGATTGTTCTACTTGCTTTTTAGATTATATGGGAAGAAAAAGCTGCTGCGGTTCTTTTTGTCAAACATCGAATTATATTGCAGCA
>ERZ826220.2554-NODE-2554-length-15363-cov-18.673047_pt1 | contig 15363 bp, 14 predicted proteins | sample MGYA00519927_ERZ826220 | MGnify/ENA primary metagenome ERZ826220 (study PRJEB31778, sample SAMEA3449225) | human gut metagenome | biome: human gut; feature: human-associated habitat; material: faeces | place: United Kingdom | collected 2010/2012 ...
CGCCCATGATGGCGACGTACTCGCCCTTCTCGACCGTGAAATTCACATCGCTGAGCGCCTGCACCTTCGTGCCGCCGAAGCGTGTGGTGTAAATTTTCTGAACGTGACGAACTTCCAAAAACGACATGACCGTTACCTCCTGTGTAATGACAGGCTCAGTATAAACCGCCGGGGAAATGGCTGCCATGCATCTGGCTTACATTTTCCCGGCGGAAACTTACGATTCTGTAAGGCTCACTCGACCTCGAGCGCGTCCTGCTGCAGGCCGATGCGCACCGTCGTGCCGGCGCCGGGCGTCGAGGCGATGGTGATCGAGTGGCCGAGCTTTTCGAGGATGCGGCGGCAGAGATACAGCCCGATGCCGGTCGCGCGCTTGTCCGTGCGGCCGTTGCAGCCGGTGAAGCCCTTTTCAAACACACGCGGCAGGTCCTCCGGCGCGATACCGATGCCCGTGTCGCGGATGCAGAGCGTTTTCGGCGCCTCGAGCGTGATGGACACCGACCCGCTGCGGGTATACTTGAGCGCGTTGGAGAGCACCTGCTCGATGACGAACAGCAGCCACTTCTCGTCCGTGATGACGCTGACATTCAGCGGCGCGTACTCCAGCCGCAGTTTGCGGCGGATGAACTGGGAGGCGAACTTGCGCACCGCCTGCCGGACGATATCGTCGAGCGCATAGTTGCGGATGACATAGTCCGACGACGGGCTCTCGAGCCGCAGGTAGCCGAGCACCATCTCCACATACTGCTCCACGCTCTGCACCTGCTCGAGCAGGGCGCGCTGCTCGTCCGTGTCCGCGTCCTGCAGCAGCAGACGCATGGCGGCGATGGGCGTCTTGATCTGGTGCGCCCAGACGGTGTAGTACTCAACTAAGTCCTGATAGCCACGCTGACTGCGGGTCATCTGCGCGCGGCGGTCGGCATCGAGCGCGCGCACGAGCGCCTGATACTGTGCCTCGAGCATCCCGTCCGGTTCCGGCAGCTGCTCGGTACTGAGCGTGATCTCCTGCTCCAGCCGCTGCAGCAGGCGCAGGCGCGCGGCAAACCGCCGGTAATCGACCGCGAACCACAGCGCCAGCACAAACAGGCACACGAGCGCCGCGTACCCCGCCGCACCCAGCGGCAGCCGGTAGAGCCAGAACACGAGCGCGAACACGACCGTATAGACCGCAAGCGCGATGAGCGCCTTGCGGTTTTCCTTCACATAAGCGCCAAACATGGCCGCTCCCCCCTCACTCGATGAGATAGCCGAGGCCCTTTTTCGTCGTGATATAATCCGGCAGGCCGGCAGCCTCCAGCTTGCGGCGCAGGCGGGCGATGTTGACCGTGAGCGTGTTTTCGTCGACAAAGCTGTCCGTCTCCCAGAGCTTTTCCATGAGCGTCTCGCGGCTGACGACGCTGCCCTTGCGCTCAAGCAGCGTCTGCAGGATGCGGTAGTCGTTTTTCGTCAGCTCGATGCGCTGCCCCTGATACATCAGGCTCGCATCCGCCGTGTTGAGCACGGCGCCGCGATGCTCGAGCGTGGGCGCGGGCGCGGCAAAGTCATACGTGCGGCGCAAAATGGCCTGGATCTTCGCCAGCAGCACGTTCAGGTCAAAGGGCTTGGCGATGAAATCGTCGCCGCCCATGTTCATGGCCATGACGATGTTCATATTGTCCGACGCCGAGGATAGGAACACGACCGGCACGTTCGACACGCGCCGCAGCTCCTGGCACCAGTGGTAGCCGTTATAAAACGGGAGCGTGATGTCGAGCAGCACGAGCTGCGGGTCAAACGCCGTGCACTCGGCGAGCACATTGCGGAAATCCTCCGCGCAGCGCACGTCAAAGCCCCACGTCGTCAGGTGCTTTTGCAGCGCGGCGGCGATGGCCGCGTCGTCCTCCACGATAAAAATTCGGTGCATGCGATCCCCTCCCGGGCAGAAAAATAGCAGGCGCAGTGACCCTGCACCTGCTATTTTACGATAATCCGGCGCCGATTGCAACGGCCGTGTCAATCCCGGCGGCGATTGCCGTAGAGTAGGATGAGCCGCAGCAGCTGCGCAAACGACACCAGCAGCGCCGCGACATACGTCATGGCGGCGGCCCGCAGCACGCTGCGCGCGCCGCGCAGCTCGTCGTCCGTGAGCAGGTTGCGCGAATCGATAGCGGCCAGCGCACGACGGGAAGCATTGAACTCCACCGGCAGCGTCACGAGCTGGAACACCGTCACGAGGCCGAAGAGCAGAATGCCCGCCCAGACGAGCACCGACCAGTTGAAGATCAGCCCCGCGATGAGCAGCGGCCACGACAGATTCGAGCCGATGCGCGTGGCCGGGATGATGGCCGCGCGGATGCGGATGGGCGCATAGTCCGTGGCGTACTGCACGGCGTGGCCCGCCTCGTGCGCCGCGACGCCCACGGCCGCGATCGACGCGACGCCGTAGACCTCGTCCGAGAGACGGATGACCTTCGCCTGCGGGTCAAAGTGGTCGGTGAGTTTGCCCGTGATGTGCTCGATGCGCACATCCGTGATGCCGTTGGCCTGCAGGATGCGCTGCGCCGCCTGCGCGCCGGTCAGGCCGCTCGTGCAGCGCACGCGCGCGTAGCGCGAAAACGCGCTCTTGACCTGGATCTGCGCGATGAGCGCGATGAGCAGTGCCGGCACGACCAGCAGCAGATACGTAGTATCAAAGCCATAATAATATCCATGGTACATGGCAGTCGGTCCTTTCTGGTTCGTGCTGCTATTTTACCGCCAAAGCGCGCGCGCGTCAACCGGGGACACAGATTTGCGCAGCGCGGCGTTTTTTGCGCAAATATCCCCCCACCGGGCTTGCACGGCGGTCGTTTTTTGTTATACTTGTGTCAAATACACGATAAAGAGTATGGACGATCCGATCATGATTGATGCACACGACATTCGATTTTCCTACGACGGGCCGGGCGGCCGCCGCTCCCTCAACGGCGCGCAGCTGCACGTCTCCCCCGGCGAGTTTGTGGCCGTGCTCGGGCACAACGGCTGCGGCAAATCCACGCTTGTCAAGCACTTCAACGCCCTGCTGCCGCTGCAGCACGGCACGCTGACCGTCGACGGCATGGACGCCGCCGACCCCGCCAACCGCTGGGCGCTGCGGCGCAAAGTCGGCATGGTGTTTCAGAATCCGGACAACCAGTTCGTGTCCACGATCGTGGGCGAGGACGTGGCCTTCGGGCTGGAAAACTACGGCGTGCCGGAAGACGAGATCCCTGCGCGCGTGGCCGCGGCGCTCGCCGCCGTGGACATGGCAGGCTATGAAAACCGCGCGACGCACACGCTCTCCGGCGGGCAGAAGCAGCGCGTGGCGCTGGCCGGCGTGCTGGCCCTGTCGCCGGACATTCTGGTGTTCGACGAGGCCACCGCCATGCTCGACCCCGACGGCCGGCAGGAGGTGCTGCGCACGATCCACCGCCTGCACACGCAGCAGCACAAGACCGTCGTCATGATCACGCACTATATTGAAGAAGCCATCGGCGCCGACCGCGTCTATCTCATCCACAACGGCAAAATGATCGCCGACGGCACGGCGCGCGAGATGCTCACGCAGCCGGAGCTGCTGGCCGCGGCAGGGCTCACGCCGCCGATGCCGGTGCAGATGTACCATGACCTGAAGCAGGCCGGGATCACGCTCGCCCGCTGCCCGCTGACGCTTGAGGAGCTTGCAGAGGAACTATGCCGATCACAGTAACGAATCTGACGTGTGTCTACGGCGCGGGGACACCTTTTGAGACTACTGCGCTGCGCGATGTGTCCGTCACGGTCGAAAATGGCAGCTTCGTCGGCATCCTCGGCCGCACCGGCTGCGGCAAGTCCACGCTCATCCAGATCATGGCCGGTCTGCTCACGCCGACGGCCGGCACCGTCATGCTCGACGGTCAGGACATCCACGCCCGCCGCTATGACCGCAGCATTCTGCGGCGCAAGGTCGGCATCGTGTTCCAGTACCCGGAGTGTCAGCTCTTTGAGACAACCGTGGAAAAGGACGTGGCCTTCGGCCTGAAGCACAGCGGCCTGAGCGCCGCCGAAAAGCAGGCGCGCGTGCGCTGGGCGCTCGAGACCGTTGGTTTCTCGTTCGAGAAAGTCCACGACCAGCCGCCGATGGGCCTCTCCGGCGGGGAGAAGCGGCGCGTGGCCATCGCGGGCGTGCTGGCGACGAAGCCGGAGTATCTCATTCTCGACGAGCCGATCGCGGGGCTCGACCCGCTCGGACGCGAGGCGTTTTTGCAGCTCATCACCGAGCTCAACCGCGGCGGCATGACCATCCTCATGGTCTCGCACAACGCCGACTGTCTGGGCGCGTATGCCCGGCGGCTGCTCGTGCTGGAGGATGGGCAGCTCGTGCGCGACGGCACGCCGGAGGAGATCTACGCCGACCTCGACTGGATGCGCGCGCACCGGCTGGGCGTGCCGCAGAGCCGCACCGCCGCCGCGCTGCTGAAGCAGGGCGGGCTGGACATTCCGCAGGACATTGCAAGCTATGACGCGCTGCTCGCGGCCGTGCTACGCGCGAAGGGCGGTGGCCGCCCATGAGAGAACACCTGACCGGGCAGTTCACTCCCGGCGCCTCGATCCTGCACCGGCTGGACGCGCGGGCAAAGTTTTTCGGCTTTCTCATCCTCATCGCCGCCACCGTGTGCACGGACGCCTGGCTCGGCTACGTGCTGCTGCTCACCGTCACGACCGCCATCGTGGCCGTCTGCGGCCTGCCGCTGCGCACCGCGCTCGCGTCCGTGGCGCGCATGGGCTGGTTTTTCCTGCTCATCTTCGCGATGAACGCCCTGTTTTTCGCCACCGACGACGCCATCTGGCACTGGTGGATCCTCACACTGTCCGTGCCCGGCATCGTGCAGGGCGCACAGGTGACGGCGCGGCTCGCGCTCATCCTCGTGCTGAGCAATGTGCTCACGTGCACGACGCCGCCGCTCGAAATCACCGGTGCGATCCAGACGCTTCTCAGCCCGCTGCGGCTCGTGCGGCTGCCGGTCGAGGACATTGCGATGATTCTGTCCGTCGCCGTGCAGTTCATCCCGACGCTGCTCGAGGAGACCGACACCATCCGCAAGGCGCAGATCGCGCGCGGCGCACGCTTTGAAAGCCGCCGCCTGCACGAGCGCGCGCAGGCCATGCTGCCGCTGATCGTGCCGATCTTCCTCAGTGCCTTCAAGCGTGCCGACGAGCTCGCAATGGCCATGGAGGCCCGCGGCTACCGCGGCGCGCGCGGCCGCACCCGGAAAAAGTCCGTTCCCCTGCCCCTGAGCAGCTGGGGTGCGCTTGTGCTGTGCGCCCTTGTGTGCGCAGCGGAAATACTCCTGTAAATTCAAAATCAGAAAGGAACCGAAGCCCGATGCAAACCATGTCTACCGTCAAAAAATCCATCATCACCGCCGTGTGCATTGCCCTGTGCTATGTCCTGCCGCTGCTGTTTCACGGCATTCAGGGCGCAGGCCAGATCTTCTGCCCGATGCACATCCCCGTCTTTCTGTGCGGACTCGTGTGCGGCTGGCAGTTCGGCCTGCTGTGCGGTCTGGCCGGCCCCGCGCTCTCGAGCGCACTGTGCGGCATGCCCCCGGTAAGCATCCTGCCGTCGATGATGATCGAGCTGGCCGTCTACGGTCTGATTGCCGGCCTCATGATGCGCTGTGTGCGCACGCGGCACGTGTACGCCGACCTCTACATCAGCCTCATCGTCGCCATCGTCGCCGGCCGCGTCGTCAACGGTCTGGTCAATGCGCTCATCTTCGCGCGCGGCAGCTACTCCATGGCCACGTGGGTCGCGGGCTCCGTCGTCAAAAGCTGGCCGGGCACCGTCATCCAGCTCGTGTTCATCCCGAGCATCGTGTTCGCGCTCATGAAGGCGCGTCTCATCCCCGAGCGCTATCCGAAGGAGGTGCCCGAGCATGATTGATCAGAAGGACGTCATTTCATTTTTTGACCGCTGCGCCCCCGGCTGGGACGCGGAAATGATCCGCAACGAGCCGGTCATCCGCACCATTCTTGACAACGCCGGCATCCGCGCGGGCGTGGACGTGCTCGACGTGGCCTGCGGCACGGGCGTGCTCTTCCCGGACTATCTGGCGCGGGACGTGCACAGCGTCACCGGCGTAGACATTGCCCCGGAAATGGCCCGGCGCGCCGCCGAAAAGTTCCCGGATGCGCGCGTGACCGTGCTCTGCGGCGACATTGAGACCGTGCCGCTCCCGCAGCCGTTTGACTGCTGCATGGTCTACAACGCCTTCCCGCACTTCCCTGACCCGGCGCGCCTGATCGCGCATCTGGCGACGCTGCTCAAGCCCGGCGGCCGCCTGTCCATCGCGCACGGTATGAGCCGCGCCATGCTCGACCGGCACCACGCGGGCTCGGCCAGCAAGGTCTCCATCTCACTGATGAGCGAGACGGAGCTTGCCGCGCTCATGGCCCCGTATTTTGACGTGGACGTCATCATCTCGGACGACCGGATGTATCAGGTCTGCGGCACAAAAAAATAAAAGAATCCCTTCCCTCTTCTTTCCCCAAAGCGCAAAAATGCCCCCGGACACATCGTCCGGGGGCATTGCAAAACCCTGACGGATCAGGCTTTTGATGCGCATTTCATTCGAGGCGGGCACTTCGCCCCCTCGAACGCCCACGCTGCTCTGTCGCATTGCCCCGCAGCGACGCTTTTACGAGCAAAAATGCCCCCGGACAACCGTCCGGGGGCATTGCAAACCCCTGACGGATCAGGCTTTTGATGCGCATTTCATTCGAGGCGGGCACTTCGCCCCCTCGAGCTCCCCCGCTGCTCTGTCGCATTGCCCCGTAGCGACGCTTTTACGAGCAAAAATGCCCCCGGACACATCGTCCGGGGGCATTCCTTATGATGTTATGATGTTTTTTCTTGCCTTTCCGGTCTGCGCTTATGCAGCAGCGTAGCCGCTGAGGATGGAGGCCATCTCGGCGCGGGTCGCCGCGGCGTTCGGCGCGAGCAGCTTGCCGTCGCGGCCGAGGATGAGCTTCTCCGCGTTGGCCCACTGCATCTCGGCCTGCGCCCAAGCCGGAATGTCCGCCGCGTCGCCGAAAGCGGAGAGGTCGGTGCGCGCCGTCACGTCCCGGCCGGCAAAGGCCGCATAGCCGCAGAGCATAACCGCAGCCTGCGCACGCGTGACGGCCATCTCGGGCCGGAACGTCCCGTCGCCGCAGCCGACGACGATGCCGTTGGCCGCCGCCCAGATGATGGCGTCCGTATACCACTCGCCGGCCGGCACATCCGAGAACGGATTGGCCGCCGCGACTTCCGGCTCGCCCGCCATCGCGTAGAGGATGACCGCGAGCATCGCGCGGGTCAGCTCCTGATCCGGCGCAAAGATCGTCGCGCTCTCGCCGACCATCCAGCCGCGGTTGTACACGCGCTTGATGTCCGTGTAGGCCCAGTGGTTCGTCACGTCCACGAACGGCAGGAACGCACCGGCCTCTTTCGTATAATCGGCGGTGAAGAACACCTCGATCCCGTCGCCGTCCTCGAGCTCATACGCACCCATGTAAGTATCCGGGAACTCGCCGTTGACGCGGTACATCCAGCCGGAATACTGGCCCTTGCTCAGCTCGGCCACCTTCGTGCCGTCCGGTGCGGTGACTGCCTGGACATAGCTGCCCTTAGCATCATATGTATAGCCGTTGGCAGCAAGCACCTGTTTGAACACGTCAAATGCCGTCGTACCCTCAGGCAGATCGCGGACCACGGTCGGCAGGATCCAGGCCTCGGTGTCCGTGTGCAGCTGGAAGGTGACGGTGATCGTCTCGGGATTCGGATCGATCGGCGTCGGATCCACGGGCGTTGGGTCCACCGGCGTCGGGTCCACCGGCGTTGGGTCCACCGGCGTCGTTCCGACGACCGTGACCTTTGCGGACACCGCCTGATGGCTCAGCGCCTGGAAGTCCGCGTTGTCCGGATAACGTGCGGCGTACTTGCCGAGCGTCTCGCTCGAAAGCTCGCTGCGGATCGTGACGGTCTTGTCCTCTGCGGGACGAGTCACGAGCAGGTTCTCGTGGCTGATCACGTGGGAGTTGGACGAACGGAACAGCCGCCACTGCTCGCTTTCCGACCAGCCATCCATCGCCACGGGGACGATGCCGCTGCCGGTCAGGTCTGCATTGTCATACACCCAGACGAGCTGGCCGTCCGCATCCCGATACGCTTCCTGGAAGGGGTGCAGGTCGGTGAGAATGTTCTTTTCGTCCGTGTTGGCGTCGCGGATGCCGTCAAAGTAGTGCGCCTTGACCTGCGCCATGAGCGCGAGCTCCGCGTCGATCTCCGCCTGCGTGAGCGGCTGGACTTCGATCACGAAATCACGCGAGGCAGCGACGCCGCTGTCGGCATCCGTGAGCGTCACCGTGACGGTGACATCCTTTGCCGCCTCGCCGGGCAGCGGGCGGTAGACGGCCGCACGCGCGGCGTTGTTCACATCCGGCGGCACGATGGTGTCGGCATCGCTGCTCGTGATGGTCACGGGAGTGTACTTGCCGTCCACGCCGAAGTCGCGCGTGGTCGGGAAATGAATATCGTTGGCTGCAAGATACTTGCCGTCGCGCTGCGTGAGGGGCAGGCCCGTCACGGCATCGCGCAGGCCGCCGTAGGCGGAAAAGCCCGCGTCGAGCTTGGCCTGCAGGTCCTCGTGCACGGTCGTCTCCTGCCCCTTGACGGTGACATAGAAGACCTTACTCACGGTAATGGCCTGCTCCTGCGTGTCCGTGAACTGGAAGGTCACGGTCGCGGTGAGGGTGACGGCCTTGTCCTGCGCAGGCGTCTTGACCACGCCGACATAGGGGTCAAAGAGCGTGTCCGGCGTCTGCTGGTTTTTGTCGCTGACGGCGATCGCCGTCGGGTCGCTGGACGTCCAGGAGATGAGCGCCCACCGCTTGCCGTCGATGACCTTCGGCAGCGTCAGATCCTGCGTGAGTTGGTTCGGGTCCTCACCGGCGGCGCACAGGCCCTCGGTGGTGAGCTGGCTCGTGATCTCGGCGGAGATCGCATCGCGCACGCGCTGCACGTCCCAGCCGATGACGACCGGGACCTGCAATGTCTCGGTCGCGCCGGCCTTGCTGAGCGCAAACGTGACGTTGTAGCTGCCGTTGTGCACGAGCGGCGTGGTGTTCGGGTCGACGAAGAAATACGTGATGGTGCCGTCGGCCGCGACGCCCGCACCGCCGTACACTTCCTCGACCTTGGAGACGCTGACCGCGATGCTGCTGTCGTCGAGCTTCGCGCTGAGCATCGTGTTCACATTCGTATCCCGGCCGTATTCCGGCGTCAGGGTGATGGTGCCGTCGAGCCGCTCGACGAGCTTGCGCAGCTCGCTCTTGGCAGCTTCCTTATCGAGCTCCGCCTGCGACCAGACGCGGATGTCAAAGTTGCGGTAGGCAGTGGCCTCGCCGCGCGTGAGCGTCGCCGAGAGGGTGACGGTCTGGATGCCGCTGGCCGGCAGCGTCACGGCGCCGGTGGCCGGGTCGATGATGCTGCTGTCCGAGCTCGCCCACGTGATGGCCGAGCCGTTCACGGCCCCGGCCGCCGGCAGCGTGAGCGTCGTGGCCGCGCGGATGTCGGAGGTATCGAGCGTCAGGGCCGAGGCGTCGGCCTTGAGCAGACGCTCTTCCGCCGTGGCGATGCGCACGGGGCTGCTGAGCGTTTTATATTCTCTGGAGACGGTGTCATAGAGCAGGAAGGACAGATAATTGCCCGCCATGTCCTCCGGAATGGTATACTCCCGGCCGGTCGTGCCGGTGATCTCCTTATACGAGCTGGTGCCGGTTTTGCCCGCGTTGTAGTCCGCGGCCGTGAGATAGCGCCACTCGATCTTCAGTTTCGGGAAATTCTCGTAGTCGTACTCGCCGCCGCCGAGGACATTGATCTTGGCGCGCACCGTCTCGCCCACGGCGACAACGCCCTCGAGCTCCACGGCCGTGATCTGGGGGATGACATAGATCGTGAGGCTCGCCGTGATGCCGTTGGCCGTGCTGGCCGTGATGACCGCCTTACCGGCGCCGTCGGCCGTCGCCTTGACGATCACGGACTGATTGGCCGCGCCCGCGCCCTCCGGCGTCTCGAGCGTGACAATGCCCTCGCCCTCCGTCAGCGTCCAGTTAACGTGCGTGTCCTTGTCCATATCCTTGCAGGCGGCGGTGATCGTCACCTGCGGCTGCGGCTCCGTGTTCGTGCGCCAGAGCGTGGCCGGGCCGGTCAGCTCGATGCGCGGGTCGGGCTGCACCACTTCGCCTGCCTGCCAGACGAGGATGGGGTAGCCGTTGTTCGCGCCAGCCGTGTCCTCCTTGAAAGCATTGCCGAGCTTGTCCGCAAGGCCGTCGGGGGAGGTGATGGCAGTCGCCGTTGCAGTGGCGTTGCTCATAAGCTTTTCTTCCACCGGGGCGGCATAGTAGCTGTTGCTGATCGCGCCTTGGAAGTTTGCAGAAATACCTGCGTAATAGGCCCCGTCACTTGTGCCCGTAATCGTACCGACATTATAGCAGTTACCGATCTTGCCCGTCTTACCATTCTTGCCGGTACCGATAGAGCAAATACCGGAAGCGTAATTCTGGCCACTGATCGCGCCGGAATTATAGCAGTTTTCGATGGTAACCTTGGTGTTTCCGGCATAGCCAAGAATACCGGCTGCGCTTCCGGAGCCAGTCACATCCGACAAATTCGCACAGTTCGTAACCGCCAGAGTTCCGGCATTGACTCTGCCAACAATACCGGCCGTTCCTGCAGCGCCGTTTTTCTTCGTAGAGGTGACAGTTCCGGCAAAAGAGCAGCTGTCGATCGTGGCGCTGGTCTGCGTTCTGCCGACAATGCCGCCCACGGAAACACTACTGCTCGCAGAAACATTGCCCTCGACCCTCAGATTCTTGATGGTCGCGCCGCAGACCGTGCCGAACAGGCCGGCACCGGTGCTCGAAGTCAAGTTCACCGACAGGCCCTTGATGGTGTGGTTCGCACCGTCAAAGGTGCCGGCATATGCCTGTGACACATAGCCGGACGACGGTTCAAATGGTGTCCATGCTTCGCCGCCCAGGTCAATGTCGGCCGTCAGCGTCGCGCAGAGCTTGCTGGACGCCTCCGCATTGGCCATGTCGCGGAACGCCTTGAGATCTGCCGCCGTGGCCAGCAGGTACGGATCGTCCTCCGTGCCGCTGCCGCTGAGCGTGTCTGCGGCCAGTGCCGCCGGCATGAGGCTGAACACCATCGTCAGCACCAGCAGCAGGGCCAGAAACCGTTTTTTCATGTGCTTTCCTCCCAAAACAAAAAATTCTGCCCGCCGGAAACGGCGGACAGGTACAGCAAAACCGGCCGAACGAAATTCCTTCGTTCAGCCATGCAACTTCCGGTTCCGGCAGAAATGCCTGCAGCCTTCGGGTATTCTGACTTATCCGCCTTCCGGCGGCTTCACAGTGACCGACTCGCGGGGCTTTGCACCCACATTCCCCCTGCCGCCCGAAGCGGCGAAGACTGCGCAATATACAGTTTCGGTCGTAGTGTATCACAGCCCAGCGCGGTTGTAAATCCTTTTTCCGACCGTATTCGCGGGCGAAGCGGATGGCCCACAAAGCGCCGCAGCGCCGCACGCCGGCGCCGAACACGCAAAACACCCCCGGACCGAAGTCCGGGGGTGCACTGATGGAATGCTTATTTGCGAATGTAAGCGCTGAGGATGGAGGCCATCTCGGCGCGGGTCACCGCGTCGTTCGGCGCGAGGAGCTTGCCGTCGCGGCCGACGATGAGCTGTCTGGCAACGGTCCACTGCAGCTCAGCCTGCGCCCAGGACGGAACGTCCGCCGCGTCGCCGAACGCTGAGAGATCGGCGCGCGCCGTCACGTCGTCACCGGAGAAAGCCGCAAAGCCGCAGAGCATGACAGCCGCCTGTGCGCGCGTGACCGCAGCGTCGGGCCGGAACGTGCCGTCACCGCAGCCGGCAACGATGCCATTTTCAGCCGCCCAGATGACCGCGTTCGTATACCACTGGCCGGTCGGAACGTCCGAGAACTTGTTTTCCGCCGTGACCGCCGGCTCACCGGCTCTGGCATAGAGAATGACCGCGAGCATGGCGCGGGTGAGCGTCAGGTCGGGCGCGAAGGTCTTGTCGTCCACGCCGACCATGAGGTTACGGGTATACATGCGCTTGATGGCAGTGTACGCCCAGTGATCCCACGACACATCGGTGAATGGCAGGACCATGCCGGGCACCTGCATGTAGTCGGCCGTGAAGAAGACCTCAATCTCGTCGCCGTCCTCAAGCTGGAAGGCGTTCATCGCCACATCCGGAATATCGCCGTTGACGCGATAGAGCCAGCCGGAGTTTTTCCCCTTGCTGAATTCGGCGACCTTGGTGCCGTCCGGCGCGGTGACCGCCCGCAGATAGCTGTAATCTGCATCATAATCATACGTGTAGCCGTTGGCCGCGAGCACCTGCCGGAACACGTCAAGCACCGTCGTGCCCTCGGTCGAAACGCTGACCACAGCCGGCTGGATCCAGACGTCCGTGTCCGTGTGCAGCTGGAAGGTGACGGTGCACACGCTCGAGGGTTCCGTCGGGGCCGTCGGAGCCGTCGGAGCCGTCGGGGCCGTCATACCGCTCGGAGCCGTCGCGTCCGTCGGAACGTCCGGTCCCACAGCCAGCGCCGCCGGCAAGAGACTGAAGACCAGCGTCAGCGCCAGAAGCAGCGCCAAAAACCGTTTTTTCATGTTGCTTCCTCCTGAAACAAAAAATTTCTGCCCGCCGGGACCGGCGGACAGCTGCAGCAAAACCGGCCAAACGGAATCTCTTCGTTCAGCCATGCAGTTTCCGGTTCCGGCAGAAATGCCTGCAGCCTTCGGGTATTCTGACTGATCCGCCTTCCGGCGGCTTCACAGTGACCGACTCGCGGGGTTTTGCACCCACATTCCCCCTGCCGCCCGAAGCGGCGAAGACTGCGCAGTATGCAGTTCTAAGCGTAGTGTACCACAGCACGGCGCGGTTGTAAATGCTCCGGCACGACATGTGCAGAAATTAAAAAAAATCTCCTCCCGGCGGTTACGGGAGGAGATTTTTTCGTGCGGAGAAAACGCACATTGGGGGGGCGGTCACCGGGAGGCGGTTACTCCCGGAAACCATGGAGAAAAAACAGAAATGGATGAAAAATAGCAAAGGAAAATGGGATCAGCGCTTGATGCTCACGATGTCTCTGCCAAGCAGAGCCGTGTAAAGGCCGCCGATCACGAGCGCAAGCACACCCAGCAGCGCCATCGCGGCAGAGCGGGCGGAGTACGTGCTCATAAAGGAGACAGCGGTGATCTCGATCGCGAGAAACGCAACGAACGCAAGAATGTTCAGCCAGATGTTTTTCATAGCAGCTACCTCCTGAATTTTTTGGTGGTCCGGGGCCGGTTTCCGGCCCCCTCGCTTACAATTGCATGATAGCACATCGTCCGCCTGTTGTAAAATTCACAATTTCGAAAGGGATGTTTTGCGTTTTCGATTCAATTCAAAAATTTGATGATATTCTTTCGCAGAATCGATAATTTTCTGTCAATGTCTTCCTACCATATGTTGGATATCCGAAAAAATGCTTGACGCAGGCCGGATTTGCGACGTATTATATGCTCGAGAAAAAAACGGAACCAAATTGGGATAAGGAGGCATCGCTTATGGAACTTCGTTTGCTGACCACATTTTTAAAGGTTGCACAGCTGCAGAGCTTCTCCAAGGCCGCAGAATCCCTGGGTTATTCCCAGTCCGCCGTTACGGTACAGGTCCAGCAGCTCGAAAATGAGCTGGGCGTGCGCCTGTTCGACCGCATCGGTAAAACCGTATCCATCACCCACTACGGGCAGGAGTTTATCCCCTACGCGCGCGATGTCGTATCGGCCGCGGCGCGCGCCGTGTCGTTCACGGTACAGGAGCGCGATTTGACCGGCACGCTGCGCATCGGCACGATCGAATCGATCATGACGGCCAGCTTCGGAGAGATCCTGCCGCTGTATCATGAGCACTGTCCGCACGTGAACACGCAGCTGGTCGAGGGCGACACGAAAACGCTCTCGGATATGCTCATGCACAACGAAGTGGATCTGATCTACACGCTCGACGACATGGGCTATGACGCACAGCGCGTCAAGCTCTTCGAGTGCCCGCAGGAGATCGTCATCGTCGCAAGCCCCAAGCACCCGTTTGCTGCCGCCAAGCAGCTCAAGCTGGCCGATCTCGTCAACGAACCGTTCGTGCTCATGCCGCAGTTCAACAGCTACCGCCACCAGTTCGACATGGAACTGGCGCACCAGAAGCTGTCGATCCGGCCGTTTCTGGAGCTGGAGAGTACGAGCATGGTCATGCAGCTGCTCGAGCACAACCCCTATCTGTCCGTGCTGCCGCGCTACACGGCGCGCCGCCGCGCGGAAGAGGGCCGGCTCGCCATTCTGCCGGTCGCGGATTGCCACATGGAGCAGTGGAGCCAGCTGGTGCACCACCGCGACAAGGTACTTACGCCGCAGATCCGCGCCATGGTCTCCGTCATCGCGCAGGTGGAAAACATCCCGCTGCATCTCGAAGACTGACGCGGCGCAAAAATCAAAAAACAGCCCCCATCGGATGATGGGGGCTGTTTGCTGTCTGTGAACAGAAACTCAGTCGGTCACGTACGGCAGGAGGGCGATCTGACGCGCTCTCTTGATGGCCTCGGTGAGCTCGCGCTGGTGCATCGCGCAGGTACCGGTCGTGCGGCGCGGCAGGATCTTGCTGCGCTCGGACAGGAAGCGGCGAAGCTTCGCGGTGTCTTTGTAGTCGATATAAGTGCACTTGTCAACACAGAACTGGCAAACTTTTCTGCGTTTGCGGTTCTTGCTCTTATCTCTGTCAAAAGCCAAGACTGTAATCCTCCTTTATCAAAATCAGAACGGCAGGTCGCCGTCATCGTCGTCCAGCTCGGAAAAAGCGCTGCCGCCCTGGGGGACATTGTCATATCCGCCATAGCTGCCGCGGTGAGCCGGTGCCGATGCGCTCGGCGCTGCCGGACGAGGCGCATCGCCGCCGTCGCGGCGCTTGCTCTCGCCGAAGTAGACATTGTCCGCTACGACCTCCGCGCTGCGGCGCTTGCCGCCTTCACGGTCGGTCCAGTCGCGGATCTGCAGGCGGCCGCTCACGGCGGCCATGCTGCCCTTGGTGAAGTACTTGGAGACGAACTCCGCCGTGCTTCTCCAGGCGACAATGTCGATGAAGTCCGTCTGCTTCTCGCCGCCGTCCCGACCGCCGAAATCACGGTCGACCGCCAGCGTGAACGAAGCCACGGGAATCTGGGACTGGGTATAACGAAGCTCGGGGTCACGGGTCAGACGGCCCATGAGCA
>ERZ826220.2557-NODE-2557-length-15345-cov-8.650164_pt1 | contig 15345 bp, 14 predicted proteins | sample MGYA00519927_ERZ826220 | MGnify/ENA primary metagenome ERZ826220 (study PRJEB31778, sample SAMEA3449225) | human gut metagenome | biome: human gut; feature: human-associated habitat; material: faeces | place: United Kingdom | collected 2010/2012 ...
TGTTCGTCAAGCCGGATATCCCCATCATTCTGCAGCCGTATCTTCCCATCATGGTGGTCGCTGCGCTTGACGCGCTACTGGGAGCGGCCCGCGCGTACTTCGAGCGCAGCTTCTCCGACAAGGTGTTCGTCATCTCGTTCATCTCGAACGTGGTCACCGCGACGCTGCTGGTGTTCCTGGGCAATCAGCTGGGCGTCGGATCCCAGCTGCAGACGGCCGTCATCGTCGTGCTGGGAATCCGTATCTTCTCGAACGTGTCGGCGATCCGTCGCTTCATCTTCCGGGGGTGATGAACCATGGTGGCGCACAAATCGTCTCGTGACGTGCTGTCGCAGCTGCACGAGCAGCATGCGCAGGACAAGAAGAACGATCGCATGGAGACCGGCTCGTTCCCCGTAGTGCGCAAGAAGCCGAAGCGCCCCGTCAAGGACGGCTCGGCGCGCATGCGCCTGATGACGAGCGTGCTCATCCTCATCATGTGCGCGTTGCTGGGATACGGGTACATGATCCAGATCAACAACGCCGACGCCACATACGAGACGCTGAGCGAGGACGAGCTGACCAGGCTGATCAGCGAGACCGGCACACAGGTGCAGAACCTGGAGCAGCGCAAGTCGGAGCTGACCAATCAGCTGGAATCGCTCAAGGCCGCGGCGAACAAGACGCAGGAGGCGGAGCGCATCGCCAAGCAGAACGAGGAGACCAACGGCATCCTCGCCGGTCGTTTGCCCGCGACGGGCAAGGGCGTGTCGATCAGCATCTCCCAAGGGTCGAAGACGAAGATCGACGCGGCGACGATGTACAAACTCATCGAGGAACTGCGCAACGCAGGCGCCGAGGTGATGGCCATCAACAGCGTGCGTGTCGTGACGAAAACCTATGTCAGCGACACGGACGACGGCCTGGAATGCGACGGTGTCGCGCTGCGCGCGCCGTATCGGATCCTGGCCATCGGCGATCCCCAGAACCTTCAGAACGCCGTCAATATCGCGGGTGGCGTGGGTTCGAGTCTGAAGGTGAAGTACGGCGCGACGGTGAGCGTGACGTCCTCGGATTCGATTACCATCAGCCAAATTCGCAAGTCAACCGACAATACGTATGCAAGGGCTGTGGAATAGCGTTTATGACAGATCCGATTCCAAGTGCAGGCGAGACGACCATCATTGGTCTGCCCGCCATCCAGATTCCCATCACCACCACAGGTGACCGTCCCCTCACGCAGGAGGACATCGAAACCATCGCGCGGCTCGCACCGGGCACCGCACTGCTCATCTCGACCAGAGGCGCCGTTTCCGGGTCCCGCTACCTGCTCGATGAGGACGAGGTGACGGTCGGGCGCGTCATCAACGAGCTCTTCCGCAAGGGCGCGGACGTTGTCTATGACAAGGCCGACATGCTCCACGTCTCGGGTCACGCGTGTCAGGAGGAGCTGAAGATCATCCACGCGCTCACAAAGCCGAAGTATTTTATCCCCGTACACGGCGAGCAGCGTATGCTGCAGATCCATAAGAACCTTGCCATGTCCATGGGCATGGACCGCAAGAACATCGCCATCTGCGAAAACGGCGACGCGGTGGAGATCACCGCCCGCACAATGAAGCTCGTGCCGGGCATGGCGCCCGCCGGTGAGATCTTCGTGGACGGCAGCGGTGTGGGCGACGTCGGCGCGGTCGTCCTGCGCGACCGCAAGCACCTTGCCGAGGACGGCATGGTGGTGGTCGTGCTGCCCATCTCCGCGCACGACGGCTATATGCTCGCCGAGCCTGAGATCATCACCCGCGGCTTCATCTACGTCAAGGAGTCCGAGGAGCTGATGAACGAGCTGAAAACGGTGGTCATGTCCGCCGCCGAGGGCGTGCTGGGTCGCCGCAGCCGTGACATCGGCGAGCTCAAGGGCGCGATCAAATCGGGCGTGAGCAACTACCTGTTCAAAACGACCAAGCGCAGCCCGATGGTCATTCCCGTCATCACAAAGCTGTAAAGAGTCAAGCAAAAAGCAGAGCGTTCCGCGGAACGCTCTGCTTTTTCAAAAGGCGGCGGAATGGCTTGCGTTTTGCGCCCCAGCGTGATAGAATGTTTTGCTGAAAAATAAAAGGAGGCTTTCCTTTATGAAATTAGGTATCGAGGGGGATGCGGGCAACAAAGTATCTCCATAAATACCGATATATCTCCATATTCTGCCGGATTGAAAACTTTCTGCTCCACATAACTTCATGTAAATCAATGCAACTCCCCGGCAAAAGGGTGAGTAAAAGGTGAGTAAAAAATAACGAGACGAACCATGTAACACAAAATGGCCTGCTGCTTTTTCGGCGGCAGGCCATTTGCTGTAGTATCATGCCCGTAAGTGTTCGGCGTGCTCTGCACGGTGCTGACGGGCACGGGCAGCGGGAATACGCCGCGTGGAAAGCAAAGCAGCAGGCCAAGCGGGAGCAATAAAAAACAGGCAGGAACTGCGATACAAAGCGTTCCTGCCTGTTACGGATTCTGTTGTAAGGCCCCTGACGCGCTGGTTGGAATGAGGCCAATGACGCAGATTGCCGTCAGAAACAAAGACAGCAATCTTGTCCCGATTTTCGTTCTCACAAAATCAATCCTTTCGTTGTTATTTTGAGGAATTCAGCATTATCCCTCACTGACGATAATTATACCACCTTTTAATTCAGTAGTCAATTTTTTGAGTAGATTATTTGAAGATTTCTTGTAAAACAGGGAGGGCAAGTCCTTATTGCCAAAGCCACGGATTCTGCCTATACCACAAAAAATAGAAGCAGCAATACTTCCAATGGAAGAATACCGAAAAGTTGTGCTGGATATGGGACAAGGTAAAACCCTGTACCTTCAGGCGAACTCTCTCTTAGAGCATAGAGGAGTGACACGTTCGCTCCTCTTTTTCCGTAAAAACGAAAATTGCTGAATTGCTTAGTGAGATTGAAGCGCAACCCTTTTGTTAAGCGAATACCATTTGCGCTCAATTATTAGTGCAGCTACGGTTTGCAAAGAAAAGCTCGTTGGCAAAGTGTTTTTTGGTCTGCCTGCATTCTTCAGTTCCTTACTTACACCAAATATCAAAATTCCTTTGTAAGTGGCAGAGAATTAACTTTCCGGAAGCGAGCGGTGGGTGAAAAAACAAAGGAGAGGTGCGGCAACATAGACGGCCACACCTCTCATAATGGAATTAGCCTACTATAAGCTGTCAATAGACTATTCCGTAAACACAAATTTTAACCGATGGATTCATAATCTCCAAAGAGCTGAATACACCAATAGTAACCGCTTGAATCCTTTGCGACCCCGACACCGATGTTATCACTGGTAGTAAGCGTCATAGACTCAAAATGCCCCTTAGAGTTTTTCCAGTTCGTAATTGCACGAGAGGCAACATTTTTACTACTGGAAATACCAGTCAGGTTGGTCATAGCTCCGTAAGCCAAACCGGCATCCCTCATGCAAGTCCATTCAATAGTATCATTATGTCCATTCCATCCGTCGCCGGACATCGCGTAATATTCCGCAATGGCCTGTGCAGCATTCATCACGGCGGAATCCGTAGGCAACTCAGAAAGCCCATTTTCCTTACGAACTTCATTCGTCAGGCGGACAATTTCATTACGGATATCCATATTGGCATTGAAGTCAACAGAGTTATAGTCGAACTCGCCACCCTGATTGCCAGTGCCGCCGGGGTTAGTAGAGGTGCCGCTGGGCGTCGTAATGGCGACGGAGCAGGTAGAACCACCGACGCGGATAACGACGGTGCTGAGCGTACCATTCGTTTCATCGGACTTGAACAGGCTCACAACCATAGTGCCAGCCTTGTAACCCTCGACCATGACGCTGCTGGAATCCACATCAATCCCGACAAAGCCAATGTCGGTCGTATGGTTATAAAAACCATTGCAGTCCTTGATATTGACGCCAAGGATTTTGCCGGAGCTATCGGACACCTTAAAGTAAGCCTTCTGGCCAACGGGAACATTGACCTCAAAGTAGGAGCCGAGAGCACCAACAGCCTTAGACTTGTACTCGGCAGTTACATCAGCGCCGGTATAGGTCTTGGTCGTACCGTCGGGCTTCGTGGGAATCTCGGTGGAGGGATTGGTTTCCGTGCCGCCGGAAGCGAACTTGGCCTCATAGCGATAGAGCATCACGACGGCCTGTGCGCGGGTAAGGGTGGAATTGGGGGAGAAGTGGGTCTTATCCACGCCATTGACGATGCCGTTGGCATACGCCCAGTTGATAGCGGTGAGAAGCTCGGAAGAAAGACCCTTCACATCGCTGAAAGGAGCGGCAGAGGCGGTCTTGCGGTCAATGCTCTTATAGCCGGCGTAGTTATAAACCATCGCGCAGAACTCAGCACGGCTGATGGGCGTGTCACCGAGGAACTTATTCGAGCCAGAGACAGTAGAAATCAGGATGTTATTCTTCTGCGCCCAGCTTGCAGCGTTTGCGTAGTAGATGGAGGACTTCACATCGGAGAAAGAGGAAGCGCCGCTCACGGCAGGCTCGCCGGCATAACGGTAGAGAATAGCGGTCATCTGGCCGCGCAGGGTTTTGTCATTCGGGCTGAAGGTCGTGGCAGACGTGCCGTTCACAACGCCCTTATCAACCGCCCAGGCAATCTCCTTGGAAGCCCAGAAGGAATCGGGGACATCGGTGAAGAGCGCCGCAGATGCGGACACACAGCAGATAGACACCGCCATGCAGAGGGTAAGCAGGATACAAGTCAGTCTTTTCATACGCTTGCAGTTCCTTTCGTTATGCTGCCGGGGCAGACCGTCCGGCGAATTTTGGCTCGAAAGCTGTCGAAAGCTGTCGATTACCACAGAAAAGTCTAATACGACAAAGCAGGAAGGTCAACCATGAAATACGCAAAATGGCCGACCTTCCTGTTAAGTTTCCGTCAAATTATGTTGTCGGTAAATTCAGATGTCAAAACAGAAAAGCGGCCTCTCTTTCACACCTTGACGGATGCTCTGCAAGATGGTCGATAGCAAGGGCGGCTTCAACCATCTGCATCATACAGTCCCCGCAAAGAATATTGACCTTTTTTGTGGCACGGACAGACTGCCCGCATTTCGGACAAACCAGCTTGCGGGTGCTGCTGGGGCGTTTGCCGCCCGGTATTGTGCTGGCTCCTGTCTGGGCTGCTCCCCCGGCGGCTCCCATGCGGATGAAGGGCGGCAGGCAGCTGCGTCCGATTTTGATTTCGTTCCAGTTTTTTGAAAGTGCATATTCAACGAGGTTTTCTCCCGGTGTGGTATTCCAGCCGTATTGTCCGCATGGGATGCAAGTCAAGCCGTGGGCTTCGGCAACCGCTTTGAATTTTCCGTTGTGGTACTTCCCTCCCCGGCTGACCTCTTTGATACCGTTCTCCCGGCAGTAGAGATGTACCATCTCATGCAGCATGGTATCCAGAGTTTCCTCGATTGGGTAATTCAGAACTTCGGCGGCAATGTTCAGTTCATACGCGCCTCCGTCCTTGCGCTGCCAGACTTTTGCCGTGGTACAGTGTCCGTAAGTCCCCGGCTTGCTCTGCACGGTTATGATAGGCACGGGCAGCAGTCCGTCAAAAAAGTCCGTGTTAAGGGCGTTGTAGATGTGTTCCAGTTGGCTGACAGCTCGGCTCATTTTCGTGGTTTCTTTCATCGGTGACGTTCCTCCCATTCTGTGAGTTCGCGAAGCGGGCGCCCGCTCGCTTCGCTTTCGTCACCAGCAGCCCTATTCTTTGTAGCTGTCAATACTGTCGAAGACACTTGCACAACTTTTTTCAAAAAGTTGCGGTATTGACAGCTATGAAGAATAGGGGTAATGCACAAGGTGACAGTCAGCATTTGACTGTCACCTGTTCTCATTTTTTCACTTTTTTCAAATTATTTCGGAAGTCAGCCAGTATTTCTGTGGCCGCGTCTTCTGTTATCCTTCCGGCAACCATATCGGTTTTCAATTTTTTCCACAACTCTTCTGCTTCGTGTTCCGCAGCAAAGATTTCGTTTTCGGTCTGGAACGAACAAGACTGTTCCCTGCGCTTGCGTAACATATTGCGGGTTTTTTCATATTCTTTGTAGCACTCACTCTGTCTCCTGTAGCTAACCCTGATATTCTCAAATTTCCTTGCACATTCTTTGCTACAGTAAACTTCTCTGTAATCAAGCTGAGGACTAAAAAATTTCCCGCAAATCTTACAACGCTTGATATTGATATTTTGCGATACATAATAATCTAAAATTGAAAAACAAAGTCCTATCAAATTTTCGCAGGTATATGCAGCAAAGCTATCTTTCCGCTTGATTACCCAATCAATATACTGCTCATATTGGGCTGCATCGTTCCATATAGCCATAGATTTATTGACGTGGAGAACATATGATTCTAAGGGAGACAGCATCTGCGAATCGACTTTTTCATCATGCGGAAGCCAGCGGGAGATATCACTCAGAATTTCCCTATATTTGCTATATTTAAGGCTTCGCCCTCTATCTGATGATAGAACATTGAGCAAGGCAGATAAAAACGCAAAATCATTCTGGTAGTTTTCAAGGGCGTTTACTACGATATCGTCTTGCACAGAATTTATATTGATTTCAGCAATGGCGCTGCTTAGATAAGCGTAGGCTTCATTCAACAATTCAATATGCTTGCTTATATTTGAATGAGGAAGCGGCCAAACGTCCACTTCTTCTAAATTGTCACCACACAAGTCTTTATTAGGACACCTTTCACACAATCCTTCCTCCGCGCTCCACATTTCTTCAAAGGAATATGGGCATTTGGCAGCGTGGCTTGTAACGATAATCTTGGGGTTTAATCTGATTTCGACACTATCCTTTTGCATGAGAATTGTAGCTTTAGCAGCAATCTTCTCCTCAAATATATCCAGTTGATTAGTTTTATCCACGATATCTGTCCTCGTTTCTTTTCTATTTCCGAACATACAACCGGATTGCAAGTTGTGAAAAAGTGTTGTAAAATCGGATCATAAAAAATCTGTACCTTAACTATAGCAAGATATCGGACAGATTTCAAGCCCCAAATATAAAAATAACAGGAGGTTCAAAAAATGAAAGGACTCGGACAGTTTCGCCAATTTGACTGGGCAGGTTTTTCTGCCGGAAAAGCATATCAAGTAGTCGGCGTTTCGGATTGGCTGGACCGCGACACAGGCAAGCGGCTGGGCAAGCGTGTGGACGTGGTTATTACTTCCGACAACACACAGTATGAGCATCGCAATGGCGAGCAGTTTACCAATCTGTACGAACGATTAACCTTCAAGATCGAGGGGAGTGCGGCAGTTGATGTGGCCATTGGCGATACCGTGATTCCGGTGGATGCTGTTGCCCGCTGCTATGGGGAATACAGCAATCAGCTCTCGATTGTATGCAAGGGCGTCCAAATTGTTCAGCCCCAGCAGGCTATGCCGAAAGTGAAGGGGTAAAGATGTATTATCAGGCTAACGCCTCCCGGTTCCGTTTTGCCCCACTTTACGTCCGGTTGGCGATAATTGGAGGAATTTCACTTTTGTGCGGAATGTCTTTTTCCGTATATTCCGGATCTATTTCTCCCGCTCCGGGGGAAATAGGCCCCTTTCGTGAACTCCAACAAGAGATAGCGTTGCTGGCGAATATCGCTTATGTCATATGTACCGCCGCAGCAATTTATTTGGCTTCACTTGCAGGATTGAGCTATCTGCTTCAGACTGACGCAATGCGGATAGGTACGCTGATTCGGCAGGCCCTGTATCAGCCGGCCCGTGGAAACCCGCTGCACCTGCGGGATGGGGACCTGCTCCCTAAAGTCGGTTGCAGGTGCGTTGGTCCCGGGGTGTACGGTTTAACGATCAGCGCGCAGCAGAGCGTGTCTGTCGATACTCTTATTGATGCGGTCCCAGCCATCTCGGCGGCCCTAAATCGAAAGTACCAGCGGTATGCCGTAGTACAGGTGGATGCTGATATAGCATTTAGGTCTGTAACCTTCATCATTGAGGACGTGCTGGCTGACCGTTCCATTACCTTCACTTCTGCTGCTGAAATGCTGCCGGAATCTCCCACAATTCTCCGTGTAGATCAGACCACATATATCGACCTGACAACATCGGGGTCGATCTTGGTCGCGGGCAAAACGCGCAGCGGTAAGACGACCGGCGTGATTGCTCTGCTAATACAGGCACTATCCTGTAGGCCAGATGATTTTGGAAGCAGCGTCACTATTATTGACCCTAAGCAAGCAGAATTATCGCGTCTGCCCCACACGATTACTCTGGACGATGATGGAGAGGCAACCAATATCCTGAACGCTTTGAAAGCATATGTGAGAAATATCACGCAGCGCCAGAAAATGTTAAATGACCTGTCTGAGCAAACGGGCGATGCTGTTAAGTGGTGGGACGCCGGAATGCATCCATCATTTCTGTTTATTGACGAATATGTAGCTTGCCGAACTATTTTTCCCAAGAAAGCATCTAAAGATAGTGACTATTGCTTAGAAATTTTTGATGGTCTCATCAAGCGAATTGTTACAATGGGCGCATCGGCTGGTTGCTTTGCAATTATCAGTATCGCGGAAGCCAGCGTGCAGGAGGGCGGTCTACCTGCCATGCTCCGCTCTGCAATGTCCACCAAGATTTTGTTCCGGCCAACGCGAGCGGAAGGGCTTCTGATGTGGGACGCAGAAAAGTTGGACAACTTTGTGGGGGATAGAGTGTATCATCCCGGAGATGCGTGGTTTTCCAGTACAGATGGTGTCCATGATGCAGTATCATACGTACATTTCCCCCATATGCAATTTCCGGTATATAAGGAACTGGGACGGCTTTTGCGTGAATACTACGATTGGCCACACTGCCGGGGGCGCAGCCCAGAGGCAGTGCGGCGTGTGCCAAAATTGTAAAAAATCCAGTGGCAGCGCGGCTACTGGGCTTGTTGATAGTAGCCGCGCTATTATGCCAAAATGCCAAAATCTTGATAATAGGACTGTTAATATGAGCAAAAGAAAGATAAATGGTCCATGCGGACAGAGAAATAGACCCTATAACTTTATGCTCGTGCAGCAAGTAGAGTATCTTAAACCGCCATATGATTCACTAGATAAGTTGCTTGTGCGCCTGAACGAAATTGGCGCGGAAAGATACGCTGGCATCCTGCATGATAAAGATTCAAGGGAAAAACCACACATTCATGTATTCATGCATTTTGCAAATGGCCGTGAGGTCGTCGCAATTGCTAAAAAGCTAAATATTGCACCGCAGTATATAGAGAAATGGGACGATGGTATTGACAACGGATTTGCTTATCTAATTCACCGAACGCCAAAAGCAAAGAATGATTACCAATATTCACCACACGAAGTAATTGCCAATTTTAGCTATATTGATTGGCTCGGTGAATATGAGGCAAGGAAGCAGGAAAAGGGAAAAAGTATTCCTTATGGAGGTAATGACATAAACCATCTGTTGAACTGCCTCTATATTGGTGCTATGACCCGTGAGGATGTGGAAAAGCAATTATCCGGCAGTCAATACGCAAGGCATCACAAGAAAATTGATGATGTGTGCGCCAAGCGGCTGCAAAAACTTGCGGAAGAGAGAACTGCCGAACGAAGGGCTAAAGGCGAAAAGGTAAAAGTTATCTGGATTTATGGTGCAGCTGGTACAGGGAAAACTCGGTTTGCAAAGGAGCAAGCTGCAAAACAGTCCGAAAGCTGCTACATTACAGGCAGCAGCCGGGACCCATTTCAGCGATACGCCGGAGAAGATATAGTTATCTACGATGAAGCCAGACCGGGAGACATCCCATTTTCAGACCTTTTGAAGCTGCTGGACCCATACGGCGAAGATGTAGCGGCTCCCAGCCGTTACTACGACAAAGCAATTTGCGCTGGGACATTTTATGTCACTTCTCCATATTCGCCGTGGGATTACTACAAAAAAACCATGGGTGAAGGCTGGATATTTCAGCCAGACAAGTATGAACAGCTTCTCCGCAGATTAACATTGGTGATCAGGATGACGGAGAAAAGCATTCAACCTGTTCAATACGATATGCGGAAACAAGAATTTCTCTCCATCTCTGGAACCTCGCGAAAAAATACATACTGCCAGGAGCAAAAGGATGATCAGAATGAAGCCGTGGATTTATTCAACTCTTTCTTCGAGGGTTCAGTTCCTAATGCGCCAGAAGGTGGAGACCTGTGTAAGCAAGTGAGGATTTTCTAATGAGTCAGGAAGTACCTATCCCCGAAAAACTGCTCCTTACGATCAAGGAAGCTGCTATATATTCTAACATCGGCATCAATCGCATTGATTCGATGCTGCGAGAAGACGGATGCCCGTTTGTTCTTTTTGTTGGCAGTAAAAAGCTGGTAAAAAGGCGAGAGTTTGAAGCTTATCTTGCGGAGCGGTTTGCAGTTTAGCGGTTTAACAGACATGCCCTGCTGCCTTGGTGCGACAGGGCATGTCTCATATTTCGGATAATTAGAAAATGCTTTTTATCTATTGAGAAAATGAAGTTACCATGATACAATTACTAAGTTACATGGCTCGTTTTCTCGTTGGTCGAGAGGAGCCAAATATATGGGAAAGAATTTGAAAGGAAAAGAACTGGGCAAGGGTATAGGTCAGAGGAAAGATGGCCTTTACTATGCGCGATGCACAAATAAATCTGGACAGCGTTTGGAAAAGTGCTTCCAAGACCTCAAAGAAGCGCGAAACTGGCAGAAGGAACAGCAGTATCGGCAAGTACACCCAGAAATAAAATCTGCGCCGCCCAAAATGACGGTGAACGAGTGGTTTGACTTCTGGCAAACCAATTTGCTTACTGGGCTGGCACCGAACACGGTGAGAAACTATCGTGAACGCTATGAAAAAAACGCAAAAGCAATATTAGGCGAACTTTTGTTAACAGAAGTAAAGCCGATGCATTGTAAGGCTGTTTTCAACGGTATGACCGGGACTTATGCGGGTTCGACCATTCGTCAGGCATATATCGCACTGGGTTCCATGTTCAAGGCTGCAAAGGAAAACGGACTGATTGAAAAACATCCGATGGATGGTGTTCGTTTTGATAGTCCGATAAAAGCGGTAGACGAGATTCATTTTCTGACGGTCAGTGAACAGAAAGCGTTCTTGGAAATCGCGAAACACTCTCACAATTATGCACAGTACGCTTTGATTTTGGAAACGGGTCTGCGTACTGGTGAGGTAATTGGGCTGACATGGGATGCGATAGACTGGGAAAATCACACTCTGACGGTCAATAAGACGATGGAGTTTCGCCATAAGCAACATGAATGGCGTGCGGGGCCGCCTAAGACGAAAAAGAGTTACCGCACAATCCCGTTAACGGATACCGCCTATCAAATCCTGCGTGACCTCTACTTAGGACGTGAGTACCGCAAAGAGGCTCCGGAATTGGATAAGGTGTTGATCTACATTGACCGTCGGACAGCCAAGCAAGCAATGCTGCATATGCGTGATTTGGTGTTCATCAATTACCGAACCGGAATGCCAGCTAAGAACAGCAGCTATGATACGCACCTGTACAAGCTATGCGATAGGGCAGGAATAGAGCATTTCTGTATGCACGCGCTGCGGCACACCTATGCTACCCGCGCCATTGAAAGCGGGATGCAGCCGAAGGTGCTGCAAAAACTGCTGGGTCATGCCAGCATCAAGACGACGATGGACCGTTATGTTCATGTGACAGATGATTCGATGTTCCAAGCTGTGCGTCAATTCCAAAATGCCCAAACCGCTTAATTGTGAGCAAAAGGGTGAGTAAAAGGTGAGTAAATCACCAAGCAGAAAGTTAATGTTTGAAGAAAAGTTCTAAAAATGCGGATTTTACGCGAAAAACAGCGCTTTTCTTCTTGGAAAATAAAGGAGAAGAATTAGAGATGAAATTAGGTATCGTCGGGCTGCCGAACGTCGGCAAGTCCACCCTGTTCAACGCCATCACCAACGCAGGCGCGGAGAGCGCCAACTATCCGTTCTGCACCATCGAGCCGAACGTCGGCATGGTGGCCGTGCCCGACGAGCGGCTGGACAAGCTCGCCGAGATGTACCACCCCAAAAAGAAGACCCCCGCGGTCATCGAATTCGTGGACATCGCGGGCCTTGTCAAGGGCGCCAGCCAGGGCGCGGGCTTGGGCAACAAGTTTCTGGAGAACATCCGTCGCACGGACGCCATCGTTCACGTCGTGCGCTGCTTCGATGACGAGAACATCATGCACGTCGTCGCCGACGCCAGCACGAACGTGCCCGTCGATCCCATCGGCGACATTGAAACGATCGACCTCGAACTCATCATGGCCGACCTGGAGATGGTGAACCGCCGCGTGGAAAAGGCCGCGAAGATGGGCAAGGGCGACAAGAAGTTCCTGCACGAGGCGGACGTATTCAAGGCACTCGCCGCGCACCTTGACGCCGGTAAGAGCGCGCGCACCTTTGAAGCCGACAGTAAGGAGGACGCCGAGCTGATCGCCACCGCCGACCTGCTCAGCCTCAAGCCCATCATCTACGCCGCAAACATGGACGAGGACGGCTTTGCCGACAAGGACTCCAACAAATATTATAAGCTCGTCGCCGATTTGGCGGCAAAGGAGGGCGCGGAGGTGCTGCCCATCTGCGCCAAGCTCGAGCAGGACATTGCTGAGCTGGACGGCGACGACCGCGCCATGTTCCTTGAGGAGCTGGGCATCGAAAAGTCCGGCCTGGACCGGCTCATTCAGTGTTCCTATACGCTGCTGGGACTGATCTCCTTCCTCACCTACGGCGAGGATGAGTGCCGCGCGTGGACCATCGTCAAGGGTACGAAGGCTCCGCAGGCCGCCGGCAAGATCCACTCCGACATCGAGCGCGGCTTCATCCGTGCCGAGACCATCAACTTCTCCGAGATGATCGCCTGCGGCTCCGTGGCCGCCGCCAAGGAGAAGGGGCTGCTGCGCAGCGAGGGCAAGGACTATGTGGTGAAGGACGGCGACATGATCTACTTCCGCTTCAATGTCTGAGCTCACAAAACGGGGAGATGCCATCTCCCCGTTTCGGTTATCCTTCTTGTAAACCTATATAAAATTTCAGGTTGACAGAGACGCCGTGCTGTGCTACACTGGCCCCATCCTGTTGAGAAAAAGAAAGGCAGCCTCATGAAAACAAGAGACCTCATTTACTGCGCCCTGTTTGCCGCCCTGACCGCCATCGGCGCGTTCCTCCACTTCCAATTCATGCACGCGACCATCACGCTGCAATGCTTCTTCACCGCCATGGCCGGACTGCTGCTCGGCGCGAGGCTCGGCGCGCTCTCGCAGGCGCTCTACGTCGGTCTCGGTCTGGTTGGTCTGCCCATTTTCGCTGCCGGCGGCGGCTTCAGCTATGTGTTCAATCCCACCTTTGGCTTTCTGCTCGGTCTGATCCCCGCCGCGTGGGTCATCGGCAGGCTCGCGGAGAAAAACCGCACGCCGATGCGTCTCGCGCTCGCCTGCGCCGCCGGCTTTGCTGTGCTTTACGCCATCGGCCTGCCCTACATCGCGCTCATCGTAAACGTCTACAACGGCGGAGCCGTCAGCGCGGCGAAGCTCGCCACGGCCTATATGCTGCCCTATCTCCCCGGCGACTGCCTGAAGATCGTCGTCAGTGTGCTCCTTGCCCCGCGTATTCTCAGGGCAATGGCAAGAAATTCATAAAAATTTTACCGCAAAGTTGCAAATGCAACTTTGCAAAACTGCAAATACTATGCTACACTAAGCTCACAAAGGCAAGCAACCTAAAAATTCCAACAAAAATCAAATGGAGGATACGAATATGAAAAAGTGGGTCTGCAAGGTTTGCGGTTATATCTATGAAGGTCCCGAGGCGCCCGCGGAGTGCCCCGTGTGCCACGCCAAGAGCAATATGTTCGAGGAAGTCAAGGGCGAGATGAAGCTCGCCGCCGAGCATGAGTTCGGCGTTTATGCCAAGACCGTGAAGAACAACGACCAGATTAGCGAAGAGGACAAGAAGTATATCTTCGATCAGCTCATGGCCAACTTCAACGGCGAGTGCAGCGAGGTCGGTATGTACCTGTGCATGGCGCGCATTGCGCACCGCGAGGGCTATCCCGAGATCGGCCTGTACTGGGAGAAGGCCGCCTACGAGGAAGCCGAGCACGCCGCAAAGTTCGCGGAGCTCCTCGGCAGCGACCTTGAGAGCAACATGACCGATTCCACCAAGAAGAACCTCGCCTGGCGTGTGGACTGCGAGTTCGGCGCGACCAACGGCAAGTTCGAGCTGGCTGCCTGCGCGAAGAAGAACGGCCTTGACGCCATTCACGACACCGTCCATGAGATGGCCCGCGACGAGGCCCGTCACGGCAAGGCGCTCAAGGGCCTGCTGGAGCGCTACTTCAAGTAAGCCGAAGGCACTGAAAAATCAAGAGATTTTTAAGGGGAAGCTGAGAGATCGGCTTCCCCTTTTTTGCTCCGCGGGAGAGTGGGGAGTGGATAAAAAGGTGGATGTGCGTTCCTGCTTTCGCCAATAAAATCATCAAAAGTGGCAATTCAAAAAGTGGATGTTGCTATGATATACCTTTGGATGTTCAGGAAACAATATCTTTCAAGCAGCATGATTGCCGGCTTAATGCGAATGTTTGCCGAAGGTCTGGATATACACGCTATGTCCTTGATCCGCTTCATTTCTGTCTCTCCATATCATATAGCACCGTTGTTCTTCATTTTCGATTTCTCCCCTCCTTGTTCTTATCCCATTATACAAATACAGAGAGCGATGTCACCCGCTCTCCGTATTTGCTGAAAAAGTTCCGATTCTCTTAGAATATCGAAATCACTGAGATTATTTTTTCTTCAAATCCTTCAGCACTCTCCAGCCAGAGGTGGAAAAGCCAATCTCAAAGTAATAGGCATCTACGATCTCATAATCCCAATCGGCCATAGCAAACCATATATTTGTCCTGAGGATAAACAACTTTCTCCGTCAATTCGATCCAGCCGGAAATCGGATCGTCTCCGTTCTGGCGTACCACGCCCTTGATCTTGCTGCCGACGTGGGGTGCGTACAGCTTGCGCAGGCGTCCGGGGAAGCGATTGATATGCACCTCCGTCAGTTCGGTATTGTAGCCAAGCGTCGGGCCCCTCTCTACCCCCCCCCAGTCGCGGTCCTGCCATATCTTCGCCAGATAGTTGCCGGGCTTTCCCTCAAATTTACACGGAATACTGATGAGGCCCTCCTGCATGGTGGTATAGTCAGCAGACGTCCCTGTCACCCCGCACCATACCGCTTGCGGTATTGAAGCGGTGAGGCGCCATATCCCTTTTTTTCCGCCCATTTGCAATAATCCTTCCGAAAGCGCGTTTCTCCCA
>ERZ826220.2558-NODE-2558-length-15345-cov-3.002878_pt1 | contig 15345 bp, 6 predicted proteins | sample MGYA00519927_ERZ826220 | MGnify/ENA primary metagenome ERZ826220 (study PRJEB31778, sample SAMEA3449225) | human gut metagenome | biome: human gut; feature: human-associated habitat; material: faeces | place: United Kingdom | collected 2010/2012 ...
CAAAATATGGCAGCAATAAGCATATCGAACTATCCGACAATTAATTAACCTCAATCTGCACTCTATCGCTCAGTTAATCCCGTTTTCCGCTCGAAGAGGTCTTTGCAGACCTCTTTTTTCGTTGGTGGTGGTAGGGAGGGGGCAGGGCGGGCTTCGAACCCACATCCGGCAGATAACGGGAATGCTCCGGTGAATGGCAGGATACCTATATCTGCATGGCGGGATGCCCCGACCAAGCCCGACCGCTACCGGACTGCCGTCCCGCCCTCGCCGGCGACAGGTTCCGTCCAAACGGAGAACCGCCGGACGCAGGCTCTGCGGGCCGCCTCCTGACAGGCTTCGGCCTCCTGGGGCGTCAGCTCGTGAGGGGTTCCCGCCAGACGGCAGCCGTTCCCGGCGACGTTCGTCCCGAAGGCCGGGGCCACGAGCGTCTGGAACCATGCGCAGGCCGCAGTGTAACGTCCGGTCCCGGGATTCAGGTGGTATCCGTCGCGCGTCAGGTCCAGCGAGTCGCACAGCGCCGTGTTGCGCAGGTCCTGAATCGCCGTGCCCGACGGGACGACCACTTCGACGGAGGTCTCCCGCATGAGTTGTTCGACCGAAGAGACGATTCCCCGGTACATCAGTTGCTGGTTCTTCTCGTATCGTCCGAAATCCCGGTGCTGCGAATTGCGGGCATAGGCCCATGTCTGTTGCCAGGCGATGCAGGCTCCGGCATTGGGGCAACACCATCGCACGATCTCGACCAGCCGGCCGAACCAGGGCTGATAGGTCGGATAGATGCCCGATTTGCCCGACGCCTGTTGCAGTACCACGACGTCCCACCGTTCGTCGGCGATTCCGTCCAACAGGGTCGCTTTCTTCGAAACGGTCTCCCAGCGGTTGGACGTCGACTTGTAATAGATATACGCAGGGGCGTTGCCGGCATATTCCCGGCAATGGCGTTCGAGCGAACACCCGGCTATGTAGAGACGCCCCAGCACGACGTTCCGGATGCCGGCAGCCTCCAGCAGCTCGGGCAGATACATCATGCCGTCGTCGGTGAAGCTGTTGCCGATGCCGAGGATGCGCAGCGTATCGGGCTGCTGCGGGATGGGGTAGTTGGGGAACTTTTGGGCGAACAGGCTGACGCAGACGAGCGACAGCCCTACGGTCAGCAAAAGGCGCAATGTGCGTTTCATAATCATATGGTCGGTTTATCGGGTTTGTTGCAGATGGGTGATGCGCAGCAGCCGGTCGAATTCGGACCGGGACAGCGTCGTTGCGACCCGCACCGTTTTGCTGACGCCCGGTACGAGGTCGAAATAGTTGTCCTCGAAATGTTCGTTGCCGTCGAGAGCGAGCCAGACGGCGCGGACGAAACGGTCGCTCGAGAGCGTAATTTCATAACCGTCCGCCGCAGGTCCGACGCTCCATCGGATGTCGGCTTCGGGCAGCTCAAGCTCTTTTTGAGAGACGAAATATCCGATGTTGGCGTAGCGGCGTCCGTCGGTCGTGAATTCCGCGACGACGATCGCCCGATTGCGGGCGCAACCGTGCAAGAGTCCGGAAATGTCGGCCGAATAGACGTTCCGACTGGCATTGGGTGCGACGGTTAGGCTGCGGGTGTTTTCCGAGAGGAGGGCGCCGTCCATGTCCATGACCGTTATCCGGAGTTTCCCCCGGACCGTTTTGCGGCGGTCCGACACAAGGCGGACGTTCAGCGTGTTTCCCTCGGCAAGGGGCGATACGAGGATGTCGTCGAAGGCCGGGCGGGCGAAATAATGTTGTGCCTTCCAGCGGCCGTACCAGTCGCGGCTGGCCCACGAAGCCACGGGCCAGCAGTCGTTATGCTGCCAGAAGAGCGATCCCCAGCAGTAGGGTTTGTCGCGCCGGTGCGCCTCGATGGCGGTCTTGATGGCGTCGCCCTGCAAAACGTGGCTCATGTAAAGGAACGTGCGGAAATCGCGTGCGGGCCAGTATTCGTCTTCGAGGTATTGGCGGATGCGCATGTTGGCGAAATCGCCGCCGCGCTGGTGGGCCATCATCACCTCCGATTCGATGTCCCAGTCGCGCTCTTCGGGGGCGAAACGCAGGACGGAAGCGTATTCGGGGAACGACTGGAAGCCGTATTCGCTGAAGAAGCGGCTGCGCGTGGCGTTGTAGTCGGCGATCGGTGCGCGGCTGTGCCACACTTTCCAGAAATGCGTATCGCCTTCGCTGTTTTCGCTCGTGCCTTCGTGACGCGACCAGGGCGACGAGGGGTGGTAAGGCGTGCCGGGCGAGCAGGCGGCGACGGCTTCGGGCAGCACTTCGTAGTATTGGCGGCGGAGCTGGTCGCCGATGATCCGGTCCCATTCGGGATGCCCCTGTTCGGCGTACCGGGTGTTCCATCCCCAACCGAACCACGCTTCGTTGCACTCGTTGTTGCCGCACCATACGGCGATCGAGGGGTGATTGCGCAGACGGCGGATGTTGTCTTCGGCTTCGAGCCGGACGTTTTCGAGCCATGCCCCCTCGGCGGGATAGACGCTGCATGCGAACATGAAATCCTGCCATACGAGGATGCCCCGTTCATCGCACAGTTCGTAGAAAACATCGTCTTCATAGACGCCTCCGCCCCAGACGCGCAGCATGTTCATGTTCACGGCCGCGGCGTCGTCGATCGTCTTCTCGTAGACGGCGCGCGTGACGCGCGGCAGGAAGACGTCGCAGGGGATGTAGTTGGCTCCTTTGGCGAAGAGCGGCTCGCCGTTGAGTTCGAAGTAGAAGGTCGTGCCGTCGGCGACCTTGTCGCGCACGAGGCGCAGCGAGCGCAGCCCGATGCGGGTGGTCCGGCTGTCGGAGGCGTCGCCCGCCGCGACCGAAGCCCGGAATTCGTAGAGATGAGGTTCGCCCAGTTCGCGGGTCCACCAGAGTTTCGGAGAGGCAATGTCGAGCGGGACGGTTACCTTGTTGATTCCGGAGCGCAGCGGCGCCGTGACCGAGGCTTCGATGCCTTCGCCGGGGGATGCAACGGTGACTACGGCTTCCGCCAGGTCACGGGCGGAGGCGATTTCCACCTCGACCTCGACCCGGGCGCGCCTGGCCGTAACCTCCTGCTGGCGGTAGAAGACATCGCTGATGCGGGCGCCGCTCCAGCCCTCCAGATAGACCGGACGCCAGATGCCCGAGGTCACCAGGCGCGGACCCCAGTCCCAGCCGTAGTGGTAACCCGCCTTGCGGGCGAAGACGCTGACGCGTTTGTCGAAAAGCCCGCCGTTGGCCGACTGATCGTTGACGGCCTCGTAGCGGTAGGGCAGCGAGTCGTATTTGGGCAGGTCGACCTTGATCGGCGAGTGGAAATAGACGTTCAGGGTGTTTTCGCCCGGACGGAGCAGCCGTTTGACCTCCGTGCGCCAGCGGCGGAACATGTTGTCGGCGGCGAGCACCTTCTCGTCGTTGAGGTAGACGTCGGCATAGGTGTCGAGCCCTTCGAAGACCAGTTCGATCCGCTCGCGGGCGAGCAGGCCGGCGTCGGCCTCGAAATGCGTTTCGTAGATCCAGTCTTCCTTGTCGACCCACTGTACGCCGCGCTCGTTGAGGCGGAAATAGGGGTCTTCGATGATCCGGTTGGCCATCAGGTCGGTGTGCACCGTGCCGGGGACCGTGGCCGGATACCAGTTGTTGAGCCGCGCCTGACGGAACTGCCAGTCGTCGTGCAGGTGTTGACGGACGGGGGCTGCGGCTGCGGCGAGGGCCATGCAGAGGGACATAGCGGTAAGGATTGGTTTGAAGTTTTTCATAAGATGAAGGGTAGATCAGTATTTGATGAGCATCTGGGAGATGTATTCGCGGTATTCGATCGGGGTCATGTTTTTCTTTTTGGTGAAGATGCGGATGAAATTCGACTTGTTGTTGAAGCCGCAGGCGTAGCAGATCTCCGAGGCGCTGAGCGTCGTGTTGGCAAGCAGCTGGCAGGCCTTGGAGATGCGCATGTTGTTGACGAAGGTGATGTAGGAGATATTCGTGCGCTTCTTGAAAAAGTGCGAAAAGGCCGATTCCGACATGTTGACCAACCCGGCCACGTCGGTGAGCCGGATGTTCTGGCAGAGGTTTTTCTCGATGTAGTCGCAGACTTTGGCGATGCGGCGCGATTTGGAGGTGTGGACAATGTTCTTCGAGTCGCAGAGATTGCTCATAAGCACCTTGCGGTTGGCCGTGGCCAGCGCGTTGAGAATGTCCAGAAAAGCGGTCGCCGACTGAAATCCCTGCATGCGCGTGAGTTCAAGAATCCGGTCCCGGACGCTCAACTGTTCGGGACCTGTGAACGAAAGCCCCTGCCGGGAGTCGAGCAGCAGTTGCCGGATGGGAAGAAACAGGCGTTTGTTGACGATCGGGAAGTCGATCAGGTCGCCCGAGAACTGAATGGTGATGACGTGGTTGGTTTTCAGGGGCGATTTCCACACGTGCGGCACATAGGGACCGGTCATCACCAGGTCCAGCGGCCCGAAATCCTCGGTGGAATCGCCCACGATGCGCGATCCCCGGGTGTTCATCACCAGATTGATCTCGTATTCCGGATGGCAGTGGATCGGATAGTCGAAATGCGCGTTGGGGTGGTTGAGGATGATGAAAAGGTCCTCGTTCGTGATCGGGGTGATCTCCTGCTGTATCTCTTTCATGTCCGGTAAGGGTTTCAGGTCCGGTACAAAAATAGGAATAATTCAGAAAGCTCCATGAATAATTCAAAAAAGTATACTTGTTTAACCGACTTATACAATCCGGTAAATTTTCGGGTACATATCTTTGCATTAGTAAAAAAATCCTAAAACGACTTACATGAATTCGATTGCGATTAATTTTGTCGACTGCGCGATTATCGTCCTTTACCTTATATTTATAATATGGTGGGGATTGCGCAACGGCAAGAGTTCCGACGCCGGGTCCTATTTTCTGGCCGGCCGCACGATGCCGTGGTGGATCGTGGGTCTGTCGCTTTTCGCCGCGAGCATCTCCAGCACGACGCTCATCGGCCAGTCGGGCGACGCCTACCACACCGGAGTGGCCGTGTTCAACTACAACCTCACAGGTGTCGTGGTGATGGTGTTTTTCGCCACGTTCCTGCTGCCGCTCTACATCCGTTCGGGGATATTCACGATTCCCGAGTTTCTCGAACGACGCTTCGACAAGCGGTCGCGCTACTACTTTTCCGGAATCTGCATCGTGGGCAACATCTTTCTCGATGCGGCCGGGGCGCTGTATGCCGCCGCGCTGATCATCAAGTTGTTGTTCCCGGAGGCGGACTTGCAGCTCATCATCATCATCTTCGCCGTGCTGGCGGCTTCGTACACCATTCCGGGCGGTCTTTCGTCGGCGATCAACGCCGAGCTGATCCAGGCGGTGATTCTGATCGTCGGGTCGGTGATCCTGACGGGAGCCTGCTTCGCCAACGGCGGGTTCGACTACCTCGCGTCGCTGTTCGAAAGCGGCGACATGAGCGTCAGACTGATTCGCCCGCTGACCGATACGGCCACGCCCTGGCTGGGGCTGATCGTCGGCATGCCGGTGCTGGGCATCTATTTCTGGGCCAACAACCAGACGCTCGTACAGCGCGTGCTGAGCGCGCGGAGCGTCGACGAGGGCCGCAAAGGGGTGATGTTCGCCGGAGCGCTGACGCTGGCCACCCTGTTCATCATCGTCTTTCCGGGCGTTATCGCCCGCCATCTCTTCCCGGGCATCGAGAAACCCGACATGATCTATCCGACGATGGTGCTGCGCCTGCTGCCCACAGGGTTGCTGGGAATCATGCTTTCGGCGCTGCTCGCCGCGCTGACGTCGACGCTGAGCGCCATTCTGAACTCCACGTCGACGCTCTTCACGATGGATTTCTACGCCAAGATCGACAAGCGGGCCGACGAACGCAAGCTGGTGCGCGTCGGCAAGCTGGCTTCGCTGGTCATCATCGTGATCGCCGCCCTCTGGGCTCCGCAGATCGGACGTTTCGGTTCGCTGCTCAAATATTACCAGGAGATGCTCTCCTACATTGCGCCTCCCGTCGTGGCGGCTTTCCTGATGGGCGTTTTCTCGCGCCGCGCCAACGGGCGGGGAGCCTTTGCGGGGCTGATCGCCGGACTGGTCGTCGCGGCGGCGATGCTCCTCTGGCGCACGGAGATCTTCGGCGGGATGCACTTTCTGTTGATCGTGCCGTTCCTGCTGGTCTTCAGCCTGTCGGTGATCTGGGCCGTAAGCCGTACGGCTCCCGCGCCCCGGCCCGACAAACTGATCGACACGACCTTTTCGGCGGCGGATTTCCGGGCTGAAACCCGCTCGCTCGCGGAGGTTTCCTGGTGGCGCAACTACCGCGTATGGGGCGGGGTGCTGCTGGTTCTGTGTATGCTTATTCTCATAATATTCCGTTGATATGAAACTGAAGAAATACGAAAAAAATCCGATCATCGCTCCCAATCCGGCCAATGCCTGGGAGAATCTCGTAACCTGCAACCCGGGGGTCATCTACGACGACGGCCGGTTTTACATGCTCTACCGCGCCGCCGGCGACGACAAGGAACATGTCATCCGTTTGGGGCTGGCCGTCAGCGAGAACGGCTTCGACTTCCGCCGTGTCGGCGATTCGCCGGTATTCGGTCCCAGCGCGGACGGTCCCGACGGAGGGTGCGTCGAAGATCCGCGCATCGTGAAGTTCGACAACGAGTTTTACATTACCTACGCCTACCGCGCCCATGCCCCCGGGCAGTACTGGACTTTCGCGCACGACGTGGTGCGTCTGCCCCAATGCGGAGCTTATGCGCCGGCCGCCATGGCGCAGAATCTGGGAAATACGGGGCTTGCCGTGACGTCCGACTTCCGGAATTTCCGCCGGCTGGGGCGGCTTACGTCGCCCGTGCTCGACGATCGGGACGTGATCCTTTTCCCGGAGAAAATCGGCGGGAAGTTCGCCATGATGCACCGTCCCAAACAGTTCGTGGGCGAACGTTACGGGGTGAAATACCCTTCGATCTGGCTGAAGTTCTCCGACGACCTGCTGGCATGGGAGGACAAGCCCAGCCATCTGCTTATCGCCGGCCGCGAAGGAACCTGGGAGGAGAAGATCGGCGGAAGCACGCCGCCGATCCTGACCGAGGCGGGGTGGCTGACGCTCTACCACGGGGTTGCCGACGGAGGCACGGCCGAATACCGCGTCGGGGCGCTGCTGCTCGACCGGGAGAATCCACTGCGGGTGCTGGCCCGGACGCCGGAACCGATCCTCGAACCCGAATTTTTCTATGAAACCGAAGGTTTTTACAGCCATTGCGTCTTCCCGACCGGCAATGTGGTCGTCGACGGCGTGCTGTACGTCTATTACGGCGGAGCGGACAAATATGTAGGCGTTGCGACCTGCCGGCTGGAGGAATTATTAAATTATTTGACGGAGAAATGCCGCTGCGAATAGCCCATTTGCGCTTTGTTTTCATAAAAGTATAATCAATCAGCGATTTTCTAAAACAGTTCTTCCGTAGCAGCATGTTACTTTGCAGTGTCCGGTGCAGTTCCCGGAACCGCCCCGGACCGTATCAATAAACTACTCTAATCTAAAACTTATGAAAATGAAATTTTACCTGATCGTTCTCTCCCTGCTGGCGGTCTGCCTGTGGGGGACGGGAGACGTCCGCGCCCAGTCCGCATCACGGAGCATGACCGTGACGGGCAAGGTCGTGGATCAGAACGGCGCCGCCGTAACGGGCGCGTCGGTTGTCGTCGTCGGCACGACGAAAGGAACCACAACCGGGGCCGACGGAGCCTTTTCATTGACCGGAGTGGCTTCGGACGCCCGCCTTGCCGTCAATTTCATCGGCTATAAAACGCAGACGGTGGAGGTCGGCGGCCGCACCTCTTTCAACATCGTGCTGGTCGAGGAGGCCACGGCCGTGGACGAAGTGGTGGTCGTGGGTTACGGACAGGTCAAGAAGAGCGACCTGACGGGTTCCGTGGCCTCGGTCAAGGCCGAGAAACTCACCGACATCCCGGCCAACTCGATCGACGGGCTGTTGCAGGGCCGCGTGGCCGGCGTGCAGGTGGTCAACTCCTCGCAGGACCCCGGCGCCTCGTCGACGGTCCGCATCCGCGGCAACTCGTCGCTCAACGGTTCGAACGCTCCGCTGGTGGTCATCGACGGATTCCCCTGGGGCGATGCCGGCGACCTGAAACAAATCAACCCGCAGGACATCGTTTCGATGGAAGTGCTCAAAGATGCTTCGGCGTCGGCCATCTACGGCTCGCGCGGAGCCAACGGCGTGATCCTCATCACCACGCGCAAGGCGCAGGAGAACGTGACGCGCATCACGCTGCGCCAGCAGACGACCGTTTCGGGATTCAGCTCCGAGCTGAACCTCTGGCGCGATCCCGTGCTGATGGCGATGCTCTCGAACGAAAGCAGCATCAACGCCGGACTGACGCCGACCTACATCGGAGCGACCAATGCCAACGGCGTCTATTATCCCTCGATTGCGGAGTTGCAGACGACCTGGACGACCAACACGCGCTGGGACGACCTGGTCTTCCGCCCGACGCCCGTGTCGAACAACACCACCGTACAGGTGCAGAGCAGCAACGACCGCACGATGTTCCAGGCCAGCGCCAACTACTACCTCGACAACGGCATGTACATCGAGGACACCTACCGCAAATACGGCGGTAATTTCTCGGTCGAGCACAAGCTGCTGGACAACCTGCGCATGAAGGCCAGCGCCAACATCACCAGCAACAAGCGTCACAACAACGGCGGACTGGCCTACTGGCGCAACCCGATCTTCCCGGTCTACGACGACAACGGCGATTACTGGCTGTACGGCGCCCAGGACTATTCGCATCCGCTGGCCCTGACCAATTTGCAGAAGAACGATTCGAAGGGGTTAGACATCATCTCGTTCGCTTCGGTGAACTGGGACGTGCTTCCCTGCCTGAACGTCATGGCGCAGTTCAACTACAAGCACGGCGAGCAGATCACCGACAAATATTTCCCGAAGAAGTATTCCGAGACGGGCGTGTTCAACGACGGTTACGGGTCGATCGACAACTGGAAGGACGACAACATCGTTTTCGAAGCCTACGCCACGTTCGATCGGACCTTTGCCGAAAAGCACCGGCTGACGGTGATGGGCGGTTACTCTTACGAGAACTACCAGTCGCGCAGTTCGTCGCTGGCCGCCAAGGGATTCATCAACGAATCGCTGGGTAACGAGAACCTCGCCGCGGGCGATTCGGAGACCTATTCGATCGGCAACGGCTCCTACAAGACCGAGCTGGTGTCGGCCCTCACGCGTATCAACTACACGTTCGACAACCGGTTCCTCTTCACCTTCACGGCCCGCGCCGACGGTTCTTCGAAATTCGGCTCCAACAACAAGTGGGCCTTCTTCCCCTCGGGGGCGTTCAGCTGGAAGATGCACGAGGAGCGGTTCATCCGAAACCTGAACGTTTTCGACGTGCTGAAGATCCGCGCCTCCTACGGTATTTCGGGCAACCAGGGCATTTCGGCCTACCAGACGCTGAGCCGCTACGGACAGCACAAGTATTTCAACGGAGGCAAGTGGGTGACGGCCATCGGACCCGGCTATCAGTCGGGTTACACGGGGCAGGACGGCATCTATGCGCTTTGGAGCGGCATCCCGAACAAGGGACTGAAATGGGAGACCACCGCGCAGGTCGACCTCGGACTGGACATGTCGTTCTTCGGCAACCGTCTGAACGTGACTTTCGACTGGTACGACAAGCGCACCTCGGACCTGCTGCGCGAGCGCAACATCGCGCCTTCGTCGGGTTACGACAAGATGTGGGTCAACGACGGCGAGATCCGCAACCGCGGCATCGAACTGACGATCGACGGCGTGGCGTTCCAGAACCGCGACTGGCGCGTGGGCGGCACCTTCGTCTTCTCGCGCAACCGCAACAAGGTGCTCAGCCTCGGAAACGCCGTGCAGACCGGTCTGAAAACCGACCTGCGCACCGGCATGCAGTATGAATATTACGGCAACCAGAGCGAACAGTTCCGCGCCTATACGAATATCCTCGCCGTAGGGCAGCCGATGTACGTCTTTTACGGATACAGGACCGACGGCATCGTGCAGTCGCTGGCCGAGGGCCTGAGCGCCGGCCTTTCGGGCGACGACGCCCAGCCGGGTGAGTTCAAGTATGTGGACATTTACGACGGCGACGGATTGGAGACCGTCGACGAGAACGACATGTGCATCATCGGCGACCCGAATCCCGACTGGATGGCCTCGCTGGGCATCGACGTTTCGTGGCGTCGTTTCGACTTCAGCATCTTCTTCAACGGCGTCTTCGGCAACGACGTGCTGAACACCAAGCGTTTCGACCAGCCGAGCAATATGCCGATGCGCTGGACGGCCGACAACCCGACCAATTCCTACCCGCGGCTGAACGCCAACCGCCAGACCAAGCTCTCCGACTGGTGGGTCGAGGACGGTTCGTTCGTGCGCATCCAGACCATGACGCTGGGATATTCGATCCCCTTCTCGAAGAAGGATGCGGCACGCAAGATACGCCTCTACGTCAGTGCCGACAATCTCTACACCTTCACCGGCTTCGAGGGCTACGATCCCGAAGTGGGGATGACGGGTATCTATTCGGGCGGCTATCCGCGCCTGCGCAAATGGACGTTCGGAGCCGACTTCACCTTCTAAACATTGCCAACCATGAAAATCAAACACCTTATACTTGCGTTCGGGGGAGCCTCTCTCCTGGCGGCCTGCAATCTGGACGAGTATCCCTACGGCTTCTACTCCGAGGACAACTTCTACAAGACGGAGGCGGACGCCGAGTCGGCCGTGAACTATATCTACGACGCGATCAATTACATCGAATATTCGCGTTCGATCGTCTTCCTGGGCGACATGAACACCGACGACATGGAGCCGAAAGGCGACGCCGCGGCGGCCAACAAGGAGCTGGACGGATGGAAGATCAACAATTTCAAGACCAACACCACGCTCGGCAATTTCTACAAGTACTCCTACATCACGATCAACCGTGCCAACGCCGTGATCAAGAAGGTGCCGGGGATGAACATCGACGAGGGCCGCAGGAACCGCTTCCTCGGCGAGGCCTATTTCATGCGCGCCTATTCGTATTTCAACCTCGCGCGCAACTTCGGCTGCGTGCCCGTCCACACGACGCCTGTCGAGACGCTCGAAGATACGGCCGTCCCCGCCGCCGAGTCGCTCGACGCCATGTGGAAGCTCGTCATCGAGGACTTCAAGACCGCCGGTACGCTGCTGCCGTTCTTCGCGGCGCCCGAAACGGGCCGTGCGGACCGCGCCGCGGCCTACGGAATGCTGGCCAAGGCTTATCTCTACATCGCATCGGCCAAGGAGCACGGCGTGCCCCAGTACGCCGCCATGTCGCACGACGTGGACGAATACTATGCCGAGGCGGTGAAATACGCCGGACTGGTGGTCGACAATCCCGAGCAGACGGTCTTCCGTTTCGACGACAACCTGCTCGATATTTACGACGTCGAGCGGCCGGCCGGACCCGAGCATATCTTCATCATGTCGATGGACCGCACGGGAGAATCGGAGGGGCAGTATTCGAAGATCTCGAAGATGTACCTGCCCTATGTTTCGGGAGCCACGATCTATCTCAAGCAGGGCGATTCCGACCAGATGGTCCCGACCCACGACGGCTGGGGCGAGTACCGGACCGCGCTGTCGTTCTACGATGCGTTCGCCTCGGGCGACCGCCGTCACGACTGGCTGATCGTCGACAAGGTGTACGACGCCGCGGGCAATGTGGTGGCTTCAACGGCCGACGGCAAACTGAACTACCCGTTCTGCCGCAAATTCATCGACCCGAATTTCTCGGGAGACAAAACCTCCACGCGTCCCTACCTGCTCCGCTATTCGGACGTCGCATTGACCTATGCCGAAGCCGCCGGACCTACGGTCAAGGCGTATGAACTGGTGAACTTCATCCGCAACCGCGCCGGGCTGGGCGATCTGGAGCCGGGGCTGGACAAGGAGACGTTCCGGGAGCGCGTGATGGACGAGCGCCGTTTCGAACTGGCTTTCGAGGGGAACCGCTGCTATGACCTGCGCCGCTGGAACCGCCTGCACACGGACATCGCCGAAGCCAAGGGACAGGGGTTGAGCGCCGAGCAGATGGTGTTCTATCCGATCCCGTCCGTCGAGTCCAACCTGAACCCGAATCTTTAACCTTTTAAGAAAACGCAGAATTATGAACAAGCTGAAATATTTGCTGAGCGCTTTCGTCCTGCTGTGCTTCGCATCCTGCAAGGACGATCCGTGGGAAGATGTCGCCGACGGCGGCTGGAACCACGAGCGGTCGATCATCGACGTCAAGTTCGAGGGTCAGGCCGGAACGCCGACCATCACGGAGACCGATTCCGAAACGGGCGTCATCGAGCTGCAACTGGCGTCGGACATGGTCGCGGACATGTCGAAGGTCCGGGTCGAAACGCTGACGCTCTCCTATAAGGCCACGGCCAATGTCGCCTCGGGCGGGACGATCGACTTCACGAAGGGCGATCCGCAGATCGTCGTGACCTCTCCCAACGGCGAATCGCGCACCTATACGCTCGAAATGACCGAGTTCACGGAGACGCTGACCGGGACGTATACGATCAGCAACCTCTGGGTCTACGGAGGCACGGGCGCCGCTTACAACTGTACGAAGCTCTACAAGCCCGCCGACAAGTCGTGGTGCTGGAACGGCGAAGGCCGGGGACCCGCCGCCGAGATGGACAACTATCTGGTGTTCACGCTCGGAGAGATCCTCGCCGACGGCAATACGACCGGAACCTGCATGAACTGGGCCGGCGAGGACGCCAAAAACTGGGACTGCGTCTTTGCCGGAGCGTCGAACCCCGACACCGGAAAGCCGGTGGACCTGACGCAGTTCTACCGTCAGATTCCCAAGGGCGAAAGCACCTGGCTGCGCAACTATTCCGACGGGACGATCACCTTCACCGATGCCGACGGGAACAAGACCTCCTGCACGCTCGTGCCGAAGGGCACCTACCAGATGCCCAATGTGCCGCCGATTCCGCTGACGCTCGAATCCGAGGCCTTCAAGTTCAATCTGAAAGGTACGGAGGACTGGAACAATACCTACAACGATTACGGCGTCTTCGCCCGCAATCCGGTGACGTATTACATCGAGATCGTGAAGCAGCCGGCCGGTTTCGAGGTTCCCGAGGCGTCGAAGACGATCGAGGAGCCGGTAGATCCCGAACCGGAACCGGAGCCAGATCCGGAGGAGACCTCGCTCGCCGGAACCTACTCCGTAGGCCGTCTGACGGTGTACGGCGGTTCGGCCGATCCCGCGTTCGTCAATCCGGTGGACAAGAGCTGGGTGTGGGACGATTCGATCTGGAAGGAGTCCGACAACGTCCTGGTGATGACCGCCACGGGCACCGACGCCGCCGGCCGGGAGACGGGAGAGTGCGAATACCTGCCCGGTGAGGACGGCGGATACTGGAATTACATCCTCAAAGCCGACTATAACAAGGAGGGGACGGGGGCTCTCGACCTGACCAAATATTACGGCCTGCTGCCCCACGGCAAAAGCGCCTACGTGTATGATGCCGAAGCCGGAACCGTGGTGTTCACTTCGGGAATCGTCTCCATCACGGCGAAGCTCCTGCGGGAGGGGGATTACAGCTACGGTTCCTCGACGCTCAGTGTTCCCGGTATCGCCTTCGACTTCGCACTGCCCGGGCAGACGACGCAGGGGGCCTATCCCTGGACCGATTACGACCGGTTCGCCGTCGGGCCGCGCAACTACGTGATGCTCTTCAACAAGCAGGCGGAAGCCGGCGAGTGATCCGATAACGTCCGCATGCAGGTTCGGCCTGCATGCGGATTTATAACCGATGCCTATGAAAAACTTCGGAAACCTTCTGCTCGCATGCATGGCGGCGCTGCTGGGGGCCTGTGCGGGAGAATCCGCCGGGAAATGCGACGCCGTGGTGCGTATCGATGCCGACAGCGTCGTCAATCGCGGCTATATCGGCAACGGGGTCCAGTGGGACCCTTATGCCCTCGATTACGGACAGGGGCGCGTCGAAATCAGCGATGCCGACTGGGCGAAACTCTATGCCCGGCTCGATTTCATGCGGCCGGCCTTTATCCGCGTGATGACCAACACAACCTCGGTCGTGCGCGACGGACGGCTCGATCGCATGCGCGGATTCGAACACCTCTCGCACATACTCAACTACTGCCAGTCGCGCGGCGTGACGGTGATGTTCGGCGACTGGGGCGGATCGCTCATGGACGCCCGGACCGGGACGGTCAACCGCACGCTGCTGGACCACGCCGCGGCCTATGTCGCCTGGCTGGTCGGCGAAAAGGGCTATGACTGCATCCGTTACTACAACCTCGTCAACGAACCCAACGGCTTCTGGTCGGCGGCCGACGGCGATTTCGACCTGTGGGCGAAGGCCGTGAGTTATTTCCGCGGGCGGCTCGACGCCGAGGGGCTTGCCGGGAAAGTGGAGCTGGTCGGTCCCGACGCCGCGATCTGGGGACCCGAAGAGGCGTGGTGGGTGAGCCGCAGCCGCGATGAGCTGGGCGACAGGATCGGCCTGTACGACATCCACACCTATCCGTCGAAATGCACGGTCAACTCGGGGGAGTACACCCGTATCCTGGAGGCTTACCGCAGGGAGGTTCCCGCCGGGAAGAAGATCGTGATGGGGGAGATCGGCTTCAAGTTCGTCGAGCCGGCCGATTCGCTTTTGCAGGCCGAGAACCTGCGCCGGGCCGCAGCGCATCCGAACGCCTCGACGGACGATTCGCAGATGTTCGTATACGACCCTATGTACGGCACGGACATGGCCGATGCGTTGTTCCAGACGATTCATGCGGGCTATTCGGGCTGCATCGCGTGGATGCTCGACGATGCGATGCACTTCAAGGAGGCGCCCGACAAACTCAAGATATGGGGTTTCTGGAACATCTTCGGCGACGAGATTTTCGGAGCCGGCGAGGAACGGGTGCGCCCGTGGTATTATGCCTGGTCGCTGCTGTGCCGCACGCTGCGGCCGGGAAGCGACTTCTTCGCAGCCGACGTGCGGGGTGCCGCCGGGGTCAAGGCCGTCGCCGCCGTGAAAGACGGACGGCGCACCGTCGCCGTCGTGAACGTGTCGCGCGAACCGCGCCGCGTGCGGATCGAGTGTCCGGGCTGGGAGCGGTTCAGGCAGGCAACCCGCTATCGCTACGGCGAGGGGCTGATGCGCACGGAGGGCGACCACACGCTGTTGCCCGACGCCACCGGCCTGCGGATTGATTTCCGCTCCGGCGCGGAGTACGATATGCCCGGAGAGTCGATGATTTTACTGACCGA